>JAABUQ010009147.1_pt1 | contig 13527 bp, 12 predicted proteins | sample 5560001 | NCBI WGS metagenome assembly JAABUQ01 (sample SAMN10711888, study PRJNA513371) | rock metagenome | isolation source: Antarctica rocks | place: Antarctica: Victoria Land, Finger Mt nord | collected 2015-12-18
AGCGGCCGTCCATCTCGCGTGTCATTTCGTATAAGGCGCCGGCTGCCAGACGCGGGTCGGTAATCACGTCTTTGATAAGATGCGGGATGCCGTTATACACGGTCAACTCGACGCGCTTGGGATCGATAAACAGCATCTGCACTTGGTCGGGTGTCGCGGAGACGAGCAGCGACGCGATGATGCTGTTCAAGCACACGCTCTTGCCGCTGCCGGTGGCGCCCGCGACCAGAAGGTGCGGCATCTTGCCGAGGTCGCCGAATACCGGCCTTCCGGTGATGTCTTTGCCGAGAGCCATGTGGAGCGGCGGCACGACGCCGCGTTGCGGCAACGCATCGAGAATTTCACGGATCGCAACGATCGACGTGACGGCGTTGGGAACTTCGATGCCGACCGCAGATTTGCCCGGAATCGGCGCTTCGATGCGCACCGAAGTTGCCGCGAGCGCGAGCGCAATGTCGTCGGCGAGCGAGGAAATTCGCGAAATCTTGACGCCGCGTTCGGGCTTGAGTTCGTAGCGCGTGATCGAAGGACCGCGTTCGATGTGCATGACCTTGGCGCCGACTCCGAACGACGCGAGCGTATCTTCGAGCAAATGCGAGCGGTGCGATTCGTCGAAAATCTGCGCCTGCGGCGGATCGAAGAGTGCGAGATCGGGCAGACGGTACACGCGCTTGGCAGGCTCCGCACCCGTTGCAACGTCGCTCGACTCGTAGTAGCCGGTCACTACGGATCCGGGGCTGCGCGCCTCGAGATCGTCGTCGAAATCTTCCTCGTCCTCGTCCTCGTCTTCGTCTTCATCTTCGTCACCGGCTTCGTCGAGATCTTCGTCCTCGACATCCTCCTCGTCGAGCTCGTCCTCGTCGAGCTCGTCGAGATCTTCGTCCTCCAGATCTTCACCGGCGTCGACGCCGGGCGGATCGAGCGCCGCTGCGCCGCTGCGAGCGCGCGCGGCGGCGGCTTCGGCGGCGATGAACGCGCCGGCGTCGACCGGCGCGATCGGAATGAGGGCGGACGCTTTCGCCAAGCTGCCGATCGTGCCGGCCGCCGGCGGGCGCTTGGGAAACGACAGCGTGGCCGGTAAATGAAACGCATCGCGCAAAGATGCGGGGCCCGTAGGCGCCTCCGGACGCTTCTTCTGCACGTCCTTCGGACGGTCGCGGCGCGCCGGTAGCAAAGCCCGCATTTTCGCAAGCGCGACGATAACGAAGCCGATGGCCCGCTTCACCGAAAGTTTCGTCACCCACACCGTGACCGCGAGCGCCAGCACTACGAGGACGAGCACCGCTCCCGCACCGCCGACGAGCGCACGCAGCCCGTGATCGAGCGCACGCCCGAGCGCTCCACCTGCGTTCGCGTAGAACGCATCGGCGATGAGGAAATAGCATAACGACGCGAGGCCGAGCGTGGCGATCATCCGCGGAACGTTGATCTCGAGAAAGACGACGCCGCCGACGATCGCGACGACCAGCGGCGTGAGCCAGGCGGCCCGGCCGAACGCCGCGTTCAAGCCGTGCGCCATCGCGGCGCCAAGGGCACCCGAATGAGTCGGCGCGGCGAGCGCGATCCCCAGCAGCATTGCCAAACCGAACGCCGCGATCCCGGCGATCTCGAGGTTCAGCCGCATGCGCATCGTCGCACGAGCCTTGCGGCGGACACGTGCCATTAGGGAACGACGTTCGGGCGCGCACGGCGTACACCTGTTCGAGCTCGACGCCCGCAGGTTCCCGATCGACGCCCATGTTAGAATGCTGCAAATGGAAGACTTGAGCGTACTGATCAAACTCGGACGGGATGTAGAAGCGGCGGTACGGGCCGGCGTGAAAGCCGAAGTACTGCGACCTCGCTTAGCAGCCGTTACCGAGAAGGCGCCGCTCATCAACTCAGAAGGCGAGGCACCCAAAGCCGCTTCTTGAAGCCGACGTTTACCGTCGTCGGCGGACCGAACGGATCCGGTAAAACCACGCTTACGAGACTGGCACACGCTCAGTTGGGAGCGGGCCCGATACTCGATCCGGACGCCGAGGCTCGTCGACTCGACTCGGACCAACCTGCACGCGCTAGAATCGCGGCCGGTCGACGAGTGCTCGCGAGGGCGAGGGTGCTCCTTGAGAGCGGACGCAGCTTCGCAGTCGAAACGACGCTCTCCGGGCACACATATTTCCGGCTAATCGAGAACGCTCGTGAACGCGGTTTTCTAACCAGGCTCTTTTTCGTTGCCACGGATGACGTCGAGATCAACATCGAGCGGATACGCAAGCGGGTAGCCGACGGCGGCCATTCCGTGCCCGACGCGGATGTCGCTCGGCGATACAGACGAAGCTTGATAAACCTTCAACGCATTTTACCGACGTTCGATGAGGCGCTGATGTACGACAACTCGGATGAACGAGCGCACCGCCTGTTCGCCGTGGCGCGCCGAGGTGTTGTCGAAGTCGTCGATTGCGAACCGCCGTGGTGGAAGGCTTCGCGTTCGTGGAGCGCGGACTGACGAACGCGATGGCTATTCCCACGATCGTCGTACTCGAAGGCGACGGAACGGGCCATGAACTGCTCGCCGAAGCGCTGCGCGTCCTCGAATCTGGCGTCGTCGGATTGAACTTGGCGTTCGAGCATTTCGACTTGACGCTTGCGAAACGGCGCGAAACCAACAATCAAGTCGTCCACGACGCCGCAACCGCGATGAAACGCACTGGTCTCGGTCTCAAAGCCGCGACGATCACCCCCGAGATTCGCGGCGACGTCGGTTCACCCAACGCTATATTGCGGCGTGAAATCGACGGCAAAGTGATCGTGCGCACGGGTCGCAGGCTGCCCGGGGTGCGTCCGATCGCGGGCGTGCATTCGCCGATCTCGATCGTCCGCATGGCCGTCGGCGACGCGTACGGAGCGACGGAATGGCGCGAAGGCAGCGGCCCGGACGAAGTCGCGTTTCGCACCGAACGCATCGAGCGTAGCGTCTGCCGGGTCGTCTCCGAATACGCGTTCTATCACGCGCGCAAGACGCACGCCAAAGTTTTCGGCGGTCCCAAGTACACGGTAAGCCCGGTGTACGAAGGCATGCTTAAAGAAGAGATGGACGCCGCGCCGCCCGGCGTTATCCGGAGATCGTGTACGAGCCGCAGCTGATCGACGCAACCTACGCCCTGCTCGTCTCGGGATCCGGGGACCCGATGGTCATACCGTCGCTCAACCGCGACGGAGATTGCCTCTCCGATCTGGTCATGCAGTTGTTCGGTTCGATCGCGGGCGCCGAAAGCGTGCTGCTGTCCTTCGACGATTCGCTCAAGCCGTCGTGCGTGATGGCCGAAGCCCCACACGGCACGGCGCCGCGGCTCTTCGGAAAAAACGTGGCCAATCGATGGCGATGATCCTTGCGGCGGCGGCGCTGCTCTCGCACATCCCGGATCAACGCGCGGCGAACGCCTCGCGCGCGATCTACGGATCGGCGCTCGAAACGGTGTTTGCGGGCACGGCGGCGAGCGACCTCGGCGGCCACGCTTCGACGACCGACTTCACGAACGCCGTGGTCATGAAAGTCAAATCGAAATTGGACGTCTGGGCCACGCTTTGAACGATGAGGGCGAGCGGACTCGCTCAGATCGCGATGAGCACGACGCCCGCGGTCGCAAGCACCACGCCGACCCACTGCGCCGGCTGCAGACGCTCGCCGAGCACGAACCGTGCGAGCAGCACGGTGCTTGCCGGATAGAGCGACGTGAGGACGGCGACGAGCGAAAGTAGACCGTAGCGCACCGCGCAGAAGTAGAGGACGTTTGCCGCCATATCGAGCGCTCCGGCGACGAGGATGGTCGGCAACGCGCCCCGGGCCGGGCGCAGCGACTGACGACGGACTAAGGCGAAGCCGCCGAGCAATGCAACCGACGTGACGCGGGTGGTCCCCAGAAGTGCGAGGCCGCCGTCACGGTGAGCCCTGGCGAGGAAGACGTACAAGACGCCGATGCCGAGGCCGGAAACGAGCGCAAGGCCGATGCCGGGTTCGCGCAGCGACATGCGTTTGAATTCGCCGTTACCCGACACGAGCACGACGGCGACGAACGCGAGTGCCACGCCGGCGAGCGCCGCCCAAGACGGGCGCTCGTGCATCGCGAGCCCCGCGACGACCGGCACGCTCGCGCCGACGACGGCCGTGATCGGCGAGACGACGCCCATGCGCCCGACCGCAAGCGCCGCGTACAAGGCGGCGATCCCGACCGCACCGCCGGCGCCGGCGGCCACGCCGAACGCTACGTCGGACCAATAGAACCGCCCGGGGAGCAACGTCCAAGCCGCAGCGAGCACGACGAAGCCGGCCAGTTGCGAGACGACGACGACGGCAATCGCGGCAGTCTTGCGGCTGGCGAGTCCGCCGCAGAAATCGGCGGCGCCGTACACGAAAGCCGCCAGCAAGGCGAGGACGACGGCCACCTTTACCGGCCGGTCGGGTCGAGGGCATCGCGCAAGCCGTCGCCGAGCAAGTTGAAGCCGAGAACCAGCATCGTGATCGCTAGGCCCGGGAAGATGAGGGCCCATGGCGCGGAGATCCAATAATCGCGCGCGTCGTTGAGCATGGCGCCCCATTCGGGCGCCGGGGGCCGCGCGCCGAGCCCGAGATACGAGAGCCCGGCAGCTTCGAGTTCGGCCGTGGCTATGCCGAGCGTTGCCTGCACGAGCAGCGGCGCGAGGATGTTCGGCAAAATGTGGCGCGCGAGGATGCGCGGCACGCTCGAGCCGAGCGCCCGCGCCGCTTCGACGTATTCGAGTTCCGCCGCCCCGAGCACCGACGAACGCGCTAAACGCGCATACTGGGGCACGTACACGATGCCCACGGCAATCATTAGATTCGTAATGCTCGGCCCGAGGATCGTCGTGATCGCGATCGCGAGGATGATCGAGGGAAACGCGAGGACGACATCCATCGCCCCCATCAGAACGCTGTCGACGCGCCCTTTGAGATAGCCCGCGACCAGGCCGATGAACGTGCCGAGCGTGATCGCGACGCCGACCGCGACGAACCCGATCACGATCGACGTTCGAGCGCCGTAGAGGATGCGCGTGAAGATGTCGCGACCGAGTTTATCGGTTCCCATCAGGTGCTGTGCACCGGGCGGCACGGCCGCGAGCGTAAGGTTCGGGGCCAGCGGATTCGCATGGTTCAGTACCGGGCCGGCGAGCGCGGCCGCAACAATGCCGGCCACGATCGCGGCGCCGATAAGCGCACCGGGCGTGCGGCGCAGCCGCCGCCACACGTATGCCGTCGACGTGTGGTGCCGAAGCCCGGCGGCGACGATATCCTCGTCTGCCATGGCAGGCTCGGCCTGTATCACAACGGCACGCTTTTGCGCCGCGTGCGACCGCGTCCTGGGCCCGCGAGGCGCGCCAGCGGCATCCGCCGAATGGGAGACCGCAGAATGGCCGCTGCGTTTGCTTCCTTTGTCGTGGCCGGGGCGCTTGCGCTGTCGCAGGTCACCGGTTCGCTGCCGTCTCCGGCAGCGACGGTGCGCAGCGGCGAGGGAGCCCCGCTGCGGGAGATCGGGCGCGTTCGCGCCACGACGCCCGTCTGCCGGGCATTGCTCGCCGACGCGAGCGCGGCCATCGATCTCGAAGACGGCAACGACCGCAGGCTGGACGAGGCGGTGGACACGCTCGCGCACATCGACCTCGATTCGGGCGAGATGGCGACTCGCCGCGGCGCCGCCGAGTTGACGCGGCAATACGCAGCGCTGCGGCAAGCCGCCGTCAGCGCCGCGGGCGCGATGAAGCGCTTTCGCGCGAACGCGAAGGCGGTCGACTCGGCCGAACAGCAGAAGCGGCTCGCGAGCTTCGCGCAAGCACTAGACGGCGCACTGCATCGTCAAAAGACGCTGGCGGACGACATGGGCAGGTTCCTGGCCTACGTCGACGCGCACGGTCCGATCACGCAAGCGCAGCACGACCGGATGGAGTTCGACGCGGTCGCGGCGGGCAACGATCTGCGCACGCCGCACCGGGCTTTCGATGCGCGCGATTTCGGCCCGACCGAAGGTGTTCCGCAGCGCCTGACGACGATCGCCCAGACTGCATCGTCAGAACTGGCGAAGCGCGCGCTGCCGATCGCCGAGGACGAGAGCGACGCGGCGGCGCGCATCGAGCCCGCTTTTAAGGGCTGCTAAGCAGCCCAGTAATCGCTGCGGCGCGCTCCGAACGTCGGTCGCTGCAGACCGGATGCCGCGTCTTCAGGAGCAAGGATTTAAGACCGCCTTAACCGGATGAAACGGCATTCCCCCGGACAACGCACACGAGGAGTTAACGAGTGTTCGTTCTTTCATCATTTATCCATGGGCAGAGGCGACTGCTCGTTGGTTTGCTGCTGGTATGCGCCCTGCTTTTCAATTCGGTCGGGACCCTTTTCGCAGCTGGGACGACCGGGACGATCAGCGGGACGGTCACCGATAGCAAGACCGGAGCGCCCGTTGCCGGCGTCGCCATCGCCGCAGTTTCGCCGACCGGTCAATACCACGGCCGGACGAACGAACGGGGCTATTTCTCGTTCATCGGCGTCACGCCGGATACGTATACCGTTTCGTACGAGCTGGCGGGCTTTCAGCCGCTCTCGACGACCGCCATCACCGTGGCCGCCGACCAAGTCGCCGACGTCTCAACGCGGCTGACGAAGTCGCTCAGCACGATCGGACGCGTCACGGTTCGCAGCGAAGGCAACGCCTATCAACCGAAACAAACGCAAGATACTTACACGGTCACGAACCAGCAAGTCGCGACGCTGCTCGGCAAAACCGATGCGGTCAGCGAGACCGATCTGCTGACGCGCCTTCCCGGCGCGAGCCTCGATAGGTACGGCTACCCCGTATTGCGCGGCGGCCGCGAAAACGAAGAAGGCTTCCAGTTCGACGGTATCCCCGAGGTCGACGCCTTCACCTCGCAATTCACGAACAGCCTCTCGCTCAATCCGGGCGTCAACCAGCTCCAGCTCACGCCGGGCACGGGCGACGTCAGCACCGGCAATGCGGGTACGGGCTCCATCAATTTGATCGCCAAGCGCGGCACCTATCCGGCCTTCGGTCAGGTCGACGTGGAGGCACTCGCCGCACCGTTCGACCACCAACTCGGTCTCGAGTACGGCTTCGCGTCGCCCAGTGGCGCGATCTCGAACTACGTTTCCTTTTTGGGCATCACGAATTCCACCCAGTACGGCCAGCGCGGTACGCCGGCGCAGCGCTTGAGCCTAGGAACCGTTTACGACAACAATTACGAAACTTCGCGCGACCTGCTCGAGAACTTTGTCTTCAAGTTCGGGCGAAACCGGAGTCAATCCGTGCAGTTGTTGTACAACAACCAGCAGTCGAACTTCCTGGGCACGTATGGGACCAACAACCTGCAATACCCGACGAACGATCCGTACTTCTTAGCGAACGCTGAGAATTTTACCGGGCTCACGCAGGAGCAGCTCCAATCGCCCACGCTGATCGGTCTGCTGCCGTTCCAACCGTCGCTCACCAGCCCGCTCGGAACGCGCGGTGGGACGCAATACTATCAGCCCAACAACGTGTTCAAAATTCAGTACTCGAACAATCTGAGCGCCGCTTCGTTCATTACGGCCAAATATTACCAGCTGGACTCCGTCACGACGTTCGATTTTCCGAACAACGTTGCCGGCGTGGTCGGTTTTGCTTCGTTTTCCGCGTTGCAGGGCGGCCACCGGACCGGCGGCACGCTCGACTTCAGCACGCAGTTCAATTCTCAACACCTCCTGCAATCGGGTTTGGAATACGACTTCCTCCACCCGGTGTACGATCAGATCAATCCGCTCGACGGGCTGTTTGCCGTATCCGGTTTCAATGCAGGTTACGAAGCGAACGACTTCATTAATCCGGCCGCACCCGGTAACCTCGGAAGCTGTCCGCTCGTCACGGATCCGAACGGAACGTCGTATTGCGGCTACCTCACGAAATATCTCGGTCCGACCCCCGGACCCATTCCGTACAATCTCGAGCAGACGGTCACGAACCGGCAAGACTTCGCTTTCTACTTGCGCGACAAATTCACACCGAACGATCGGACCAACGTCGACTTCGGCGTGCGTCTTGAAGGTGCGCACTATCGGCTACCGCCGTTGACGGGCTGCAACCCGACGCTCGCCCAGGTCGTAGCCGGCACACAGCCCGATACGTGCCAGTATTACCCGACGGGCTATAACTCTTCGACCGTTGGTGGAACGACGTACGGCGTCCCGTTCGTCACCGTCTCCGACCAGCAGAGATCGCCGTTCCTGGTCGAGCCCCGTATTGCAGTCTCATACCAGCTTACGAAAAACGATTCCGTGCGTGCCTCCTTCGGCCGCTCTGCCGAGTTCGCACCGCTCGCCTTCGTCGACTTGATCGACCCGGCCGGTCATTACGCCGCCTACGCCGGCATACCGTCGTACGACGTCTTCGCAAACTTCCAAGCGGGCACGCCGTTTAATCCGGCCGCGTATCCGGCTCACTTCTGCGGCGTGACGGGAAACTTGGCTTGTCAGAACTATGCGGATCAGTTGCATTGGGAAAATCAGAACTTTTTGCAAGGGGTGCCGATTCAGCCCGTCAAGCCGGAAACGTTCTCGAACTGGGAAGCTTCGTATTCGCACCAGTTTCCGAACGGCATCGGCATGAAGATCACGCCGTTCTACCGGCGTGGCTACGATGCGCTCGCGCTCGTGGCGCAACCCCGCATTGGAGCGAACGGAGCACCGCTGACCGATCCGGCTACCGGGGACATCCTGCTCGGCCCGAGCACCGCGACGAACCTCGGCATCAACCGCACGACCGGTGTCGAGTTTTTCCTCTCGCGCGAAGCCGCGTACGGTCTCTCCGGCTCGATTTCGGCGACATACATCAACGAGTTCAGCAACGTCGTGCCGAGCCCGCTCATCCAGGAAGACTTCTTCCCGCCAATTCCGACGCAATCGCTCGCGCTCGGCAACCAATACCGGGTCGGTTTCGTGTCGCCGTTCAACGCTACGCTCGCCGTCAGCTATAAGACGCACAACGGCTTCCGCTTTAACCCGATCATCACGTACACGCGCGGTTATCCGGCTGGCGTCGGCAACATCACGGCCGCGTATGTGAACGGCGTCGCTTACAACATTCCGAATACTAATACCGCGCAAGGCAGCGCTTTCGGAGCGAACCTCTCGCCGAACTTCGTCGACCCGCAAAATCCCGGCTCGGCCTTCAAGCCGAATATCGCGGCCACTCGCGGCACGCCCGAGACCGCGAGCGCCGGCGGCTTCATCACCAACCCGCGCTTGCGGACGAACGTCAGCCTCGAATATAGTACGCCACGCGGCCACAACACGTTCGGCGTGCTCGTGACGAACTTGTTCAACCAGACGTACTCTGGAGTCCCGACGTACAACAGCCGTTACCAAGCGGTCGCAACCGGTATCGCCGGACCGAAAACCGGCTACAGCCGCATCCCGGTTCTTTATCCGGAGATCGGGTCGCAGCAATACTTGCCTTTCCAGTTCGGCAACGACCCCTATCGCATCGTACCGAACTCGACGCCGCAGACGATCAGACTCTACTACCAGTTGGGACTCTAAGGGGAAGCGTTGCACAGACACGTTACAAGACTCCTCACCATCGGCATCGCCGCGCTCGCTGCCGGTTGCACGGCCGGCAACGGCGCGCTCGAGCCGCCGTTTACGTCGGTGGACCTCACGAAGGACAAGCTGCAGCTTGCCGTCGGGGTCGCTACCTTCGTCGATGGGACGAAGGGCCTCAATGCCGTCGCGACGTTTCGGCAGCCGAACGGGTTTTCGGGGACGTTGCTCAACACGCCGACCTTGATGGGGCCGTTCACGGTGCCCGCCGCAGCACCGGGCGCAGGCGTCGATGCCGGGACGCAGCACATCACGGGGTCGCCGCAAGCGATCCCAGGCGGTGCGCCGGCAGTCAAGTCGACCTTCGGGCAGAGCGGCGGCGTCTTCGCCTACGGCTTTGCGCCCGAGAACAGTACGACGGCAGGCACCGCCAACTATGCGTTGTACGTGCAGCCGTTCTACGATCCCACGGGTGCGCTCGCGGGCAATCCCGTGGATCCGAACGGTAACTCGCTTGAATATCGCGGCGGCCCGCCGGCGTATCCGAACGTTCGCGACGGGACGTTCGATCCGGCGTTCTTCGGCTATACGCTCGGATTCACGACGTTCGCCTTGACGCCCATCGTCGGGACCTACGGACTGTCGGTTAACGTGCCGTCCGGCAACGCTCCGAGTGTCACGCTGACCGCGCCGAACGCGACCCTTGGCAACGCCATCGGCTTGCCCGCCTTCGCGGCCCCGCCGGCGTTTACGCCGGATAACCTCGGGGGCGGCACGGCTACCTGCACGCCTCCGGCCGGCGTGACGGAAACCCTCGTCGAAATCGTCGACACGACCGTGCCGGCGTACTACACGTTCGTCGCCCCGGGCGGCGGCCCCGTGACGGTAACGCTGGGCGATAATCTCGGCCCGGCAAAAACCGGTACGACCGCACCGTCGATCGGCACGGGCGATGCGTACGAGGTCGAATGCATCGGCGCCGACTATCCGCTGTTCGAAGCGGGCCCGCCCGCGAATCTGCAGCTCGCTCCGGTGTTGCTCGGAGCGGCCGGCCAAGCGGACATCACGTTCGCGGTTCCGATCACGTCGCCGGCGTACGGCAGCGTACTTCCGGCTTCAGCCCGCCATCGCGCAATGTCGCGCGTACGGCGCTGGCAATAGGTCGCGCGCCGGCTTACGCGCTTAACGCGGTCGTAGAAAGTAAAAGGCTCGCCGTCGTCGCACCGACGGCGAGCTTCTTTTTCGGGCATTCGAGGCGCTAGTGGGCGCCGGTCGTCGTCGGAGCCGGCGAAGCACCCGCCGCCGGCAATGCTTTTTCGGCCGTGACGAGGTCGTCGTGTAACGAGCGGCTCGATTGCAAGAGTTTGGTCTCTGCACCCTCGGAACCGCGCGCCGCAACCCCGATCGACTCCACTTCCGCGAGCGACTTGAGCGCCTCGTCGAAATTGCTTTTCGCGGTCGCCGAATCGTGCAGCTGCGCCGCGTACGTGCCCGTGCGCTGCAGCGAGCGTGCAAGCGCCAGCCGGGCATACATCCGGTGGGACACGACGTAGTCGCTGCTCGCATCTCCGCCATGTGCGTGTGTCTCGCGGTCGAAAGACGTGACGCAGTCGCGATACGCAGCGACCAGGCCATTGGCGGTGGCCACGAGATCGTCCGACGACGGCTGCGCTTGCGCATTGAGTTCGTTGAGATGCCGCCCGAGGGGCGTCGCCGAGGGACAAGCTTGATCCGTAAAAGTCTCCGCGGCAGACGGGACGGCGGCGGCGGATGACTCTGAAGCAGCCGCTAGCACTATACCGAGAAGGGCCGATGAGACGAGCGCGCGTGTCATGCCGGACGGTTTTTGCCACCCCGAATCGGCCGCCTTCCTCCAAGCGAAGGCGATCCAGAACAGCTGCGCGCGGCGCAGGCGGCGGAACGGGCTCCGAGGCCGGCGCAGTACTTGCAGAGCGAACGCCGAACGCGAGTGCATGGGAATCGCTTCGACCGCCGTCCCACTTGCCGCACTGTTCGCACTTGCGCCGATTGCCGGGACGCCGCGCCCGCACCGTCTCCGTCACCGACGGACTCGCCGTTGCGCGAAAGCGCGCGCGTCCGCGCCACGACGCCGTTTTGCAAGACGGTCCTCGAGCACGCGCTTTCGTCAATCACGGTCGTACTCGACAACAACGCGCGCCTCGCCGCGACGAAGGCGGCCCTACGCCGATTCGACCGCGAATCGAACTCGATCAGCATCGCCAAGGGCAGCAGCAACTGCTCGCCGGCTACGTCGCCGTGCGGGAGGCCGTGGTCAGGGGCCGTCACTCAGCCAGCGAACTGAAGGGGGCGTCGAAGGACGCGCCGTCCGACGCACAAAAGCGGCGCTCGTATCGCTCGCGAATGCCGTCGACGGGGCGTTGATGCCGCAAAAGGCACTGGCTGAAAGAGCCGCCGCCTCGGTGCTTAGAGACGATACGTACCGTCCGTTCGCGGACAACGCTCAAACGCAAAGCCTCGTCTACGGCATCGGGGGCAAAAACCGGTTCTCGAAGTTGCTTGCCGCGCCCGGACCGGATGCCGACCTCTCCGAGAAATTTTACTCCAACCCGAGGCGCGAAGCTGACGAGATCGAGCGGTTCATGCCGCGCGTAGCGGTCGACGAAGCTGACTCCGCCGCGAGAATCGATCCCGCGTTCGAATCTTGCTAACCGAAGACCGCTAGGTCGTACGTGGCTTGGGGACATGAAAAAGCCCCCGCCTGAGCGGAGCCTTTCGCTTTTCCTGACCAGTCTACTGAGAGCTTGAAGTTCGCGTTCACTTAGACTCCGAACGGCTGCTGCGCCCACAACGGAGCGTACGAGTACTGACTTGCCGGCTGGATACTGGTACCGGGAATGTACATGTTGTCGACGCCGCCGTCGAGGCCTTGGTTAACCAAGCGTAACCGCAAGCGCCGTGCACCTTCCAGGCCACGTTCGTCCCGCCGAAGCAGGTCTTCAGGACGTTCTAGAGATTTGCGACCAGCTGGAAGTTTTTGGACACGTCATACGACAGCATGCAGATGCATGGGCAGCTACGACGGCTGCACGTACGCCCCGATACCGTCAAACGTGCCCGTCTGCAAATTCGGGATGCTGTCGAGCTTGCCGCAGGACGTTGAGTCGAACGCCTGGCCCGGCTGTGCGCCGAACTGATACCGCGGATCGCCCGCAGTGCCCGTGCCGATGTCGGCCTGGGCGACGCTCGCAAGCGCGCTTCAAACGAAAACTGCGTGTTTCGATCATCCTCATAACTAGTGACTTTCCCTTCGTGGCCGACGATTCGCCCCAGCGGCACCTCCGCCTCCGGCGCAGACCGGTCAATGCAGAATCCGCTCGACGACGCGACTTGTGGGCGAGATGATCGAGGAACGAGCGCGACCGATAGCACAAACGAGCAAGATGCAGAAACGACCGCATCGATGAAGCCCTTGCCGAGTGTTTACCGGCGGGACCGTCCTTGAGGAGGTCAAGGGGTTGTTGAACGTCTTGCAACTCGCCGCGTTACTTGCGGTGACGCCACCGGAAGCCGGCTCGCAGTCACGGGCGCCGGCGGCGACTGCGCCGTCACCTCTTAGGGAAATCGGACGCGTTCGAGCTACGACCACCTTCTGCCGGTCGGTTTTGCAAGATACGCTGGCCGGAATTTCGGTCGTGCTCGACAACGACGTCCGGCTTGGCGACGCCGCGATCGCGATGCGCCAGGTATATTACGACGGTAATCCCGTGGCGACGAATAACCGTCTGCGAACGCTGCTGGGCGACTACGTCGCCGTGCGGGACGCGACGCTGAACGGAAAACGTTCGATCAAGCAGCTCAAATCCCAAGCCGAGCATGCGAGTTCCGACGCGCAGAAAGCGGCGCTCGTGTCGCTCGCGAACGCGCTCGACGGCGCGCTCGCACGCCAGAAACTCTTGGGCGATGTCGTC
>JAABUQ010009148.1_pt1 | contig 13526 bp, 12 predicted proteins | sample 5560001 | NCBI WGS metagenome assembly JAABUQ01 (sample SAMN10711888, study PRJNA513371) | rock metagenome | isolation source: Antarctica rocks | place: Antarctica: Victoria Land, Finger Mt nord | collected 2015-12-18
TCCGATCCCGGATCGAAGGGGGCGAGGTCGCGTCGCTTTCGCTCCAGTGCACCGGACGTTTCGCCGATGTTAACTTGCGGTAGCCGGGGCCCTGAGGCGGTCCGGCCAGCCTGGCGAGGGAAGGCTCCCCGCAAGTTGGCTCCCGTGCCCCGGACGACATTGATGGCGTGCGACTCGTGGAGGATTCCGCGAGCCGCGCCACCGCTCGCTGTGACCGACACTCCAGGAGGGATTCCAGCGTCCGACGACAAAGGGAGTGACGATGCGCATCGGTTTCTGGCGAGGGGTGATGCTTGCGGTGGCCCTGTCCACGATGGCGGCGACCGCCCCGACGGCCTCGGCCGACGGGTTCCACCGGACGATCCCCCGCGAAGTCCTGGCCTACGACTACAATACCGGCGGCCCTTACATGGCGCCCCCGATCCCCTGGGGCCATTACGCCAAGGATGGCCTCTTCGACAGCTTTTATCACAAGGGCTGCATCCTCTGCGGCATCTGCCACGGCAAGGGTTGCGGCAAGTGCGGCGGCCTCGGCTGCAACGGCATGCATTCGGGCGGCGGACTCGGCAACGGCTCGGGCGGTAAGTGCGGCCACGGCCTGTTCAACCATTGCGGCGGCGGCGGCCTCGGGTGCGGCAAGGGTGGCCTCGGGTGCGGCAAGGGTGGCGCTGGGTGCGGCGATCCGGGGTGCGGCTCGGGCTGCGGGCACGGGCACGGCAAGCGGGTCAAGGATTGCGGGCTCTGCAAGAACAAGGGCTGCGGGCTCTGCAAGTCGAGCGGTTTGGGCGATCCGATCCATGTTTTGACCTCCGGCCAGGGTTCGACCGTCGTCCCGGTCCGGACGGTCGTCTCGCCCCAAGCGGGGCCGTTGCCCTCGGCCCAGTGCTCCGACCCCGGTTGCGGCCTCGGCGGCGGCCACAAGGGCGGGCACGGCTCGCTCTGCGGCGGTTGCAAGGGGAAGGGCTGCGGCGCCTGCGGCGGCCTCGGCCTGTTCCACCACGGCGACAAGTCGATCGGCGACCCTTGCAACTCCTGCGGCGGCAAGGGCTGCGGCAAGTGCGGCCTCGGGCTCGGCAAGGGCTGCGGCGCCTGCGGCGGCAAGGGTTGCGGCAAGTGCGGCCTCGGGCTGGGCAAGGGCTGCGGGGCCTGCGGCGGCAAGGGCTGCGGCAAGTGCGGCCTCGGGCTGGGCAAGGGCTGCGGGGCCTGCGGCGGCAAGGGCTGCGGCAAGTGCGGCCTCGGGCTGGGCAACCACATGAAGGGCAAGCTGGCCGGCCTGCTCCACCACGGCGACGGCAAGATCAAGTACTTCGTCGGGCCGGGCGGCCCGGTGCCGATCACGCCCGGCTACGTCAACTACGTCAACCCGATCCGTTCCCCCCGCGACTTCCTCGCCTTCCCCCCCTACACCCCGAACGACCCTTGATTCCCGGGAAAGGCTCCGGCTGACGGGCCCGGGACGACCGAGGAGCGGTCGCCCCGGGGTGTGATCTCGAATGAAACGATCGGGGCCCGGCCCGACCTCGCGCCGGAGGGTCGGGCCCCGCTCGCGTCCCGCGAAGGAGGAGACGATGCGACGCGAATCGACGAGGCTCGCCCGGCGAGCCGCCCTCGGCCTGACCCTGGTCCTGTCGGCCTGGTCCCTGGCGGCCTCGACCGCCAAGGCCCAGACCCCGGTCCCCAGGATCCCCGAGATCACCGAGCGGAGCGGCCTGATCCAGCGGTTCCGGCTGCCGAAGACCACCCTGCCGACCGACCCCTATCGCGATAACTTCTACGGCTCCCGGTTCGGCGACTTCCGCCAGACCGACGACACGAATAACCCCCTGAACGGCGGCCTCTACGGCGTCCGGCTCCCCGCCAAGGATACCGCCTCGATCTATCCGTTCTTCTACGGGGCGCCCGGCCAGAGCACCATCACCGCCGAGAGCCGCCCCTGGCGGCCTTCCTACCTCCGGGCCGTCCAGCAACTGGTCCACCACCGCAAGCCGGTCGGGATGTACTACGAGCGCGGCAGTTACGTCCCGATCTATGACCTCGACTCCTTCGCCCCCGGCCCCGGCCCCGACTACTTCCCGTTCTTCTACCAAGGGTGGCACGGCGGCTGATCGCGCCCTCCCGAGCGGATCGGAATCACGGCCTCCGTCTCGTGGTCCCGAGTCGCCCCCCGGCCTTTCCCCCTCGATCGAGCGGGAAAGGTCGGGGGGCGGATCCGTCTTGGTCGGCGGTGTTCGCGGCGAACCGAGGCCGCCGATCGGCGGATGGCACCGGTTATGCGGACCTTGCGAGGTTTCCGTCCACGGAAACATGCCGAGTGTTGACGAGCCCGCAGGAGCTGATCCCGATGAGCACCGCGCATAGTCCCCGGTTTTCGGTCCAGGGGATCCGCGAGCACGAGGAGGCCCACCGGCCTTCGACCTCGATCAACGTGGGCGACGCCGAGCGCTGGGCCTCGGCCATCGGCGGCGGCTTGTTCGTCGCCTACGGCGTCAAGCGGGGCACGTTCGGCGGCCTGGCCCTGGCCGCGCTGGGCGGGGGCCTGCTGTATCGGGCCACCACCGGCCATTGCCACGCATACGATGCGCTCAATATCGACACCTCGGGCAAGCATCGGAGCCCCGACGATCAACACATCCACGACGGCCGCCTGATCAAGCATTCGGTGACGATCTCCCGCTCGCCCGAAGACCTGTATGCCTTCTGGCGGGACGAGAACAACGCCCCCAAGTTCATGGAAGGGATCACCGCCGCCAAGAAGACCGGCGAGAAGACCTCGCACTGGGTCGCCTCGGGCCCCTTCGGCAAGTCGACCGAATGGGACGCGGAGATCATCGCCGACGAGCCCAACCGGATGTTCGCCTGGAAGACCCTGCCGGGCGCGCTCGTCCCGCACGCCGGGACCGTCAAGTTCGGGCCGTCCACCGGCGGCCGGGGGACCGTCGTCACCCTGGAGCTGAACTACGAGGCCCCGGGCGGGATCTTCGGCGAGGCCGCGGCCAAGCTCACCGGGATGGACCCGAATTCGATCTCGCGCGAGAACCTCCGCCACTTCAAGCAACTGATGGAAGCGGGCGAAGTGACCACCATCGAGGGCCAGCCTTCGGGCCGGGCCTCCGACGCCAAGAAGGTCGCCCACGCCTGACGCCCGGCCCGCGCTCCCCGCCACGCACCACGGAACACACCAAGAGAAGAGACCAGCCGGATGAAAGCTGTTTGTTGGGAAGGCAAGGGGAAGATCCGGGTCGAGTCGGTCCCCGACCCCCGCGTCATCAACCCGAGGGACGCGGTCCTCAAGATCACCAGCACCGCGATCTGCGGCTCCGACCTCCACCTCTACGACGGCTACATCCCGTCGATGGAGAAGGGCGACATCCTCGGCCATGAGTTCATGGGCGAGATCGTCGAGCTCGGCCCGGAGGTCAAGAACCTCGCCGTGGGCGATCGGGTGGTCGTCCCCTTCGCCATCGCCTGTGGGCGCTGCTATTTCTGCCAGAAGGGCCTGTTCTCCTGCTGCGACAACTCCAACCCCAACGCCTGGATGGCCGAGGCGGCCTACGGCCACTCCGCCGCCGCCCTCTTCGGCTACTCGCACATGTTCGGCGGCTATGCCGGCGGCCAGGCGGAGTACGCCCGCGTCCCCTTCGCCGACGTCGGGCCGATCAAGGTCCCCAACGGCATGACCGACGAGCAGGTCCTCTTCCTCTCCGACATCTTCCCCACCGGCTACATGGCCGCCGAGAACTGCTCGATCGAGAAGGGCGACACCGTGGCCATCTGGGGGTGCGGCCCCGTCGGCCAGTTCGCGATCCGCAGCGCCTTCATGCTCGGGGCGGAGCGGGTCATCGCCATCGACCAGATCCCCAGCCGGCTCGAGCTCGCCGCCAAAGGGGGCGCCGAGACGATCAACTTCGCCGAGGAAGACGTCTTCGACACCATCCAGGCCAAGACCGGCGGCCGGGGGGCGGACTCCTGCATCGACTGCGTCGGCCTCGAGGCCTCCGGCCATACCCTCGGCGCGGCCTACGACCGGGCCAAGGCCTTCGTGGGCATCACCACCGACCGGATCACCTCCGTCCGCCAGGCGATCCAGGCCTGCCGCAAGGGGGGGATCGTCTCCATCCCCGGCGTCTACGGCGGCCTGCCCGACAAGTTCCCCCTCGGCGCCGCCTTCTCCAAAGGGCTGACCTTCAAGATGGGCCAGACCCACGTCCAGCGCTACCTCGGCCCCCTGATGGAGCGGATCCAGAAGGGGGAGATCGATCCCAGCTTCCTCATCACCCACCGGATCAAGCTCGACGACGCCGCCGAAGGCTACGCGACGTTCCACTCGCATCAGAACGAATGCATCAAGGTCGTGATGACGCCCTGACCCCCGCCCTCGGTTGCGGCTCTGGTGAATCCCCGACGCGGCCCGGCCCTCGGCCGGGTCGCGGTCGATTTGGGGTTGACTTGGCGGGTTTACCCATCTTGCCGACTCGTTGGATTTTACCGAACTGCCGATGGGATGGTCGGTTCGGTTGGGGCGGGCCGCTTCGGATCCTTGACAGGCCGACGCGCATGCAATAAAGTGTGCGATCTGTTGACCGAAACCCATCGGGGTTGACCCGCGCGCCCGTTCCGCGACCGCGACCCGGTGGCGGACCCCGTTGTGACGTCGCCGCCCTCCCTTTCAGGTCGACCTGGGCCGGATCGCGCAGGACCTCCAGATCCGGCGCGTTCAGGTGGAGAGCGTCGTCCAGTTGCTCGACGAGGGCAACACGGTGCCGTTCATCACCCGGTATCGCAAAGAGCGGACCGGGAACCTGAACGAGGTGGCGATCGAGGAGATCCGCCGCCGGGTCGGCCGGCTCCGCGACCTGGCCGCGCGCAAGGAGACGATCCTCAAGTCGATCGAGTCGCAGGGGAAGCTCAACGACGACCTCGCCGCCGCCATCCGGGCCGCCGACAACTCCAAGCGGCTCGACGACCTCTACCTCCCCTTCAAGCCCAAGAAGAAGACCAAGGCGTCCGACGCCCGCGAGCGCGGGCTGGAGCCCCTGGCCCTGCGGATCTGGAACCACGACGAGACCTTGACGGACCTCGAGGCCGCCGCGGGCGAGTTCGTCAATCCCGAGAAGGAGCTGGAGACGACGGCGAAGGTTCTCGAAGGGGTCGGCCACATCCTCGCCGAGGCGATCAACGAGTGGGCCGCCGTCCGCGACGCGGTCCGCCGGGTCGTCTGGCGGAACGGCAAGTTCGCCACCGTCAAGGCCGCCATCGCCGACGGCGAAGGGCTGGAATACCGCGACTACTTCGAGTACTCCGAGCCGATCGCCCACGTCCCGCCCCACCGGGTCCTGGCGATCAACCGAGGGGAGAAGGAAGGGCCGCTCAAGGTCAAGCTCGACGTCCCCCGATCCGACCTGGAGCAGGCCACCGTCGCCCAACTGCCGCTCGAAGGGCACCCCCAGGCCGAGTTCTTCCGCAAGTCCGCCCTCGACGCCCTCGACCGCCTCCTGATGCCGAGCATGGAGCGCGAGGTCCGCCACGAGCTGACCGAGATGGCCGAGCGCCACGCCGTCGACGTCTTCGCCCGGAACCTCCGGAGCCTCCTGCTCCAGCCGCCGATCACCAAGCAGGTGGTGATGGCGATCGACCCCGGCTTCCGCAACGGCTGCAAGGTGGCCGTCCTCGGCACCCACGGCGAGCTCCTCGACCACGGCGTGATCCACCCGCACCCGCCCCAGAACCGGCGGCACGAGGCCAAGACCACGCTCAAGGATTGGGTCGGCAAGCACCAGGTCGGCGTCGTCGCCATCGGCAACGGCACCGCCTGCCGGGAGACCGAGGAGCTGATCGCCGAGATCATCTCCGAAGGCACCCACTTCCACGAGAACCCCGACGCCGCCCCGCCCGAGCCCCCGGCCGCCGAGGCCCCCGCGTCACCCCCGGCCGAAGCCGACGCCCCGCCCACCGAGCCCGGCGAGGCCCCGACGCCCGTCGAGGCCACCGCCACCGCCCCGCCCGAGCCCCCGAGCCACGAGCCCACCCCGAGCCACGAGCCGACCCCGCTCGTTGCGGAAACCTCGACCAACGGGGACGCCCAAGCCGCCGCCGCCGTGGCCGAGCCGGTCGAGTCGCTCCCGCCGATCTCCGGCGGCTCGCCCGAGTCCGGATCCGAGAACGAACCCAAGCCCGAGCACGAGCCGCCCTCCGAGCCCGCCCCGGTGCATGGCCAGGTCCCGGAGGTCGCGGCCGAGGTGGCGGTCCCGCCATCGGACCTGCCGGAGGACCCGGTCCCGACCGAGCCCGCCCCGGAGCCTTCGCCCGAAGGGGAGGGGACCACCGCCGTCGGCGCACCGACAGAGGCCCCGACCGCCCCGGCCGGCGACGCCCCCGCCGCGGACGCCCCGAACGGTGACGCTCCCGCCGACGCTCCGGCCGGCGACGCCCCCGCGCCGCGGGCCCCGCAAGCCCCCAGGTCCGGAGGCGAGCGCGGACCCCGCCCCGCCCGGTCGGAGCAGCCCCCCCGGCCGCCCAAGCCGAAGTTGCCGCCGCCCCCGCCCAGGCCGCACCCGGCGGATGCCCAGCTCGCGCGGCTCGCCTACGTGATCGTCAACGAGGCCGGCGCCAGCGTCTACTCGGTCAGCCCGGTCGGCCGCGAGGAGTTCCCCGACTTCGACGACAAGGTCCGCGGGACGATCTCGATCGGTCGCCGCTTGCAGGACCCGCTCGCCGAGCTCGTCAAGATCGAGCCCCAGAACATCGGCGTCGGGCTCTACCAGCACGACGTGAACCCCAAGCAGCTCAAGGAGTCGCTCGAAGGGGTCATCGCCAGTTGCGTCAACTTCGTCGGCGTCGACCTCAACATGGCCAGCGTCCCGCTGCTCCGCCACGTCTCCGGCCTGAACCAGCTCACCGCCCGCCGGGTGGTCGAGCGGCGGACCCAGCAAGGCCCGTTCACCAGCCGAGCCCAGCTGCTGGAGGTCGAAGGGGTCGGCCCGAGCACCTTCACCCAGGCCGCCGGCTTCCTCAAGATCGGCGGCGGCGAGAATCCGCTCGACCGGACCTGGGTCCACCCGGAAAGCTACCCGGTCGCCGAGAAGTTGCTGACCTCGTTCGGCTTCGAGCACGGGATCGTCCGCGACCGTGACCGCCTGCCCGAGCTCCACGCCAAGCTCGACGAGGCCGACATCCCCACCTTGGCCAAGGAGATGGAGGTCGGCGAGACGACCCTCCGCGACATCTTCGAGGCCCTCGCCCGGCCCGACCGCGACCCCCGCGACGACCACCCCAAGCCGATCTTCAAGAAGGGCGTCCTCAAGCTCGAAGACCTCACCGCCGGCATGGAGCTCAAGGGCACCGTGCTCAACGTCGTCGACTTCGGCGCCTTCGTCGACATCGGCCTGAAGGACTCCGGCCTGGTCCACATCAGCCAGCTCGCCAACCGCTACATCAAGAGCCCGCACGACGTGGTCAGCGTCGGCGACGTCGTGAGCGCCTGGGTCATGGGGGTCGACGGCGAGCGGAAGCGGGTCTCGCTCACGATGGTCAAGCCCGGCACCGAGCGGCCCAGGGCCGAGCGGCAGGCCGGCGGCGGCCAAGGGGGCAGGCGTCCCCAGGGCGAAGGGGCCGAAGGCGGCAACCGTGGCGGCGAACGCCGCCCCTCGGGCCCCCGGCCGCCCGCCCCTCGCCGCGAGCAGGGCGCCCCTTCGAACCTCACCTCGCCGCCGATCGGCGCCCCGGCGGGCGGCGGGTCGGCCCAAGGACCCGGGCCGGCCGACGCCCCCCCGCGCCGCCCCGAGCCGCGCCCCTCGGGCCGCGAGAGCAACTTCCAGCCGGCCAACCGGGGCGGCCCCAACCGCGGCGGGTTTCGACCCGGCGGCCCCGGGGGCGCCGGGGGCGGTCGAGGCGGACCCTCGCGACCGCCCGAACGCCCGGCCCCGGCGGACCTCGGGCCGCCCAAGCCGGCCAAGCCCGCCCCGCCGCCGCCCCCGCTCTCCAAGGACGCCCTGACCGGCAGCGTCCCGCTCCGCTCCTTCGGCCAGCTCAAGCAGCTCTGGCAGGCCAAGGAGGGGGACGAAGAAGGTGGCGAGCCGCAGGGTGCGCCCCCCCAAGGGTCGCCCGAGCCGACGGCCCCCAAACCCGAGGGTTGAAGGGAACTCTACCCCAGACCCTTCAAACTCAACCGCATCCCCCGATCGCCCGATCCGGCCGGATCCGAGAGGATTCCGGCCGTTTTTATTGGCCGTTCGGGAGCGGTCCCGTCGTAAGTTCCAACAGGGCTGGGACGCCGCCGGCCGGAACCCTCACCCCGGGTCCGGGTCGGGTTGTTTCAAGCGTGAGTTTCGCGGAGTCGACCAACGATGGCTGAGCTATGGGTCCGGCGGGTTGGATTGCGTTCGGCCCTCGCCCTGGGATTGATCCACGGGGCGATCGTCGGGCCGGCAAGCGGTCAAGATCCCTTCGCGGGGCCACCGCCTCAAGGGCAGGGCGACCCGGCGATCGGCGGCGGCCAGGTCCTGGCGCGGGGGCCGATCCACGAAGCCTTCGCGGAGCCGATCGCCTTCAACCCCGCGCCCGGGCCCGTCACCCCCCAGCCGCCGCCCCAGACCCAGATCGAGGAGCAGCCCCCCGCGCAGAAGCCGCAAGGGGCCGACGTCGAGTGGATCCCGGGCTACTGGGCGTGGGACGACGAGCGGAACGATTACATCTGGATCAGCGGGATCTGGCGCGACATCCCGCCCGGCCGCCACTGGATGCCCGGCTACTGGAACCAGGTCGCGAACGGCTTCCAGTATACGCCCGGATTCTGGGCCTCCGTGGCCGCGAACGGCCAGTTCGATTACCTGCCCCAGCCGCCACAATCCCTCGAGGTCGGGCCCAACACCCCCCAGCCCGGCGAGGATTTCGCCTGGGCCCCGGGGTCGTGGACCTGGGCCCAGGACCGCTACGTCTGGCGGCCCGGCTACTGGGTCCAGGCCCAGCCCAACTGGGTCTGGGTGCCCAGCAGCTACGTCCCGACCCCCGGCGGTTACGTCTACAACGACGGCTATTGGGACTACCCGGTCGCCAACCGGGGCGTCCAGTTCGCCCCCGTCGCGTTCGGTCCCCAGGTTTACGCCCAGCAGTCGTTCGCTTATACGCCGAGCTACGCCTTGCCCGTGTCCGGTCTCCTCGCCAACCTCTTCATCCGGCCCAACCAGAACCGGTATTATTATGGCGACTATTACGGATCGTCGGGCCTCGCCGGCGGGGCCGGATACGTCCCCTGGTTCGGGTACGGGCAGAGCCGGCTCGGGTACGACCCTTTATATTCCTCGATGTCCGTCCTGAACGCCCGGCGGCCGGAGTGGGACCGCGGGCTCCGCGACGAATACCGCTACCGGGTCGACCACCGGGAGGCCCGACCTCCGGCGACCTTCGCCGCCCAGCGGCCGTTCCTCGGCGACGAGGGGCGGCCGAATCGGATCGAGGACACCCGGGGGGTGGGCCTGGCCCGGCCCTTCAACGCCTGGGCGAGCCGCCCCGACACCGGCCATCGCTTCGTCCCCGTCGGCGACGACCACCGGGCCGAGCTCGCCCGCCGCCAAGGCGAGGTCCGCGACGTCCAGCAGGCCCGAGCCCGCCAGGAGTTCCAGGGGCGGATCAACCCCGAGGTCCGGCGCGAGGACCAGAGACCCCAGCGCCTCGATCTGCCCCGCTCCCCCGTCGTCGCCGCCCGGGAGCCCCGGTTCCAGAGCCCGGGCTTAGCCCGACCGCCGGTCCAGCCCGAGGCCCACCAGAACTTCCGGCCCACCTTCAACCAGGCGCCGCCCCACCGTGAGCCCGGCCCGGCCCAGCCCCGGGTCGAACCTCGGCGCGAGTCGCAGCCCAGGCCGCCCCACGCCGAACCTCGGAACGAAAACCGGGGGGCCGAGCACGAACGCCCCGGAGGCAAGCCGCGCTGAGCCGGCCTCGGGCGGACCTCAGCGCACCTCGGCTTCGGTCAGGTCGTCCTCCGCCTCCGACCCGCTGGTCGAGCGGAGCTGGCCGTCCTCGATCTCCAGGACGAGGTCGTCGGGCCGGATGAACCGGCGGTCATGGGTGACGACGACGAGGGTGGTCTGCCGCTCGGCCTGGAGGCGGCGGAGGATTTTGTAGATCTCGTCGCCGGTCCGGCGGTCAAGCTCGCCGGTCGGCTCGTCGGCCAGGACCACGCTCGGGTCCTTGATCAGGGCCCGGGCGATGGCCACCCGTTGCTGCTCGCCGCCCGAGAGCTGGTAGGGCCGGTGATGGAGCCGGTCGCCCAGGCCGACCGTCGTGAGGAGTTCGGCCGCTCGGCGGCGGTGCTCGGGCTGGACCCCGCCGGGCAGGAACGGGATGACCACGTTGTTGACGGTCGAGAGGTTGCTGATCAGGTTGAACGACTGGAAGATGAAGCCGACCCGGTCGCGGCGGTAGGCGTTCTGCTCGGCCTCGGTCATCGTCGTGAGGTCGCGCCCTTCGACCGAGATCGTGCCCGAAGTCGGCCGGTCGAGCGCGCCCAGGAGGTAGAGCAGGGTGCTCTTGCCCGAGCCCGAAGGGCCGACGATGAAGGCGAACCGCCCCTTGGGGATCTCGCAGGTGACTCCTCGGAGGATCTCGACCCAGCGATCCCCGCTCCGGAACGACTTGTGGACGGCGGACACCTCGATCATCGCGGATCCTCAAGGGTCGTTTGGTCGATCAGTGCGAGCCGAGGCGGATGGCGTCCATCGGGACCAGCCTCGAGGCCTTCCAGGCGGGGTAGAAGCCGCCAAGGGTGCCCATCACCACGGAAAGCGCCAGGCCGAGGGCGACGTGCTTGGCGTGGAACTCGAGGTGGAGGCCGCCGGCGATGAACTGGTTGGCGACGAGGGTCAAGCTCAGGGCCATGACGCAGCCGATCGCGCCGGCCATCAGGCCGAGGAAGGCGCTCTCCAGCGTGACCAGGCCCAGGACGTTGCCGCGCGACCAGCCGTTGGTCCGGAGGACGCCGAACTCGACGAACCGCTCGGTGGTGCTCATCAACATGGTGTTGATGATCCCGATCACGCCGACGAGCAGGGCCAGGCTGACGGTCATCAGGAGGAAGGTGTCGAGCTGGCCCATCACGGTCCCGAAGTTGGCGGCGAACTCGGACATGCTCCGGGCGTCGAGCTTGGGGTCGAGGATCGTCGCCTCGATCTGCTTGGCGACCTCGTCGATCTGGCCGGGGTCGGCGGCCTCGACGTAGAAGCTGGACACCTTGTCGTCGGCCTCGCCGAGGAGCTTGCGGGCCTCGCCGATGTCCATGACGATGATCACGTCGAGGAACATCGAGCCGGTCTCGTAGATCCCGATGATGTCGAACGCCCCGGCGCCGATCTTGAGCTTGTCGTTCACCCCTTTAGGCCGGCCCGAGGGGTCCTTGTGCTGCTCGGCGATCTTCTGGCTGATGACGATGTTGGGCTTGCCCCGATCGTCGGGGGTGAGGAATCGCCCCTTCTTGAGCGCCGCGGGGTAGACCGCGCTCTTGAGCCCCCGGTGGGCGAGGATGTCCTGCCCCTGGATCACGGTGGCGTCGAGGAAGCTCTGGATCTTCTGCTCCTTGGTCTTCTGGAGGAATTCCAAGGGATTTCGGGGGATCAGGCTGACGTCCTCGATGGTGGGGGGCAAACCCCAGAGCTCGGGGGCGACGGCCCGGACGCCGGGGACGGCCCAGAGCTTGTCGGCGAGGTTGGCCGGGAGCTTGCTGAAGACGGGGGTCGGCACGTTCTCGCGGAGGACCATCACCCCCTTGATCTTGTCGAGGGTGTTGCCGACGAGGTTCCGGAGCCCGTCGGAGACGCTGAACAGGCCGATCACGCCGAGGATCGGCACCGAGAGGCCGACCAAGGCCAGGAAGGTCCGGAGCGGCCGGGTCAGCAAGTTGAGCCAGGCGAACTTGCCCATGTCCGATGCGCGTCCTTGAAGGCTGGGGATCCGCAATCGCGCCGATCTCCGACGCCAGGCCCCAGGATTATAGTCGAAGGGCTACCCCGGCCAAAAGGCGGACGCCGGGCAGGTGGGGTTCGCCCCCGATCCTGGGCGGCCCGCGATCCCTCGGAGCGATTCCGGGGCTGGGGGATCGACTTCATCGGCGGACGCCGCTTTCATTGGCCTTGATAGTGGACATCGGCTCACGGGTGGGTTATCCTGGGCGGTCCCACTCGAGACGGACCACCAAGGGGGAGGATCCTTCCGTGTCCCATGACCCCAAGGCCATCGCCAACTACTTCCTCGACCGCGCCGCCGATGCGGGCGATGCGCCGACGCCGATGAAGGTCCAGAAGCTCGTCTACTACGCCAACGGGTTCTACCTGGCGATCTTCGGCGAGCCCCTGATCGATGAACAGGTCGAGGCGTGGGCCTACGGCCCGGTGATCCCGAGCCTCCACCGCGAGTTCCTCGAGTACGGGAACGGGCCGATCACCGCGCGGGCAACCCACGAAAGATACGTCGAGGATCCGGGATCCGGCGACGACCGGATCGAATCGACCGTCCCGGCCGTCGATTCGCGAGATCCCGATTTCGATGCCGTGACGGACCTGCTCGATTAGGTCTGGGACACCTACGGGCGACTCACCGCGATCCAGTTGTCCAACCTGAGCCACGCCGAGGGGACGGCCTGGGACGCGGTCATGAAGGCCCACGGCGGCAAGGTCCTGAAGGGCACCGATATCCCGATCGAGACGATGCGGGCTTATTTCGAGGGCTTGATGGGCACGCCCAGCAGGTCGGCGTGAGCGACGCCCCGAACCCGACCGGCCGGACGATCCCCCCTTCGGGCCCGGCGCCCGAATCGCCCGACGAACTCTCGCGTCGCGAGATCCAAGAAGCGACGGAGATGGCCGATCTGACGGCCGCGAAGCGGGTCACGAGGCTCTACGAACGGTAGATCAAGGAACTCCAAAAGCGGCTCGAGGCCGTCGAGGCCGAGATCGACGGGCTCCGCGCCGGCCGGGAAGAAAGCCTCCGTGAAGCCGGAGGACTGAACGCCCGCCTCGCCTCCCTCAAGACGGCGCATGCAAATCTCAAGGCGACGCTGGGATGGTCCGCGTTGGCGATGACCGTCGCGAGCACCGTGATCGGCGTCGCCGGCTTCCCGACCGGGCCGGCCCGATGGATCGCCCTGGCGGTCGGCACCACGATGTTCGCGACCGGGCTCGGCTTCGCCGTGCTGGCCCTCGTGCGAGACAAGCCGGACGACCGCTGAACCGGCCCGGCTTGGGTGACCCGGCGCCTCGCGTCGAGCCAGGCCGGAGTGGACCACTCCCGCCCACCCGACAAGAAGTTGGGCCGGCCAGTCGACCGGACATCCCCTCCGTCGCCTCGGCGCGGTCGACGGCTTGGACCCCCCGGAGGTCCCCGCCGCCTCCGGGGGGGCCCGAGGTCCGGCGATCACGCCCCTCCGGACCGGGACCGGTCGCCGACGTTCACGATGGTCGAAGGGCCGATGTTCGCGGGGCCCGGGGACCTCGGGCCGGCTCGGGTTCATCGGTCAAATTAATTGATATAACTATATTCAC
>JAABUQ010009149.1_pt1 | contig 13524 bp, 13 predicted proteins | sample 5560001 | NCBI WGS metagenome assembly JAABUQ01 (sample SAMN10711888, study PRJNA513371) | rock metagenome | isolation source: Antarctica rocks | place: Antarctica: Victoria Land, Finger Mt nord | collected 2015-12-18
GTTCGACGGAAAATCGAAGAGGAGCGAGGAGACGACGAGGACGGCATAGGCCATCCGCCGAGCCTATCACGCCCGCTTGGACGATACCAAAGTGCTTGTCGGGGCGAAACGCCTCTGCTACCGTTACGCTGGCCATCCGCGGCTTCGCGGCACGCGGTCGCATTTTTCGTTCGTCGAGCCTCGGGCTCGGTCACCGTCCCAGACGTGAGGAGCCCGCCCGTGGCGCAACACGAAGCCCAAGCATACAAAGATAACGGCTCGCCGGAAGAACAGTCCCGCCGCAAGTTTCTCGCCAACGCGACGCTCGGCGTCGGTGGCATCATGGGGCTCGTGCTGGCCGTGCCGCTCGTCGGCTCGCTGATCCCGGAGTCGCTCGTCGATCCGGCCAAGAGCGCCGGCGGCGTGTGGGCGGACCTGCCGAAGAGCCAGTTCGACAAGGTCGCGATCAAATCGCCGCCGATCAAGATCACGTTCAATTTCAAGTACGCCGACGGCTATTTTCCGCCGTCGAGCGACGAGCAGTTCGTCTGGGGCGTGAAGCTCTCGGACGAGCAGGCGGCTGCGTATAAGACGTTGCGCCCCGATCTTTACGCGGGCGCCTCGAAGATCGGCTATCCCGCCGTTTTCCAGAGCTTCGTCATCTTCAGCTCGATCTGCCCGCATCTCGGCTGCCGCTTCAACTGGGTGCAGGATCAGACGAAGTTCATCTGCCCGTGCCACGGCTCCGAGTTCACGCCCGAAGGCGTCAAAGTAGCCGGACCCTCGCCCCGCGGCCTCGACCCCTTGCCCTTTCGGGAGCAGAGCGGTCAGGCGCAGGTTACGTGGATTCAATACAAATCCGGCACGCCGGACCGCATCATCGTCTCGTACAGCTAAGACCGTAAAGGACACCGCGTGAGCGTTCTTACCTGGATCGAACAGCGGACCGGCATCGTCAGCCAGACGACGGACTTCCTCACGGAAGACGTCCCGGGCGGCGCGAGCTACTGGTACGCTTTCGGCAGTGCCACCATCTTCGCGATGATTTTACAGATCGTCACGGGCATCTTTCTGACGTTCTACTACGCGCCGTCGACGGCGTCGGCGTGGGAGTCGACGAACTACATCTATCACAACGTGCCGTTCGGCCAGTTCGTGATCAGCCTGCACTTCTGGGGCGCGACGGCGATGATCGCGCTGCTCTTCATGCACATGCTGCAAGTGCTGCTCTGGGGCGCCTACAAGGCGCCGCGCGAGATGTCGTGGATCGTCGGCGTGCTGCTGATGGTCGTCACGCTCGTGCTCGGCCTCACGGGCTACCTCTTGCCGTGGGACATGAACGCGCTCTTCGCCTCGCAGGTCGCGATCAACATCGCCGCCTCCGTGCCGTTCGTCGGCGGGATCACGCAGCAGTTTCTCAGCGGTGGAAACGGCATCGGGACGCTCACGATCAACCGCTTCTTCGGCCTGCACGTCTGGCTGATGCCGGCGGCGATGGTCGCACTCGTGGCCGCCCATCTCTCGATCTTCCGGCATAACGGCTCGGCCGGTCCGCCGGTCGATCGCGATCTCAAAAAGCTGCCGCAGGGCCGCTTCTGGCCCAATCAGATGTTCATGGATGCGGTCGCCTCGTTCGCGGTTTTCGCCATCATGGTGCTGCTCGCGATCTTCTCGCCCGCGCCGCTCGATGCGAAGGCCGACCCGACGCAGAAATTCATCGCCTATCCGGCATGGTACTTTCTCGGGCTGTACGGCCTGCTGCGCGTCGCCGGGCAGACGCCGGCCGCGATCCAGCCGATCGCCAACCTTCTCGCGACCGTCGTTATCCCGGGTGGCCTCGTCCTGTTGCTCATCCTGTTGCCGTTCATCGACCGCAGCCCGAGCCGTCTGCTCAGCCGCCGGCCGTGGGTTCTGAGCATCACGGCGGTGGTGCTCGTCGTTGCCGTTGGTCTTTCGATGTATAGCGCGATCGAAGTACAGCAAGAACAGGCGGCCTCGACGCAAGGTGGAGCGGCCGCGTCGGCTGCCGTCGCGTCGAATAAACTCGGCGCCGGAGATTCAGCCGGAGCGGCGTCGACGGTTGCGAATGGCAACACGTCCGCCTCGGCCGGCGGTAAGGGCGCGCAGATCTTTTCGCAAAACTGCGCGAGCTGCCACCAGGCCAACGGCCAGGGCCAGGCCGGCGTCTTCCCGGCGCTCGCGGGCGACAAGGACGTCGTCGCCGCGAACCCGGCGGGCATCGAGCACACGTTGTTGTATGGCCTCAATGGGAAGGTCATCGACGGCAAGAGCTATGGCGCGCAGATGCCGGCCTGGAAGGGTCAGCTCTCCAACGACGATATCGCGGCGGTGATTACGTACATCCGTTCGTCGTGGGGCAACAAGGCGAGCCCGGTGACCCCTGCGATGCTCGCCAAGGTCTCGAAGTAGCGCCCGAGCCGGGCTAAAGAAAGAGGGGCGGGTCAAGCGACCCGCCCCTCTTTTTCCGATCGGGCCGCCCCTAGCGAGCGCGGCCGTCGTGCTTCGTGTCGTAGATCCGGTTCGAGTTGCGATCGAGCTGAGAGTTGAGGCGCTGGCTCTGGCCCGGCGTCAGATGCCCCGTGCCGTCGCGGCGCAGGTCGCGGTTGCGCTCCCGCTCGTCGGCGCGGAGCCGCGACTCGTCGCGATAATACTCGCCGCGGGTCAACTGGCCGCTGCGGACGCCCTGGTTGATGCGAGCCTGCTGATCGTGGAAGCGATGCTGAACCTCCTGCGCGCTCGCGGCGCTCGGCAGCAGGGCGCTCGCGAGCAAGCCGGCCGTGGCGCCGGCGAGGGCGAGTTTGGAGAATATGGCGGTCGTAAACATCGGGTCTTTCCTTCCGGAGCGTCGCTCATCGGTGCGACGGTGACGAGGAAGAAACGACCTGAGCGCCCGCACGTCAGCGCGGGCGACCGATTCTCAGCGAAAGCTCACCGCGCTCTCACGGCGCATTCATCCGGCGCCGCTCGCCGACGCACCGCATGAGGTACAGGACGTCGTGTCCCGCGCTCGCGACGACACGGGAACCCGGGGGCAGCGACGCCTGATTCGACGCGACGATGAACGCGCGCGACCCGTCGCAGCGAAGCGGCGCGGCGTCGTCGAGCGAAATGACGCCCGGCCGCGTGTAGAACACGAGCGCGTTCGAGCCCGGCACGCCGACGGTTTCGACGCTGTCGCCCGGCCGTCGCAGATGATCGATCTCGGCGGCGAGCTTGGGAACGGGCTTGTACCGCTCCACGATCGGCTCGCCGACGAGCGCGATCGCAAGCACCACCGCGATGCCGGAGGCACCGAGCACGAACGGCGCGAGCGGCGCGAGCCGGCGAACGAGGAGAAACCCGAAGCACGCGAGCGATCCCGCGAGCATCGCGCCGCCGAGCGCCAGGAACGCGGGCCGGAGCGCGTCGAGCTCGGGCGTGAGCCGGTTGTCGTGCGAGAACGCCATGACCGCAACCGCGACGAGGACGAGCGTGACCGGGACGAGCGCGGCGAAGGCGACCGCGACGCGGCGATCGGCGCGCTCGACGACGTCGTCGAACCAGAGCCCGACGAGGATCGCGAGCGCGGGCAGTTCGAGCGCGATGTAATTCGGCAGCTTCGTATGCGCGAAGCTGAAGAACACGAACGGCACGACGGCCCAGACGAGCGCGAGTCGCACGAGCGAGCCGCCGCGATCGCGGGCCGCTTCGCCGAGCGCTGCGACGCCGGCGGGCACGAGGAAGGCGACCCACGGAAAGAAGCCGAGGATGACGACCGGCACGTAGTACCAGATCGGACCGCTCTGATTCTCGATCGTGCCGAGATACCGGCCGACCGTATAGTGCCCGACGAGCTCGCGGAACGCAAAGCCGCCCGCCCGGCCGTCGAGCGCGACGATCCACGGCAGCAAGATCGCTGCGGCGACCGCGAACCCGGCGACGACGACCCAGGGCTTGGGAGCCTTGATGCGCGTCCCCGCGATCGTCTCCCAGATCATCCACGGCGCGAGAACCAGAACGAGCAAGGCGGGCGCGACGAGCCCCTTCGCGAGGATGCCGAGCGCGATCGCGGCCCACGCGCCGATCCACGCGCGCCGCTCGCCCGTGCGCAGCGCGGCGTAGCTCGCGAAGATCGCGCCCGCGACGAGCGCGTCGAGGAGCGCATCCATGATCGCGAGCCGCCCGACGACCGCCTGCATCAGCGAGCTCGAGAGCACGACCGCCGAGAGCACGCCCGCGCGGAACGAGGACGTCCGCGCAACGGCGGCGCCGACGAGGGCGCCCATCGCGATCGTGGCGAGCGCCGAGGGCAGCCGCAGCGCGAAGGCCGTCGTGCCGAGCACGCGCGCGAACGCGGCCGCGATCCAAAAATAGAGCGGCGGCTGGACGAACCAGGGCTCGCCGTTGAGGTGCATGACGATCCAGTCGTGCGTGAGGAGCACTTCGCGCGCAACTTCGCCGTAGGCCGTCTCGCTGTTGTCCCAGAGCGTTCCGGCGCCGAGTCCCGGCACCGTCGCGACCGCAGCCACCATCGCTCCGATGAGCGCTGCTCGCCCCGACGCCCGTACCACGTCCGAGTTCGTTGGCACGCCAGCCGCCGAACTCCCGCGAAGCGCCACGGCCCCGGGCGGCGAAGGAAGCCGCGTGTATCCCATCGCGCTCGATCTCCGCGGCCGCCTCGCCGTCGTCGTCGGCGGCGGCGCCGTCGCCGAACGCAAAGTCCGCGGCCTGCTCGCCGCCGGGGCCGTTGTTCGCGTCGTCACGCCGGTCGCGAGCCCCGCGCTCGCCGAGCTCGCCGCGGCGGGCGCGCTCGAGCTCCGCGCGCGGCCGTACGCCGCGGGCGATCTCGCGGGCGCGCGGCTCGTCTACACGGCGACCGACCGGCCCGACGTCAACGCGACGGTCGTCGCCGACGCGCGCGCCGCGGCGATCCTCGTCGACGACGCCGCCGGCGGCGAGGCGACCGATTTCACGACGCCGCTCGCGCACCGCGTCGGCGCGTTGACGTTCGCCGTCGACACCGGTGGGAGTTCGCCGTCGTTCGCGCGGCGGCTGCTCCGCGAGCTCGGCGAGCTCTTCGACGGCCGCTACGGCACGGCGGCCGAGAACCTCGGACGTGCCCGAGCCTACGCGAAGGCCGTCGTGCCCGCGGCCGATCGGGCGGGCGTGATGGGCGACCTCGCGGAGCGCCCGATCGACGAGCTCGCCGCGATGGACGCGAGCCGTGTTGAGCACGCCGTCGAGGAAGCGCAGGCGGCGCTGCGGCCCGCGCCGGGCGCGAGGCCCGTGCCGACGCTCGTCTGCGCGACCCGGGCGAGCGCGCTCGCAATGTGGCAGACGCGCCACGTCGGGGGCCGGCTGGCGCGCGTCGGCATCGCCTCGACGATCATGCAGATCTCGACCAAGGGTGATCGCGTCGTCGACCGCTCGCTGGCCGCGCTCGGCACCGATTCCATCTTCGTGAAGGAGCTCGAGCTCGCGCTGCGCGACGAGCGCGCCGACTACGCGGTGCACTCGTGCAAGGATCTGCCGAGCGAGCTGCCCGAGGACATGACCCTCGCAGCGATCGGCCCGCGCGAGGATCCTCGCGACGCGTTCTGCTCCGAAAACTACGCGAGCTTCGATGCGCTACCGCCGGGCGCGCTCGTCGGAACCTCGAGCCCGCGGCGGCGCGCGCAGCTGCAGGCGGCGCGACCCGATCTGCGGTTCGCGGTCGTCCGCGGCAACGTCGACACGCGGCTGCGGAAGCTGCGCGACGGCGAGTACGACGCAATCGTGCTCGCGATGGCCGGCCTCACGCGGCTCGGGATCGGCGCGACGCATACCGTGCCGCTCGATCCAAAGCTCGTCGTACCCGCGGTCGGCCAGGGCGCGCTCGCGATCGAGGTCCGCGCGTCGAATCCCGAGCTCGCAGAGCGCCTGCATGCGGCGCTCGCGGATCATGGCACGGAGCTCGCGGTTCGCAGCGAGCGAGCGTTCCTGCGGACGCTGCGCGGCGGCTGTCAGGCGCCCGTCGGCGCGTACGCGATCTGCTCGCACGAGACGATCGCGCTCTCGGCGGTGATCGCGGCGCCCGACGGCTCGCGGCTCGTCCGAGGCCACGCGGTGCGCGTGCCGTCCGACCCGACGACGCCGGAAGACCTCGGCCGCAAACTCGCAGAGCGGCTGCTCGCAGAGGGCGGCGAAGCGATCCTTGGCGCGGCCGTCACGAACGAGACGACGTCGCCGCTCGGCGGGATGCTCTGCCTGCTGCCGCGGACGCAGGACCGCCCGAGCAAAATCGCACCGGCGTTCCGCGAGATCGGCGCCGAGGTCGTCGAGGCCGCCGATGCCGAGGTCGTGGAAGCCGTGCTCGGAGCACGCGTGCCGGGGCTCTTGCTGTTCCCCTCGAGCGGCTCGGTCGCGGCGATCGCGCCGTACCTCGCGCGGCTGCTCACGGTCGCGGGCGACCGGCCCGCGGTCGCCGCGATGGGCGAGGCGTCGGCGGCGGCCGCGAGCGCGGCCGGATTCACGCCCGATGCGATCGCAACGGAGCCGACCGTCGAGGCATTGATAGCAAGCGTGACCGCCTATCTCGCGACGACCGGCCGATGAGCGCCGGCACCGATACGTTCCGGCCGACGAGCCTCGTCGATCTGCGCAAACGCCCGCGCCGCCTGCGCTCGAGCGCCGCCATGCGCTCGCTCGTGCGCGAACGCGCGGTGCGCATCGGCAGCCTCGTGCAGCCGATGTTCGTCGCTGACGACGGCGAGCCACGCGGCGAGATCTCGAGCATGCCCGGCGTGTTCCGGTTCGGGCTCGACGAGGTCGTCGCCGAGGGCCGCGAGCTTCTCGCGCTCGGCGTGCCCGCCGTGCTGCTCTTCGGGATTCCGGCGCGCAAAGACGCGTACGCATCGAGCGCGTATGATCCGCGCGGCGTCGTGCAGCGCGCGATCGAGGCGCTCAAGGCCGAGCTACCGGAGCTGCTCGTCATCGCGGACCTCTGCAACTGCGAGTATACTGATCACGGGCATTGCGGATTGCTCGACGAACGCGGCGACGTCGACAACGACGCGACGCTCGAATTGCTCGGCCGCACCGCGCTGTCGTACGCGATGGCGGGCGCGGATATCGTCGCGCCATCGGACATGATGGACGGCCGCGTCGGATACCTGCGCGCCGTGCTCGACGGCTCAGGTTTCGCGAACATGCCGATCATGTCGTATGCGGTGAAGTTCGCGTCGGGCTACTACGGGCCGTTCCGCGAGGCCGCGGATTCGACGCCGCAGTTCGGCGACCGCCGCGCGTATCAGATGGATCCGCCCAATGCGCGCGAGGCAATACGCGAAGCGACGCTCGATCTCGATGAGGGCGCGGATTTCCTCATCGTAAAACCCGCGCTCGCCTACATGGATCTCATCCGCGCCGTCGCGGAGATCTCCGACGTACCGGTTGCGTGCTACAACGTCAGCGGCGAATACGCGATGATCAAGGCGGCGGGCCGCAACGGCTGGATCGACGAGGACCGCGTCGTCGACGAGACGCTCGCCGGCTTCGTTCGCGCCGGTGCCGACATCATCATCACGTATTTTGCGAAGTCGTACGCACGGCGCCACGCACCTCATTCGATTCCGTCGTGATCGACTACGGCGTCCTCATCCTCGCGGGCGGTGAGGCGACGCGACTGCCGGGAAAGCTCGAGCTCGATACGGGCGGCGTCCCGATGATCGCGCGCGTCGCACGGAACTTCACGCCAAAGCCGGGCGAGCCGTTGCGCGAGATCGTGCTCTCGTGTAAGGCAACGTTCCCGGATGCGATCGATGCGCTGTTACCGTTCCCGGCCGTGGTCGATCGCTGGCCGAAACGTGGACCGCTCGGAGGCATGCTCACATGCTTTCCCCGGTTCCGCTCACGTTTCGTCTTCGTGGTAGCTGGCGACGCGCCGGATCTCGACTCGGCCTTCGCCGACGACCTCGCGGCGCAATGGCAGGCCGGCGACGACGCCGTCGTTCCGGTGCACGACGATCGAGGCGAGACGCTGTTCGAGCCGCTTGCATCTCTGTACGACGCGGCGGCATTCGTTCGGGCCGGTCTTTTGGTGATGCGTTCGGGTCACGGTTCGATCCGCCGTGTGCTCGACCATTTGCGGATACGCCAAATCGCTCGCGACGAATCAGTGTTCTCGAATATCAATACGCTAACGGAGTACCACGGCATTCGAAGCTACGCTCACATCGAGTCATCGATAGGCGGCCATACAAGCGCTGAGGGATAGCCATCAGCGGCGCTCACCAAAACGATGTGCATGGAGTCCAGCGGCCGTTCGCCGTTCTGGATCGTTCGTTCGTTTGCGTTCTTTTAGCGTCGACATCATCGTCGTTACAAATGGTTAGCCGCCATCGACGTCGTCTCGACGGCTAAATCGTCGCCGCCGAACGTACTCGAGTTTTGGCTTACGGTGGAGCTCGATACCGCCGAGCGGATAACGACGGTCGGCAACGTCCCGCGCGAGACGACGCGCTCAGCAACGCTTCCGAGCAAGAGCCGACGAATACCGCGCCGTCCGTGGCTTCCGATCACGATGAGGTTCGCGCCGTGTTCGTTCGCCGCCGCGATGACGGCGAGCGACGTGTCGTCGTTCTCGGATGTCGCGCGTACGACCGTGTTCTCGACGATCGAGCGGGAGGCGGTGATGCCGCGTGCCATGGCCGCGCGAGTCAGCGTTTCGAGGCGTGCGATCGCCGCCGTGCGCAGATCGCGCGCGAGAGGCTCCGAGTCGTACCGTACATCGCGGACGTATCGATGAGGTCGCCTGTTTCGAGAACGGTCCCGAAGACGAGCGAAGCTCCCGACTGGGCGGCCAAGTCAATGGCGAAATCGCAGGCGGCGTCGGCGGGTTCGGAGTCGTCGCACGCAACGAAGATGCGCGCGAACGACGTCAATACGACGCGAACAGGGTCATCCGGGCCATGGACGACCATCGTGGGCTGGCAGGTCGCACGGAGAACGCTAGCAGCCGTGCTCCCGAAGAACGCGCGTTCGAGCCCGCGCATGCCCGCGGTTCCCATAACGATGCCGTCGGCATGTTCAAGACGCGCACACGCGACGATCGGCGGCCCGGGTCGTCCGTCCATCAAGAGCGTCGAGGATCGCACGTTTGCGGCACGAGCGCGGCTCGTCGCCTCGTCGAGCACTGTCCGCGCGTCCGTTTCGAGCACGGCGACGAGGTCGTAGGACGCTCCGGAAGGTGCCGACATCTCGGCGATCGCGAGCCCGCGGTCCACGACGGCGAGGAAGATCAGTTCGCCGCCGAATGCTCGAGCGCAGTCGATCGCGAGGTCGCGCGCTGCGGAGGCGGCCGCAGAGCAATCGAGCGCGACAAGCAAACGTTGCAGCACGGCCATCGTGCTACGCGGAACCGCGTGCCGTCGCCAGCGACTCGACGGGCTTCTGGCGCATGGGCGCGTGGTGTACGACCTGCCGTTCGGTCCACGTGCGTTCGAGTTCGCAGGCGAGGCGGCCCATGAATTCACGAGCTATCGAAACGGCGATCCGACGCGCGACGAGTCGATCGAGAATCCGGCCGACCACGGCGAACGGTGGGGAATACGTTGCGACGAATAGCAGCTGCGCACCGGGTGATACGACGCGAAATCGAAGCGTACCGGAGACCTTCGGTATCCACGCCGGCTGTGCGTTCACGTCGAAGACGATCTCATCGTGGAAACGGCCCGGCTCGCTGAGGTGGAGTCTCATGCGCGACCATACGGTGACCGACTGCTTCATGCTTCCAGCCAATGGAAAGGCGAGCCCGCGAAACGCCGGTCGAAAGCCTCCGGTCGTCCGATCGCCGAGGACCCGGTCGATCAGGTCGGCCTGGCTAATGCAGAGCGAGAAGGGGCAGTTTACGTACGACTTAATGGAGATAATCGACATGGGGTTGCTCCTGACCGAGAGCTGCTCTCGCGAAGTGAACGACCGATTCCGCCGCCCCAGCCGTTTCGATCGACGTCCCGCCTAGCAAAGGCGGTAACACGGCGGCGAGCGTCACGTTAAGACCGACGTCGTCGTCGGCACCGATACGCGGGTGAACGTGATCCGCCGCGGTGCCCGAAAAAATAAAGATATTATGTTCGTCCCAAGTCGAGTCGCGGGGCACGATCGTATCGTTCCGGTGCAACCCCGTCTATCGCGCGATTCGTGGGTAGACGGGAGGCCGCTTCATCCGGTTCCATTCAAATAGAGAATGGACATCCGGAACGAGACACCTTACGGCCACCGCACAGCGACCGCTTGACGACGCGAGGGCAGTTCTTCGCCACGGGCGCGGCGGTGGCGGCCGATGCTGCGTCGCTGTCATCGTGCATCGCGGAACGCGACCCATACGCCGCAGCCGCACGACGAACGTGGCTGCCTTTCGATAACGCGGTCACCGAACGGCGTGCGTTGCAACACGAGCTTATTCGCTACGCGACGCTTGCGCCGTCGAGCCATAACACGCAATGTTGGAGATTCGAACTGCGACGCGACCGGATCGCGATCGATCCGGATTGGTCGCGCCGCTGTCCGGCCGTCGATCCGGACGACCATCACCTCTTCGTGAGCCTGGGCTGCGCGACCGAGAACCTGATCCAGGCCGCGCGAGCACACGGTTTTCGCAGCGAAGCGCGATTCGATGCGGCCGGAGGCGGCACCGTCACCATCGCTCTCGACTCAGCACGGCCAGAAGCTTCGGTACTGTACGAAGCAATCGCGATCCGGCAATGCACGCGTGGCGAGTACGACGGTCAATCGCTACCGCGCCACGAACTTCATGCACTTGAAGCGGCAGGGCGCGGAGACGGGGTTCGTGTCGTGCTGCTGACCGGCCGGCCGCAGGTCGAACGCGTTCTGGAGTATGTCGTTGAGGGCAATGGCGTCCAATTGAACGATCCATCCTTCATGGCTGAGCTGCGCCGTTGGATCCGATTCAGCGACGCAGAGGCCGTCGCGAAACGTGACGGACTCTCCACGCGCGCCTCGGGCAATCTCGCGGTGCCGCGCTGGATCGGAAACGCCATGCTCGGAGTCGTTCTGACGCCCACGTCCGACGGTGACCGCTATGCGAAGTTCATCCGCAGCTCCGCGGGCATCGCCGTCTTCGTATCCGACGCGAACGATAAGCAGCACTGGGTCGAAGCCGGTCGCTGCTTCGAGCGTTTCGCGTTACACGCCGCCGCGTCGAACATCCGCACGGCAATGCTCAACCAACCCGTCGAGGTTTCGACGATGCGCTCGCGTTTCGCCGCAGCGCTCGGGCTCGGGTCAGGCCGGCCCGACCTCGTCGTGCGCTTCGGCTATGGCCGAGAGATGCCGAGGTCGCTGCGTCGACCGGTCGCTGCAGTCATCGTCTAGATCGCCGTGAAGCCTCTTCGAGGATGGAAGATCGCGGCGTCCGGCTCGGCACTCGCGGCGGTGACGGCGCTCGCGTACGGAACATCGCAACGGAAGCGCACGACCAGCCGCGCTCTCGCGACGCTCGAGGGCCAGGGTAGCGAGGGCCCCGCTTGCGCAACGTTCTCGCTCGGGCAGACCACAACGTTGCCTGAACCCGTCGCGCGTTACTTTCGATTCGAACTGACGCCGGGACAACCGCTGATTCGAGCGGCTCGCTTCATCCAAATTGGGACGATGCGGGGCAATGCGCATTTACGCTGGGCGTCCTTTCTCTGCCGACGACGCGGCGCGCCGCCGGACGCCTCGCGCCGTCGCGAGCGAGCAGCACGTCTTTCCAACGATAGCGCCGCGCCGGCGCCTGGAGTACGGTGATACCGGGTGCTGTCCGGTTTGGATGGCAGACTGGATTGGATATTCAGATGCTTGTCGGTTTGGTCGTTCCCACACTCGTTGCCTTGGCCGTCATCATCGTGGCGAGCGGCGCGATCAAGATCTTGCGTGAGTACGAGCGCGCCGTGGTCTTCACGCTCGGCCGCTTCTCGCACGTGAAGGGCACGCGCTCGTCGTTTTGATTCCACTCGTGCAGCAGATCGTTCGCGTCGATCTCAGGACCGTCGTGATGGAAGTCCCGAGTCAAGATCTGATTTCGCGAGACAACGTCTCGGTCAAAGTCGATGCAGTGCTGTACTTCCACGCGGTCGATCCGGAGAAATCCGTCATCCAAGTCGAGCACTTCGTCGCGGCGACGAACCTGCTCGCGCAGACGACGTTGCGCTCGGTCTTGGGACAGCACGATCTCGACGAGATGCTGACGGAACGAGCGAAGCTCAACGCCGACATCCAAGATATCCTTGACGTCCGAACGACCGCCTGGGGCATCGAGGTCACCGCGGTCGAAATTCGTGACGTCGCCCTGACAGGAAAACGTGGTCAAGGCGATTGCGAAGCAAGCCGAAGCCGAACGGGACCGGCGCGCCAAGGTCATTCATGCCGAGGCCGAGTTTCAAGCCGCGCAAGTTCTCGTCAATGCCGCTACGATTCTGGCCTCGGTTCCCGCGGCGATGCAGCTGCGCTACCTGCAGACGCTCAGCGAAGTCGGAAGCGAGAGGAATTCGACGATCATCTTTCCGATGCCGATCGACATCATCAAGCCGTTTCTGGAGATCATCGACAAAAAGGCTGGCATCGCGGCGCCCATCCCCGCGTCCGCCGTGGTCCCGACCAACGGCTTCAAATAAGCGCCCGGTAGATCCGAGAAACTGCCGGGCGGAGGTGTCGCGATCACCGCGCCGATCCCGGTGGGACGATCCTTCTCCAAGCGGGCGAACGAGCGGAGTTCACGCTCGAGCGAACGCCGACATCTAGCCGATCTCGCTCTCGCCTGCATCACGTTACGACGGCTATTTTAAGAACGACGCGCGGTGACGGCGTCCCCCTCGAACGCGCCCCGGGAGAAGAACGCCTTCATCGTCTCGACGGCGAGGGGGGAAGCTCCAAAAATTTTCACATTACGATATTTTGAGCGGTCGTGACACGCCCAGTGGCGCGCCGAATGCGAAACCACACGATTCCGGGACGGAGCGCCGCTTAGCGACAGCGAAGACGGAAGGATGTTCCAACAGCTCCTGACTCCCGTCGGCGGCTCCCTTTGGCTGTCCTTTCTCGTTGCGATCGTACCGATCGCGACCGTCTTCATCTTGCTCGGGGTGGCACGGCGCCCGGCATGGCAAGCCTCGCTCGCGGGTCTCGTCGTCGGGCTCGTCATTGCGATCGTCGGCTGGCGCTTTCCGATCGGCCTCGCATTCGATGCGGTTCTCGCGGGCGTTGTTTTCGCAATCTGGCCGGTCATGTGGATCGTTTTCAACGCGATTTTTCTGTACAACGTCTCCGTCACGTCCGGACGCTTCGACGCTTTCCGTCAGTGGGTGCTCGAGTTTCTTCCGAACGACCGGCGCGTCGTGCTCGTCGTGATCGCGTTCTGCTTTGGCGCGCTGCTCGAGGGAATCGCAGGCTTCGGCGCACCGATCGCAATCGCGAGCTCGCTGCTCATCCTCGTCGGCTTCTCGCCGATCGAAGCGCTCGTCTTCACGCTGATCTTCGATACGGCGCCCGTCGCCTTCGGCGCGCTCG
>JAABUQ010009150.1_pt1 | contig 13524 bp, 14 predicted proteins | sample 5560001 | NCBI WGS metagenome assembly JAABUQ01 (sample SAMN10711888, study PRJNA513371) | rock metagenome | isolation source: Antarctica rocks | place: Antarctica: Victoria Land, Finger Mt nord | collected 2015-12-18
TTACCCTCGCCGTGCTCGCACCCCCGTGGCGAGGCGGGTGGCACGGCACGGGCGCGCGTCCAGCCGGTTGCATCCTTCTCGTGTGACGGCGCACGCGGGGGGAGCGATGCCACGTCCAGCCGGGGCGGAGCAGAGGCGAGGCGGGGGCAATCCACGCCACGGAGAGACACGGCGCACGGGGCGCACGGCGAGGGCGGGTGATGCATCCTCGCTCGCGCTTCCCCGGCTGGACGGGCACGCCACGGAGCGGCGAGGCACGGGCGCGAGCGAGGATGCGGCGATCAAACCGGGGCGGGCCGTCCAGCCGGGGCGCTGCCCTCGCCGTGCGAGCGAGGCCGCAACGATCATCCCGGAGCGGGCCGTCACACACATCCCGCCCAAAGGGCACCCACGCCACGCAGAGACACGCAATAGGCGCGGGCGGGTGATTCACCCGCGCCGTGCTCGCCGCCCCGTGGTGAGGCCGCGACGATCAAACCGGCGAGCGCGTCCAGCCGGTCGCACGCACGCGGAAGGAAGGGAAGCGCGCGGCAATCTTCGCCCGCTTCCCTTCCTTCCCCGGCAATTCGCGGTAGGGAAATGGGGGAAGTGCGCGACGCTTTCCCCACCCCGCCCGCAACCGGCGAGGGGCCGTCACATCCGCGCTTTCGCCCGCGCTCACAGTGGCATGTATGGGGAAGTCGGGGAAGCGTGCGGTAATGCCCTATATCGCCGCTTCCTTCCCCGGCAATCACCGGAAGGGAAATTACCCCGCTTCCTTCAACGTTTCTTGTAGGCAGTTGTTAGTTCTTCGGGGTCTGATTCACGGTAGGTAATGTCTTGCATGTATATGCCCATGTACTCTGCGACTTTGCCCTGAACGAAATCGACGGTGTGACCATATATTCGCAGTTGGCGCTGCGTCTCCCAAGAGAGATAGAACACTGGATCGCCTGAATCTACCCAAACGGCTTGATATCGGCACTTCTCTACTGTGGCGCGAGCGCTACTCTTAACTGTGTAGACTCCGTTCGTTCGGGGCGGGGGCGGATGAAGTCCGATAGGCATAGTCTACTCCCTAACTTCATCGGGGCAACAAAAGTGCTTTTTCAGTTAGCCTGCAAGGAGATTCACAAGGGCATCGTACAGACCGCCCTTTGGCACTGTCAGTTGCCCATCTGTTGAATGCCACACCTGACGTACAGTGTCATATGTGAATGTCCCGCCACGGTTATTGTAGCTAATCCATATCCCTGGTTCCCCAAGGCCTTGTGATGGATCAAGAATCTGGAGCCTGAGTCGCTGCTGATTCGCTGTTGAAAGCTCTTCATTAACGGCCTCAACGAACGCATCTTTTTCAGCTTGTGCCTTCGCCTTAGCGTCGGCAGCATGTTGCTTCGCAATATCATCCGCAGCCTTGGTGATGTCGCCCTGATTGTTCGCCATATTCCGGCCTCCCTAAGCCTTATGTCTCTCGTGTCCACCCGTTTTCTCGCTTTGCCGAGAAAGACGCGGAATAATCGGAAGGGCTAAGGAAGCACTCTCCCCGCCCTTCCGTCTTTCACTCTTCCGCTTTGGAAGCCTTGACTACTCCCTTTTAGGGACAGTCTAAGGCGCTCGCCGCAAGCGCCACTACCGGCTCGCTATGCACTGCGACAGAACCGCGACGGCCATCTACCGTGGGGCGCACACGCACGTCCACATCGTTACCGAGCGCGGTAAGAATGTCCATGAGACGCTCAACGGAAAAGCCGCGTAGGCGTCCGTGAAGGATGTGCGACACATCCCCTTGTGTGAGGCCGTTACCCACCTTCAGGACTACCTCTTTCTGCTTCAGGCGCTGTGCTGCCATCGTGTCGGCAATCGCCATTGCCAACTGTGCTTTTTGGTGTCGCTCCTCTGCGTTGGGCACGCCGAGGTCAGCGAACACGTTGCCCGATCCTCCGATGAATGTGGGTGCGGCGCGATCATGCGTAGCGTCCATAGTTGTTTTGCCTGCCTCCCGTCTATCTCGATATCCGTTACTGCCCTCTCTAAGGAGAGAGGGGAGGGGGGTTATGCCCCCTCTTCCTCCACTGGCACGCCCTGCGCTACGAGCTTAGCTTCGAAGGCTTCGGCGGCACGAATGCCCGCCCGAACCGCTTCTTTGACCTCGCTTGGCATATCACGCCCCGACTTCGACTTTTTCACAGGGGGGGGGGGCAGGAAGCCCACCCGCTTTAGCGGTGGGAGGAATGCGACCGTATTGATTGATTGACTCATCCGTGCTATACTCCTTCCATGAAACAGACGATGATGGTGAAGCTACAACCGACCGACGCGCAGGCAAGCGCCCTCCTTCTGACAATGGAGCGGTTCAACGCGGCGTGTGATGCCATTGCGGTGGTTGCGTTCCGCGAACAGATGGTGTCGAAGTTTCGCTTGCAAAAGATCGTCTACCACGACATTCGGGAAGCATTCGGCTTGTCTGCACAACTCTGTATTCGGGCCATTGCCAAGACCGCCGAAGCGTACAAGCGAGACAAGAAGATTCAGGTCTCGTTTCGTCCGCATGGCGCGATTACCTATGATGAACGCATCCTCTCGTGGAAGGGTGTTGATCGCGTCTCTCTGTTGACCGTGAATGGTCGTGTGCTGGTTCCTGTACGCTTTGGCGCATATCAGGCGGCGCGGCTTGACCGCATCAAAGGGCAAGCCGATCTCATCTACCGCGATGGCACGTTCTTTCTTGCCGTGACGGTAGATGCGCCCGAAGCGGAACCGCACGACCCTACGGACGTGATTGGGCTGGACATGGGCATCGTCAACATCGTCACTGATAGCGACGGGCAATCGTTCAGCGGCGCACACCTGAACAGCCTGCGTATCCGCCACAACCGCTTGCGGGCGAAGTTGCAGCACAAGGGGACAAAGCCGGCAAAACGGCTGCTCAACAAGCGACGCCGCAAGGAGCAACGATTCGCTACGAACACAAACCACATCATCTCGAAACAGGTGGTTGCGAAAGCCTCTGACACCCGACGTGCTATCGCCCTCGAAAACCTTTCGGGGATACGCGAACGCACGGGGGAAACGGTACGAAAGGCGCAGCGTCGCACCCACCACTCGTGGTCGTTCCACCAGTTGCGGTTCTTTGTCGAGTACAAGGCGCGCATGGCGGGTGTGCGCGTCGTCGCGGTAGACCCGCGCAACACGAGTCGCCAGTGCGCCTGCTGCGGACATGTCGCTAAAGAGAACCGTCGCAGCCAATCAGAGTTCCTTTGTGTCAGTTGCGGATACGCTGCCAATGCTGATTACAACGCTGCCATGAACCTTCGGGAGCGTGGCAGGGCATCTGTCAACATGCCATACGTGGGAGAGCAAAGCGCAAGCCTCGCTGCTACTCACAAGCCCACGGCTTTAGCCGTGGGTGGTTGACCTCCTTGGTGATTAAGCCCAAGGGTATTATATGGCAGTTTCACCATATTTCAAGGGCAAGGTAAGAGCAGAATGCCGCGCTTCCAGCCGGGGCAATCGAAACACGGGGGGGGGCGACGACGTTACCCGCTTGCTTCCCTTCCCACGCCCGTGCGATGCTTCCGACATGATGGATACTAGCCCGCCCGATAATCCCGAAGCGCGCGGCGAAAGCGCGCAAGGCATTGAAAGGGACACTTCCCAGACAGAGGCCGCACCGCTTCTCTCTGTGGGGGAAGCGGCGGCGCGTCTTGGCATTACGCCCCGTGCGGTACGGCAGCGCATCGAGGGGGGCAAACTCCCCGGTACGATGCTTGACGGGCGCTGGTACGTGCCGGTGGACGTGATAGAGAACCGGCCTCGTCCCGCCCAAAGGGCACCCGCCCGCGCGTCGCGGCCTCGCACCACACACACGCCCGCCGCTCCGCCTTTCCCCGTCACAGAACACGGAGAGGACGCAAGTGAGGCGGAAGCGCCGCATACTTCCCCCACTTCCCCGCCTCTTCCCCCACGGGAAGAACCGTCGCGCTTCCCCATGCAGGATGCCACCCGCGCGAGCTTGGAAGCCGTGATGCATGAATGGCTCACGCCGCTTGTAGATCGCATCGCGGAATTAGAGCGCGAGCGCGGGCGCTTGCTGGAACGGGTCGAAAATGCGGAACACGCACGCACAGAAGCGGAGCGGGCATACAGTCGTATTGAGGAAGAGCGCGCGATGCTTACGCGGATGATTGCCGCAGGCGAGCAAGCGCCCCCGCCCGAAGAAACGCCCCCGCGCCCCGCACAGTCCGGGGGATTGCAAGCGTTCTTCCGTTGGCTTACGGGGAAGGAATAACGCGCTTCCCTTCCTTCCCCGGAAAAAATGGGGAAGGAAGTCAACGCGCTTTTCCCTTCCCCCGGTTGCGAGGGGGGTGCGAGGCGAGGCTATAGAACGCGCTGGACGCCACGGAGCGGCACGCAAAAGGCGAGGGCGGGGATTCATCCTCGCACGCGCTTTCCCGCCTCTCCGTGGCATGTGGCGCGGTAATCACTGGTTCCTGCTATATGTCTGCATCACGACATTCGTAATCTTCCCCGCACCTTCAACTTCCGGCACCATTTCGTACGTGAGTTGTGTAAGCGCTGCCGTAGGGTTATCGGCGTACCCTAGCGCATTCAGCCGGTCTACCACGCGCGCGGCGTTCCACCCCGCGTGCGTAAACAGATTTACTTCCGCGTTCTTCAATCCGGTGCGTTGCCCATAGCTTTCCAGCGTCGCAAAGGTGATCGTGAGTGACACCCCTTTCCCCTGCTTCGCCGCGCGCTGGAGATTCTTCATCAACGTTTTCCAGCCGCGCTTTGTCTCATAGATGATGTTTCCATCCGATAGCGCGGTTGTCGCTTTGGGACGCACCTTCGCGGGGGTGCCTTCCGCCGTCTTGCGTCCCGCACGCTCTACACGCGGGGTAGTCTCAGACGGGGCCGGGGGCGCTTTCCTGCTCCGTGTCAACTCCCGAAATGCCGCCGTGTTTGCCGCCGTCGGTTTCTTCGCGCCGCTTATCACTTGCGAGATATAGGACGAACCGATGCCAAGTGCGCGCCCGATTGCCGCGTTACTCCACGGTGTTTTGCGTGCCTTCAATTGCGCAATCATGCGCGCCGCGTCGGAAGGGTATTTCGCCATTTAGCGCCCCCCTTCCGCTACCATCGCCGCGCGGTTGCGGAGCATGTTCAATCCCCCTTGTGTGCGAGGCGGAGCGAGCGGGCCGGGAACGATGCCCTTGCACCGCATATCGCCCGGTACGCCCCCGTCGTGCCACTGCGGAGCACACGCGAGATAGAGTGCATCGGTGCGGATGGCGAGCACATCCGCGCGGGGGAGCGTCAACGCGCCCGATGTTGCCACCACGCGCCCCGCTTGCCGTGTCTCGTGAAAGAGCATCCGCTTCCGCGCCCGCGCCCATATCTCCGCTGCCCATTCCGGGTGCTGATATATCCGTTCCGCATCCGTTAGCGGCGCGAGCACGCGATAGGTGAAATTGCCGTTTGCCGTGCGCCGTATCGTGGGATTGTTCCCCGGCAGTGAGTGCGCTTCCGCGCTGGACACCACGTACGTCTGCTCGCGTGCTCGCCGTGCGAGCGCCCCGATGGTATGCAGCACGATGGCACGCGCGGCAAAGCGCACACGCTCCGCTAACTCCGCCGTGTGTGTTTCCGCAAGCCGCGCCGTGCCCGCATACAGCGCCGTGAGGCGAGGCACGAACGTGTCTAGTGGGCCGGGTAGCCCCTTCATCGGGCCGGGGAAAAGCAAGCGCTCGCACACGTCCACCTGCCACCCGCGCGCGAGCGCAAGCGCCACTTCCGCCGCGCCCGCCCATGTTTCCGCCGTCTCTCCCGGCGTGGATGGATAGTGCCACCCGCCGTCCGGGTGTTTCGTCATTAGCAGGCCGATGTGCTGCCACCCTTCCGGCACCGTGTAGCGCACGCGATAGCGTCCCCGCGCGTGCGGTTCAAACTCCGCCACGTCGTCGTGGATCGCCTCGCCGCACCCTAACCGCTCCGCACACGCGGCATACATGAACCGTCCGTCCATGTAGACAAACTCCGGTATCTCCGCCCGTTCCGGTAACGTGCATATCTCTATGCGCCCTTGCCCGCTTGTCTCGTGTACGAGATTGCGCAATGTGTCGGGGAGCACGGGGTAAAGCGAGAGGGCACGGAGTTGTGCGAGAAGCGCGAGACCTGTTTGCGCGGGCGTGGTCAACACGCGCGCATCGTTGCCGAATGCCGTGCGGAGAAGCGCCCGGAGCGCGCGCATTGCTACCCGCGCCGCGTCCGGTGTTGCGCCGTCCTCTCCGTACCATTCCACGCACCGCCGTACTTGAATGCTCCGCTTGCTCTCCCGATGCTTCATGCGGAGCACGGGATTACGCTCCGCCACTCCGCCGCTTCCATGCCCCATCGCATCGCCTAAGTGCGTGCCCGTCGTGTCCCATGTGGCGAGCACGTCTGGCGCGAGCGCCCATGCTTCTAACTCGCTCCGCCCCCCGCCCCCCGGTATCTCGCCCGTGAGATACACGAGACGCGCCCCCGCGTGCTCCGCCGCCGCAAGGATGTCCGCGAGGCGCGGGCGCGGTGCGAGGTGTACGGTTGCGCCGTTGTCGGTAACGCCGTAGCCGGTGCCGTAGTCGAGGAAGAGGCGCTGCCATTCGGCGTAGTGGTACACCTGCTTATGTTGCATCGCCCTCGCCCCCTTCCGGTGCGTCCGGCGCGCCCGTTGCTTCCGCTTCGCCCCCGTTCACGTACCAGTCAAGGCGGAGCGGGACGACACGCTCTTGTGTGCCATTTATCCGTCGTCGCGTCGTGTGCCGCTTGCGGTCGTCATCCGCCCCCACAATCCAGCCTTCCGCTTGCGCGGCGCTCAGTAGCGCGCGGTCGCTCGCCGCCAAGTCGCTGTACCCCAAGTCACGCGCGATACCGCGCAACAGGTCGCGCGCCCCCCCCGTGAGATAGAGCGCTCCCGCGCTTGCGTCCGCGTAGGCAATCGGGGCGCTCTTGTAATGCCCGTAGTCATTCTCATTCCCGTTTTCATCCTCGCCCCGCTTCCATCCCCATGTTTCCAGCGCCACGCCCTGATAGCGCGGGCATTGCTCCTCAACTCCATAGGCGTCAATGCGCCACGTCACGCCCTTTGCGAATTGCCCCGCCCGGATAGAAGCGAGGAACGATTGCATGATGCGCGTGAAGGGGCGCACGCCGTCGTCTGCATCGTGCTCCGTGATGCGGTCAATGAGAGCGCAGGTAAACGCCGTGATCGCGGGCAAGGCGCGCGCGCGCATGGATTCGTTCCCGTCCAGTGCGAGCAAATCATCGAGCAGCATCAACCCCACGAGAATGTGCGCGCCGTGGCTAATCACACTCCCGGCAATATCAGGCAGGTTGCCCCCCCGTTCCTGCCGCACAAGAGTGGAAAGGGTGATGTATTGCGCCGCGTAGTACTCACCGAGTTCCACCGCAAGCGCGTCCATCTCTTCCCGCGCCATGCGCGCGCCCCACTGTGCGAGGAATGCGTGCCCGATGCTTGCGAGTTGCCCCGCAACGTCTTTTCCGTGCGCTCTTAGCAAAGCGTGCGCAATGTCCTCTTCCGCGTAAGGCACGACGAACACGCGCCGCAGTAGGGATTGCAGCACGGTTGCGGGTAGCCGCTCCGCCGTGATGAATGGCACGGTGCGGGTGTAGTTTGCCCGTCGCAAGCCGCCGTCACGCCCCGCGCGTTGCCGGGTCGGGGCGTCATTCGCCACGGGGCGCACAAGGCCGTCTATCTTCTTGGAGAGCGCCGCGACCTCCGCCGGTGTGGGGCGGAGCGGGGGCGCGAGATCGTCCACGATAGCGGGAAAGCTCGCGTGTCGTGCGAGTTGCAATTCAAGGGCGTTGTCCGTGTCCGTAAAGCTGCCCACCCGGTAGCCTTCGAAGCTATATGGGGCGAAGGGGGCAATGGCGAGCGCGAGCGTACTTGTTTTCCCCGTGCCGGACGCGCCTTCCGCGATGTAGGCAAATCCCGGCGCGAGCACGGCAGTAAGCACGGAACGCATCGCGGCACCAAGCGCCACGATGATGTGCCCATGCGGGGCAATCTCCCATAGCCGGTCTAGCGCATCGCACGCGGCGGCGCGGTCGAACGGGGCGAGGCCGCGATGCATTCTCGCAAAGCGGTCTTGCACGTCGGCATCAAATCCAAGCATGTGTGCGCGGTGATTATCGGGCACGGGGGGCGTAATCGTGCCGTCCGGTGTCACGTAGCCCCACCGTGTTTCCCCGTCCGCAGTGACGATGCGGTGCCAGCCCGTCGTATCGAAGCCGGGAGTAACAGGTGCGCTTTTCGCAAGGTGTCGCACGACGTTGGCGAGCATGTCCGTGTTTGCTTTTCCCACCGTGCCTTCTACCGGGAGCCGCTCCCAGAAGTCCCCGCGCACGAGTTCCCCGTGCGAGACAATTACGCGATTGTCCCCCGCCTCAATGTCGTACCATCGGGCGCACACGCGGGTGTATTCGTCGTCCATCGCTCCGCCCTCGCTGCCGTCATACACTATGACCTGCGCATGAACGGTAGGACACCACGAGTGCGTGCGCTTATATTGGGTGCCTGCCTTTTTCCAGATACCATCACGGGCGGGGGAAAGCACGACGTTTGTGCCGTCCACTTCTTCCGCGCCGTCCAGTCCGGGCGCTCCCGCCTCGCCTCGCCTCGCTTCTCGCCTCGCTTCCAGGTCAGTGATCGGTGCGAGTTGCGCCCCCCCGCCCTCCGCCCGTGGCGTGGTAAGGCGAGGCGAGGCGGGGGGGCGTATCGGTGTCACACGGTCGCCGTAGAACTCCGTCTTTCCCGCAAGCGCCGCCGCTATCGTGCGGTCGCGGTAGTCGGGCCGGTTCCACTTCTCGCGCATCCGTCCTGATTGACGGAAGAGGCGTTCAATGCGCGCGGCGTCGCCCCCCGTCCAGAAGGCGAGCATCCCGCATAGCGCAAGATCACCGCTGGATTCATCACCGCCGTAATCACTGCTATCGCCACCCCATATGCGCGTAAACTTCGCACCGTTCGCCGCCCCCCGTGCGCGTTCGATCAATGCCACGTCGTCAATCGCGGGGGGGAGAGGCGAGGCGAGGCGAGGCTGCTCCGCCTCGCTCGCCTCGCCGTCCGGTGGTATAGGCGAGGGTGTAGGCGAGGCGGGAAAAAGGCGCGCGTGCAATGCATCCAGCGCGTCTTGCCGCTCTTCAATCGTTGCCACGGTGTCCGGTACGCGGTGTCCGGTGATCGTGAGAAAGCGCACCGTGGTGTATATCTCTATCCCGTCTTTGCGGTTGCTCATGCCGGGACGGAGCGCGGCGCGAATGAAGATATGCACGCCTGTGCCGGACGGCGAAAACTCCGTGTAGGAAGCGAGGGCGCGCACGATCTCTTGCGCTTCCGGCGTCAACTCTCCCGTGTCCGGGTCGGCGCAATGGTCTATGTCTATGACCGTGAACGGGTCAGCCGTGGTGAGAACGAAACCGATACCATCGGTTCTTTCGTCAGTGCTGTTGGCAGATCGGAGCGCGTGCTGATATGTGCCCCACGTTGCCGGGTCGGTCGCCTTCGCATATCGCCCGCTCGCGCGCGGATTGAGCGGCGGCTTCGTCCACTTGCCTTCCCGGTTCTCATATCGCCATACCACCCATTGCCGGAGCGCCTTCAATTCCGCCGGTATGTGCTCCGGCTGGACGGCGAGGGTGCGCGGTCGTGTCGTCATGCTGACACCCACGCGAGCGAGGGGGCGGGGCGATGTCGTTCGGGTTGTGACGCATGGTGAAAGACAAACGCGGGTAGGGTACAATGAGGTCGCACTAGGAGCCGCCTTCCTGGTGTCGCCGCCCGCTTGTGTTTGCAGCACAGTGCGGGCCTTCTTTTATTCAACTGCCAGCAGTCTAGCAGATTATCTGTACGGACGCCGCGACGTTTACCCATCGCGGCCCTGCCACCGAAGCGCCATCGCGCGCACTGCCTCGCCGGTCGCCTCGGTGACGTAACGCCCCCCCTCGTAACGGAAAAGCGTCATGTTCGCGGTGTCGGAAAAGCCGGTGAGCAGGTCATCGCACATCTTGTCGCGGTCATTCCAGTACCCACGGAGCCGGTTGCGGTCGTGCGCGCGCAATTGCCAGTACGTCATCACGCCCCCCCGCCCTTGCGTGCCCGTCGTTCGGCGGCGCGGCGTGGTTGCCGTGTGTGGCGCGTGAACGGTGAGCGGGAATCGTTCGCCTCTTCGTTCGCTGTGCCAAACGCCGCGATGATGCCCGCCGCATCGGGCGGGGTACTTCGTAGCGACGGGGGCAGTGCGTCGGGAGGCATGACATCAAAAAGCCAGCGGTAGAGTTGTGAAAAGGAAAAGAACTGCAACCGCATTCCGCGCGGGTAGCCGGGAAGCGAGGCAATAACCATTTCCGCGCCGCCGTCGGGTGTCGCGGACACGGTGCCTTGCCAGTGTGCCCCGTGGTAGGCGGCAACGATACCCCCACCGATGCAGCGGCGCTCCACCTCGCGCGCGATCATCTCCACCGAGAACAGGTGGCGGGCGAGGTCAAGGGTAAAGGGGCGGGGGTCGCCCGCGTGCGAACCGTGTGGTACCATAAAGATGTCCTTTTCACGCGATCTCCCCACCGCCGCCCAAGCAAGCGGGGACTTCGCGCGTCTATCGCACGCCTATACGTTGACGCGCTCGCGGTGTGTGTTCGTCTCCGGGGCGGCGACAAGAGGCGGTTCCGGTACGGTGATTCCCCGTGCCGCAAGCCCGCTGATGAGGAAGTCGCGGATCAGCGCGCGCATGGGCACATCATCGAGCGCGGCAACGGAACGAATCGCGCGACGCAAGGCCGGGTCGGGCACGACGATGTACAAATCTCCTCGCTTGGTCGGCATGGCAAACCTCCGTTGAATCCCTTGTTTCAATCCTCACCCGGCGCAAAGGCTGGGTGCAACGTGAAGCCCTTGGAAACGCCCGCTTCGCAGTGTAGAATGAGGCGGAGCTTGTTACCTGTAAGAATAACAGGACACAACACGTTGTCAATAGATCACGGAAATAGGAGACGCAATGCAGGGAATAATGTCCGAGTACCGGCTTCGTGAAGAGGTGCAACGGCGCGGCTTTGCACTGGGTCATCATCAATTCGACGGCTACGTAGACGCGGGCTTAATCCCCCCCCCGGACGCGCAGGGGCGCTGGCAGCCGGACGTGGTGGAAATGCTTGTGGCATTGCGGGAAGTCAGTGACACGGTGCGGATGCTTCCGCGCCGTCTCTTGTACTTCTCCGCCGACCCCCGCTTCGCGCACATCACCGCCGACCGCGTCTATGTCGCCACGCTCGCGTTTGCCCCTACGATGGATCACGCCACCGCGAAAACGCGACTGGTGGACGCCGCGCTCCGCCCCGACCTCCCGTTGCCGCCCGATCTGGTGAATGCACTCCCGCCGCCCACGCCCACCGGCTGCCAGGCGGCGTTGCGATCCATGCAACCGTATTTTGCCCCACGCATCGAGGACTTCCGGGGGGACGCGGCGAGGCTTGTGAGCGTTCTGTGGGAGGGGGAGCCGCTGCCCTATGAGGAACGGTTTACGATCGCAGCGGGCGTGCATCTGTACTGGCTGGAGCACGCGATGCTCCTGTACGTGTGGCTGATGGGAGAGCCGGAACGGGACGTGCTGCTGCGCACGCTGGAAGCGGCGGTGGGAACGCTGCCAGTCTCCCCCCCGCCGGTTCCGGTGAACCGCAACGCCAAACTGTTCCCACGCGGGTGGAGGTGAACCGAAACGCCGCAATCGGGGTGCAAACCGGACTGCAAACCGGGCGCGAACTTCGCGCCCCGCGAGTCTGATACATCCCGTGTCAGGCTTGCAGTTTTCTCCTTGTATGCCGGGGAACTTCGCGGGTTTGCGCCCGCCTCCCTCCGTGCGAAAAATGGTACAATGCACCGAAACCCGCCCGCAAACGCTCCATGCGAACCACACCAAAGGCAGGCCGTCCCTATGGCAATCACACAAAGCAAATTGACAGACATCTTCGATGCGTCCGGCCTCTCAAAGCGCGCGTTTGCCAGCGCCATTGGTGTCAGTGACACGGCGGTAGGGCGTTGGCTCAAAGGCGGGCCGGTTGCTCCCGATAGTGAGCGCCGCATCCGGGCCTTTGCCATGAGCACCGCCCTGCCCGCGCTCACACCGCACTATGCCGCCCCCACACCCCTTGCCGGTATCGGCGTGCCGGTGATGAGCAATGATCGGGTGGCGATCATCGGGGCGTCGGGAAGCGGCAAGACGTGGCTCGTTACACACATGCTGCCTCGCGTTCCCGCGTTCGTGGTGCTCACTGCCGACGATGCTTCGGTACCCGATAGTGTGACCGCGATGCTGCCGGACATCCCGGTTACGACATCCTTTGACGCATCGTTGCCCCGGCAAATCGTCTGCATCCCCGACACTTTCGCACGGGATGAGGCGAAATGGCAGGCATGGGACACCGTGCAACGGGCGATCTTTCGGGCGGGCAATTGCATCATCTATTACGACGAATTAACCGCAATCGCCCCCGGCACAAATGCCCGCGCCCCATTCACGGAGATCGTGACGCAAGGACGCAAGCGCAACATCGGCGTGTGGGTAGGGATGCAACGACCGCGCGGCGTTGCCCGTATCGCCCTGTCACAAGCCGAGCACTTCCTTGCACTTTCAACTACCGACCCGGAAGACCGCACGTACATCGGAGAGTTTATCGGGCGCGCATATACCGGGGAGATACCGCGCATCAATCGTGCCGTGTTGTATTGCAATGTCAAAGAGCAGTGGACACGGTATTGGGACATGGACGCGGAACGCGCCGCGCGAGACACGGAAGCGGCGCGGATACCACCGCAAACCGCACAGCCGGAATACCCGGCGAGCGCGTCAAAAGTGGCGAGGGCGATCACCGCCCCCGTCCTCACCCGCTTGCCCCCCCCCGTGCCCGCCCTGCCACCCGGAACCGTCAGTGAAGATGGGAGCGTGCTTCACACCATTGTCGCCGGTGCCGGTCACACCGCAAACAACACACGGGTAGCGCGGGGACAGACAAAAGGGCGTTCCATTCCGGCAAACGGTATCAGTGAGCGTGCGCGTACGGAGATTATGCGGAACGTTCTTGGTAGCGTGAGCACGGACACATTCACAGAGTTGCGGCAGGCAGGACTCATACCCGACTACACATCGCGCGGTCACCCCCCGACGCCACGATTGCGGCAACTCCCCGACGGTGCCGGAATCGGGGATAGCGATGACGACACCCCGCCTGTCCGGGACACCGCCCGCGTGCGGCGTTCGTGAGAGGGCACACGATGAAGTGGGTGTAACACTTCCCCCCTGATCGTCCCGCCTCCTTGCTCCCTCACATAGTGCGATGCAGCCTCGTCCCCGCCGCACGGATAGCGGGACACTTCCCGCGTGCTTCCCGATGCTTCCCCGGCTTCCCGATGCGCCACGGGGCACGGAGCGAGGGCGAGGGCGCGGCGCGGGTGAATCGGGCATCCGCGCCGATTGCGTGTCGCTGCGTGGTGTC
>JAABUQ010009151.1_pt1 | contig 13524 bp, 12 predicted proteins | sample 5560001 | NCBI WGS metagenome assembly JAABUQ01 (sample SAMN10711888, study PRJNA513371) | rock metagenome | isolation source: Antarctica rocks | place: Antarctica: Victoria Land, Finger Mt nord | collected 2015-12-18
GCCTCCGATCAAGACGTTGTTCATCGAGCCGCCGCTCTGCGCGGGAACGCGCCCCGGCGCGAGGCGCGCGAAGGCGCCCAGCACCAAATCGGCGTTGCGCATCGAGGTTTCGACGTTGCCGCCGCCGACGGGCGCCGGCCGGCGCGGATTGAGCAGCGACCCTTCGGGCACGCGAACCTCGACCGGACGGAAGGAGCCGTCGTTCATCGCGATGGTTGGATCCGTTACGGCGCGCACCGCGTAGTAAACGCCCGAAAGCGTCACGCCGTACACCGCGTTGAGCGGCAACGGCTGCTGCGGCGCCGTTCCCGCGTAGTCGAAAACCAGTTGGTCGCCGCGTTTCTCCAAGCGAACGCGAAGCAAGATGCTGGGCTCGCCACGCGCGTCTTCCATCACGTCCTCGTGCTCGACGATACCGTCGGGTAGTTCGTGGAGCGCTGCGCGCGTACGGCGTTCGCCGTCGTCGAGTGCTTTATCGAGCGACGCATCGACGGTCTCGCGCCCGTAACGCTCGATCAGTTCGAGCAGCCGGCGCTCGCCGATGACGTTCCCCGCGATCTGCGCGCGAAGATCGCCGACGCGGGCCTCCGGCGTGCGCGAATTGGCACGCAGCAACTCGACGGTTTCCCCGGCGATACGCTCGCCGCGCACGAGCACCATCGGCGGCACGACGCAGCCTTCGGCAAAAAGATCGTGCGCATCGGGCGGCATCGAACCCGGCAGTGCACCGCCGACGTCCGTATGGTGCGCTTTGTTCGCCGCGTACCCGACAAGCCGGTCGCAGTCGTAGATTGCGCGAATGACCGTCACGTCATTGAGGTGCGTGCCGGAGAGATAAGGATCGTTGACGACGATCATTTCGCCCGGCTCGATCGTGCGATTGCGCTCGGCGAGCCACGCGAGCGTGCGGCGCAGGCCCCACGGCAGCGAACCGAGATGGACCGGTATGTGCTCGGCTTGGGCGACGAGTCGCGCGCGCGCATCGAAGAGCGCGCACGAATGATCGAGCCGCTCTTTGATGTTCGGTGAATAGGCGGCGTCGCGCAGGGCGATGCCCATCTCCTCACTCGCGTAGACGAGCGCTGAGGCAACGAGTTCGGCCGTGATCGGGTCGAGCGCCATCAACGCCGCTCGAGCACGAGGTTCTCTAGCGCATCGACGCGCGCGGACCATGCCGGATCGACGTACGTCGTCGCATCGTACTGCTCGACGACGGCGGGGCCATCGAAGGCATCCCACGGGCGCAGCGCGCTGCGACCGTAAACCGGCGTGTCGACGAAACGCGCACCATCGAAGACGTCGCGCCGCTCCTGCAACGCTTCGCGAGCGGGATGACGCGCGCGTGCCTGGGCAGCGGCGATCAAGGGCGGTTTCGAACTCGCGCCGACTGCGACGACGCGCGCGGTAACGATCTCGACGGAATCTTCGCGCGCGGCAAATCCATAGCGCGCTTCGTGGCGCGCGTGAAAGGCCGCAATCGCCGCGTCGGGCGCAGCGACGTCGGAAACGGAAAGTTCGCTCGATTGTCCGACGTAGCGCAGATCGAGTTCACGCAAGAAACTTCGCTCGTGCGGGGGAACAGCTTGTTCCGCGAGCGCCGCGTCCGCCTCGCGTGCCAGCGCGTCGAAAAACGCCGCGACGTCACGCCACGTTGCCGCGTCATCGGCGGCGGCGACGACGGAGCGGACCGCGACCGCGCGGACGTCCGCGGCGAGCAGGCCGTACGCGGAGAAGACGCCGGGATGCGCCGGGACGACGATGCGGCCGATGCCGATGTCGGCGGCGACCGCACACGCGTGCAGCGGGCCGCTACCGCCGAACGCGAGCAGGGTAAAATCGCGCGCATCGTGGCCGCGCTCGACCGAGACGATGCGCAGCACCTTAGCCATCGCGGCATCGACCAGTGCGACGATCCCGGCCGCCGTCGCGCGAACGTCGCCCGCGAGCACGCTCGCGACCGACCGGACCGCGGCATGCGCGCGTTGCGCGTCGATCGCAAACGCGCCACCGAGCAACGCGCGCGGACTCAGACGCTGCAAAACGACGTTGGCATCGGTGATCGTCGGCTTGTCGCTGCGTCCGTAGCAGGCTGGACCAGGATCGGCACCCGCGGACAGCGGGCCAACGCGCAGTGCAGACGCTGCATCGAGCCACGCGATCGTTCCGCCGCCGGCGCTGACCTCGGCGAGATCGACGAACGGAAACCGCACGGGATATCCGCTGCCTTTGACGGTTCGCCCACTGTGCGTCGAACCCGCGGCTTCGAAGCCCGCGCTCACCTCGGGTGCGCCGCCCAAGATCGCGCCGGCCTTAGCAGTCGTGCCGCCCATGTCGAATGAAAGCACGTTCGCGAGCCCGAGCGCGCGTCCGAGAAACGCGGCTGCGATCGCGCCGCTCGCCGGACCGCTTTCGATCAGACTCGCCGGTCGGCGCGCGGCGACTTCGAGTGCAGCCATCCCGCCGTCGGAACGCATCATGAAAACGCGCGCCTCAATTCCGAGCGACCGGATCCCACTCGCGATCCGCACGAGGTACGTGCGCACGATCGGCGCGAGCGCAGCGTTGACGACCGTCGTCGAAAAACGTTCGTACTCGCGATACTGCGGATCGACTTCCGACGAGAGTGAGACATCGACGTCGCCGAGCTCTGCGACCAGTGCGTCGCGCACGGCACGTTCGTGCGAACCGTCGACGTCGGCGTGCAGCAAACCGACCGCGACCGTTCGGATTCCGCGCGCGCCGACCGTCGCGACCGCCGCCCGAACGCTGTCGAGGTCGAGCCGCGTTACGACCGAACCATCGTGCGCTCGGCGTTCGCGCACGACGAGGCGGTCTTCGCGCCGCACGAGTACGGGCGGACGCCGAACGTCGAGATCGTAGATCGCACTGCGGTTTTGTCTTCCGATCTCGAGCACATCGCGGAAACCCTCGGTCGTGATGAAGGCAACGCGCGGTAACTCGAGATGGATCTGGCCGAGCAAGGCGTTCGTTGCAATCGTACTCGCGTGTGCGACGAGCGTGATCTCCGCTGCGGGGACGTCGACCAGCAGCGCGCGCAGAGCAGCGAGCAAACCCTCATCGGGCGCGCGCGGGGTCGACGCGATTTTGATGCGAACGAGCCGGCCGTCCGCGCCTTGGGCGACGAGGTCCGTAAACGTGCCGCCGATATCGATCCCGACGCGCGTCGTGCGCTACCTCCGCCTCATCGCAACGACGCCGAGTTCATCGGAACGACCGCGGCGGCGACACCGCACGCGAGAATGAAGACGACCGCGCCGACGACTTTGAGTCCGGCCGGCGGCGTCGATGAGGGCCGCCGGCCATCGCCGTTCAGGGGAGATCTCGCGCTGCAGCGGCGCTGCCGAATGCTTGCGCCACGCGGCGAAGCTTCGCATGCACGTCGCCCATGCTGCGGGCGCGCGGAAGGTACCGCTTCGGAAATTTTGCGACGATCGTGTAATTGGGATCGACCACGTTGGCGACGTGCGTCTTCGCAACTTGCGAAACGAGCTGATACGCGTCCATCGTGGAAAGCCCGTAGTCGGCTGCGAGCCACCGCACGAGCTGCGTAAAGGCGATCCGATACGCGTCCTCGAGCGGGCGCGCGCTGCCCGCGGTCATGATGTAGCCGTCGTCTTCGAGACGCGGCCACTCGACGTACCGTTCTTTGACGACGTCGAGGACCAGGGTCGTGTTCATCGCGCCTTCGACCGCGACGCCGCACGTCTCACCTTCGCTTTGCGCGTAGTGACCGTCACCGATGCTAAAGAGCGCCCCTGCCACGTTGACGCCCAGAAAAACGGTCGTGCCGGCGCGCACCTCCGGCGAATCCATGTTGCCACCGAACGCTTCGGGAACGAGCGACGTCCGCACTTCGAGCGCCCGCGGTGCGACGCCGACGGTCCCGTGAAACGGTTCGACCGGTATCGCGACCGAAAAGTCGGAATCGTTCGCTTTGAACATTACGGTATTGGTCGAACGGTCGAGCCGGTAGATCCAAACGCGTTCGGGGAGCGCCGGATTGAGCAGCTGCGTCACGCTCGTCGACGTGAGTCCGCCGAAGAGCGGGATCGTCGTACTCGCACCCCAATCGCGCGCGGGCGCAACGTCGATGAAGTGGATCGCGAGCGTATCGCCAACCTCGGCGCCTTCCACGTAGAACGGTCCCGTCTGCGGATTGAGAAACGGCGTATTGAGCACTTTGGATGGCAGGTCGCTCACCGCGCGCACGCGGCCCGCGAACGCGTCTTCCGTCCACAACCGGACGAGTTGCCCAGGCTTGACGGACCTGACCGCCGGGCAGCCGCCGAACGTCCACGCGAACTGCTCGGGCTCGGGCCGAAACGTGAGTTCAGCATCCTCCCCGGCGCCGCGCTCGTCGAGCAAACTTCGCAATTCGTCCGCGCCCCGAACCGGCGTGACGTCGCGCGCGAGAATTTCGTCGGGCGTGGGCTCGTTCAACCAGTCGTAGCCGATACCCGCAGCGCCGAGCCGCTGCGTGGCTTCGAGGAACGCATCGCGACCGAGCTTTCCGTCGAGGTACTCGGTTTTGAGGCGTTCCAACGCGACGGCATCGTAGCGCTCCCGCATCTTCGTGCGTTTCGCCCGAGGTGCCGCGGCGGGCCTCTCGTCCAGCGCCCGCTAACAAAGATCGGGGCGTCGCTGTGGCGCTTTGCCTGCGGAGGTGCTCGCTATGGATCTCGGTTTGCGCGGGCTACATGCACTCGTCACCGGCGGCACCAAGGGCATCGGGCGTGCGATCGCCGAGACCTTGGCCGACGAGGGCGCCCACGTCGCGATCTGCGCGCGCGATGGCGCCGAAATCGACGAGGCGATCGCGGCGCTCCAAACGCGCGGCGTGACGGTTTTAGGGCGCGCGCTGGACGTGAGCGACGGCGCGGCGCTGGGAGCATGGGTAGCCGACGCCGCACGCGAGTTCGGCGGTCTCGATATCGTCGTTCCAACGTCAGCGCACTCGCGATCGGCAACTCCGACGAGACGTGGACGAAGAGCTTCGAAGTCGACATCTTGCACAGCGTTCGAACGGTGGATGCGGCGATGCCGTTTCTACGGACGAGTTCGGCGCCCTCGATCACGACGATCGCGAGCGTTTCCGGCCGCGAGATCGACTTCGCCGCCGGCTCGTACGGTGCGATGAAAGCAGCGCTGATCCACTATACGCAAGGGCTCGCGTACGATCTCGCCGGGCGAGGCATCCGCGCTAACTCCGTCTCGCCCGGCAACGTCTATTTCGAAGGCGGCGTCTGGCATCAGATCGAGCACGCTAACCCCGAGCTCTTCGCGACGGCGCTCGGACTCAATCCGACCGGACGCATGGCAAAACCGCAGGAGGTCGCCCGAGCCGTCGCCTTCATCGCAAGCCCGGCCGCGAGCTTCATCACCGGCACGAACCTGGTCATCGACGGTGCGTTGACCAAAGGCGTGCAGTTTTGAGGGAATCGCTCAGCGCGTGGCGGCGAGTTCTCGCAGCGGCGTGTACGGCCGCGCGCCGACGTGACTGATGATTTCGGCCGCGGCGAGGCTGCCGAGACGCCCGCATTCCTTGGGCGAAGCACCGGTCGTCAAACCATAAAGAAAACCGGCCGCATAGAGGTCGCCGGCACCGGTCGTATCGACGACGCGCTCGACGGGCGCGACCGCGACTTCGATCGTCGACTCCTTGGTGACGATGATCGAGCCCTGCGCGGAGCGCGTCACCGCAGCGAGCTCGGTCGAGGTTCGTAAACGCGCGATCGCGGAATCGAGATCGCTCTCGAAGAGCGCCGTGATCTCGGCTTCGTTTGCGAAGAGCACGTCGACGTGACGGTCGACCAGTTGCAAGAAATCGGAGCGATGGCGTTCGACGCAAAAGGGATCGGAAAGGGACAGGCTGACGCGACGGCCGGCCGCATGTGCGACCTCAGCCGCTTTATGAAACGCGGCTTGCGCCGAGGGTTGATCGTAAAGATACCCTTCGAGGTACGTTACGTGCGCCGAACGCACGAGCTCCTCATCGATATCCTCGGGGCCCAGATTCACGCATGCGCCCAGAAACGTATTCATCGTCCGCTGTGCGTCCGGCGTGACGAGAATCAAGCATCGGGCCGTTGCCGGTCCATCGGTCGCAGCTGGCGTTCTGAACGCGGCGCCGATGGCCGTGATATCGTGCCGGAACGCCCTCCCCAAAATGTCGTCGCGGACTTTGCCGATGTAACCGGTTTTCCCGCCGAGCGACGCTATGCCGGCAACCGTATTCCCCGCGGACCCGCCCGACGAGGCAACGGTCGAGCCCATCACGGCGTAGATCGCCTCGGCGCGAGCCTCGTCGACGAGCGTCATCGTACCTTTGGCCATGTCGTGGCGGCGCAGAAAATCGTCGTCGGCCGAAGCGATCACATCGACGATCGCGTTACCGATCCCGACGACGTCGAGAGCGTCCGTAGGACTCATCACATTCGAAACCGCTTTCCCCGCGATGTGCGGCGACGCAGCAAGGTCCGCTCCGTACGACGCGGCAGCTCGAAGGTTTGCGCCGCGGCTGCTCTTCGCCTGGCTCCAGCCGGTCACGCTGGCGGCGCAGCGGAGGATGTCGACGAACCGATGTCCGCTTTCACCGTCGTCGCCGCAAGCGACTCGGAGTTGACCTGCAAAGGCGCGCTCGGCAAAGCGCGTGAATCATGCTCGAGTGCGTCGTATTCGCGCTGCATCTGACCGCTTTCGATATAACGGCGCGAGCGCATCGCAAGATGCTCGAAAGCGCGACCGATGTGCGGCCCGAGTGCGATGCGCCGCTGCAGGATTGCGGGTCGCAGCTGATCCCAAATGTCGATAAAAATGTCCGCGTATTCCGCTAAGATCAGCGACTCCGCAATTCCGCCCCTCGTGACCAAGACGGAGATATGCTCGACGAACCGCAAGAGCGGCCCGACGCGACGAAACTCATCGGGAAGAAACGTCGGGTCCGTCAGCTGTCGGTAATATTCCGGGTCCGAGGCAACTTTTCGTGCCGTGCCGGCCACGGAAGCGCGAGCCTCGAGCATCTCCGCGGAGTCCATTTTATCGATGAGGCGAAGGTACACGACGATATCGTTTGCGTTGCGAAAATGCGTGATCTGACGAAACGCGGCGACGGCCGCGACCGCGACGATCACCGCAGAAGCGAGCGATCCGATCGCCGCAATCCATCCCGCATCCATTACTCCCGCCCGTTCATTGCCGACGGCTAACCGCGACCGACGAAAGGCATCTTCGTCGCCAGAATCGTCATGAACGCGACGTTGCTATCGAGCGGCAGGTCCGCCATGAGCGTGACGGCGCGCGCGACCGCGGCGACGTCCATACGCGGTTCGGTAAGGCGCGCCGTCATTTCGGTCGCGGCGTTGCCGATATCGATTTGACTGCAAGCGATATCGTAGGCGCGGCCGTCGAGCGCGATCGCCTTCGTCAGCCCCGTGATCGCGTGCTTCGATGCCGTATACGGCGCGGAGTTGGGCCGCGGCGAATGGGCCGAGATCGACCCGTTGTTGATGATGCGGCCGCCGCGCGGGCGCTGCGCTTTCATGCACCGGTATGCCGCCTGCGCGCACAGGAAAGCCCCGGTGAGGTTGACTGCGACGACCCGCTCCCAATCTGCGATGGCAAGCTCTTCGAATGGAACGGGCGGTGCCGCGAGGCCCGCGTTGTTGAAGAGCACGTCGACTCGCCCATAGGTGCGCAGCACCACGTCGAACGCTGCATCGACCTCGGCTGCCGCAGTAACGTCCGCGGGAACGACCATCGTCGCGCCTTCCGGCGTTCGTGCGGCGGTCGCTTCGAGCGCCTCGCGCCGGCGGCCGACGAGCGCAGCCGTGAATCCCGCCTCGACGAGCGCGATTGCGCAACAGCGGCCGATGCCGCTTCCGGCTCCGGTCACCACGGCGATTCGCCGCGCCGAACTTTTCGGAAGAGCGCTCAAATATCGACCCCCTCATGTCGTCGAAAAAGGTTAACCTCACTGGGAGCAAAGTGCGTCAAACGCTTGTCGAAAGCGACGCGTCATCCGCATAACTCAGGACGATCGCCGGCACGTCGTTCGCTACCGTGCGCGCGATTTCCGTGAGATCGCGGCGCTCCCGCTGCGTATCGTAGCTGCTCTCGTAAGCGATCATGAGCGCATCGAGCTTCTCGTTGCAGTAGCGGGAGAGTTTAGCCCGTTCGGGGGGATGCGCGCGCAGCTATAAATCAGCGATGGGTACACGAAGGGAAAATTCTGAATCGAATAAATCGTGGCATCGAACTTGCCGCCGAAAGCAATCCCGCCCGGCTGTTGGTAGAAAACCTTGGGATCGTAGGTTTTCGTATTGAGTTGCACGCCGACTTGCTGCCACCAGCTACGGAGCAGTTCGACGTACTGCCGCCCTTTTCCCGAACGCCGTCAGCGTCGCGCTTCCAACCCGCTTTTTCGAGCATGGCAGCGGCGCGCCCCAGATCGAACGGCCCGAACGGCAACGGATCGTAATCGGCCGACTGCGGTGGAACGAAGCTCTCTTGGAGCTCTCCAAGGCCATGACTACTCTTTCGAGCAACGTCTTGCGGTTCGTCGCCAGACGCAGCGCTTCGCGCACGGCCCGATCACGTGATCGTTCTTCCGTCGGACGAGATGCCGCCGTTGCGCTGCGAGGGCACGACGGCCGCCAGTTCGGGTACCGGCCGATTGTGCGCGTCGTACCGCTCGAGATAGGCCATCGTCAACTGCGACAGCAAATCTCGACGCGGCCCAAATGCGCAGACCGGCGCTTCGACTGGGCGAAGCGCACCGGTCCGCGCCGAGCTACACAGCGACGATGTTAAACGCCGACCTGTTGCGAGACACCGAGCTTTTCCGACGCCATCTTCGCGCCTTCCAAGCGCGACTTGATCTTTTCGAACGCGACGTCGCGCGCGACGTCGGGCGAACCGTGTTTCGGTTTGACGTCGATGCTGAAGGGCGAGAACCCGCAGTCGTCGGTTGCGCCGAGCTGATCCTTGGGGATGTACTTCGAGGCCAGGACCAGATCGTCGCAGACTTCCTGTGGCGTCTCGACGCGCGGATCGAGCGGATTGATCACGCCGATGAAGGCGACCTGTTTGACGCCCTTGGCATCGCGCCGGATATTCTCGCCGATCACCTTGTACACGCGCTCTTTGTCCTTCTCGCTTGCGAGCTGGATCAGGAAATAGCCGGCGTTCATTTGGAACATGCTCGGGAGCATGTCGGCGTAATCGACTTCGGCGCTGTGCACGGAATCGCAATCACCGCCGGGACACGTGTGGATGCCGATGTTCACGCGCTCTTCGGGCGTGAAACGGTCCAGCAACCGATTATTGATGTCGACGAACTGCTGCAGCATGTTGCGGCCGGTCCACGGATTTCTCGGATCCTTCTTCAACGCGAGGCGGCCTTCGGTAAAGTCGATCGAGACGCGCTTCGCTCCGGCGGCGAAGCATTTGCGAATGTCCTTTTCGGCCTCGTCGATGAGGTCGTTGTAGAACTGCTCGCGCGAATACCCGGGCAGCTCGCCGTCGAGCGGATAGAGCAACATCAGCATCGATGGCGCGATGACCGCCTGTTTGAGCGGCTTCGAGGTCATCTTCAAAGCCTTTTCGAGGTACTCGACGGCGTACGTCTTGTAGCGGAACGGTCCGCCGGTCAGCCGCGGCAATTGACGGTGATGGCCGTCGTCGAAGATCGCAAAGAATTGGCCGTCGCCCGCGAGGTGCTCGGCGAGGCCCGTGCCGGCTAGCGTGTCGGCAAGCGGATAGGTCGCGAAGCTGGACGCGCGCTGTTCGCCGTCGGAGATGATCGGCGCACCCGAGGCCTCGCCGCGCTTGAGCGAGTCGAGGACCGCCGCATCTTGTTCGCGCGAGAGATCTTCAAAGGTAATATTGCCGGCGTCGTACTTCGCGTAAGCCTCCTGCAGCTTCATCGGTCGCGGTAAAGACCCAACGGGTTCGGTCGGAATCGACATCTACGATCCTCCTCGTCAGTGCGGAAATATCGGGCGTTTCTAAACCTATCTCTAAGTGTCCGAGAATTGCAATGTCACAATCCATGTAGATGTCTTGCTTGACTTTCAACGTCACGCATCGAGCTCTGAGCGAGGCGTGCGGGATTAGATCGTTGCTGAGAAGAGATCTTAGCTTTGTGCACTTCTCTACTTCCGCTGTATTGACAAATGCCGATTCAATAAATAGCATCGAAATATGTCGATGCAGCGCTGCTGCCCAGAAACGGCGCTTTACGATGGGGGCCTCACGGACGAGGCCGCCTTGTTCAAGGCGCTTGGCGATCCGGCACGAGTCGCAATCCTCGCGACGTTAGCGCGGACTGAGCTCGAGGTGTGCGTTTGCGATTTCACGTCTGGTCTCGAGCTCAAGCAATCGACCGTCTCCCATCATCTCAAGATCCTCAAGGACGCTGGGCTAATCACTTCGGTGCGCCGAGGAACGTGGGGCTATTACTCCATCGCGTCCGACGCGCGCGACCGAATTGACGTCGCTCTCGCGTCCGTCCTCCCTGTACGAGTCCTTGTATCATGAAGGTGCACCTCAACCTCGCGACTCGCGATCTCGATGCGAGCGTCTCGTTTTAACGCACGCTGCTTTCCGCCGAACCGGTAAAGCACTATCACGATTACGCGTTCTTCCTCACCGAAAACCCCGGCCTCGAACTTGCGCTCGACGCCGACCTGGGCGAAGGTCAACGACGGTGCGCACTACGGTATCGTCGTCGAGAAAGCGGAAGACGTCGTAGCGGCGGTCGCGCGCCTACGCGAGGCGGGCCAAGGGGTCGACATCGAGATGGGCGAGACGTGTTGCTACGCCGTTCAAAATAAAGTTTGGGCGACCGATCCGGACGGCCGCCGCTGGGAGACGTACTTCGTCATCGCCGACACGCCAGAGCAAGATAACGAGGACACGACCTGCTGCTCGAGGTGAACCTCGCGCGCCGCGCGCCCGCCGAAGCCGCCGGCACCGCGCTGCTGCTCGCTGCGGTCGTCGGCTCCGGTATCATGGCGCAGCGTCTCGACGGCGGAAACGCTGCGATCGCACTGCTTGCAATGCAATTGCGACCGGAGGCGCGCTGGTTGCGATCATTCTCGCCTTCGGCCCGATCTCGGGCGCGCATCTCGGTCGCAGCTCTGATCGAACGATCCAGCGGACGCCAAAGTACACCAATATCGGTGAACTTTCGGGAACTTCGCGACCTACGGATGATTGCGACCGCTTAGCTACAAGCTTGAAGCGGCCGCAACTTGCTCGAGCGCACGAGATTGCGTCGCCAATCCAGCGCGTTCGCTGCGTAATAGATAAGGCAGGGCACGACCGTATGCACCGTCGCGACAGAGATTGCTGCCGCCGCAAGGATGATTTGCGGAAGCACCCGATGCAGCATAAGGAGTCCGTGATACGCGTCATCGGTTGGTCCGAACCAGCAGAAGCGGCCGGCCACCAGTGTCAGCGGGAACAAGAATACGAGGAGCCACAGCCAGCGCCCCGCGCGTAGCATCATCCTTCTCGTTGCCGCTTGCGCAGCAGGCGCAGCGTCGTTTCGAGCGCGTCTTCGTCGTCGGAGATCGCATCGACGAATCCAGAAATCGCCGCTTTGTCCATGCGCGTCCAAGAGGCCGGCACGACGTCGCCCACAACCCGGTCGACGAATTGCTCGCGCGTCATCGAAGCGGCATAGCGCGTCTCGCGGTGCATCCCGGCTTTCTTGACAAGGCCCTTTTTCAGCAGACGCATGAGTTCGGTGGAGATCGTAGTGTAAGCGACGGGAATGCGCGCGTCGAGGTCGCGCGCAAGTGGCGGCGAGCGAGTCGGGCCCATTGGACCACAAATGTTCCATGATACGCGCCTGCAGCTCACCGAGCGCTTGTGCCGAGCCTTTGGCTTGGGGTCGGTAAGAAAGCGACTTCCGAAACTTCATTCCGCTCACACCGCCAGGTACGACAGCACGTCGTATCCTTCCCCGGCGCCTTCCGCTACGCGAGGATCACTCTCGAGCCTCGCGAGGCGCCCCTGCAAGGGCCTCTTTGGTCTTCTTTGCGCAACGTTTGCAAACACCGATTTCAGCATTCAAAGATTCTGGGTGCCAAAGCTCTTCCTGCCGCCGGCATCCCGTCTGTGGCCGGGCACGGGTCGCGTGAATGAAACAAACATAACCTTTACTAAGAGACGCAATAAAGTCGTGGCTGTTGCACGAACGGACTTTACCAGAAAAACCGGCGCCTCGGCGCGAGCATCAGTTACCGATAACTTCTTGTGCAGCGCACGCCATTACGGTACCTCGATCTTTTATATGCGAATCTTCATCTCATGTGTTCTCCGTCCGCTCGGGGGAGCGCTCTTGGGCTTCCTGCTCGTTGCCGGTTTCCAAAGCGCCATTGGCCACACAAGGTTCTCGCCAAGTGCCTACGTCAGCGATTTTAGAGTACTGGCCTGCGGCGAACGCGCCGTGCTGCAACGAGCCGACCCTTATCTCACAGAGCCGCTTCGCAGCTGCGAGCATACGCTCGGGCTGGAAGACAACGAGCCGACGTGGTCCGCAACGCCATTTTGTCTGCCGCCGTATTCGGCAGCATTCCTCGCACCCTTCGGTGCAATCGATCCTAACGTCGGCCGAACGCTCTGGTTCCTCCTCATCGTGCTTGCGACGTGCGTGACGGCGGTGGCGATCGCAAAGATCCTCGAGCGATCCGCCTTCGGGGTCGCGCTTGTGCTCGCGCCAACGGTGGGCCTTCTGAATTTGCTCTACGGTGAAACGGTACCGTTCGCAATTGCTGCTGTAGCAATTGCGGCACTCGCGTTACAGCGCCGCGCTCCAGTGCTCGCCGCACTCTCGACCACGGCGGCACTGCTCGAGCCGGCGATCGGTCTGCCCGCCGCGGTCGGCCTCTTCATCCTCGTGCCGGAGGCGCGACGCGCGCTCGTTGCATTCACCGCTGTCCTGGCCGCAATTAGTGTCCTCACGTTCGGCTTGCAAAGGAACCTTGAATACATACTGACTTTCTTGCCGGCCCACGAGCACGCCGAACTGTTGGCGCGGGACCAATACAGCCTAACGCATTTCGCTTACACGCTCGGCGCGTCGCCGCACCTCGCCTCGACGTTAGGGTCGTTGTCCTACGTGTGCGCCGTCGTCTTCGGCGTCCTTGCAGCGCGGCGTCTGGGTGTTCGGATGGAGCTTCCGGCGCTCTTCGTGCTGCTACCGCTGGCGGTGTCGATGCTTGGCGGTCCGTTCGTGCACGACGTCGAGATCGCGGCGGCCCTTCCGGCCGCGCTGTTGCTCGCACGCGATTCGTGGATGGCACGGCTTGTCGTCGCTTTACTCGCGGTCGACTGGAACGAAGCCTGGCGTCGCGCGGTGGTGCCGACTCTTGGGGCGGCGTCCGGAGCGGCATCGCTTTACTGCAAAGGGACGCGTCCGAAACAGCAGCTGCTGTACATCGTCGCATTCGCTGGAGGGATTCTCGGCTTACATGCCGCTTTGCCGGAACCACCGGC
>JAABUQ010009152.1_pt1 | contig 13523 bp, 15 predicted proteins | sample 5560001 | NCBI WGS metagenome assembly JAABUQ01 (sample SAMN10711888, study PRJNA513371) | rock metagenome | isolation source: Antarctica rocks | place: Antarctica: Victoria Land, Finger Mt nord | collected 2015-12-18
GCCGGCGTCCGCGGCCTCGCGCGCGGCGCGGCGCAGGTCGCGCCGGGCCGCCGCGCGCTGCGCGGCCGCCTCCGCCTCGGCCGCCTCGGCGCGCCGCTGCAGCAGCGCCCCTTCCTGGCGCGCCTGCGGCACGCGCGCGGGGTTTGCGGCTGCCTGGCGGCGACCAGCATAGGGAAGCGCCTGATGGGCGCGGCCAGGGCGGCGCGCGCGCCGCGCCTTACGCCACACCGGGACTCGCTCCGCGCCGGTCCCACATGCCTCAGCAGCAGCCAGATGCGTATCGCGGCCCGCATGGGCCTATACCCCCAGTAAACCCCCCAGGGACTCCCCCCAAGCGTGGAAATGCGACACCTGCGGCGCGCCCGGGGGGCGCCACACCATGCGCAGCTCGCGCAGCGCATCCTCGGCCGCCGCGCGCGCCTTGCTGGCGTCCGCCGCGGCGGCGCGCGCGGCGGCCAGCGCCGCCTCCTGTGCCGCGACCTGCTCGCGCAGCCGGCGCAGCTCCGCGGCGGCCTCCATGCCGCGCCGCCCGCTGGCGCCCTGCGCGCGCGCGCACGTCAGCGCGGACCAGCCGCACTGCAGTAACTCCTTGTCGCCTGGTCTTGGCGCCGCGCACAGGCTGCGCGCCCGCCTCCATGCGCTGGCAGCCTGGGCTCCGTGCACTGGCCCCGCCGCGTCACTGCAGAGACCAGAGCGGCGTCCATTCCCGTATTGAGAGGGCGCGCCAGCCGCGCGGCGTCCAGCTCCGCGCGCAGGCCCGCGATGGTGGCGCGTAGGCGCTCAGGGTCCGGCCGCTCCTCGAATGCGAGCGGCAGCGGGTAGTGCACGCGGTCGTACTCTGCCGCGTACGTCATGATCAGGTAGCGCTTGTTGTTGGCGCCCGGCGCCGCGCCCGGCCCGTCCCCGCCGCCGCCGCCGCCGCCGCCGTCGCCCCCGCCGCCCGCGGCCGCCGCGTCCGCGGCGGGGCGGGCCGACGCGCCGCGCGCGGCGGCGTGCGGGTCTGGACCCTGGGGCGCGGCGCGGCGCGCGCGGAGCGCCTCCAGGTCGGCGAACGCGAGCAGGTCGGCGGAGACCGCGTCGCAGTCGCGCCGCAGCGCTGCCAGCAGCATCCGCGCAAACACGGCGAACTTCTTGTAGTTGCCGGTGCGCGCGGTGATCTCCTCCACGTCTGCGCGCCCCGGGTGCGGCCATGTTTGTGGGCAACTGCATACCTGGCCCTGCCGGTCACAGGGCCGCAGCTTGACGCGCGGGCCTCTGCGCGCGGCGCAGGTTGTGGACTATGTCGGGCAGGCTATGAACAGCATGGTATGAATAGCACATTATAACTTACTTGCCTGTGCGCGAGCAAGCAACAGCCAGGCGCGCGGGGCGCGCACGCTGGGCCGGGAAGTCGCCGCTCCAGCAGTGCGCGTCGGCCTTGCGCTCCACCTCCACCCGCAGCGTGTGGCCGCCCAGAATCGACAGCGTCGCGATGTAATCCACGTCGCGGAAGCTCGCCTCCACCTGGGGGCGCCGGGCGCGCCGGTCGCGCCGCGCCGCGCCTGGCAGTGGTCGCAGCCGCAGCGGGGCGCGCCGAGCGGCGCTCCGGCGCGCTCCGGCGGGACTAGTTAACAAGATGCGCGGCGCGCACCGAGCCCAGCAGCTCGCTGGCCGGCGCGCTGTGCTCCCTGCCGCTGCAGGACGCCATGCCGTTGCGCGCGGCTACTCAGCACGCGGCTCCTCGCTCCGTCAATGTCGAACATCCATCAGCGTCAGCGCCGCTCCCCTCAGGGAGCCTGCCAACTCGCCCAGACCACTGCCACCGCGCGTTGACTTGCTGCTCTGTAAATCTGTGCAGGTACGCTCGCCCTGTCTGGATGGTGAAGCATGTCAAAGTGGGCTTGACAGCTGCACCGCGGGGTTGCTGATCTGAATTAAATAAAAGTATTTCGCGACCCTGAAAGCCTGGAGACGTTGCCTCATAACTCGCACTAGTCTGTACAACTCTGTCAGGCGTAGTCACCATGCTGCTCCTTTGCGACCCAATCACATCCGCAACCGCGCTGCTGAACAACCCGCTGGCGAGCAGCCTGCACGAGCGCCTTTGCGCGGCGCTCGAGCGCGTGCTTGAGCTCGGCGAGGCGGGGTTCCTGTACACACAGGGGCGCGAGGTGGCGAACCTGCTGGTAGCCGCTGCGCGCGCCTCGGCGCGCCGCCCCGAGCTGCGCGCGCTGCTCGGCAAGCTCATAGGGTGTGCCCTGCGCCGCCGGCTCGGCCCGACAAAGTATCAGGTTTCCCTGTGCTAGGCTGCGCAGAGGCCTCAGGGGCACAGGCAGCGGCGCAGCACACAGGCGCACGCGTCGTCCGATAGAAAGCGCTCCGTACCCGGCCCTTGCCCGGGCAGAACTTGCACGCCCCTTACCATACCAGCAGGTGACTGCTCCAGCAGAGCCTGCGCCTCACGCCCCGCTCTGGCTCAGGCAGGCTCTGCGCGCTGCCCTTCCGCAAGCGCCTGGCGTCCGACGGCGCGCGGGGCACCGGCGCGGCGGCGCGCGTGTTCGCGGCGCTGGGCGAGCTGGCAGCCGGCGGCCACGCTCCTGGGACGCATCCAGAGATGCGCCTTGCAGCCATCCAGGCAAGGCCGGGCACTTTGGAAACGCTCCCTTCGTGGGCAGTGCTCACTGTCACAGCGGACTGCATGCTTACAGCCGCTGCCGCTCTCCAGGCACTCGCAGCCGTGGCAGGCAGTGAGAGCCGCGCCTGCGCTGGCGCATGGCCAAGCAGCGCCCCCATCAATGAGTCCGCACCCAGCAACCTGAGGCGCGCACTGCCGACGATTTCGTAAGCTCGCCATGCGCGCTCGCCTCGCGACATGCGGGCTACTCAGCACTGGTGTCGAGGGGCTGATGCATGCGCACAGAAGCCTTGCTGTCCTGCCTGATATCATGCGGCACGACGGTAGAAACCAGAGCCAGGGCTGGGAGTGCCGCAGGCTCCTGGCGGAGAGCGGAGCCATTGCGCTGCTGGTCCAGGCTTTGGACATTGAGCTGCGCGCGGCGGTCCCTGTGAATGACGACTCAGGACCCCTGCACTATGCATCGGGAGTGCTCCCTGGAGCCTCACCATTCCCAGGCCGCTCAAGCACAGCCACAAGCACATGCACGAGCTTCCTCCATGCCCGCCCCGGGGAAGGCCCTCCAGCAGGTGGGGCCTCAGAGCATGGCCAGCCCGCTGCTCCGCCAGGGGCGCTGGCTGAAGCTGACGCCGCGCCGCCCGCTCCATGCGAGCTGCATGCAGCGGCTGCGCAGACCCAGGCAGAAGCTGCGGGCACCCTGCAGCCCAATACGGAGCCCAGCGCTGGGACGGCCGCTGCCGCTCCTGCCCCGCGGCACGACGCGCCAGCAGAAATAAACGCAGCTGCAATGAAGCTGCCGTTGGCGGCCCAGGATGGAAGTCGTGCAGTGCCGCCTGCATGCACGCCCGCCTCAGCACCCGCGCCCGCAAGCGCCCGGCGCCCCGAGCCGGCAGAGCCCCTGACGCCGCTCGCCGGCGCGCTGCTGCGCGCGCTGCTGGCGGCGTGCGCGCGGGGCGGCGGCGCGGCAGCGGCCGCCGCCGCGGCCGGCGCGCTGCCCGCGGCCATCGCGGCGCTGGCTCGCTCGCCGCTGCGCGACCCGGCCGCGCGGACCGCGCTCGGACTCGTCCGGGCTCTGCTTGAGCCAGCGCTGGGCGCAGCCGTGGGGCCTGGCCCGCACACGGACGGCCAACCTGGCACAGCGGTGTCAACAGCCGGGGCATCTGGTGCCGACCAGCTCGCCGCCTGCGCCCTGCACCCTGCCGGCATGCACGAGCCCTCGACGCCCCACGCGGGCGTGCATGAAGCGGGCGAGCTCATGTGCTCCGACGCCGATCCTTGCAACGAGCTCGAGGCGGAACCCGGCCAGGACGCGCCCGTGACTGATAGTGACGCCTTCTCTACTGCCGGGACGGGCGCCGGGCTTGCGGCCGCCCTGGCGGCGCTGGTGTGCGCGGCACTGCTGCATGGCGGCCGGCCGGCCGACGCCGTTTTGCGCAACGACGCGCTGCTGGTGGCCTGCCGCTGCGCTCAGCGCCCCGGCGGCGCCCGTTTCTGCCAGCGTGCGCCGCGCGTGCAGTGCTGTCGATGGCCTTTGCCTGCAGCACTGGGACCCTTGCCTGCAGCACTGACGAGCACCCCTTTGCATCATAATGCCTATGCGTCAGAGCCCTACTGTGACACAAGCCATACTTTGTATATATGCAGGATTGATAATGTGCGCAATAGTGGTTCCCTATGCACCCTGTTGCAGTCTGTGTGCCGCACAGCTCCTGGCAGCGGGCCTGCTGGAGCCGCTGCTGGCGACATTGGCTCCCTAATCAGGGATAGGGTAGGGACTCCTATGCATGCCCTCACAGTCTGTGCGCCGCAGAGCTGCTGGCGGCGGGCCTGCTGGAGCCGCTGCTGGCCGCGGCGACCTGGCCAGAGCGCCCGTTCGGCGCAGCGGCGCGCACACACGCGCAGCCGGCGGCTCTCGAGCGCCCCAGCCCCAGGGACGCCGCCGCGCATCAGCGCGCCCTGGCGCTGCGCCTGCTCGCCTGGCGCCTGCTGGGCGCGCTGTGCGCGGCAGCGCCCGCGTGCGCGCGGCGCGCGCACGCGGCCAGCTGGACGGATGTCGTGGCCATGTGGGCGTCCGGGCGCGCCGACAGCGGCGACGTCTGCGCTGGGCGAGAACCGCGAGCGTCACACCCCGCATGCGAGGGCGGTAGGAGCGGCGGCGCTGCGCCTGACAGCCTCAGAGGCGGCTGTGTGCCTGGCGTCTGCGCTGCGCCCGCCGACTCGGGAGCGGCAGGCGGACGGCCATGCTGCAGCCAAACCAGTGTTCCAGATGCAGACCAGGCGCCCCGCCGGCCGAGCGGCGCGCCGACAGGTGCTGGTACTGCCGGCGGCACAGTCAGGGTGCCCGACGCCGGCGCGCCCGAGCCGCGCACGAGCGGCCCGGCCGCAGCTCCTGCCTCCGCCGCTGGGGGCACGCGAGCGTGCAGCGCGCAAGCAGGCACCGCATGCGCGGGGCGGTGGCCTGCCGCTCAGGCGCGCACGCTGCAGCGCGCCGCCCTGGCCGCGCTGACGAGCCTGGCAGCGTGCGCGCCCGCGGTGCGCGCGCCCGCTCAGCAACCCAAGGTCACACGCATCGCTGTGCGGCAGGATCAAGAGCCTGCACGATCTCGCTGCTGCATGCAAGCAGCCTTCCAGCCAGAATGGCCCGTAGCAGGGCAGGAGCCGCAGGCACGCCTTTTAGCTGGCCAACCGCCCACCAGCTACTGTTTGATTGGCAAGCCCTGTGGCCAACAAAGAACAGGCCGACACAGACTTGAGCGAATGCCTGCCATTCAGTCTGTTGCGACCGCCGCCGTGACTGCGTCAGGGTTACAAACAGGATTACCCACCCATCAGACATATACCACCGCGAGCGTCATGCAGGTCTATGTGGCCTGTGGCGGCCCAGCGGCCGCAGTGGCTGCTGCCGACGGCGGGGCCGCCACGCCCGCGCTAGCCCACATGCTGGCGGCGTCCGCGACGCCCGCGGCAGCCGCCGCGCTGCGCGACGCCGGCGCTGTGGCGGCCGCCGTGCGCGCCCTGGCGCGGGGAGGCGCGCACCTCGCCACATGACCGATGGTGCATGCCCGGCTGTTTGCGCGCCCAGCAGAGCCGCCATGGGCGGCGGTGCAGCTGGCGCTGGGGGCGGCTGGGCCCCGAGCCGGCCCAGCCGGCAGCCACATGCATGCTCGAAACCGAGGTCGGCAATGCAGTCACGGCAGCCTGTGTCAGGAGGGGCTGCTTGCGCGGGAGCGGCTCTGCCGCCGGGCGGCGGCGCGGCCCTCCTCGCGCGGCCGCGCACGGAGCACGACGGCGCCGGCCAGGTGGCCTGCCTGGCACTTGCCGCGCTGTGCGCGGGCAGCGCGCGCGCGCGTGCAGAGCTCTGCGACGCGGGGGTGCGCGCGCGGGCCCCTGGCCTGGCGCGCCATGGCGCCATGGGCAGCGAGAGCGCTCCTGCGCGCTGGCAGGCCATGCGCGCAGCGCATGCAGTCGTTCCTGTTCCAACTTTGGTTTTCATGGACGTGCTAAGAAAGCCAATCACATCTGGCAGCTCCTTGCAAGCGGATCGCCGCTCCGCTGGCCCTCAACGCCCCGTGCCTCACAGGGCGCGGCCGCGGTGGCCGCGGAGCTGGGCCGCCACGTCGCGCTCGCGCCCGCGGCTCTGCCGTCGCTCCGCCTGGCGGCAGCACTCATGGCAGCCTGGCGCGCCGTTGTGCCCAGGTCAGGCAGCCGGCGGTCACGCCTCTCTTGCTTCACGTGCACGGCGTGCGGGAGTGACACTGATGCGCCCAGTGATGCTGAGGCCCTACCCCTGACCCTGCGCCTGCGCTGGCGGCGCGCGGCACGGGCGCGCCGCTCCGCCGCCCGCGCGCCATCGGCCAGCGGCTATACAGCGCCTGGTTGCATAAGGGTTAGGGTAATCGACCCACGCCTCACGCTCTACTGACGGCACGGGGCTGTGCGCGGGGCCGCGTAGCGAGGAAGGCGCCGCGGGGCTGCTGGCGGCGGGCGGCCTGGAGGCGCTGCTGGCGCTGCTGGACGGCGCCTGCCACGCCGCGCTGCTGCCGCTCGCGCTGTCCGCGCTCGCCGGTACGCAAAGTAAAATACAATGTACAATACAATGTACAAAATGGCCTGCCTGCAACAAATGAAGCACAGAGCATGGCGAGATGGCCTGCTCCTGTGCTGCGGCGCCCCCGCATGGCTGCGTGGTTCTAATCTCCGACTGCTGGACCACGGCTCACAATGCATCCTCCTCCCGACTTTGATTTTTCATTGTAAGCGCTAGCACACCACCCCTCGGCAGCTCGCAAAGCCTCGCATGCGGACTCTTCCTCTGCTGCATGTTCTTCGCCTTGCAGCGAGCTGCGGCGCTGACACGGCGGCCGCGGCCAGACTGGCTCTGGCTGCATGCGCCCGCGCGCGCCGCGTTCCTGGGCTGGCGCTCGGCACGCGACGGCGCGCCCGCGCCCGCGCTCGTGCTGCGTATCTGGCGCCGCGCGGGGCCCTGCCCTACCCTGGACGCAGCCCGCGCTCTGGCAGCCAAGTTCGGCGGCACGGACCTACAGGGCCAGGCAGCACCCGGGGACGCAGCGGCACCCTCACAGGAGCCGGACCAGAGGGTTCTGCCAAGCCCTGGCACCGAGGGCGGCGGCGGCTGGGCGATGGACATGGCGGCCACAGCCGCAGCGCTGACGCACCTGGGCGCTGACGGGCGGTGCGCCCCCCTTGCACGCCTGCCTGGCACCTGGCAGCTATAGACAGGTACTTAACAGGTGTTGCAGAGCTCGGCAGCTCCTGTCTGCAGCCCAGGCGTGCGCACTGTGGCAGCGCAGCCCCGGCACGCGCAGTGCCACAGAAGGTGCCAGGCACTGTGCCTGGGCATCACCTTGTCGGTCCCCACCAGGAGGTCATTTGTTATCATGTACCTGCCAAGGTGGAATGCAAGTCCAGGGCACGTGTATGTCTGTGCTGATCCCCCCGTATCATGCAATGGCCACGCCCAAACATGTACCCTATCTAGGGCTTACAACCTAGAGCCACCCTGCCACACGCGCAGGGCCGGTGTGGAGCGCCTGCTGGCCGCGGCCGCCGTCGGCACGCCCGGCTTTGCGGCGCGCGTGCGCGCATGCGTGCACGCGGTGCTGGAGCCGCTCGGCCTGTCGGCGCTGACACCGACGCCGGGCGGAGCAGCCCCCGGAGCCGACCCGGGCGCAGCGCAGAGCAGAGGAGCAGCAGTACCCCACGCGCAAGGCGCGTCGGCGGGGCCGGGCGCGCCCGCGGCGGCGCCGTCCGGGGCGGCGGCGGGGGGCTGGATTGGCGGGGCCGCAGGCTTAGGGTTGCTGCAGGGCCTGGCGCCCGCGGAGCGCGGCGCGCTGCTGGAGGCGGCCGCGCTGCCGCAGCTGCTGGAGGGCGCGGCCTGGGCGGCCGTGGCCGCCAAGCTGGCGCGCAGGGGTGCGCCCGCAGCGCGCCCACATCCAGCCCACCGCACCAGAGCGCACAGGAGTCGGCCATTGGCATGATGGCCTCCACGTTGTGGGTCGATTGATTGCAGACCGCTGAAGTAGAGGTGATGGCGCACCGCCAGAAAGATGTACACAGGAGTGGGTGGTGCCATGGATGCGACGACGGACGATGCTTTGACACGCTTGCGGCTCATGCATCACGCACCCCACCGTGTCATAGCTTATGTCAACCAGTTGTCACCTAACATGACCCGTGCCCGGGGGTCCCAGGCACGCGGCCGACCACGCCAGACGCCGCGCGGCTGCGCGAGGGCCTGGCGGCCGCGGCTGGCGCCGCCGCGAGCGTGCGCGCTGGGCAGGCCGAGATCGCCGCGGACGCGGCAGCTGTCGAGCGCGCAGGCGAGGCTGCGCTTGCGGCGGGGCTCACCGCGCAGGTGCAGCCCTGTTGGGCGCCGTCAGGCAGGAGGACGGGCCCCGGAGCTGCATCAGGACGCGCGGCTGCAGGCAGCCGCACTGCGCCGGTGCTGCATGCATGAGCGCAGAGAAGTGGGAGGTGAACGCAACAGACGCATCGACTGAGTGAAAGCATGGCATGTCATTGCCGGTGCTGTCGCCCGGCGGGAGTGCTGGGAAGTGCTCGGAGGAGCTTCCTGGCATGCTCCTGGGCGTAGAGCCCCGCACACCTTGATGGACAAAATACCTGCAGTACGGCTTCTGCATGCTGTCCAGAGTTGGTGTTAAAAGGGCAGACTGCCTTGCTGCCTTAGTACTTGCTCTTGCGCTCCTTTGAATCGCTGACAACCGTCGCCTCCGGCTGGGACAGCTTGCGCGCGCCACGTCCGGGCCAGGGGCCACCCGGACAGCAGCGCTGCATGTCGCACAGACGGTGCAGCTGCCCCTGGCTCCCTGCTTGGCAGCACCATGCAGCAGGCTGCCGGGCGGCCGCGCTGCATGCCCTTCCGTGTGATGGGGCACCAAACCCTGCATGAAGGTCATGGGAGCATGGTGGGGCGCGGCCGCTCTGCCCCGCCGGGCGGGCGCTGCAGTGCATGCGCGAGGTGCTCCTGGAGATCGCGTGAGATTTTGCTGCGTTTCATCCCAATCGCAATCATGCTCCTCTCGCGCAGGAGCGCCTGCTGGCGCTGAGGCGGCGCGACAGCATGCTCCAGCGCAGCTGCCTGCTCCCCGCACCTGCGGGGCCGGCGGGCGCCGCGCGCTCGGCGTGCGACGCCGCTGCTGGGTACGACGTGTCAAGTTCATGACGGGGCGGCGTAAAAGCCTTGTAGGCGTGCGTGCAGTGGGCCCGCAGGACGCACCCATATGCAGGCATCTGCAGGCGCCGCCGGGCTGTAAGAGGCCGCACAAATCTGAAATCGAGCTGTCTCCTTGGCCAGGTCGGTGCTTAAATGGGCCAATGTCCTGCAGCTGCATGGATCTGGGGTGTGGAGCCCTGACAGGTTTCAAGACCCCCAGGAGCTCTATATATAGCGTCCATGGGAAGAACTTGCACACCAAGAGCCTTCTTGTATCATCCAATCCAAAGATGTGTGCAAGTTCTTCCCTTGGACGCTTTATACTTACCAGCAGTGTCGACATCCAACAGCAGGGCTGCCAAGGCCGTCGCCTCTTGCTGCATTGTGCATGCAGGCGCAGCTGCGCCCTCAGACGCCCAGAGCGCAGGCTGCCAAGCTGGCCTTGGAGCTGGGCGTCAAGACTCCTTGCTCTGGACACACTGCTAACCTGGCTCATGCGTGAAGCTGCAAGGTCGTTGCTCTTGCGTGTTATGTCATGTCGCCCTGCGCAGAGGCATGCAAGCCGCCACAACTGGCGGCTTCGTAGGCTGCACAGCGGCCGTCCTTGGGCATCCTGCGCTGCTTTCACGGCCTTGGCCATGCTTGGCGGGGCTGCATGCCGGCCGGCCGCGTTGAGAAAGCGCGCACGCTGGCGCCCGGGGAGGCCGCGCACGCACGCTTTCCTTGTCGCGAGCGCCCCGCTCTGGACATGCTGGTCATGCGCGCAGCTTGCCGAGCTGGTGCCTCGGAACCAGATCATCGAGGAGCACCTCACGACAGCGGTGCAGCGCCCGATCGAGTGCTTCAACCGCGTTGTGGGTATCAGGATATCCGGCTGGTCGTCCGGTGGTAGGCTCCCTGTACCCCTACACGCGCGTGTAGGGGTACAGGGCGCCGGTATATCCTGAAGCTTGCGACGCGGTCGAAGCGGCCGCGCGAGAGCTCCAGCCGCCATGAGGCGCTCCTCAGTGATTTGGTCGCGCGGCACGAGGAAGAGCTCGGCGGCCTGCGCCACATGTCCAATGCAAAAGTATGCAGGCGGCGCACTGACGAGTATGATTGCGTTACTGCACCAGTTGGACGGGGCGCCCACACTTGATATGAGCTTGCTCTGGTTTTATAGGCCTTGTGTCCTGCCGCGAGAGTGTCTGGCCACGTATTCGTGCACATGCCAGCATGGGACCATGTGTGTGCAGCCGATGCTAAAGGTCAGCTGCCCTTGCGCCTGGTCCCTGGGCTGGGATGACCACTGTGTACGCCCTGCCTGCCAGCGCCCCGCAGGCAGCGCCACGAGCTGTCCATCAGGGGTGCCGCGTTTCTGCATCAGGATGTCTAGCTTGGCTTTAGGGCACGGCCTTAACGCCAAGGAGGGCTTCTTGTGGTGTTTGGCCAGCATGACCAACATGGCTGTAGGAGCAGCGCCCCCTGCGCTGCCTGCAAAGCAACCCTGCATTGGTGTTTCGCAAATGTAGACCAAGCGGCGGGGCCTCACTGCAGCCCGGAACCTCTAGGCGATCGTCAGGCACATGCAGGGCGACCAGGCCGTGCTGTGCGCCAACCTGCGCGCATGGACGCGCGGCTGACTGGCCCGCGAGGTGACCGGGGCAGCGCGTACTGTGCGCGAGGAGATTGAGTGCTATGCTTAAGCGGGTGGGGAGCGCAGCCGCAGCCTGCACTGTGACCGCGCTGCGGCTGGCACTGACGCTGCAGGCACCCACTTGCTGCAGGCACCCACTTGCTGCAGGCGCAGCTCAATCTCCTCGAGCACGGGGCGCAGCGCGCTGCCCCGGTCTGCTCGCGCGCTAGCCGGCCGCACGTCCACGCGCGGTGGTTGACGTGACGTACCAGTCTGGTTGCCCTGCAGGTGCCTGAGTGCGCCTAGGCTTCCCGGCTGCCATGGGGCCCGACGCTTGGTCTCCGCTGAGCTCCGCCATGCGCAGTAGCGTTGTGTACTGTGCGCGTTCCTTGCAAGCTGCTCGCGGCATCTATGAATAGACAATTGCGCATTCGCTGTGTGCCCCACGGACCTTCCGCCCTCTCTGCGAGCTACAGGGTGCAGGGCAAAGTGCGGGTGTCCAGGTATGGCGGCGAATATGCAGACACCCCTGTGTTGCTGGCGCAGCGCATCCCCATTGTTGCATGCACTAAGCCAACCAGGAGTTATCTGTCCGTCCTTAAACGAGTGCAGGGCCCACTCCTGCCACTGCAGCCCATGCCGTGGTGCCTCACACCACACATGAAATAGGTTCCACCTCACTGCTGGACGCCACGTGCGCAAACCCAAGCATCCCAGGACAGCACGGCGGCCCAAGCTCCCAACCAGACGCCCGGGCGCCATGCAGCCCGCCTTCTTGCGGAGGCGCACGTGCCACGCGCCACCTACGCAGAGAGCCATACACGCCGGGCTGCCACCAGCAGCTGGGCCCCATGTGCATGCCCCAGGGCCATGCCTACAGGCCGCACATGCACACCTGCTCCTGCTTGAATAAACTGCACACGCTGGGCTGATACTCTACAGGACTGGCATGCGGGCCGGGGCGCGGCACACGGCACCCTGACGCAGCGCCAGATCAGGGCCACAGCTCAGCGCAGCAGCCACTGCCGCCACACTCCGGCAGAAGCGCCAGCAGGTCCGCACAGGTCCCGCGGACATGGCAGATGGGGACAGGCGCCCCCGGCGCGCACACTACGGCGCCGGCAGCCGAACGCCCAGCTTGGGGCAGGGCACCGGGTCGCGCTCCGCGAGCGAGCAGTGCCGGGCGAAGCAGGGCTGCCGGAAGGCCGCGTCCTCCTCCACCGGCGGCGGCGCCTGCGCGCGCGCGCGCGCGCACGCGCGCCGTCAGCACGGCGTAGCACCGCACCGGGCGGCCGCCACGGGCTGTGCCGCTGCCCAGCTGGAGCAGAGCGGCAGCGCGCTCGCGCACGCTACCCCAGGCCTACTTTGTGATCGTCGCTCTTGCAGCGAAGCAGGATGCACGCGCAGACTTTATGAAAAAAAAATCCTGCAGCCATGCTAGCACACCACCGCTGTATGACAAACAAGCACACAGACTCAATGGGCAGGGAGGACGAACAGGTTGCGCGCGCCTGGCCAAACACCATCTCGCAGGACAGGTCCTCAAAGTTGGGGTTCATGGTCAGCGACAGCCCGAATGACTCGCCAAAGAACTCCTCCGTGGGCCGCTGCACGGCAGGCACACCTTGCCCGTCAGTTCCGGGTGGTTACCCACCACGTTTGCACATGCAGCCCCTCACGCGATGCGCAGCGGATGCGCAGGGACGCCACACGAGCACAGCCTTGCAAGGCCGTGTGGCCGCAGCCTACCGAACCATTGATTGCATTCATTCTGCTCGAGCGCGCTTGTGGCGCGCCTTGCACAGGTTGACGCACAGCGCGACGCAGCCGGAGGCCTCCAGATAGCGGCACTTTTTGATCTGCACGCCGCTGTTCCAGGTAGCTGGCTCCCCTTCAAACGTCACCTGCGCGGCAGCCACGCTGCTCCTCACTCCTGCCCCGCATCCCCTGACGCTGCAGGGCAGCATCCCCCCATGCGCATGATGAGCAGCGCGGCCACAGGTCCCTGACACTGCAGGGTAGTGTGTACCCATGCGCATGGTGTCAGGGCCGCCTCGCCGCACCTCGACAGGCTTTCGCTCCAGGGGGCCGACCAGCCACGCGAAGAAGAACGTCGTGATCAGTGCGTTGGCCTCGGCTGACCACTGCGCGTGGCAAGAACCAGACTGAGCTGCTTTCCCCAAGAGCGTCATGCTGCCGCTGTCTGCTGTCCGAGCAGCCCCATGAGTATGAATGTCGAGATAGCACATTACTACCCAACCTAGCACGAATGGTGAGCATGCATGACAGAAACAGGCTGGGGTTATCATACAAGCAAAGCTTTTCATCAAACATCAAGGTCGGCCTGACAGCAAAGCAGGCCTTCACCTGATATGAATATAGTATATGCGGCTTATTCTTTGCTGCGCTTGGTAAGCAGCCCGTAAGCAGCCAAAGTTCGCTGATACACGATTTTCATTCATTCATTCATTGGTCCCAGAGGGAGGCCGCCTGCAGGCCGCCAGCGCGCCTGGCTGAGCGGGAACCAGCGCCGGAAGCGCTCCGCGGCAAGGTCAGGCATGAGCGAGCGCAGCACACTCAGCACCGCCAGCTGCTGCCCG
>JAABUQ010009153.1_pt1 | contig 13521 bp, 10 predicted proteins | sample 5560001 | NCBI WGS metagenome assembly JAABUQ01 (sample SAMN10711888, study PRJNA513371) | rock metagenome | isolation source: Antarctica rocks | place: Antarctica: Victoria Land, Finger Mt nord | collected 2015-12-18
AACTAAACGCTTTGTTTCTTTAGGACATTTTTGAATATGCTCGAGTAGTAAACTCATGTGACTCACCCTGGAATTAATAACTTTAACCCTCTATATTAGCACAGCAATTAATTTTTGGAGATGTCTAAGGAATCACCTGAAATCTTGGTGGGATGGCAAAGTCATTTAGCTGTGTGGTGCAACCGCATTGCTCCTGGGCTGCTGGAAAAGGTTTTACTGATGGCGGCTCCTCTGTCCAAGAATAGACAAAAGGGCTACACAGCCTTAAATAATCTGGGGCAACCTCAGCCTAGAACCTTTAAACTCTGCCCCCTCCTCGTAGGGCAATATTCGTGAGGGACAGGCGAATGTCACCGCCCTCAAGCGACCATTAGGTAGCTAGGGCTCCAGAGGGTATCACTCGATGGCAACCATTACATCCGTTGCTTTGATGACTGCGTAAACCTCCTTACCCTCCTCCAGCTCAAATCCCTCTGCTGAGGATTTTGTGATGATCGCAACCAATTGGGCACCGGAGCCAACTTCTATAGTAACTTCAGTGTTAACTGCTCCAGGCACAACTTTTTTCACAGTGCCCTTGATAGTGTTACGAGCGCTAATTTTCATACACTGATCTGGTTTGAGTAGTTTTTTACTCACCAATTCTACCAAATTAGCTGTAGATCTATTCCCTAGAGCCTGCTCTCATAGTTTTTGAGCACATCATCTCAGACCAGACTGCACTTGCCACAGGCTAGCATAAATTCCCTGTTGCTCTAGCAGTTGTTCATGCCTTCCCCACTCTACCAATCGACCATGCTCCATTACATAAATACAATCGGCATTGCGGACAGTGGAGAGGCGATGGGCGATCGCTATCGTAGTTCGAGCAATCGTAATTCGTTCCAGCGATCGCCCGATTGCGGCTTCGGTTTCATTGTCCACTGCCGAGGTAGCTTCATCGAGGATGAGAATTGGTGGGTTCTTTAAGACTGCACGCGCGATCGCCAGTCGTTGCCGTTGCCCACCTGATAATTTCTGACCGCGCTCACCCACAATCGTCTCATAGCCTTGTGGGAGTTGGATGATAAAGTCGTGGGCTTCAGCGATTTTGGCTGCTGCGATTATTTCTTTAGGTGTTGCGTCAAAACTGCCATAGGCAATATTCTCCGCCACAGTGCCATGAAATAAAAATACATCCTGGCTGACTAAGCCAATGCAAGAGCGCAAATCCCTCAAGTTCAGCTGACGTAATTCAATGCCATCGAGAGTGATTGTTCCCGCTTGTACCTCGTACAGCCGCAATAACAGTTTCACCAATGTACTCTTACCTGAGCCAGTGGAACCAACGAGCGCGATTGTTTTACCGGCGGGGATCTGTAGAGAAAGATTCTGCATCACTGGGTTTCGCCCATTGTAGGCAAAGGTGACATTCCGCAATTCCAACTCGCCCCGGACTGAAGCGGTGGGCAACGGGATATCTCCTGTATGAATAGCACTGGGAGTATCCAACAGATTCATGACTCGAGTGGTGGATGCCATCGCCCGTTGATATTGGTCGAAAGTTTCTCCCAATCTTGTTAAAGGCCACAGCAACCGCTGGATCAAAAATATTAATACACTGTAAGTACCTACAGACATCTTACCCGCAACGGCTTCCATACCGCCATACAACAGCAATGCTGTAAAACCTGCCAAAATGATCATCCGAATTAAGGGTACAAAAGCAGCACTGAGGGAGATCGCGCGGTAGTTACTTTGCCGATAAGCCTCACTTTCCACCTCAAGACGCCCTAATTCATAGTTTTCTGCGGTAAAGCTTTTAATCGTCGTGATGCCCGTCAGATTATTTGCCAGTCGCCCATTGAGGAAACCTACCTTTTCGCGTACATCGGCATAGCGGGGGGCAAGGAGACGCTGAAAAACTACTGCACCCCAGAAGATAAACGGCATGGGCAACATCGCCATCCAAGCCACGCCCGGAGCCAGGATCAAGAAGGTGCCTCCAATAACTACAACCGTTGTGGCAACTTGGATTAGGTCATTAGCTCCGACATCCAGGAAGCGCTCCAGTTGGTTAATATCATCACTCAGGATAGACAGCAAACCGCCGGTACTGCGCTCTTCAAAATAGGCAAGCTCCAATTCTTGCAAATGCCCATAGGCTTCCAGGCGCAAGTCATGCTGAATCGTCTGAGCCAGATTGCGCCAAAGTCGAGCGTAGGCGTACTCAAAAACCGATTCCAGTATCCAAATGATCACAGTGAGGAGCGAAAGAATCGAGAATTGCCCAAATACATCTTTCACGCCCCAACGAGCAATCAGCGAGTCTTGTTGCTTCACCACCACATCAACCGCGATGCCAATCAGGGCAGGCGGTGCCAGGTCGAAGATTTTGTTTAAAATTGAGCAGCCAGTCGCCAGCCAGATTTGGTTTCGATAGTTTTGTCCATAGTTAATCAGGCGCTGGAGGGGATGCAGTGAGCGGGGGCGCAAGGTATGAGTGCGCGCTCCCTTTTTTGACGCCTGACCAAATCTGAATGCTTTAGCCAAACCCTTTCGCAGTTGTATGACAATCAATCTTGAGCTTAGCAAATAATCTATCTATATTGCCAACTTCATGCCCGCAAAGCTGAATAATAATTTCCACAGTCCATGACTAAAAATCAAGCAATACTGGTGACAAATCTCGCTATCTCACTTGCAAGCGTCCCAACGCTACAATAGAAAACAGCCAAATCCTCATTTCATTCGTTTTAGACCTAAATTGATGAATAAAAAGAAAAAAATGGAGCCGCTAGCAGGTGAAGAACTCATCCATAAGGTCAAAGAGCTAGAAACCCTCAGCAAGGAAGAAAAGGCTAGAGCCTGCGGCTACTACAGCATAACCCAAAACGGTATCGAGCGCGTCAATATGATCAAGTTTTTGAATGCGCTGATTGATGCTGAGGGTATTGAGTTAGACAAAAAAACAAATGCTGACAGGCATGGGGGACGCAGTGCCAGCTATCGAATTACGGTGCAATCGAACGGTAATTTAATGATTGGTTCAGCTTATACAAAACAACTGGGCCTCAACCCAGGAGATGAGTTTGAAATTACTTTAGGAAGGAAGCACATCCATCTCAAGCAGATGGAGCGAGAAGAAGACCAAGGCTTTGCAGTAGCGTATCCTGAATAAGGGCGCTCGGGGCGCTGCTCAATTAATTTCCCCGAGAAAAGGGGAGTAGTAAAATTTCGGACTTGTTTTTGGAATGACAGCACACCCAGATATGACTCCCATAGCCGCGTTTGCAGATATCAACGGCTTGGCCACTGCCCGGTTACCCGATATCCAGAAAGGTACGCTGACGATCTACCAGCTTTACGATATAGGCGATGAGATCAATCTGGACTTGGCGCAGACCTGTTTGGCACAGCCGACAGCGCACCGGCATACACCAGTGCGCGTGCGGCAATCAGAAAGCATCCAGATCGCCCAACCACCGCTGCGGGTCGAACTAGGAGCGGTAGAGTTTGACCTGGGCGGGATATCGCTTGCTGGAACTCTACGCACCACCATTTACGACTTGGGGGCGCTGGCGTTCGCCATGGAGCTGTCGCTGCCACAACCAACTAGCTGGGCAACGGTCGCCGACTTGCTGTGGGCCGCACAGGAACCGCCGGAGGCCGCGCAGAGCCACTTCCTTACCGCGCTGGAGGAACTTGAAAGGGTGCTGCTACCGGCACTCACACGACCACACCGTGCCTCGATTGTAGAAGACTACAGTATCCTCGTCGTCGAACGTATGGTCGGCGAAGTAAGCGTCGCCGCCTTGGGCGAGCATCCAATGGTCTGGGCGGCATTGTTGGGAGAACAGCGACCGCTCAGCCCCAGTGCCACCGGACTGATCACCAAGATGAGCTACTATCCGGATGATCTGGCGCTGTTGAGCTGGAACGGGGCATTGCTGCTTGAGCCTGAGCCGCTGGCGGCTGCGACTGCCGTCGATCTGATCGAGTTCGCCAACGTCGCACTCCTGCTCATGCGCTCCTACGACGCCGACCTCGACGCCGAGTTGCCGCGAATGTATCGGCAGCTCCCCAGAGTACAGCGCCGCTTGGCACTGCCGCTGGTAGGCCGTTACAGCCGACTGCTCCACGACGTCCAGCGTCTGATTGCAGAGCTTACTGAGGTAACCGAGCGGGTCGATAACGCCCTGAAGGTGACCGACGACGTCTACTGGAACCGGCTCTATAGTGCGATGCTGAACGTATTGCGAGTGGATGTGTGGCGTGCGGGGGTCGAGCACAAACTGGCGCTCCTGCGCGAGACCTACAGTATGCTCCACGACGAGGCTGATGCCGAGCGAGCCACGGCGCTAGAGTGGACGATCATATTCTTGATCGTGTTCGAGATTATCATGGCGCTGCTGAGACATTAACTATGAGTATATTCACGCTGCAATCAGTTAAAAAAGACTTTGGCATTAAGGAAATTCTTAAAGATGCCAACTTCAGTCTGGATGCCACAGATAAAGTCGGAGTCATCGGCACCAACGGTTCTGGCAAATCGACGCTGCTGAAGATGATTGGGGGGCTAGAATCGATTGACGGTGGTCAACTCTTGGTCAACTCCGGTGCCACGATTGTCTACTTGCCCCAGCAGCCTGATTTGGATGAGAACCGCACAGTTTTGGAGCAGGTATTTGCAGATAGCGGTGAGCAAATGGCTCTAGTGCGTGAGTATGAGGAACTTTCCGACAAACTGGCTCACGCGCAAGAGGATAATTCAAATCAGCTGATGTCCCGTCTATCTGCAGTCATGCAGCGTATGGATGCCAGTGGAGCTTGGGAACTGGAGACGAATGCTAAAATAATCCTCACTAAGCTCGGAATCTCAGACCTGCGCGCCAAAATTGGCAGTTTGTCTGGTGGCTACCGCAAGCGCATCGCTCTGGCGACAGCCCTACTCTCAGAGCCGGATGTGTTGCTGATGGATGAGCCGACAAACCATCTGGATGCCCTGTCAGTAGAGTGGTTACAGAGTTACCTCAACCGCTATCGGGGTGCCCTGATGCTAATTACCCATGATCGCTACTTTCTTGATCGCGTCACTAACCGCATTCTCGAAATTGACCGGGGCGACCTCTACACCTACGCGGGTAACTATTCCTACTATCTGGAGAAAAAAGCCCTAGCTGAAGAGTCTGCAGCTAGCAGTCAGCGCAAACATCTAGGCGTGTTGCGCCGCGAATTGGAATGGCTCAAGCGAGGTCCCAAAGCCCGCAGTACGAAACAGAAAGCCCGTATTGATCGCGTCCACGATATGCAGGCAACTGAGTTTAAACAAGTTCAAGGCAAGGTTGATATCTCCACCCCCAGCCGTCGCATCGGCAAAAAAGTCATTGAGCTCAAGAATATTTCTAAATCTTATAGCGATGGCTCCCCCGAGGGCATACGCACCTTAATCAACAATTTCTCTTACGAATTTAGTCCCGAAGACCGAATCGGCATTATTGGCAATAACGGCGCTGGTAAATCTACCCTGATAAATATGATCACGGGGCGCATCCAGCCTGATTCCGGCAGCGTCGAGATTGGCTCGACAGTTCACATCGGCTATTTTGACCAGCACTCAGAGGCATTACTCGCCGCTGTGAACGAAAACCAGCGCGTGATTGACTATATCAAAGAAGAAGGGGAATTTATCCAAGTTGCGGATGGAACGAAGATTACCGCCTCCCAAATGTTGGAGCGATTCTTGTTCCCTGGCAACCAGCAGTATTCACCCATCAATATGCTCTCCGGGGGTGAAAAACGTCGCCTGTTTTTGTTGCGCGTGCTGATGAGCGCCCCCAATGTGATGATTCTCGATGAACCGACTAATGACCTGGATGTGCAGACGCTAGCTGTGCTGGAAGAATATCTAGAAGATTTCAGCGGCGGCGTGATTGCAGTCTCCCACGATCGCTACTTCCTTGACCGCACTGTAGACAAAATTTTTGCCTTTGAGCCGGGGGGCAACTTACGTCAGTATCCTGGCAACTACTCAGTCTACTTAGACTACAAAAAAGCAGAAGAAGCAACAGCCAACCAGGCTGCTAATTCTAAGGATAAACAGCGGGAGACTCAGCCCAAAGTTGAGAAGTCACAGAAGCAAACATGGGGCAATGATAAGCAGCGCAAGCTCTCATCTAAGGAAAAGCGCGAGTTCGAGATGCTCGAAGGCAAGATTGCCCAGATGGAAGCCGAAAAAGCTGAGGCAGAAAAAGCGCTTTACTCTGCAACGCCTGGAGCCATTACTCAGGTTCGGGAAATTTATGAGCAGGTGGAGAAGTTGAAGCACGCGATCGATGCTGCAACTGAGCGCTGGCTAGAATTGGCTGAAATTGAGTCTTGATATTAAGGCCACCACAAAGCAATACCGCCTAACAAGCCAGTCTCATTAGATACGACTTTAACGTTTGAGGGCAGGTTAAGGTCTACCTTTTTGGCGTTGCCGCCGCCGATATAAAGGTAGTCATAGTTGAACAGACTTTGCAGGGAGGCGATTACTTTTTCCAAACGCTCGTTCCATTTTTCTTTGCCAACTTTGTCCAATGCTGCCCGCCCCAGTTGTTCCTCATAGGTTTTGCTGTGGCGAAAATTATGGTGGCCAAGTTCTAGATTAGGCACCAGTAAGCCATGCAAAAACAGGGCGGAGCCAAAGCCGGTGCCCAGTGTAATCATCAGTTCAACCCCACGCCCAGATATGGCACCAAACCCTTGAATATCTGCATCATTGGCAACGCGCACTGGTTTGCCCCAGTGATTAGAGAGAGCTGTCGCTAGATCAAACCCCACCCACTCTGGGGTTAGATTTGCCGCCGTTTTAGTTACACCGTCGCGTACCACACCAGGGAAACCTACCGATACCCGGTCAAAGTCACCAAGACTTGCTGCCTGTTCAAGCGTAGCAGCTATCACGGCACTGATCGTGGCAGGTCGCGGTGTTTCCACGCGAGTGCGTTCGGTGTGGGGATTTCCGTCTTGAGCCAGAACTATTACCTTAATGCCACTGCCACCGATGTCAACTGCTAGAGTCCGTGTAGATATATCTTGAGTCATTAGACCTATCCGTAAAGTGGTGTATAATGTGAGTGGTAAGGTAGTATAAATCCCTATTAGGGATTGAAACTCGGGGATTGAAATAACTTGACATCTACTTTAGTAGGACTGGCTGCCCTCACTCAGGCTCAACTTGATGCCTGGGCAATTCAGGCAGAAACTCATACTCAGGTTGGTCAATTACCAGATTACATCCCCCTGCTTGCCCACGCTAATCCCTTCAGATTTGCCGTGCAAATAAAGAGTATAAATGGTTCGATTTACAGCTGCGGCGACCGTACTGCGGTGTTTCCCCTGATGAGCGTGGTCAAGCCGTTTGTGTTGCTATTTTTGCTAGAGCAGTTGGGGATAAAAGCAGTGTTTGAGCGTGTCGGCATGGAGCCTTCGGACGAGGCTTTCAATTCACTCAAACAACTACAAGCTGATCGGGGTTGGCCCCGCAACCCGATGATCAATAGTGGTGCGATTACTCTGGCGTCCCTGCTACCCGGTCAAGATGCTCGCTCTCGCTGCGATAGTTTACGGCAGTGGCTTAATCAACACGCGGACTGTCAGCTATTTTTGGATGAGCCAATGCTGACTTCAGTGCGAGCAGCAGGGGGTAAAAGCAATCGATCTATTGCTCGAGAGCTAGCAAAGTTTGGTTATCTAGAGGGGGAGGAAACCGCTCTCGACACTTACAATCAAGTCTGCTGCCTATCTGGAAACATCGCAGATTTAGCCAGTCTAGGGATGCTGCTGGTGCAGTGCAAACGAGGAATCTTGGCAGAACACCGCCGCACAGTTAATGCCCTAATGACCACCTGCGGACTGTATCAAGCATCTGCACGTTTTGCAGTGCAAGTGGGACTCCCTACCAAGTCGGGGGTAAGTGGTGCCTTGTTGTCTGTGGTGCCTCTTCAGGGAGCGATCGCGTGTTACAGTCCCATTTTAGACGACGCGGGTAACTCAAAGGCCGGTTTATTTCTATTAGAGCAACTGACGCATGCTCTAAATCTGAGCGTGTTTAGCTAAATCTTCCACGCGATCGCACCCAACACTAACAACAGCGGTGTCAACCAATCCCCCCAGCGCACATATAAAGTCTGCGTTTGCCGACGATATATGGTTGCGGCATGGAGTTCGTAGGTTTTAAGCCTAGACAGCCACACAGTTCTGCCGTGGGGATCAATAATAGCTGAATAGCCCGTGTTTGTTGCTCGAACTGCCCAGCGGTCAGTTTCAATCGCCCGCATCAGATCTTGGGCATGGTGCTGGGCTGGCATGGAAGGACTGTAATGCGCATCATTCGAAGGGCTGAGGATAAACTGTCCACCAGCAGCTGCCTGATATCGGAACTGCTCAGGAAAAGCAGAGCCGTAGCAGATCACGACAATGGCACGACCAAAAGGCGTGTCAAACAGCTGATTTGGAGAACCCGCAACTTGGTGTTCGTCCAAAGGCGACAGGCGTTTAAAGATGCCGCCTAAAAATTGCTCAAACGGAACATACTCACCGATAGGCACTAGCTTTACTTTGTTGTAGCGGCTGAAAGTCTGACCGTCGCCCGTGACTGTAAACAGGCTATTCGTTATTCTGCCTCGTCCTTGCTCTCCAAACGCGCCCACCCAAGCAACCACATGTTTTTCCAGAATAGCTGAGTAGAAAGAGCTATGCATCACGTTACTCCACAGAAATGGCAAAGCCGCTTCCGGTGTTAAAACAGCATCGACTCCCTGCGAAGCTAAGGTCTGATAGCCGGTGGTATAGCCCTCAATAGCGCGACGGAAACCTTCTGGGTACAGCTTGATTTCGTTCGGGACATTGCCTTGAATGATCCCCACCTTTAAAGCCGCCTCTGGCAACTGAATCAGGGGACGGCTATACAACCCCAACCCGATCAGGTGCAAACCAATTAATATTCCAGCCGCGATGCCTAAATAGCCGTGATGGAAGAACAGCCCAGGCGCAGAAAACGCACCCAAGAGGATGGAACCACTCTCTTGTTGGCGATTTTTACCTGTTTGGCGGTTTATCCAAGCTTCTGCAATTAAACCATTCACTGCAACTATTGCTGCTGTGACAGCTAAGGGACCGGAGAGTTGACCGAGGTGTAAAATGGCTAGGTTATGGGGACTCTGAGTGTAAGAAAGAGAAGTCCAGTATAGCGGTCCGGCACTCCAAAGGCTCTCCAAACCACACCAAAGAGCTGTTCCAAGTAGGACGCGGGCAAGGACGCTGATGCCACGACCAATAAACGCCATACCAAAAGCCCAGATTGCAACTATTGCCGCTCCCCAGAGGGTGATGAATGTCCAACAGAACAGCGCGATCGCTAGGCTAGCTATCCAAGGCACCCCCATCCAAGTCATAGGGTGAATCCCAGTTATCCACCACAGCGCTAGACCGTGATAACCAATTCCCCACATTAGGGATAGGGGGAGCAGCTTCTTGGCAGAGGGGCAGAGGGCTCCAGGGGCAGGGGAGGCAACTAAGACCCATAGAGGAGCTAAGGCAATCCATGCTAGAGGCCATGCTCCCACAGGGGCAACACTCAGCCCCATCAAGCAGCCGCAGGCTAAGGCCATTAGCAGCAAAGGAGAGGAGAAGGAGAATGCTTTTACTTTCTCCTCTGCCCCTTGTCCCCTTGTCCCCTTGTCCCCTTGTCCCCTTGTCCCTGGAGCCCCTGGAGCCCTCTGCTCTTTATTCAGACTCTTCCTCATCACCAGTATCTGGGGGAACTAAAGCCACAGCCGCGATCGCGTCATCTTCATCCAGACGCTGCACTCGCACTCCGGTTGCCATCCGGGACTGGGGAGAAATCGCATCTACCGCCTGACGGATAATGATGCCGCGACTCGTCACCATCATCAGTTCATCATCTTCATTCACCACTCGTAACGCCGCCAGATGGTCTTTTGCTTTGCGAAACTTGGTAGCCAATAAACCCATTCCAGCTCGATTTTGTAGCCGGAACTGAGCTACTGGCACCCGCTTGCCGTATCCCCCCATTGTAATCACTAGCACCCACGGCCCTTGACTCGCAACCAGCTGGGTTTCCTCCAATGGCTCCGATTCATCTGCCTCGACGATGTTGTTAACAATTTGACTGGGCAAAATATCCAACCCAATCAGTTCATCGCTGTTGCGCAGAGCCATTGCCCTGACACCCCGCGTGGCTCTACCCAAGGGACGCAATTGCTCATGGTTGGTTCTAAAGTGAATCACCATGCCATTACGAGAGCCAATGATGATGCTGTCTTCAACCCTAGCGCGTCGCACCCATCTCAACTGGTCGCCTTCTTCTAGGCAAATGGCAATCAACCCATTTGCTCGGATGTTGCTAAAAGCCGCCAGTTCGGTCTTTTTGATGTAGCCGCCTTTGGTCAGCATTACCAGATATTCATCGTTGGTGAACTCGCTGACTGGTACAACCGAGGTGATTTTCTCATCCCGTGGAATGGGCAGCATCTGCACAATTGGCATCCCCCTACTGGTGCGTGAACCAGCTGGAATTTGATACGCCTTCAGGCAGTAGACCACACCGCGATCGCTGAAAAATAGAATACTGTCATGGTCACAGCAAGTTAAGAAGTGCTCGACCCCATCATCCTCTTTCACTCGGGCACCTGCTTTACCTCGAGTCGCCCGGCTTTGCGCCTCAAAAGAGTTGACCGGCATGCGTTTGATATAACCCTGCTCTGTCAGCAGAATCACCGCTTTTTCATTAGCGATCAGGTCAGCATCGTCAAACTCACCTTCAGCCGGTTCAATTACTGTGCGTCGCGGCGTCGCGTGAGTGGTTTTAAGTTGGTTAACTTCAGTTTCAATGATTTCCAGTATGCGCTCACGCCGCGCCAAAATGTCTTGCAAATCCCTAATTTGCACCTGTAAATCATCGTGTTCCTGCCGAATCTTGTCTGCTTCCAGCGCCGTCAGACGCCGCAGCTGCATCTGCAAGATTGCATCCGCTTGCGCTTCCGAAAGACCATAGGAAGCTATTAACTCCTGACGGGCGGTGGGAGCGTCGGCAGCGTGGCGGATCAGATTTATGATCGCATCCAGGTTTAACAGTGCAATCAATAGCCCCTGGAGCAGATGATCTCGTTCCTCGGCTTTACGCAGTTCGTAGCGTGTGCGCCGGGTTATCGCTTCAATGCGGAAATCCAGGAACACCCTGAGGAAATGCTTCAGAGTGAGCAGCTGGGGTTCCCCATTTACCAGAGCCAGCATATTCGCCCCAAAGTTTGCCTGTACTGGCGTCTGCTTGTAGAGGTTGTTCAGCACCACTCGGGGATAGGCATCGCGCTTGAGTTCGATCACAATCCGCATTCCATCGCGATCGCTTTCATCCCGAATATCTGAAATCCCCTCCAGCCGCTTGTCGTTGACCATCTCTGCGATCTTCTCAATCAGCGCCGCTTTGTTGGTTTGGTAGGGCAGCTCGGTAATGATAATCGCTTCTCGGTCGGGGCGACCCCGTTGTTCAAGGGTTTCAATTGCAGCCACTCCCCGCATCGTGATCGAACCACGACCAGTAGTATAAGCTTCCCGAATCCCTGTTGTCCCTAATATTTGCGCCCCAGTCGGAAAGTCTGGACCGGGTATGTACGCCATCAGATCGATATCTGTGAGGTCGGGATTGTGGATTAGCGCTACCAAGCCATCAATCAACTCGCCCAAATTGTGGGGTGGGATGTTTGTCGCCATACCCACGGCAATTCCAGATGAGCCATTGAGCAATAACTGGGGAATACGTGCAGGTAATACCAACGGTTCTTGCTGGGAGCCGTCGAAGTTATCGGTAAAGTCTACAGTTTCCGCTTCAATATCGCGCAACAATGCCTCGCCGGTGAGCGATTGCAACCGGCACTCCGTATACCTCATCGCCGCCGGTGGGTCATTGTCCACGGAACCAAAGTTGCCATGCCCGTTGATTAAGGGCGATCGCATGGAAAAATCCTGCGCCATCCTCACTAGGGCGTCATACACCGCAGTGTCCCCGTGGGGGTGATATTTCCCCAGCACTTCCCCCACCACACGGGCGCACTTACGAAATGGGCGGTCTGCTGTCAAGCCAAGCTCATGCATGGCGTAGAGAATGCGCCGATGTACCGGTTTTAGACCATCCCTTGCATCTGGAAGCGCCCGACCCACAATCACGCTCATGGCGTATTCCAGGTAAGACCGGGACATCTCGTTCCGCAGATCTGTAGGGATAATCCGCTCCTGGGAAGTGGTCATACTTGTGAAAAAACTCCAAAACTGTAGAATTTTGGCAGATAAAACCCAATTAATTGAATTTATTCCGCCTAGGTTCCATCAAGGTCTAAATTGTATTGATATTCTATCATATTTCGCCATATATTTGGTTGATATGAAAACCATTCAATCGGAATTTAGGCAAATGTCGGAAAATGCCGGAACATGTGCGTTGTATATGTTAGAATAGTATTCATTTACAACAAAAAACCCCTGTTTGACGCGGTAGTCAGTGCGAAAAGCACAATAGTTGCGTTCAGACCTAAAATCGCTTATGGGGAAAAAATTACTCAGTGATCGCTTCCGGCTGAGACTTGAGCTGAGATTTAATCAATGGAGCTTTGGGAGCGAGAAAAAATCCAATTAAACGAGCATTGAGGATTGGTGTCAAGGGACTGAAGCCGCTAAGTTTCGACAAAAGCAAAGTTGTACTCACAGGTGTTCGCGTCACTGCTGAGTTGTCCGCAGATAAATTGGTTCTGGAAGGCGGACAAAACTTGCGATCGCCGGCTCGGAAAATGCCCATAAAGAGCCATCCAGCCATGGCTCCTATAATGCCGAACACGATATCTAAGGCAAAATCGTCGATGTTCTGTAAGCGGTACTGGGGGAAATGCCATGCTGGTGCAATCCCCAGATGTGTAATCATCGTATAAACTATATAACTAGCGCAACTCGAGACAATCGCTGGCAGTAGTGCCTCGTAGTACTCCAAAACGTGTTGATGGTGCAAAATCTCCAGGGCGAACATGGCACCGCCAAGGGGTGCGCCAAACAGGGCAGTGAAGCCCGCAGCCATACCCGCAATACTCATGGATCTGAGGTTTTCACCCTCAATCCCCATCCGCCCAGCAAACCAGGTGCCAAACGAGCCTGTTACCTGTACCAGAGGTGCTTCTGGACCAGCACTCCCTCCTGCCGAGATGCCCACCAAAGAGGTCAAAATCATTGAAGGATTTTTGCGAGCATCAAGGCGTCCGCCGCGAAAATGGATATTATCGACAATTACCCCGATTTCACCGGGCTTCCCCAGGAAATGAATCACAAGGCCAATGACCAAACCGGCTAGTGGCATCATTATCAGTAGGCTAGCAGGTTGTCGGAGAAACACCGATGTGTCAGAGTGAGGCAAGTGACAATGAGCAGCTATGCCTCGAATCTTTAAGATGGTGGACTACGAAGCCACCCTGGATACAAGTGTGACATTGCGTG
>JAABUQ010009154.1_pt1 | contig 13520 bp, 15 predicted proteins | sample 5560001 | NCBI WGS metagenome assembly JAABUQ01 (sample SAMN10711888, study PRJNA513371) | rock metagenome | isolation source: Antarctica rocks | place: Antarctica: Victoria Land, Finger Mt nord | collected 2015-12-18
CCCCTCTCCCCAACCGAGCCTCTCAACCTCTTCATCCCCACCCCCCCCCAAACCACCGAGGCCCGCATGCAGGCATCCAGGGCGGTACAAGAAAAGGGGGAGGCGGCGTTGGCTGCGCTGAGGGAGGCGAGGGCGGCGCAGAGGAAGAGGTTGAGGGGGTTGGAGTTGGGGAGGAGGGTAAGGCCGGATGATATGAGACGGGCGTTGGGGGAGATGGAGGGTTTGAATAGGAGGGCGGGGGAGGTGGTTGAGGGGTTGGTTAGGGGGGGGAGGGGGGGGGTGGAGGGGGTGTGAATTAGGGGGGGGATTTAGGGGTGGGCTGGTTGGAGGGGGATGGGAGATTTAGAGGGGGGGGAAGGTCTGGTTGTGATTATTTGGGATGTGGGTGTATGATTGAGAGGAGAGTCAAGAGAGGCGTATACGCCGGCTTGGGTGGAGATGGTCCGATCATCCACTTGTTGGGCATCTTTTGGGCAGGAGACCTGGGCTGGTATCTGGTTACAGTACCTATCTAAAACAACAGTCAAAGAGCATCTCTGGGCATTCCAGCAGATGCGATACTTTTCGCGGCCTCACTAGATGCACGGTCCAGATTTTTCAAAGCACCATTCTTTCATGGATATCGTTCATGCAAAAGAGCAATTATCTTCCCCGTTCCCATCTTCACTTCCTCACATGGTTCAAACAAATCTAGCGCGTCGACATGGCCTTCGTAACCAATCTCTTCAGCGCCAATTCCTTCTTCTTAAGATCATCGGAGCTGGAATCTTCAATCTCAAGCTGCGCCATTGCGTCGCTGAGCGCCGTCTCAATTTTCTCCTTTGTGCCTCGCTTCAATTTGAGGGACATGGTTGGGTCCGAGGTGATTTCCTCGACGCGAGAGATGTACGATTCGAGTTGTTGCCGGGCTTCGAATTTCTTGCTGAAGGCGTCGTCGCTGTTTTTGAACTTTGCGGCGTCTGTTCATACGTTGTCAGCATTGAGCATCTGGGTGTTAAGATACAATGGGACTTTGGATTCATGGCTTACCGCTGATCATGTTTTCTATCTCGGTGGAGGACAGCTTGCCGACGGAATTCGAGATGGTGATGTTAGCGCTCCGTCCGGATGTTTTCTCAGTGGCGGTGACTTTGAGGATACCATTGACGTCGACTTCGAATACGACTTCGAGGACCGCATCTCCAGCTTTCATTGGCGGTATCGGTGCAAGTGTGAATTCTCCCAAAGACGTATTATCCTCGCAGTTGACACGCTCGCCTTGGAAGACAGGGAATTGGACGGTCTGCTGGTTGTCTGCAACAGTGGTAAAGGTACGCTTCTTGATGGTAGGAACAGTCTGGCCACGGGGAACGACAGGTGCAAAGATATTGCCTTCCATTGCAACACCCAGAGAAAGAGGGACGACGTCGAGGAGGAGAAGGTCGGCAGTATCGGCCGAGGTGGCTTTGCCTGACAGGATCCCTGCTTGAACGGCAGCCCCGTATGCCACAGCCTCGTCAGGGTTGATACTCTTTTCGAGCTTTTTCCCGTCAAAGTGATCGCTGAGAAGCTTTTGTATCCTTGGGATACGGGTGGAACCACCGACGAGCACGATTTCGTCCACCTTGCTCTTATCTATTGCAGCATCCTTCAGGACCTGCTGGACTGGCTCAATGGTGCCGGTGAATGCCTTTTGGTTCAGATCTTCAAAACGAGCGCGGGTGATTTGAGCGTTGAAGTCCTCGCCGTCGAACAATGAGTCGATCTCCACTGTAGTCTGCGTACCATTGGACAAAGTCCGCTTGGCTCTCTCGCAGGCTGTTCGCAGACGTCGAAGAGCCCGGGCATCGCCAGAGAGATCTTTCTTGGTCTTGCGTTGGAATTCTTTTTTGAAGTGGTCGAGGAGGTTGGTATCGAAATCTTGGCCTCCGAGATGGGTATCACCCGCGGTAGCCTTGACGGTGAACACACCACCTTGGATGTGTAAAAGGGAAACATCGAATGTGCCGCCACCAAGATCGTAGATGAGAACATTCCTCTCCTTCTCGGATTTACCCGACCCAAGACCATAGGCGATTGCGGCGGCAGTAGGTTCGTTGATAATTCGGAGGACTTGTAGATCTGCGATTGCTCCGGCATCTTTTGTCGCTTGTCGCTGGTTGTCATTGAAGTATGCAGGCACAGTAATGACGGCCTTCTTGACCTTCTTTCCAAGTTTGACCTCAGCGACTTCTTTCATCTGCTCAGGGTCAACAATTGTGGTGAAACTTTGGGTGGGGCGCACGAACCTTCATCAAGACCATGGAGGAGATTTCTTGTGGTGAGAAAGTTTTGGTCTCTTTCAAGTACTCTACCTGCACCATTGGACTTCCCCCTCGGTCGACGACCTTGAAGGGCCATGACTCGATGTCTTTCTTGACTGTTGGGTCGTCGAATCTCCGTCCAATAAGACGTCTAGAGAAGCAATTAGCTGCGAGGCTCCATTGTAGTAGAAGAATAGAGGGCTGAAGCTAGCTACGTACTTGATGTCAAAGATGGTATTCGCTGGGTTCATGGCGGCCTGATTCTTCGCCGACTCGCCAATCAATCTCTCCTCATCGGTAAATGAAACGAAGGACGGGGTTGTGAAGCTTCCCTGCTCATTGGCGACTATATCTCCGTTATCAGAAATACTCATGGGCACTGCTATTGGGGCGAGGCGTACTGATATCGACATTGGTGCCTTCATAGTTCGCGACGCACGAGTATGTGGTACCTGATGAGGTCAGTCTATCGCAGAACATCAGGCCTGTCAAAGGGGGGTTTCGTACCCAGGTCGATGCCAATAGCTCCTTCATAAACTTCGTCAGCCATGGTGGAGAGCTTAGATCATGTGGAAGCAGTTTTGTAGGTTACGTTCGAGGGGAGAAGTGTATGAGAAAAATACGATGGTGTGAAGATATGTTTTGGCGGTGAATCTCAAAAAATTTCACAGCCAAAAGAGATTGTAGTGCGCAGGAGGCGCGATGTTAGCGTGTCTACAGACTAAGGTACCTGAGTACTTCGAAAGTTTCCGTGCACGCTCGCAGAATAAGCTGAACTAGCCCCTGGCCAGCGACGACACCGCCTTGTTTTGCCCTCCCCACCCGTCAAAAAATCGAATTTTCTCCTGTACTGACGATAGATTAGAAGGCTTCGTTCTTGGATCTGAGCAAGCCAACGAAGGAAAGTAGTAGAGAAAAAGGATGTCTTAGTGGGCAGGAATAACATTCTCTGTGGTACGGGGCCAGTCCAGCTTGTTCTGACCCCCGCGAGGCAGGCCCTACTATCAGGGGAAGCGTACTCTAGAGGTACCCTAAAATAAAAGACAAAGGTATTAATGGATCTGGCAATAAAATGATATCAAAATTCACTTTCTGGATATCCTCAGTCTATGCGATTACCTGGTCCCAAGTCCACCTGTTTTGATCAGTGGAAGATGGGTAAAAGTAAGTATAATACTCCCAGCAACTCCACGCTCAGGAGAACCATTATTCTTCGAGGACTGTTGAACGCGCCATGAAATGCATGTCAAAGCCAAAAACACTAGACTGTCCCTTACGCACCCTGATAATGCACAAATAGTGTTATTTTCTCGATTTCAACCTCTGGTCCTGACCCGGTCTTGGGGGCTCCCCTCGGCAACCCTGCAATGACTTCCACCTCGATCGTATTAATACCCGGCGTTAGTGCGTGCTCGTACAACGGTCTCATCTGATCAAGGTCTCGTTGTGGCAAGGCTTGCTGTCGGCGATGATTACATGTGACGAAAGTCTTGCTAGGCCGGTGCATTAGAGTCGAGGATAGTGTAGGTGCGATTCGAAGATATTGATGGGTGTGAGGTAAAGTAATAGTGACGGACTGTTGGGTGCGGGTGGGCGATGCTGGGATGTCAAGGTTGAACCGGTGAGCGATCTTCACGTCTGGACGGGTACTGAGATTTAGGTTGGTAATAAGAGCGTCGATTGCATCTGCGACAATCAGTCGAGGTCTTGGTAAATTGGGCACATCTCGGACCTTTCCCTGCTGGTCTCAAGTGTGGGTCGGAGTATGAGCCAGTGTAATGGCCAGCAGATGTGCCACTATGAGCAGCTGCTGTTTGCGGGAGCGGACTTCCACTTGGCACTCGGGGTCCAAGGTGTACGGGTGGTAGCATGGTCGAATTCGATACTCCATTAGGTTGACTAGGTCCAGGTGCTGGTGATCGACCATGGGAAGACTCACGCTTGATACCATTGGCAGCCACGCTCTGCTCGCCAGTCGCACTATTAGAGCGCTCTTGTAAGGCTCTGGCAGGGTTCTGGGCCGGCGTAAGGCCCGATCCGTTCGCACCATTGGGCTTTTGCCCATCGATGCTAGCACTGACAACATCTTGCTGTCGTATGAGAGCTTTGCCGTCTACAGACACACCGACCGAGCTGTTTGCCTTTGTGCCTAATTTCAGCTTGATCTTTTGTGGCTCTGCCCCCATGCGGAGCTTAACCTTTGGCTGTGGCTCTGCCACAACGTCTTTGGCCTCTGCAAGGCGGCGGACGAAGTATTTCTTTACTTAGAATTAGCCTTGAATCTAGCGGAGCGCATTCACATCGTTACCTCGAGTTGGTAGGCTAGTTGGACGATCAGACTGTCGTCCTCATTGTATTCGCTCGCATTCTTCCAAATATAGCTGACTTCTGCTTCGAAGGCACTCCAACTCCTGAATGAAGTCTGGCCGGTAGGTGCATCTCGGTTGGTGGTTCCTCTAACTTCTTTTTGGAGTCTTTTCAAACAGACCGGGTGCTTGATCAGTCTATAATAATCGTGCAGGCTGCGAGAGGGCATATTGAGGAAATTTGCTGCAATGAGTTGATTGCTGCGGTATACGGTAAGCGCGAGACTGAAGCAGGATGGTGTTCAACGTACTCGTCGTCCGTCAGGTTCATCAGCTCCGTAATGATCTTGTCCTGAGCTTGTTGAAAAGTGTTCCCCTCGAAACCTTGACCAGCTCCCTCAGCATCTTGTACTGCAGGCGTTGAGCTTGCTCTGCGATCGTCCCCAACGCTGACCGATACGGACGCCGGAGCTCTGCCTGGCTCTCGACCCGCTCTCTTCCCATGCGATGGCTCTTCCTGAATAGCACCTTTCTCTTCGGTTGGCTCAGGAGAATTCTCTCTTATCTGAACCTTTGCTGGAACCTTCTTTTGCCAGCCTTCAGGGACTGGGGTCGGGACTGCTTGGTAGCCAGGGGTCTTATATGCTGGGTTGCGCTCATTCATAAAAGCTGACACGGCTTTACGAATCTTTTCTGCATCAGAGAAAATGGGCGATGCCTTTGCATTGAATGATTTAGCATTACTGATCATGCGTTTGAGATCACCCTCTAAGCCTGAGAGATTTGGATATTCTTGGCGAGACAATTTGCCCTGATCAATAGAAGCACTGTCAGCAATAGAGCTGAGAGTGAAACGCCGAAAATACAAGAGGGGTAGAGGTGTTGTAGACCATATAAGGTAAAGCACTGGGTAACGGACCTCGATTATGTCCAGGGCCATAGGCAGACCAACCTCGTCGTAGTACTGCGGTATCTTTTTCTGTAGTGGGCAAATGTAAGCGGTCTGCCTTGTGCGAGACATGTACAGGTTTGCACCATACCCGGTCAGGAAGAGTCAAAAAGTGCGTAATGATAGACATGTTACTAAAAGCGTACAGGATTAGCATCCGATACCATGAGCGCGAGGAGTCTATAGACAAACCGCTTATCACGAGCATTCTTGAGTTGCTCGAGCAGCTCTGTTCCAATTTCTGTGGTGTTCTCTGCTGTCTCTCCTGGTGTCTCCTCTGTTGATTCCTCTTCCGTCGAAGCCTTTTGAAAACGAGCGTGTCAGTCATGTTGATCATCCACGCAGTAAATGCAAGCTTTTGATTATGTGTTGGCAGTGCAGGGTGATGCGGCGCAATGGGTGCAATCGAAGTAATCGCAAAGATGACGGTCCAACCTCGAAGGTCCGCTCAAGTTTGGGATCATGCTCTTTGCACCCTCGTTAACCCCCCGCCTGCAGATCAACTACAACACCTCACCAGGTACCACCACGATCACATCGATTCGAGGAGAAGAGAGCAACAGCATGATACATACCGGAAGCTTTCTTCGCTTAGGAGCTGGGCCCTCCATCTCATCTTCTGCTGCCACGGCCGCCGCCTGAGCGGCCTTTCGCTTTGCGCTCATATGGTTCTAGCTGTGGTCACCAATTGGCGGGGGGGTTGACAACGGCTTCGGATCTTCCAGTCGTTCAATCAGGAGGCCAGAATACCCACAGTAGCCTCCCTCAATAGGCACAAGGATGATCTGGTAAGGAGTTGATGAGACGATGTTTGGGGTGGTATGGGCAATAGGGCTCGGAGGTGGCTTGGAGATTGGGGAAACGCGACCTTTTTGATCGCGAATGTCCTGCTCTCGACTCGATAGAAGACCAATGTATGAATAGATAGCAGCACAAAATACCATTCATCTCACAACGCGATCAAGCGTCTCTCTGTCAATTCTGTTGACTCTATCGAATCCCTTTGCTCCTTGTGAGCTCTTTTGAGTATTCTAAATTCAATGAGGTTAGCTCACTTTTTGCCCCGCTTAAATCCGTTGTTTATTCTTTGCCGTTGCACCTTCTTCTCTTATTCACCACCAAACACATTCCCATCTTGGAGGAAACGGCTCAAGACACTGAAAGAAGTCTTGGCTTCTACAAAACTCTTTGCCAATCTCGCCGTTGTTGCTGGGACTTCCTACATATCCACATCCCTCTTTGATTGTGTTGTACATGCACAACCTCTGAAGCTTCCACGCATAAACTTCCCTCTACCCACAAACATCAAGACTTTGCACCAAGAGCTTTCACACACCAAGCTACCGAAGCCTTCTGGCGTGCATCCTACCTTTTTCATCAGCTGCAGTATCTCAACTCCACTCCACGCCCCGCCCAGGCATTATGTCTTCCCTCGATCATGACAGAAGGAATAAGCATCCCCGACTGTTAACAGAGCAGGAGAGGGAACGCTTGGAAGAGTTCCTAGAAGCGGTACACTATTCTTCGAGGTATGCATTCCACACTGTGGGATAAAATACTGCACCGGTGACTCAGTCGATGTGTTAGATACTCTGATAACGAATATGAATATCGTCACGTCCAACTTCCGAAAGAGATGTTGAAGAAGATACCAAAAGATTACTTTGATCCGTCCAAAGGGACTTTAAAACTACTTTGGGAGGAAGAATGGAGAGGCCTTGGTATTACGCAGGTATGGGTAGATGGGATCGTGTACTGGCTAAAGATAAGCTAATGACTTCTATGCAGAGCCTAGGATGGGAGCACTATGAAGTGCATGAACCAGAGCCCCATATTCTTCTCTTCAAGTCAGTCCCTTCCAGATCGGTTCAGACAGGTCCTCGTCTAACCATCACCCAGGCGTCCTGTGAATTACCAGCCACCAGTAGTACATTAATCTTTGAAAGACAAGTCCTGTCACTTAACACCAGCGTCCAATTCTCATGATGCACCAGTGTGCTTGCATTCGATTTACGTCAGTATGGATCGACGAATGTTACTGTGGCCATGTGGATAGTGGCTCAGCTACTGAACAGCTTTCGGGATAAAAAGAACAAGATGGAGGCAATGGCGACTCCAGTGTATTTAACAATTCATCGATAAGCTACGAGGCCTTGAACATACCCACGTGCCTGCAAACGCTACACTACTTGATGTTCTTTTCTAGCCACTCTTCCCACTGGTGGCCACTAAACCCGCTCGAAATGCTGCCCTCTTCGATGCCCTGATGACACTTATGAACACCATAGAGACGGTTGTAAGGGAATTCTTGCTTACATTGAAAAGGACAGTGGGAGTCACATGAACGCCAGTTCGGCGATTTGCCTATACAAAGTGTCAATCGGATACTCGATGATTCCACAGGGACGCAAACTGACCTTCACCATCAGTTTTACATCGTTGGTGACCTGATTTCCAGTATTCAGGCTCCCTCCCTCGCCGGGCTTATCCGAGATTCCGAGCATCTCATATACCTCTTTCTCGTCCAGACCCACAGTGGCCGCCAACTTCGCTAGACGCTTATACGTATCGTTCCTGCTCTCATGGACGACATTTGCATCAAAGAAGTCTTTCTGCTTCTCGAAAAGGGCGGCGCTAAAGGGCCAGAACTTGTCTGGGGAAAGCTGAAGCACAGCAGCCGCGCTTTCATGGCAGAGGGTGCTGGAGGGATGCCAGGGTTGAATCTGCTGGCGGAAAAGGAATTGAACCTGGGACGGATACTTTTTGGAGAGGCTGGGAAGAATTGAACTGTAGATGGTGTTGAACATTTTTGCGGAGAATGGGCAGACATAGTCAAGGTCTGGGGGTGAGAAACATCAAGATATGTTCCACCGCATTGAGATATATTTACTCACATAGTTCGATCGTATGGACTGCCCTCGGCGAGACGTTAGCCGAATAGGCCTGACCAGCGAACCTGGGAGCGAGAGCCATTGTATGCGTTTTCCCCCGAGCGGATTCAATTAGAACCACTTGCTCCTCGTAGATGTGATATGTCTCGTCGATGACATTTGGTGGGATGAAGGAGGGGCATTCAAGACATGCGCCGGGTAGCATGGGTGAGACCGAGGGAACACAAGTCTCGCAGAGCTCGAGTACCTCTCATTATATTCACGCTCATTTCAGTCTCATGCTTACACTCTTTTTGAGACCATACCTGTTCTATTCTGGAGGAATCTCACCAACCCTACCTTAGGCATGCCCTAATCCTCACAGCAAGCAAGAAGCTTCGACTCTGTCTGATGCCCAAAACCCAGGCATGATGAAAGGAGGATCTAATGGAAACAATGTGTTGACAGGTGACTACATACAGCACACCTCGATCTGATCGATCCATACCAACAGCTCACCATGGCGCTCAATGTGGAAGCTCCGCCTTCTGAAGAATTCCACTTAGGATTCGGGATATCTCACCAAAAGGTCGAGTTGGACATAGACCTCAGGTCTCGAAGCTTGAGCGGGAAAACGGAGATCACTGTGGTGCCTGAAATCAAAGATCTGAAGCTCTTGCGCCTCGACTGCCGACAATGTGACCTGAAGGGTCTCACTGTCAATGGCAAAGTGTCCCCAGGAGTCATCCACGAAGATCCCTACAAGCGTGCTTCGATACATTGGAATGCCAGTGTTCATCAATATCACTTGCTGCAAGAGAGACTGGAAGGAAAAATGCCAGATGAGTCCATGAAGGACTTGATCATTACGATCCCAAAGAGCGTCAAAATCGAACAATTGGACCAATCGTCAGAAGAAGCGCAAGCTGCTCTACTCTTAAAGAGCTCTGGGGTCAAAAAGAGGGAGTCCGTGGATGTTTCTATACTTGATATTGCCCAGATCGCAAAATCAAGCACGGACGAGACAGTTCGTTACGCCCCTCTAACGCTCATCATCAAATACGAGATCAACCACGTTCGAGATGGTATGCATTTTGTTGGTTGGGAGGAGGGTGATTTGCGATACCCTCACGCGTACTCAACACAAGGCTCTCCGCATTGCCTATTTCCCTGTCTCCGAGAGCTTACTTCGCGTTGCACATGGGAGATCTCGATCAAATGCTCCAAGACTATCGGCGATGCTTTTCATCCCTTGCTAGGCGCAAAAAGTCTAATGCAAGGGGATGAAGCTAATAACTCAAAAAACGGCGTCAGTGGGGTTCGTCAGGGCTACAGCTCGGCGGAAGCGTCACAACAGTTTAACAATGAGGACATGTCGTTGGAGCTAGCGGTAGTAGGACCAGGCGACATGACTGATGAAGTGAGTAGCTTCTTGCTAAACCAAGTATAGAATGACTAATGCCCTAGATCGTGGATTCTCAAGACGCTACAAAAAAGAGCACATCGTTCCTATGCTCGAATTCTCTCTCAGCACAGCAAATTGGCTTTGCCATTGGCCCGTTTGAGCATGTGGACCTGGCAGAATTTCGGGACAGTGATGAGGACGAACGACTTGGACAACGGGCTCTGCCAGTACATGGCTTCTGCCTTCCAGGCAGGGCCGACGACATTAAGAATACATGCTTACCGTTGGCCAAGGTGGGAACATTCCCAATATCATGACGACGCCTAGCTGATTCGCATACAGGCTATTGACTATTTTGTGATAACTTACGGAGCCTATCCCTTTTCAAACTACAAGCTGTGTTTCGTTGATGATGTATGCCCAGATATACTGCATAATGCATCTTTATCGATTTGCAGTAGTCGGCTCTTGTTCCCTGAAGATGTCATTGAGCCTATGGACCGTGTTACTCGACAACTTGTCCATGCCGTGGCAACTCAGTGGATAGGCGTAGATATTGTTCCCGACAAGCCTCATGACGCCTGGGTTGTGATTGGGATCGCATATTACATTACAGATATGTACATGAAGAAGCTGTCTGGAAATAACGAATATCGATACAACCAGAAAAGAGCTGCAGATCGAGTGGTCGAGCTTGACGTTGATCGCCCGACGTTATACGATACTGGAGAGCTGATCACGTTGGACTCCTCGGAGCTTGAGCTCATGGAGTTGAAAGCGCCACTGATACTTTTCATCCTCGATCGCAGGTTGATAAAAAGTGGTACGTCCTTGGGCATGTCTCGCATCATATCAAGAATATTCCTGCAAGGCAGGACCGAGGAGCTTCCTAATGTGGGCCTTGACACTGCTCATTTCAGAAAGGTGTGCGAGAGAATAGGTCACATTAACCTAGAGAAATTTTTCGCGCAATGGGTCGAAGGTGCTGGGTGTCCCAAGTTTCGCGTCTCTCAGAGGTTCAACAAGAAGAAGCTTGTGGTTGAAATGTCCATACTTCAAGTTCAGACTGAAAATGTCAAGGACAAAGAACTTGAAAGCAGCACGTTCATGCGAGAAGTCAAAGAGGACGCAGAAAAAGTCTATGCTGGTGGTATCCAGAATTGCTTCACTGTATGTGTCCCAAGGATATTGGCAAGAAGCGCTAACCCGAGCAGGGCCCCATGACCATCCGTATACATGAAGCTGATGGTACACCATATGAGCACATTATTGAAATTAAAGAAGTCCTCACCAAGTTTGATGTTCCATATAACACCAAATACAAAAGACTTAAGCGCAGCCGCCGACAAAAGGAAAGAACAGCAGCCGCTGTAGGAATGGACTATGCCGGTGACGGAACAGACGACGTACTGCTATATTCCTTAGGTGATGTCCTCCAATCAGAAGAGGAAGTGAAGGAGTGGAAGCTCCAGGACTGGAGCAAAGAGGACGATGAGAGGATGAGCCAAGAATCCTACGAATGGATTAGAATGGACGCAGACTTTGAGTGGATCTGCAAAATGTCTCTTTCGATGCCCGGCTATATGTGGGTATCTCAGCTCCAGCAAGACAGGGATGTGGTAGCACAATTAGAGGCAAGCTTGACCTTTGGTATCTACCGTGGTTCCATTCTGATGCCTGTTCTAGTCCGTCCAATTCTTGAATTCACAAAATGGGCACCCTTTGATATCGGCCTTCCTTGTCCGCACATTGATGGATCAGCGATATTTCCATGGCATCCGAACAGCTGCAGCGTCCGCTCTCACTAAGTGTGCAAAGGATGAGACTGACTGGATTGGCTTTTACCATCTGGAAAAGGCATTTCAAGAGCTCTTTTGCTATATTGACTCGCCAATGACCAGACCAAATGACTTCTCTGACCGAACGTCCTACTTGGTTCAGTGCGCGATCCCCCAGGCTATTTCGAGGGTCCGAGATAGTAGCGGGACATCGACATTCAAAGCCCGGATGTTTCTTCTGGAGAAATTGAAGTTCAATGATAACTCCAGCAATACGGTGAGCATTGGTCTCGGAGTGTCGAAAGGCATGATCTTTAGCTGACATTTCTAGTTTTCCGATTCCCACTACCTCGCTGTACTCATGCGGTCATTAGCCGCATCCATGTCATCGAAACCGGCGCCGCGTCCGCATGACGATGATTTCGAGGATGATGATGGGGATGATATACGTTTTCACAATGCGTGCTTAGACGAAATCGATCGATATCGACGTATTGACCAATGGATCCCTTCGTACCACAACGTTTTATCCACTACCGCTTTAGATTGCGAGCGAGTGCTAGCGAAGGCTGGTATAGTCCAAGTCAAACCGTCTGACCTCTTGCAGTATACATCTGACGGCACTGCTGACGATTTGCGCCTGAACGCTTTCGCTAATCTGATGGAGATCGGACTGGCGAGGAATGATGCCATACTGCGCTGGTTCCTTTTCGTCCTTGGCACTGATCCATCACCCTACGTGCGAGAGCACATGCTCCGGATATTTGGTACTACTCTTGGAGCCATAGCCATTGGCATACATACCGAGGCCGTAGGACCAAATGAAGCGCCGCAAGACGGTCTTATCATCGAGCAAGAAGCCTCGACTGACGCTCGGAAGGATGACATTGCCCGGAAACAGACCGTCGCTGGCGCCTTGAAAGCCATGAAAGACGAGCTGGGTGAAAGATCTGCTCTAAAAGAGAGTCTTTGGGCAGCCGCCACGTCGCCTGTGCTTTCGCTAGACCAAGCCAAGGATTTACTCAAAATATGTGGACTTCTCTACCAACCCAAGACAGAGATGTGGGTCACGCTCAGATTTCCTCGCTACTGGAAATGCACCAAATTCGGCAAAGGCAAACTCGTCTTCCAGCAATCTGATCGCATAAGGACGACAAAGATGCCGAAGCGGCAACCTAAACCCCTTATTATCACAGCCCCTCAACCATTTATCAAACGCGAGAACAGTACGCCAAGTAGTGCCATGTCCGCTCCTCCAGTGCAAAAATCGTTTCTCAAACCGCCAAAGCCACCGTTGCAAACAAAGACTTCGACGTCTTCTGTGGATGGGGTGTCGGAGAGTCCTGGTTCGAAGTCGGGTGAGAAAAAGCCGAAGTTGAAAATCAAGTTGAAGATTGGAGGGGCTGGTGGGGGCGATGGGGCAGGGAGTGGTAGTGCGAGGAGTTATCCTTGAAAATGTGCTTGCTCTGGCGTTGGTGAGGAAGCATTCTCGGACGAAAAAGGGCAGGAGTCGGGATTGTTTGGTGCTTTAGCGAGATACCAAAGCGTTGCATTTTGGGCTGCATATCAGGAACCTCTTGGAACATTTATTGTGACTCCTCCCACTTTACATCGTTGTCCACGAGATCTTGTCCACTATATTGATGCCCAACAGCCTTCAACTTATTCCATCGAGCGGCCTCATTCCGCTCGAATATCAGATATATCGAGACACTACCACCCTCAACCCTCAACTTCCGTCCCACTCCCAATATCATAGCATCATGCTACCTCGATAACACGCAATGTCCCTCCCCCGTTATATCCCAACCGTAACACCCGTGCGTGTCCCCCCCTTTCCCTCCCCGAAAACCCCACTGACCCCCCCCCTTAGTCCGACCTCAAAACCTTCCACACACTCCATTTCCAGCCTACATCTACCCAATCCCAA
>JAABUQ010009155.1_pt1 | contig 13518 bp, 7 predicted proteins | sample 5560001 | NCBI WGS metagenome assembly JAABUQ01 (sample SAMN10711888, study PRJNA513371) | rock metagenome | isolation source: Antarctica rocks | place: Antarctica: Victoria Land, Finger Mt nord | collected 2015-12-18
GTAGGCCCGGGGGCCTTCGGGGCCTCGGGGGGCTCCGGGGCGGACGCCCTGGGCCGGGCGGTCCTGGCCGGGTCGGGGGGGGAAGGGAGGGCGGGCGTCGGCCTGGGGCGATGATCCGGCCCCTCGGCGGGGTCCGCCATTTTCGAGGGGGCGGGCCCGGCGCTCGTGCATCCAGGGCATCGGCACCGGCTCGCCGGCGGCGACGCGGCGGAGGAGGTCGATTTCCCGGCCGGTGAGCGGCCGACACTGGCCGGCGACGAGCCCCTTGACGGTGATCGGCCCGACCGCGACCCGGGTGAGCATCATCACCTTGTGGCCGAGCTTGGCGAGCATCCGCCGGACTTCCCGGTTCTTCCCCTCGGCCAGGACGATCTCCAGGATGGTCGCCTCGCCCTTCCGGGCGACGGCGCGGACGCTCTTGGCGCGGACCTTGCCCTCGGCCAGCCAGATCCCGTCGGTCAGTTGCTTGAGGACGTCGTGGTTCGGCGTCCCCGCCACGATCACCCGGTACAACTTCTCGACCCCGAACTTGGGGTGGGCCAGCTTGTTGGCCAACTCGCCGTCGTTGGTCATCAGCATCAGGCCGACGCTCATCTCGTCGAGCCGGCCGACCGTGTAGACGCGCTGGGGGATCTCGGGGAGGAGGTCGACGACCCGGGGCCGCCCCGAGGGGTCGTCGTTGGTCGAGACATAGCCCTTGGGCTTGAAGACCGCGAAGTAGACCAGGCGTTCGAGCTGGACCTTCTGCCCGTCCACCGCGACCGGCGACCGGGCCGGGTCGACCTTGGTCCCCAGCTCGCGGACGACCTGGCCGCCGACGGTCACTCGCCCCTGGAGGATCAGGTCTTCGCAAGCCCGGCGCGACCCGACGCCGGCGTGGGCCAGGATCTTCTGGAGCCGATCCGAGCCCGGGCCCTCGACCGGCCGCGCCCCCTGGGGCCGGGACTCGGTCGAGGGCCGCCGCGGCGCGGGGGGCCGGTGGGCCGCCGAGGGCCCTTTGCGGGCCGACGGGCCGCCCGCGTGGGGATGAGGTCCGCGGGGCGGTTGATTCCCCCGACGAGGGGGACGCTGAGGAGCCATGTTTCATCCGATCTCGAATTGCAAATCGCACCCCGGAGCGTGGCGGACGTGTCCGCCCCCGGGGTGTCATCTCCTCCATCGTACCGCGAAGCCCGCCGTTTCGTCCAGGAGCGCGCGGGGCCGCGGCGGTCGGCAGGCGTCCTGGCGGATTCTTGGGTTCGCGCCCGGATGGCTGTTGGCAAGGCACCGCCAAAATGGGTTCGTTCCGTCGTGGGAAATCGCCAGCTCGATCCAAACTCTTTGGGAATCGTCGAGGTTGACTTGTGCGGTTTAAAATCAAGCCCGTCGGCAAGATTATCGTTTTTTTCGGGATGGGGTTATCCCCCTTTCCCTAAAAAACCAAGTGTCCGTCTCGACCATTCGATGATGGCACCGCCCGAGGGCGTGGCCTGACCGGATCGGGGTGACCGACCCCTGTCCGGGTGGGGCGGCCTGGGCGGGTCGACCTTCGGGAGATCGCCGGGGCCCACCCGAGAATCGTTAGGCGTCCCGACCCGTGAGCCATCCCGGTCCCAAAAAATCCGCGTCGCGGCGCCCGAATTTAGCTGCAATGCCGATCCGACGTCGATAGGCTCGCGAGCGTCGCTGCGCAGCAGCACCGCGATGTTTGCCTATCGCTTGGCAGGCCCCGAGGTTTCTCTGCGTCGGTTTCGACGCCTACTTTAGGTTAGGCGGCGGAGACGGACTCCAAACGCGAACGGCACGTCAGTGAGGCAACCAATGAAGCTGTTGCATGCCATCCCGGCGCTGCCGGTTCGCGACCAGGAGCGGAGCACGGCGTTCTACCGCGACCGGCTTGGGTTCACCGTGGCCTTTCAAGATGAGGGCTTCACCAAACTCCAGCGCGACGCGGTGGAGGTCCACCTCTGGGTCGCCAATGACGAAAGCTGGCGAACCCGCGACGGGACATGTCCGGTGGTTTCCGGGGCCGAATCGTTCATCTCCGGCACCCACAGTTGCCGGATCGGCATGGAGGACGTGGACGGACTCTACCGGGCCTTACAGCCGCTGGGAATCGTGCATCCCAACGGCCAGATTGAGGACATGCCCTGGGGCACGCGCGAGTTCGGCATCACGGACCCGGACAACAATCTGATCACGTTCTTCGAGCGTCTGCCAGGAAGCCGACCGTGAAACTCGCCTAACCTCGCGCGGCAGCGGACCCCGGCCACGGGCCGCGCTTTCTCTTCTCTCACGCTCGCTGGTCCGTGTCCGGGTCCGCTGAGCTTGGTCGTTAGGCGACTCGGAGTGAGGCAACGATGCCGGCTGACCTGGGGTTGACGGGATGCGATCCTCCCGCAGTTGTGCCGGGCGAGCGCGCCGGTATTCGATTGGAGGATGTGCGTGGAGCCCACCTCGGCCAAGAAGGGGCGGTTCGGACGATCGGTGCCCTGAATTACCTTTTGGGGTGCCTGAATCTCCTCGCGTCGCTCGGCTGCGTCCTCCTTCGGTGAAATCACCTCCGGCTCAGCCCAAACCCTCAAGGATTATTGTTTTCGCTGCTCATCGAAGCTGGCCGGATGGCGGAAGCTCTCGGCGTCGCCCGGATCTTCGGCTCCCCACATCGCCAGCCGATCGCCTTTGTCTTCACCAATGCCGCATTCGTGGAGGCCTATCTGTCAGCGATGGCCTTGGTTCATCTCACCTTGTCGGGCTTGAACTTCGCCGTGGGCTACGGTCTACGCCGGCTCCAGGGGTGGACCCGTTGGGTGCAGGTTGCCCTCGCGACGATCCTGTCACTGCTGCTTGGCTCCTCTTGCGTTCTCGGAGCGCCGGAGTGGGGCCTGTTGGGTGCCTTCGTCGCCGTCATCCCCTCGGTCTGGGTCACCTACCTCCTGTTGTCTCCCAAAGGAAAGATGATCTTCTCGCCCGAATATCAGCAGATTAGGGCCGGGACGCGGCTCCTATGGCCGAAGTCGCTCCTCTGGGTGGCAATGGGTCTGATCCCGCTCGCCTTTGGCATCCTCGCGTTGGTCGACTGGAGTACGGTCCAGGTTGCTATCGCGATCAAGAGGCTGACGGGCTAGCGGCAAGGGAAAATGCGGGGCGTGCCACGGCTCCGTGAAGGCGGCCGACGCCTAACCTCGCGCTGCGGCGGACCCGTCCCGCCGCGGCGGTTTCTGGTTGGATCGAAGGTCGCTCGGGCGGGCCGGTCCGCTGAGCTTTGTCGGTGGGTACACCCGCGGGCGGACACGACGGACCGGACTCGCTCGCGGCGCTGGCGGGTCGGGCCCCGGGGCGTTATCCTGGGAAAGTGATCGCCCCCGGACCATCGGCGGGTTTTTTTGTCGGATCGGAGGGGGGCGGCCGGAGCCGGGGCCGTCCCGGTTGAAGGAAGATCGAGGGGACGCCGTCCATGCCCGCCTATCATGCCCAGCGGATCGAGCCGAAATGGCAAGCCTACTGGGAGCGGAACAAGACCTTCCGGACCGGCGACCCCGTCCCCGGGCAGCCCAAGCTTTACATCCTCGACATGTTCCCCTATCCCAGCGGCGCCGGGCTCCACGTCGGCCACCCCGAAGGGTACACCGCGACCGACATCTTGTGCCGATATAAGCGGATGCTCGGATTCAACGTCCTGCACCCGATGGGGTGGGATGCGTTCGGCCTGCCCGCCGAGCAATACGCCATCAACCACAACGTCCACCCCCGCGAGACGACGCGCAAGAACATCGACAACTTCCGCCGCCAGATCAAGTCGCTCGGCTTCTCCTACGACTGGGACCGCGAGGTCGACACCACCGATCCCGCCTATTATCGATGGACCCAGTGGATCTTCCTCCAACTCTTCGACACCTGGTACGACCCCGACCACGCCTGGACCGACTCCCAAGGGCGGTCCCATGAAGGCAAGGGGCGGCCGATCGCCGAGCTACCCATCCCCGAGGGGACGGCCGACCCGGGCCTCTACCGCGACGCCCGCCGCCTGGCCTATCGGGCCGAGGTCCCGGTCAACTGGTGCCCCGAACTCGGGACCGTCCTGGCCAACGAGGAGGTCATCGACGGCAAGAGCGAGCGCGGCGGCTTCCCCGTGGTCCGGATGCCGCTCCGGCAATGGATGCTCCGGATCACCGCCTACGCCGATCGCCTGGTCGACGACCTCGAGCTCGTCGACTGGCCCCGCGCCATCCGCGACATGCAGCGGAACTGGATCGGCCGGAGCGAAGGGGCCGAGGTCGACTTCTTCGCCGGTCCCGACCCGGAATCCTGGGCCCGGTCGCGGGCCGAGGCCGGGTTCCCGGACGTCGCCGAGCCGGGCGTGATCCGGGTCTTCACCACCCGGCCCGACACCCTCTTCGGCGCCACCTACATGGTCCTGGCCCCCGAGCATCCGCTCGTGGACCGCTTGACCACCCCCGAGCGGCGCGACGCCGTCGCCGCGTATCGCCTGTCGGTCGCCTCCAAGAGCGACCTGGACCGGACCGACCTGGCCAGGACCAAGACCGGCGTGTTCACCGGCGGATTCGCCGCCAACCCCGTCGACGGCCGCGAGATCCCGGTCTGGATCGCCGACTACGTCCTGATGGGCTACGGGACCGGCGCGATCATGGCCGTCCCCGGCCACGACGGCCGCGATTTCGAGTTCGCCCGGGCCTTCGGCCTGCCGATCGTCCGCGTCGTCGCCCCCACGCCCGGCCGGGCCGGCGACCCGCTCGACGAGGCCGACGTCGCCCCCGGGGTGGCCGTGAACTCGGCCAATGACTGGCTCTCGATCGACGGGATGCCGACCCCCGAGGCCAAAGCGGCGATGATCGCCCGGCTGGCCGGATCGGGGCTGGGCCGGAAGACCGTGACGACCCGGCTCCGCGACTGGCTGTTCAGCCGCCAGCGCTACTGGGGCGAGCCGTTCCCGATCCTCCTCGAAGGCGAGGACCGGGTCCACGCCGTCCCCGAATCCGAGCTACCCGTCAGGCTCCCGGACCTCGACGATTTCCGGCCGTCCGGCCGCCCCGAGCCGCCCCTCGGCAAGGCGACGGATTGGGTCCGTTATTCCGAGAAATTCCGCCGCGAGACCAACACGATGCCCCAGTGGGCCGGGTCGTGCTGGTACTTCCTCCGCTACCTCGACCCCCGCGACGACCAACAACCCTGGAGCCCCGAGCTGGAACGGTACTGGATGCCGGTCGACCTCTACGTCGGGGGGGCCGAGCACGCCGTCTTGCACCTGATGTATGCCCGGTTCTGGCACAAGGTCCTGTTCGATCGCGGGCATGTCGGCACGCCCGAGCCGTTCGGGAAGCTGGTCAATCAAGGGATGATCCTCGGCGAGACCGAGTACACCGGCTACCGCGACGAGGCCGGCGGGTGGCTCTCGGCCCCGCCGAAGGGGGAAGCGAAGCCCATCAAGCTGGATGAGGAGCAGGTCGTCAAGAAGGGGGACGGCTTCGTCCTGGCCGAACACCCCGAGATCCGGGTCGACGCCCGGGCCCACAAGATGTCCAAGGCGCGGGGCAACGTCATCAACCCCGACGTCGTCGTGGAAGCCTACGGCGCCGACAGCCTCCGGCTCTACGAGATGTTCATGGGCCCCCTGGAAGCGGTCAAGCCCTGGAGCATGAAGGGCGTGGAAGGGGTCTACCGCTTCCTCGCCCGGGCCTGGCGGATGATCGTCGACCCCGAGGCCGACGCCATCGCCCTCGACCCCCGCGTCCGGGACGTGGAGCCGACCCCGGCGCAGGCGAAGCTCGTCGCCCGGACGGTCGCCGGCGTGACCGACGACCTTGATGGGATGCGGTTCAACACCGCCATCAGCAAGCTCATGGAGTTCGTCAACGCCTTTACCGGCCAGGAGGTCCGGCCCCGGGGGGCGATGGAAGCGTTCACGCTGTTGCTGGCCCCGATGGCGCCCCACCTGGCCGAAGAACTCTGGGAAATCCTCGGCCACCCGACGACCCTGGCCCGCGAGCCCTGGCCCGGCTTCGACCCGGCGCTCTTGGAGGACGACGAGACGGAGATCCCGGTCCAGGTCAACGGCAAGCTCCGGGCCAAGATCCTGGTCCCCGCCGGCGCGGTCCCCGAGCAGATCGAGGCCGCGGCGCGGTCCGACGAACGGATCGTCGCGCTGCTCCAGGGCAAGGCGATCCGCAAGACGGTGGTGGTCCCCGGCAAGCTCGTCAACTTCGTCCTCTGAGCCCCGGCCCGCTCAGGACGGGGCCCGGTTCCGCTTGATGAGGGTGACCTCGTTGCCGGATTCGTTGTGGCGGACCTCGTCCATGAACGTCCGGATCAGGAGCATCCCCCGCCCGCCGATCTTCATCAGGTCCTCGGGCTCGATGGGCCGGTCGAGGGTGGTCGTGTCGAATCCCGGCCCCTCGTCGCGGATCGTGTAGGTCGCCTCGTCGCGTTCGAACCGGGCGTGGACGTGGATCTGGCGATCGCGGTACGGTTCGAGGCCCCGGCGTCGCTCGGCCGTCTCGTAGAAGGCCCGCTCGTCGTCCTGGCGGAGGTCGGAGCTGACTTCGAGGTTGCCGTGGAAGAGGGCGTTGGTCAGGGCTTCGTGGAGGGCGATCCCGACCCGGGTCCTCGCGGTGTAATCGCAGAAGTTCATCCCGCCGAGGTCTTCCAGGAGCAGGCCGATCAGGGGCGTGATGAGCGCGGGGTCGCTTTCCAGGCGGAACCGGGACTCGCGACGTTCCATCGCCCCCAGGACGCGCTGGCGTCGGCGGTCGACGGCCGAGGCGGCGAGGACCTGGCGGATCGTGTCGCCCAGCTCGCGGACCAGCGACTTCTTGGGCACGTAGTTGGCCGCGCCGGCGCGGAGGGCCTGGATCGCGACGTCCTCGCTCCCGTGCGCGGTCATCAGGATGACGGGCAGCCTCGGGAACCGCTCGCGGATCTCCTGGACCAAGGCGAGCCCATCCATCCCGGGCATTTGCAGGTCGGCGACCACGGCGGCGGGCATTCCCCGCTCGATCGCCTCGAGCGCCGCCCGGCCGTCGGTCGCAAAGGCGGCCTTGAGGCCGCCCGCCTTCTCGATGATCGCGGCGGCGATCCGGCGATCCACCGGGTAATCGTCCACGATCAGGATCGTCGACGACGAATCCCCCGCTTCCTCGTCTTCGCTCGTCTCCTCGCGAGTCCGGCCCCGGGGCGGCATCTCGACCAGCATGACTTCGGTCTCCTCGCGAATTCGGCGGGCGGGCCTTGGCCTCCAGCTCCAACCCTAGGGCGCGAAATTCGCGGCGGTCGAGGTCGCCGAATTTGAGGCCGTTCGAACGCGAGGAGGGCCGCGAGGCCGGTCGATCGCTCGACGCGCCCCGCGACCCTCGGTCATTTTCGATCGCCCGGGCGGCGACTCAGGCGTCGCGAGCGACCCGACGGCGAGCCCGGCCGGCGAGGGCGGCCAGGCCGAGGCCGGCGAGGAACAACGTGCTCGGCTCGGGGACCGACGCGGCCTCCACGCTCGCCGCGATGGCGGCGAACCCCCGGGCCGTCAGGTTGATGTCCGCCGGCGATCCGAGGACATGGGTGTAGGTCCCCTCGTGGCCGAGGAATTTGGAGTAAGTGTCGATGTAGGTCCCGCCGAAGCTGGCGGCGGCCCCCTGGATGATCTTGTTCAGGCCCAGGAAGGCCGGCTCGGCGATCGGGGCGAGCGGGTTGTTGGGCATCGCGTGGAACGGGTTGAAGCCGCCGATCAGCTCGACCTGGGCGTTGGGCAGCAAGGCGTGGACCTCGCCCATCAGGGCCGAGTACGACGCCTGGATCTGCGCCAGGGTCGTCCCCAGGGCCGTGGCCTGCTGGGGCAAGGTCAGCGAGCTGAAGCCGGGCGAGTTCAGCAGGTTCATGACGTCCATCGTCCCCAGGGCGACCGTGACGTGGTCGATCGAGTTGCCGGCCGCCACCTGGGACTGGATGTTCTGGAGGAGCAGGCCGTTCTGGTTGGTCGTCGGCGTGGTATAGTTCAGGTTGGCCCCGGCGTAGACGTTGCCGCCGGAGAAGAATGTCCCGAGCGACTCGAACGGGGCCCCGAGGTTGACGACGTTGGGCCGGACGCCGCCGGCGGCCCTCTTGAGGTAGTTGGCGTACCGCGAGACGTAGCCTTGATCGCCCACCGAGGCCGGGCCGGTCTGGTTGTCGATCCCGTAGGCGTACGAGTCGCCGAGCGAAAGGTAGGTCGAGGTGCCGGAGGCTTCCGACCGTGTCGCGATCGCGGCCGAGAATGCGAGGCTCAGGAGGGCGAAGGCGGCTTTGCGGGGACGAGTCATGGACGAGCATCCTTGCGCGGGACGGGGGAACATCACGGACATGCGGGGTTTCTACCAGAAACCTTGAAGTTTGCAACGCGAGTTGCCGACGGATCGCCCTCGCGGATCTCGAACGGGTGAGCGTCTCATCCGTCGCCAATTCGTTGGTCGATTCGTTGATGCTTCGGTTCCAGGACGCCTCCCACTGGCCGGGCTCGCTCCGGGGCGGGGCTCGGGGGTGGGGATCGCCTCGTTTTCGCTTGCCTTCGGCGTGGCGCCGGTCCATCTTGAGGCGGTGGCGACCGGATTCGAGCCAGGCCCTCCGAGCGGCCGGCCGCCATCGTTCAAGCCATCCGTCCCCGAGGGCCGAAGGGGTGTTCCGCCGGTCATGCCGCCTTCCCGCGTTTCGGGCGCCCGGCTGGACGCCTTGGTGCAGCAGGCCCGGGAACCGGTGTTCTGGCTCAGCCCGGAGCGTCGGATCGTGCTGGTGAACCGGGCCTGGGAGGAACTGACCGGCCACTCGGCGGGGGACGTCGCCGGCCTGGAGTGCCAGCGGCACGGCCCGACCCGTCCGGGCGACTCCGCCGGCCTGGGCGGGAGCTTCTGCCCGCCGCCGGAGGCGATGGCCGGCCGCCCCTCGGCCACGACCACGTTGATCCTCCACGCCGGGGGGGAGCGTCGGTGGCGACGGGTCGAGTACTGGCCGTTCCACGACGCTGGCGGGGCGCTGACCGGCCTCTTCGGCCTGGTCAGGCCGCGCGACGAGCCGACCCTCGCCGCCGACTCCGAGGCCCAGCGGCTCCGCGTCGAGCTCCTGGAGCTGCGCGACCGGCTCCACGCCCGCCACGGCTTCGACACCCTGATCGGCCGGGGGCCCGAGCATCGCCGGCTGCTCGACCAGGTGGCCACCGCCGCCGTCTCGACGGTGCCCGTCCTGATCGCGGGCGCCGCCGGGACGGGCAAGCGGCTGGTGGCCCGGACGATCCACGCCCGGGGGGCCCGTCGCCAGGCGCCCTTGCTGGCCTACGACACCAAGGCGTTGCCGCCCGAGGTCCTCGAACGGGAGTTGTTCGGCGGGGCGACCGCGTCCCGGGCCGGCGGCCTGGTCGCCCCCGAAGGCGCCACCGTCGTGATCGGCGACTTGCTCGACCTGCCCCGCGACCTCCAGGCCCGCCTCGCCGACGGGCTCGACGGCCGGGCCCGCCTGATCGGGACCACCGCCGGCGATCCCGACGCCGCGCTCCGCGACGAGCGGCTCCGCCCCGACCTGTACTACGCCCTGACCGCCCTGGTCCTCCGCCTTCGCCCCCTGCGCGACCGGCTCGACGAGCTGCCCGCCCTGGCCCAGCACTTCCTGGAACGGGCCAACCTCCGGGGCGACCGCCAGCGCGACGGCTTCAGCCTGTCGAGCCTGGCCGCGCTGGCGGCCTACGACTGGCCGGGCAACCTCCGCGAGCTGGCCCGGGTCGTCGACGACGCCCACGGTCGGGGCGACGGCGACCGGATCGAGGTCGACGACATCCCCGCCGCCATCCGGGGCCAGCGCGGGGGGGCCTACATCCCGCCGGCCTCGGCGACCGAGCCGATCACGCTCAAGGAGATGCTGACCCGCGTCGAGCGTCGGCTCATCGAACGGGCCCTGGAAAAGGCCCGCCAGAACAAGTCGCGCGCCGCCAAGCTCCTCGGGATCAACCGCCCCCTCTTGTATCGTCGGATCAAGGAGCTGGGCATCCCCGACGAGCCGGAGCCCGAGGCCGAAGCTGGCGTCGAGCCCGGGCCCTCGTCCCCTTGAGCGGGCCCGGAGGACTCGGGACTCGGACTAGACTTTCGGACTTTTACAGGAGTCGTTGACGGTGCAAGACGAGCGGACCATCACATGCTGTACTTTCCGCGACTTCGTGCGTTCGATCGCTAGCGGCGCAGCTATGGGCTCGTTGCCCGCGACCGGGGGTGAAGCACTTCCCTCGGCCGAGGCCGGTTGCTGTACGAGGTGGTTCCGGGCAGCGAGCCGAGGTGAGCGGACGTGGTACGGAGCTTCGTGCCGGGCTACCCGCCCGTCATCTCTTCGCCCCAGGTGGCGCCACCGCCAACCGGATGCCAACACCCAGCCGACCGCTGCCGGTGAGTTCTCGGACGGAGGTGAGGTTGCTCAGATGCCAGCGCTGGGGGCCGTGCCCGGCCTCGTCGTTGACCCACAGGTAAACTTCGCCCCGGCGGAGGACTAGCGACGGGGACATGGCGTTCCCGGCGAACTCGGGCGCCACGCCCTTCACCCCCCTGGCCCGCGAGGTCGGGGAGTCGACCCCGAACTGGCCGATGAACAGACCGTCGTCATAAAAGTGCATGTGCTGGCCGGCCTGGCCGCCGTTGAAGAACTCCCCGTGGTAGCCGTAGACGACGTGGCGGCCGGCGGCCATCGCAACGTTGCCGGGGTAATGCACCCCGTTGCCGATCCCGAACGACCCGAGGCCGTCGATCGGCACGTTGTTCGCCTTCGACGGCGACCCCTTCCAGAGCCAGTCCTTGCCGCCGGCCTTGATGCCTCCCAGGTGCCAGCCCTCGTTCTTGCTCGGGTCGAACGAGACGACCACCCCGGATTCCGTCACCGGGACGGCGATCCGGAAGCCGCTGCAACAGCGGGGGATCGGGTCCGTCTTCCCGGCCGGGGCGGAGGCCAGGAACTCGGCCGGGCCCCAGTCGGGGTTGCCGTCAACGTCGAACCCGCGGAGCTTCCGATGCTGGAACATCCCGGAGTCGTACCGGGCCAGGCGGAGGGTGCCGTCGGGGGCGAGGGTGGGGTGGGGGTCCTCGCGGTTGATCCTCCAGCCGGTGAACCGCAAGCGGTCGCCGGCCAGCTCAACCAGCTCGGATTGGACGGTGGCGTCCCCGGCGGCACCGGTGAAGGCGTAGGCCCGGCCGTTGGCCAGGGTCGTCACTTGGTTCAGCCCGGGGTACAGCGAGGCGTGGTACTTGGCCGGCAGACCGGCCCCCCAGTTCTTCACGAGCTTCCAACCTTCGCCGATCGGCTGATCGTAGTCGACGGCGAACTCCAGGAAGTCGCAGGTGACCCGCTCGGGCCGGTTCGGGTCGGCCGAGGCGACGTAGGCGTGCGGCATCCAGGCGAGCTGGGCACGGTATTCCGGGGCCTTGTCGGCCGAGGCGGCGAACCTCAGGGCGCGATGATTGCCGCCGTCGCCGACCCAGAAGGCGCCGTCAGGCTGGAAGGCGAGGAAAGTGTCCTCGCGGTGATTGTCCGACTCACCGTTGTCGAACCAGAACTTGTCCGGCCGGACGTCGGCCCCGTTCACCGCGTAGCCCCCCCCCTGGCCGTAGGTCCAGAGCGGCTGGCCGTCCGGGGTGAACGCCTTGAGCTGCTGGCTGGTGCCGCCGTCGGCGACGAGGACGTAGCGGCCCCCGGGGGCCACCGCCACGGCCAGGGGCGCGACCAAGCCGGGCAGTTCGACCGCGACCTTGGACTCGCCGGGAAGGGACTCGAACCCCCGGACCTTCCCCCCCGAGCAGGCGTAGAGCCGGCCCCGCGGGGCCCACGCCATGCGGCCCGGGGCTGGCGTCTGGAGGGAGCCGGCCGGCTTGCCCGACTCCTTGTCGAACAGATAGACCTTGTCGTCGGGGGCGACGGAGACGGCCAGCCAGGAGCCGTCGGCCTGGACGGCCAGCCCGGAGACCCCCGGCTTCGCCCCGACCTCGACGGCGCCGGGGTAGGGGAAGTGCTGCTGGTCGTCGGGATAGTTCGGGTCGCCGTAGGTGCCCAGCGGCAGGTCGCGGCCGGCCGGGAACCGGTCGATCTCCAGGTCGGGCAGGCGGAACCGGACGACGAACCCGGGGGCGTCGGTCTTGTCCGACTTGAGGTTGAACCCGGCGGCGGCGGCGAAATAGACCTTCTGGCCGTCGGTCGCCGCGTCGAGCCAGGTCTTGTCGAAGGCGTTGGACCGCCGGTCGGTGGCTGGTCTATTGAACCGCTTGTCCCAGGTCGCGCTGAAGGCGGCCGTCAGCCGGCGAGGGTCGCGGGTGTCGAACCGCTTGAAGTGGGTGCCCCCCTCGTTGTACCCGGTGCAGTAGTAAGCAGAGTCGCCCGAGACGGCCATCGCCCGGACCGACCGGAAGGCGGCGTGGACGGCCGGGCCGGTCTGGTCGGCCGAGGTGTTGCCGATCGCCCCTTCCCACTCATGGCGGACATCGTGATAGAGGACCCGGACCTCGTACTCGCCCGCCGCGGCGGGGCGGCCGTCGTCGTCGCGGTCGTCCCAGGTCCTGTTGTGATCACCGGCGGGAAGCTCCTCCTTTCGCCAGAGAGTTCGGACGAGGGTACCGTCGGGTCGGAACACGCCCGCTGAGGTCCCCCAGGCCCCATCCTTGGCCGGGAGGGTGAAGTGAATCGGCGTCTCCGCCATGAGCGACTTCGGGCATATGGACCAGAGGAGAGCGGCCAACACCGCGCATGTGCGCCTACGCCGAGCCATGGAGATCTCCGGGTTCTCGGGGACCGACCGTCTTACGAAGCGGGCCGCTGGCGTGGTCTTCACGCCCAGAATGGGCTCGCACGGCTGGGGCCTCGCCTCGTAGGAACTGATCGTGGTGAAAAAAGACGCGACCTGTAACGATGGTGATTACCAACCTAGTCAGGCATCCCGATTGGAGCCGGCCCGGATGACATTCTCGCATTCGTGACCCACCCCGTGCCAGTGGTTCATGCGGCTGGCCGGCTCCTTCGACTGCCGGTCCGCACCCCGTCTCGTTTTACTGTTCCTCGGGGCGGTCCTTGCCCGGGGTCGGTGGTCTATACACAAGTTGGACCAGGGCCGCTAGGATCAACGACCAATCCCGCCCTTGCTAAGCAACCGTGGCGGCGGTCGGCAAGCGGGCCGACCGCATCGCCGGGCGCCTCCTGACCGAGGTGGTCCGGCCGCAGGTGAGAGGGGCCGGGGGGCTGACGCTCGCCTTTCCGGCTCGCCGTGGGACTCGCCGCTGCGCCGCCCGAGCCAGGCGGACAAGCGGCGGGCGTGGCGACGTATGCTGCTGGGCGAGGAGATTCGTGCGGATCTACGCCCTGGGGTTACCGAGGCGGAATTTCAGGAAAGGCTGCTCGGCCTGGCTGCCTGATATGCATCAAGTCTCGGAAAGTGCAGCTTGGGGGAGGCAGGGCGATTGCACCGTAACCTATGCCCCGAATAGCACTTGCCGCAGATAGTCGATGTTCCATGCGGCGACAAGCCGTTTGTTCTTGATGCCCACC
>JAABUQ010009156.1_pt1 | contig 13517 bp, 10 predicted proteins | sample 5560001 | NCBI WGS metagenome assembly JAABUQ01 (sample SAMN10711888, study PRJNA513371) | rock metagenome | isolation source: Antarctica rocks | place: Antarctica: Victoria Land, Finger Mt nord | collected 2015-12-18
AAAAGAATTTATTAATTTATAAATATAAATAATTTTTAGCTAAATTACTATTTAATAAGAATTAATATTATTATATAACTTTTATTAAAATAATATTATTAAACAAAATAATAAAATATTATTTGAATAAATTAGAATAATATTATTTTATTTAGGATTAAATAAAGATTTTTAAAGGGAAACTTTAAATTTTATAATATATATTAAAAAAAAGCTTTTTATAATAATATTTAATAACAAAATATTATATAAAAAATAAATTAAAAAGAAATTAAATATTAATTATATAAAATTATTCGAATATATTTATTAAATATATAATAAAAATATTTATAAATAGAAATTCAAATTCCGAAATATTAAATATAAATTCTTAAGATTTAATAATAGTTTTAATTAATATTAAATATAGGATAAAAAGGTTAAAAGATTAAGGTTTTTAACTTATATTATCTTCGATAAAATAATATTAATAAAGATATATTTATTTAAAATAAGGAATAATAATAAAATTATTCTTAATATTCCTAATAAAATAGATAATATATTAATAAATAAATAATTCGCGAATATAAAAGCAAATATTTAAAATATTAATATTAATAAGGAAGTTAGCTTTAGCCTTAATATATAAAACGGATTTAAAGAAACTAATATTTAAAATATTAAATAAAATAAAATAATTAATTTTAATTTTAATAAATAAAATATTAAACAAATATTAAATATAAAATTAAATAAGGAAATCGTAATTTATATTAATAATATATTATTTTTATATAATAAATAAAAGGTATTAGGAATATAATAAATACTTTCTTAAACTTATTAAAGGCTTTTAATATTATTAAAATATTAATTAAGATAATTTATAAAACTTTATTTATTAATAAATTATTATAATTTCCAAAAAGGAATAAAAAAAGGAGGATTTCCTTTTATATAAACTTCCTAAATAATCGAAAACGAAAATATTATTTTTTTTAAAAATTAATAAGAAATATTTTTAAGGTTAAATAAAGAATAATAAAAAATAATATTTTAAATAGAATTAAATATAATAAAAATTAAAAAGGTATAAAAAATAAGGAAATTATTATTAAGATATAAAATATTCTTAAGAAAATAAATATTATTAATTAAAATAAATATTAAAAGCGAAATTGTTAAATATAAAATTTAATAAATCGTTAAAGGTTTTAAATAAGTAAAAGGAATAAATTATAATATTATTTTTTTATTAATTATAAAAATCTTAAGTTAGAAAATATTATTAGCTTTAAAAATAAAATATAATATAAAAATAAAAAATTCTAATATTGATATTATTTTCTTAAAAGTAATTTTTAAGGAAAAAATATAAATAAAATAGCCTTATAAATATATTAATAGTATAAATAATATATATTATTTAAAAAAAGTTTTATATAGCTTTAAATAATTATTTAAAAAATAAGAAAAAATATTAATAATAAATTTTTTAATTTTTAATTTTAAGCGATTCTAAAAAGACAATTTTATTTTTATTAATAATAAAAGAACGATTATAGCTATTTATATAAATAATCTATTAATACTTTTATATAGAAAAAAGGTAATAAATAAATTAAAAACTTAATTTAATAAAAAATTTAAATTAAAAAATTTAAAAGTTATTTCTTTTTATTTAAGGATAAAAATCTTAAGAAATCGTAATAATTATATAATAATTATTATTTAAAAAGGTTATATTGCTTAAATATTTAAATAATTAGGAATAAAAGATTATTATATTATTAAAAATATTATAAATATTATAAATAAAAATATAAAGCTAAAATAATTATTTCTTAAATATATTATTAATAAGAAGTTAAAAAACGATTTTATATTTATTATTAAAGCCTTAAATTAAATAATTAAAATAAGCTAGCTTAATATTAATTTTATAATATATTATTTAAATAAATATTTTATATAATTAATAAATAATTATTATATAATAACAAAATAAATAATAAAATATTTAATTAATATAATCGAAATCGGAATAATATTTAAGTTAAATTATATATACGATAAAACCTTTTAAGTCTATTTTAATTCTTTTTAATATAATAATATTAATAATAATAAATTTATAATAAAATATCTTTTTAAATTAATAAATAAATTAATTAATTAAAAGTTTAAATAAAAGCTAATTATAATTATATTATTAATCAAAATTAAATATATTATTATATTAGAAGTATATAAAAAAGTTATATATTTTAAGGATTTGCTTTAAGAATTTAAGTATAATAAAGAAAATATAAGAATTATAAAAATAAATTTAAATAATAAATTAATAATTAATTTAACTAAAAACCTTATAATATATTTTAAAATAAAATATATACGATTTCGATATTATAAAATAAGGAAGTTAATATAAAGTAAAAATATAATTATAAATCAAATCTTTATTAAAAAAATAATAATAAATCTTTTAACGAAATTAATAATAATAATAAGTTTAGGATATATATTTTAATTATTAAAGTTAATTTAAAAAAGTAAAAGAAGAAATATAAAACTTAATAAATTATTTATTAATAATATTTTAAAAACTATTATAAAGCCTAAAAAGAAATATTAGAAAATAATTAAAATAATTTTTCTAATAATATTAAATCAAATTAAATCTAATATATTACAATCCTAGATTACTATTAATTAGGCTATATACCGAATAATAAGGGTTATACTTAGGGCATATCAGCTCTATTAAATATCTTATTATTTATAAGGCCTAGATTGATCAGCCGAGTATATAGATAAGCCTGTATTCCTAGGTAGATAGAGCAATTGAAATCTCCTAAGCCAACACTCCGCAAAGAAGGACTCTAGCTAATACGCCAGAAACTTTCACCCGCATTAAGATTACATCTCGAATATTTCCGCCCTTTTGACCTCTGAACGCTGCCTGATACTCAACAGCTACTATCCCTCCACCCTCGAACATTAAAAACTGTAGCTAACCAAACGATGAGATTCCAAGTCCGCTCACTCAAATCAGCGCAAAGGGCATGCACCTCAGTGAAATCTATTTGACCCAAGCAGAACCCAACTTGGCGTATTACCATTCGACGGATAATGCCCACCATGTTGCGAGTGCCCTTGAGATCGGTAGGTTCCACTGCGTTGCGCGTACTGATTAGACCCAAATGACCTATTCGGCTATTGACACCAGCCGTACCGTGAGTATTCACTAAGTCGACTATGTCCCCTTGATTCATCAATGCGTCTCCAGGTCCCAACAATCTGCGCCATGTACTGCTTGGAAGCCCCCTTTCCAGTCTCGAGTGTCACACATGGCAATTTGTAATCATTCGGCTTCTTCTCCAAATCTTCCCTCTCCCGTGAAGACAGTCCGGCAAGGTAGTTCGATTCGCGGGACATGATGTGCCAGCTACCGATGGTGTGTCTGATTTCTTGTGGTTGTTTCAACATGGCTGTGCGGTCATCTAGGAAGCAGACCACGGCGCCTAACCAGATGTTGGAGGGTGTGTAGTCATCTCTGCTGGGGTTTTGGGAAGGCATTTTGAAAGCGGTGGTATGGTTGGGTTGAGGCTTTGGCTAATTGGCTAGAGGTCACGCTGTGGACTAGGTGGGTCAGAGAATTTGTCAACTGTGAGGTCGCGATTGATTTGGCTGGGACGAAAGCATTTTTTGAATTGATGAGATTGAAGGGATGAAAAATGGAGAAGAAATTCTTTCTTGATTCCAAGCTCGCTTTACTGATGCATGGTGAGCAGCCTTGTCTGAACGGGCTGAACTGCCCCCTGTCTCCTTATTCAGCCACGTCACTTCTTCAACCTATCTTTTGCAAATTGAGAGGAACCTGACTGGGTGCTGCCTATCGCATTCTTCCCGACTGCTGACTGAGTACTGGTATACGAGGCTCCAAGGTCTACGTCCTGGAATCGCTTCGCTAAACGTGGCTTCCAAATATCTTGATGTAGGGTTTTCCAGTCGAGTGGGATGGAGCGGTTTTATGTCCAGATCTGTGTGTCGTGTGGACATGGAGTGCAAGCATGCTCCATAGCTAACAATTTCATGTCCAGTCTATGTGACTCCCTAAGACCCTGTCTGGATCCTTGCCATAACCTTCAGAAATGACCAACAACGGCTACAGCTGATGTACACTTGATCTACTGTGCCACTTAGATCAAAGAATGTTCCTGCAGCAAGCCTGCCCTAAATACTTACCCTTTTGCTGATAATACTCTCCATATCGAACGTGCGTTTTAAATAACTCGAGGCCAGCAGCAAGCACGTTACCTGAGACCGCACACTAAGTACCATCCTTACATCGAACGCCCCAACGCCAAACGTTTCTCCTTCTGTATCCTCGACAGCAGCACTTGTATCGCACGTTTCTGAAGCTCATCAACCGTCCCATCCTTCCCTCCTGGTCTCGCATCCTCGTGGTAACCATTCACGTAAGCTTTCTGCACATGCTGAAGATCGATGATTGAGAAGTCGACCTGGCGATGCCTCTCGATGTGTCTATTTTTGTGCCGGTCTTTTTCTATCGACATGATGGTGAAAGTGCGGCTGTCTCCTGGATATGGCTTCTTTTGAATGTGCAGTATCCCGTTGAGGTTTTGTAGCACGTTTCCGTGGAGGGGAGGGACTTGCGATCCGGGAGCTGGGGTTTGGTAGATGTTTAACATTGCTGGAGCTGGTAATCGTCGGTATTGTGATGGAGAGTGATGGTTTGGATCAGGGAGACTTACAGTATGTATCTTGCTGTGGCGTGGTCTATTTTTTTTTGGTCTGGGCTTCTGAGATGGTGTCCCGCTGCTTTGATTGTTTGGGAGACGATTGACCGTCTCTTCTTCTAAGTATCTGCCGATCTGCTTCGATCAGGCTGAAGCACCCTCCATGTTCTTGCTGCCACGTCACTCCTTCAGCCTTGCTCACGCAGTCATGCCGAATGTGCGCCCTCTGGCTATCTTCCCATGCTCATCGAGGCTACGTTCTGAATTCTAGAACGCCTTATGCAACGCCCGACATGTATGCTTCGCTTGCCACTGTGTTTATGAATTCTTCCCAAGTCATTCTCTCTGGAGATTTAGCAATACTAAATGTCGTATGTCCGTTGTGACCTGAGGTTTCGCGATACCTCGCGTAAGTCTTTGCTAATAAGACACCCCTGGAGGGGAGGCATTTTTAAGAAACGAGAAACACTGTTCTCGTCGCGATCGACTACTCCATGGGCAAGAGTATGTGCTTTTCTAGCATTATTGTGCCCGTCGATCAAGCTGAAATCTTGCCCACTCGAGGTCATTAGCGGATCTAGCCTTGGAAGAGAAGATATCTTGGTGCACCTGTTCCTTGGCCTTCTTTTCCAATCGATGCCAAAGCGTTTGCGGCGTCTAGTACCTCATGCGAAGTTCTGATGTCTCAAAAGAAGCAAGAAAAGTGGTCTTCTCCCAACTCATGCACACCAATTGACTCACTCGAATCAGGCTGAAGAACGCTCCGTTTTAGTTTTGCCGTGACAGCCCATCAGCCTTGATGAAAAAATTTCCTGTTTTCCATGGATGATTGGCAATCATTTGCATTCAACCAGACCGAGATGCTACACCCATGACCGAAGACTGACTCATTCTCCTCAGGCTGAGGTACCCTCATTTCTGTGCATAGCCTTGTTGTTTCAGCCACGTCCTTGATCTCCACTTACCTGGAAAACGATTTGCAGAGCGATAATATCTCCTGGCTGGATGCTACACCACTGCCTCAGACGCTGATCGTAATGTTCCGCCTCTCAGTCTCTGCTCTTGAAATTTTTGAAGAATAAAGTTGTCGATTTTGGGGCCTTGAGTCAGAATTGACATTTTTTCTTGACGACTTTTCATGATCTAAGCCCAACTCATCTATAGTTTGTATCATGTCATTCTTCCCTTTGCCCAGCTGTTAGAACTTCGTGAAAAAAAGACTGTAGCTAGAAGTTCTAATCGTGATTATACTTACATCAAGGTCACCAGAAAAAGCTCCGACTTTCCTTTTTTAACAATTCAATGGATGCGACTGACACTGACCGCGAGCCATTTCGCGCCCATGTCCTTGAGCTCGACAATCTCCGCAAACACGACCCTATTACCAGGTCCCAAACTTTGGTGTCGGAGCTCAGATGTGTTCTTGGCGACTACCTGGTAGCAATTTGGAAGGTCTCTCGCAACGACGATAGCACCATTTGTAGAACTCTGCACAGTCCCTTTCAAGGTGAACAGTTCGAGGCCGACATTTCTGATAACGTCGTAATGTCTCTCGGGTTGGAGGTCGCTGGGACAGGTCCTCTGCAATGTCTCTCTGAACTAGACAATGCCCTTGTTGAAGGCGGTTGTGGTGCTGCCATGGTCATTCGTAGCAAAGAAATGCTCTCTATTGTGGCCAGCTCTCTTGATCATGATACGATCATCGTCGTGGAAGAGTACTGTGCCGGTGAAAAGGGATCATGTGGGGGGATACTCGGCATGGGTTAGACTTTGAGGACTCAGTGGCGTGAAGAACAATAGGAGAATAGCACACCACTGGCAAGGCGTATTGAGTGCGTTGCTTAGCCTGTCACTTAGGCATCTCTCGAGTTCTCACTTGTACTAAGTTTGGTCTGCTAATCGAGTGCTCGATTTCGGCTTAAACACGACGCGCTGTTTCGATGAGAATGTCACGTACTAAGTGTCCAAACCTATCATATATGACCACCTTGCCCTGCAGCCTCGTTGAAGGTGAGCATGCTTTGGCCCCATGATAGGGCTCTCAGTCCATCTGAGTAATCTTCTTTCAAAGATCAGCCTCGCCTATCGTCACTGGGCGGTAACTTCTGTAGCTTTCTTCTCAGGTGTTGGTCGTGAGTTATCATCGGGTTTCGGCGCTGGGAAGTCTACGGGTTCAACAGAGAAAGTGATTGGACGTACATAGCCGCTAGCCTCAAAATATTCTCTTGTTTCAAGATTGACCTGCCCTTCAGAATCGTAGGGTCGAAGTTCATCTCTCTGTGTCTGTTAAGGCTGTTATTCAGCATGCTTTTGAAACTTCTACGCCTTCATAATCGCTTGAAGCAATGTTGCACGACGAGGCTTGGTTAGCCCTCAATTGCGATGTTGCCTTTCGAGTCAATCCCGGGATCCCGCATGCAAAAACCTCGAGGAGCTAGACTGAGATGCCACATTACCCTCGTGTATTTGTTATTCCCTGTCGATTCGCATTTTCAATATCAATTTTTCGGAGCTTGACATGCTTGCTCTATCGACTTTCCCCTGGCATTGTTACAGCGAAGGTTGGTAAATGCACAAAAGAGTGCCAATTCCACAGCATGAAAGGGTTTCTACTTGTGACAAGTCCGGTGAGAAGGCAGACGACTCAAATTTGATTGTGGACCTCTTAATTTGCCTTCTCGTTTTGCCTCTTGTGAAGGGTTACTCTCTCTCCGGGGGTGGTACTTTCACGGGAGTTGAATTTTGTACAAGATTCTCTTGAAGGCTGTCCTTTGCGTAAATAGGGCGCAAAATTTTATCTGATCAGGCTGAGGCGGCATTTTCCTGCCTGATGAATGATTAGGACGCCCGGTATCCTGAGTCGCTTCGTATGCGTCCAGCACATTGCTACACTGCGCCACTCATTCAGCCATGCTCCGAAATTCTGTTGCTTAGTAGTCGACATGGTCGAAGTCACAATTTAGCATTATGTGCTTTTCCATTTGGGAACTCCTCCACCATTTGATGCAAAGAACCTTGCTTTTAGGGTATGTAGAAATTGCATAACTTAGAAACTCACTTAATATCATGTCATGGCCAAATCTGCTCGCTATGCACTGTTACTTATTCTCGACGAGGTTGCAGGCTATCTTGTCACTGTTTCTATAGCCTAGCTGCAGCTCCTGAAATATCATTTACACAACTAGAAATGATTTCATCGCTGTCAAAAGGGATCTCATCAACGTTCGAAGTCCGCAACATCTTCCAATCGTTGTCCGTTAGAGTTTCCTATTCGTTTGTTAGCAAGGCCTTCTCACAACCTTATCAACCATTCAACAGACCGGTTCAATGATACGTATGGTCCTGGCTATCTCCGCCCACCAGAGGCCATCGAACTCCCGTGGATGCTGCATTTCAACTACCACACCTGGTTGGTAGGCTTGATTCCTGTTCAAACAGTGCACAAAGCTCTCATCGGAAAAAAGCTTTTTGATTTTCACGCAATATCTCTCATCTTCGGGTCCCAGTACCGGCTTACCACCACACCCGTGAGAAGAGCTCCAAGGGTCAAGGGCGGCCGTGTTAATCTTGTGACCTCGGCCCACCACAGTCCACGAACTTCTTTCTTGCAGAACTCGACTACGGAGCCCTTTTTGACATGTGTGGTATTGACAGTGTTGTTCTCCAAGGAAATTACGATACGCTTGGGGCATTGATCCTGCTCAATCCATGCACGTTCCTCCCTGTCATATCCCAGCACGGTTCCAGTAAGCATGGGGCCATTGCTCGCGTTAAGTGCAGGGTTTTCGGAGACGTTGCTGTCCCTTGGTATAGGGGTCTCGGTGACAATGGTGTCTTCAACTGTCGGAGCGTTCGCCGCATTACTGTCTTCAGCTGCAGCAGCCTTGGAGAAATTGCTGTCATCAATTGTTAGGGTCTTCGAGACTTTGTGTTCTTCAATTGTAGGGGTTTTGGGGACACTGTTAGCCTTAGGTATTGGGGTCTCTTGGGAATTGCTAGACATTGCTCTAGATGTTCATAGAACGTAAAGATTCTACACGGCAGTAGAGAAGAGACTGACGAAATCTGTTCAGCGACTTGCATGGACCATTAACTGCCTCAGTCCTGCGGAATACGTCTCTTAAGTCTACTGGAGGACCAGTGTTGCGAGTTGACGATGCTCTTGAATCTGAATAGACATGAGTCGATGATCAGAAGAAGCACTCCAGCATTCAAAGCCGAGTTTTAATACTACTGTGATCTATTGCTGCCTTGGCAGGCCTGATTGCCTTGTCGCCTTCAACTGAAAGCTCATGCCTCTATTCCTGTCTCTCGTCCATATTCGTGAGAATGCTTCGATGCTAACGAAAGATCAAAGAAATGAATTCATCACCGAATGTGAGCCGCATCCACGCAGTGATGCACAACCTAGCTGGAAAACTGTGCGGAGCTAAGCGCTGAGCCTTTCGCTTCGTCTAAGACTCGATAGAATCTTCAGCCTCGTCAATGTGCGCCTCTCAACTATCCATCGCCTTCGAGCCGATGGCAGTATTTCTGTGCAACGAACGCAAGACACCTACATCGTGACTCATCGCTTCAAATTATCTTCGGCATTTGACAGAAAACGGTGTAATGCCAATCTTTGATGTATACCACGTGTTTTGGTTTTATGTAGAGTTTGAGAGAAACATTGCCATCAGCCGGGCAAGTCCGGACATGAAATGACACAGTTATTTTCGGCGTCTCAAAAATCTCCTGTTACAGAGAGGTTGAGAATCCTCCTCTTTGTCACCCACGAAGGAAGTAGAAGGGCCGAGGTTGGGTGAGCAGACTATGGAGAGTGCAGCACCTGTGGACGCGGCAGGAATGCTAGCGTTACGGAATTCGTGAACCTAAGCCATAGGAGTAATAACCTTTTCGGCTTTGATGACATCGAAATCCAGAAGGTGAGTGTAGTAAACATGACAGCCAAATCAAACCTGTGTGATGATGATAAATGACTATTGTGCTTCTTTTCAATCCGAAGCCAGAACAGGAGCGTGAGATTGACTGGGACACAGTACTCATGCTGCGGAGTCTACCGAGGCCAATCTTAGCACAGCTCCGAACCAGCACAGAACACCGCCTTCAGCCCATTTCCTCCCTCGTCGTGCATCCACAAGACCCTGATCAAGCATCCAACGCTCCACTCTCATCTCCTCCACATTTTGATCACCCAAAAGCTCAAAGCCGTTCGCTCTGGCTGCGTCTAGTAGACCAGGTATCGTATGAGCAAAGCTGTCAGCAGCGCGTATCTTGTTTCCTGAGACAGGGTCTATGAATCCTGCACCACTGGGGTTGTGCATATTTTGAGAGCTTGCTACGCCGGCACTGTCCAATGATGAGGTGGACGTCGGAAATGCTCCTCCAGCCATATTCGGGTGCATGTTACTGAGTACAAGCAATCCGTCCTTCTTTAGGAGCTTCGAAGATACCAGGTGAGAGAAGAAGGCTGGTAGAGAAGGTAGATGCTCTACTACCAGCGCGCAGATGATTGCATCCGCGTGGATGAATGCAGGGTCTGCTTGTCGCCCAGAAGCAGCCTGGATATCGTAGAGCTGAAAAGTCGTTCTTATCGTGAGATTCCTATCTTGGTGGCTTGGTTGAGAGCCCGCTACAGTCAGGAATGGGGCCGGAATAATAATTTCTGGAGGCACGCGCGACCTGGCCACGTCCAGCATTCCATTACTGGAATCAAGGCCTAGTATATGTATGTGGCTCTCTCTTTGGTCCGGGTCTGTAGGCTGTGGAGAGGAGTGAGTGCGGTCGGAAGGTGTGTTCATCATGTCAATAAGTGCAAGGGTTGACCTTCCAGTTCCACAACCTAGGTCGATAATACGTAATGGCTTCCTCCAGGCATTGACCTCAGTAGTAGCAGGATCTGTCCACTCAAGAGATGAGCGCAAGCGAGGCAGTAAGCTTGTATAAAGACCAATCGTATCGAGAGATTGCAGAACGTTGCCATCACTGTCATAAGTAGCAGCCCAACGGTCGTAGGCCTCTCTGTTTGGGACGTGGTAGATTTTTCTTGCCATATTTTCGCCGTGTGTACTGAATAGAAGGATGTAGAGACTATTCTAATTCTGTGAACAAAAGCAGATGGACAACTTTATATGGAAGCCGGGATTTGCGAGAAATAGAAGGGGCTTTAAATCAGTCAGTATTGTGGTCTGAGTCATTCCGTCTTCTCAATCGCCGTGGCGAACCGATTTAAACCGAGCTCTTGCATCTCTAGGTATGAAGCCAATTGAGTGTATTTGATGGTGGCTCGTCGAGATCTCAATCGCTCTGGATAGAGTGATGAAGGAGAAGGCTGGTCTTTGGCGCCCTCTCAGGGAGTACAAACGTCAAGGGACCCTAGTCATAAGGAAACGAGGGTTTAAACAACCTCATTAATAGATAGGACGAGTATTCCTACAGACAATGCTTCAAAAATTGACCACGTCGTGGAACTGGCTTTGCGCTAGTCGAGAGATTAGGGCTAGATCTAGGGCTCGATGGCATACCTGAGGTATTCTATCAGCTGAGAAAATGTTTGCTCTTTAGCACCTCATGTCTTGCATTTGCAGCCATGGTCAAAAGGAAAGTTGCAGCATTGGAGAAGGTGGATGCAGACTTGTGAGTGAATGAGTTGTGATCTCGCCGAGCTAGGGATGTGCTGATTTACCTACAGGACCAACCTACAATTCAAGATAAAACGAGATCCGAGGTGCGTGACAAGTTGAGATGCTGGTCCTATTGGAGGTGACTCGAGCGCAGATCATATGAAGTGGACTTCGCCCATCAGTTCAGTCAATATGAACATCAACGGGAAATTTTCATGCAAGCCCCGGCCTCGGCACCAGACGCTGGGATCCTCTCTCTACGAGACTTGATCGATTTTGTGTCACACGTTGCCGACTGCTACCCTGCTCTCACCAAGGCCTTCCCTCAAGATCTTAAGAATATCCTCACCGCACACCATCGAGATCTGGAGCCCGACCTGCGAGAAAAGATTGTGGGAAGTTTGGTTCTACTACGCAGGAAGAACATAATAGATTCTCCAACGTTCGTGCAGTTGCACATGGGCACTGGATTACCAAGATTCTAATCATTCCTAGTCTTCTTCATACTCTATTCCCTATCCTTGTCTCTACGCAAAGCAAGACCCTCCGTACCCTTCTATTCCAAAAGATTCTGTCGGATCTGCGAACCTCAAACGCCAACACCACAAATCACCGTCTAAACCGCACAATACAGAGGGTTTTACATGATCTGTTGATTGGTGATCGAACCTCGCCAAAAGGGCTATGGGCAGTCAAAATGACAAGAGAGCTCTGGAAGCGGCAGATATGGACGGACTCCAAGGCCGTCGAAATCATGAAGGAGGCGAGCTTAGCCGAGAACGAGAAGGTTGTCACAGGTGGAGTGCGTTTCTTCTTGGGGGGCGACAAAGAGAGAGAAGAGCTGGAAGACGAGAGCAGCGGTGAGGAAGATGTGGATGTTGGGAAGATCAAGCATCAGATGGCTATTAACAAGAAGAATAAGAAGAAAGTTCGGATGATGGACAATGCCGTTGCGAAGGTCAAGAAGAAGGAGAAGAGGAAGAAGCAGCCTCATCTGCTCAACTTCTCGGCCTTCCATCTCCTTCATGATCCCCAAGGGTTTGCTGAAGCGCTCTTCTCGAAGCATCTTCAGAATGGGAAGTCGAAGCTAAACCTCGAGCAAAAGCTATCGGTCTTGCAACTCGTGTCGCGATTGGTTGGATTGCACAAACTGACAATCATGAGTCTATACTCGTATTTTCTCAGATACTTGACTCCTCGTCAACCATCAGTCACTTCCTTCCTCGCCTCTCTAGCCCAGGCTACACACAATTTAGTACCACCCGACATCCTCGAACCCCTCGTCCAGAAAATAGCTAATGAATTTGTCTCGGAAGCCGCTGCAGCTCAAGTTGCATCCGCAGGCTTGAACGCTATTCGAGAAATCTGTGTCCGACAACCCCTCGCCATGAATGACATCCTCCTACAAGACCTAGTCATGTATCGCAAGAGTAAAGACAAAGGTGTCTTTATGGCAGCGAAGGGCCTGCTAAGTCTCTACCGAGAAGTCGGCGCAGACATGCTCAAGAAGAGGGACAGAGGCAAAGAAGCTGCAATGGGTCTGCGAAGTGGACAGCAAAAAGAACGACGATTCGGAGAAGAAGCTGCAGGTGAGATAGAAGGTCTCGAACTACTCGAAGCCTGGAAGGAGGAAGAACGCCAAAAGGCCCGTCTCGAGAAGGGCCTTCCCGCCGACGTAGCCTCCGACGAAGAAGATGACGCAGACGATGAAGATGACCCCGGAGACTGGGAACTCGACGACGCTGACAGCGGCGACTCAGGCGGCTGGATCAACGTCGAAAGCGACCAGGAGATCGACATCAGCGACTCCGACGATGACAGACGGGTAGCGAAAAAGCCCAAGCTCGACCCCCATATTTCCGCACCAGACGAGGACAAAGAGAACACTTCAACCCTACCAGATGTACCAGCTCTCAAGACCTCAAGTCTAGCCACCACACGCATCCTCACCCCCGCCGACCTAGCCAAACTCCACGAGCTCCGCCTCACCTCCACCCTCACCTCCTCCCTCCCCCCCTCGAAAAAAAAACCCACAAAATACAACCCCCCACCCCGGCACCCCGACGACCCCCTAACCTCCACCCAAATCGAAGGCCTCTCCTCCCTCTCCTCCAAAGCCACAAAAGCCGAGAAAGTCGCCCTCGCT
>JAABUQ010009158.1_pt1 | contig 13516 bp, 12 predicted proteins | sample 5560001 | NCBI WGS metagenome assembly JAABUQ01 (sample SAMN10711888, study PRJNA513371) | rock metagenome | isolation source: Antarctica rocks | place: Antarctica: Victoria Land, Finger Mt nord | collected 2015-12-18
TGAAGGGCGAGAACCAGTTGCCCAAAGTCGTCCAGGGCGTCACATTCCGCAACGGCGTCGAGGTCACCGACACGCCAACACAAAGCGCCGCCTGATCACGGCGTCACCCAGGTTCCAGCATAGCTCGGGGCCTCCAGCAGGCTTGCCGGCATGCGGGTACGCAGCGGCGGGTCCCGGCTGGAGCTGGTATCAGCCAATCCCTCCGGCGCGCGCGGCATCTATGTGATGCCCTGGGCCGCGGTGCCGGACATGTGCCAGCCGACGCTGCACGACCTGCGCCTCCTCGCCACGCTCGACACACGGTCCGGGGAGCGGGAGATGATCGGCCCTGCCCGGGTGCAGGCCGCCGCCCGCCGCGTCGCGCTGGAGGGTGCGGCCGGCCGCCAAGCCCGGGCCGCGGTTGAGGCTGCGGTTGCCGCCGACAGGGCGCGGGTAGCCGCCACCGCCCAGCACCTCGTGTCCGCCCTGGCCTTTGTTGGAGCCGGCTGCCCCGATGCGCCGGAGGCCGAGGCGCTGGCCCGGGCGGTGGCGGAGCTGGGCATCGGTCCTGGTGCGGAGGATGCGCCGGTGCCGAAGGCGATCGCAGCACTGGGACGCTTGCAGAACGAACTGCTGGGCTGGGCCGGCATCCATCCTGAGGACGCAGCGCCAGCCCGCTTGGTTGCGGCCCTGGCGGCTAATGCGGCTGCCTGCGCCGTCGTGGCGCTGGCCGCGGCGCGTCATTCCTCGCCGGCAGCGCTGATGCTGGCCTGGCGCACCGGGCCGGGAAGGGTAGCGGCCCTAGCCACCCGGCCGGTCTGGATCCTGGACGGATGGCAGTTGCCCATCCTGCTCTGGGCCGCCGCCGCTCCGGGCAGCAGCCCGGCGCTGACGGAAGCCGCGCAGGTCGCGCCGCTGCTGCCGCAGGAAGCGGAAGCCTGGACCGGCCTGCCGACTGACCCGGCGGCGGCGAGCCTGCTGCGCCGGGTGGTGGCCGGACGCGCCGGGGACGCCCGTGCATTGGACGGACGTGGCCCGGACCTGCGCGCTGCCCCTGCACCTGACCTGGTCGAACGCAACGAGCGGCTGCGAGCGATGGCGGCATGAGCGTGCAAACCGTTCTCCCGGATGTGCGGCGCCAGCTCGTGCAGGCGCGGGACGACCAGATGGCGCAGGTCGTGGCCCTGGTGGACGCCCTGCCCCAGCGGGGCCAGGCAGATGCGCTGATCGCACCGCTGCGCCCTCGCCTGGCGCTGCTGGCGCCCAGCCGGCCGATGACCGTGACCCGGCTGATGTTCCGGCCGCTGGACCCGGTGATCGTGCCCGGCCCACGCTGGCGCCCCGGCATGCCGGCGGTACCACGTACGGCGCTCGCCTGCCTGGGTGCGGCTGTGGCGCCCCGGCTCGGCGCCGCCGGCATTACGATACAGGCGATGCTTGCCGGGCTTCCACCGGGCGCGCCGGCGGACACGGCACTCGACGCCACGGCCCGGGCAGGCGCGATGCTGTGGCCGGCGGCAGCGGCGGTGCTGGACAACCTGCTGACCCCGCCGGACTGGACCGACTCGACCGGCCTGCCGCCCTCGTGCTTTGGCCCCGTTCGCGCCGCCGCTGCCGCCGTGCTGCACCAGGCGACCCGCCTGGCACGGCTGGATGCCGGCGGGGAGGCGGACATCGCGGCAGGCGTCAACGCCATCCTGATTGATGCGCAGTCCCGGCCGGGCGGACTAACGACGGTGCTGGCAGTGTTGCTGGCGCACGGCCCCTCCGCTGCCTTGCTGGCTGGCGCCATACCTGGCGGCCCGTCCGGCAGCACCTCGCCTGCGCTGGCCGCCCTGCCTACAGGCGCGCTGGATTCGGCGGTTGAGCAGTCGTTGAACCGCGCCGGAACCCTGGTGGAAACCGTCCTGCCCGGCGTGGCCCTGAAAGTCGCCGCCGGGCATGCCGGGGACGTCGCGGCGCTGGTTGAAGCGGCGGAGCATCCGGCCAGCCGTCCGAGCCTGCGGATGCAGGCTGGACGCACCCGGCAGGCCGCCGACCAGGCCTGCCGGGACCGCATGGCCCAGGCCGTGCAGCAGGACCTGATGCCGCGCCTGCTATGCGTATCCGACGACGCACCCCTGGACGACGCGGCGGTGGGCCGTTTGGAATCGGTTGCGCGCGACCTGCGGCGCCTGGGCCGGATCGGCCGCCGCCTGGGCCAGCCTGCTGCCTACGACGCCCTGATGATCCAGATCGCCAAGGAGATAGGCGGCCTGTCCGCCCCTGGCCTGACACATATGGACCGCCTACGCCTGGCCGAGCTTCTGGTCGGCGCGCAGGCGGCGCTGCGCCTGGTGCCGGAGGGAAATCGGACGTAGATTCAGCAACAAACCGGAGGACGCTGCCATGCCGATGACCCGCCGCGCCGCGCTGCGAACCGCCCTGGGCGGCACGCTCGCCCTACCCTACATACGCCGCGCCCATGCGGAAGTGTCCACGGTGCTGATCGCCAAGCAGTTCGGCACCCTCTACCTGCAGCAGGACGTGATGGAACAGCAGGGGCTGGTCCAGAAGCACGGCGCCGCCGTGGGCCTGCCGGGCTTGCAGGCGAGCTTTCTGCGCTTCGCCGGCACCGGCCCAATCACCGAGGCGCTGCTGGCCGGCAGCCTGCACTTCGCCAGCGGCGGCGCCCCCGGCGCCCTGCTGCTGTGGGACCGCACGCGCGGCACGGTGAAGTCCGCCTTCGCCATGAACGCCACCAACCAGCGGCTGCTGACGGCAAACCCGGCCATCCGGACCATCAAGGACATTGCGCCAGCCGACCGCATCGCGCTGCCCGCGGTGAAGGTCAGCCCGCAGGCGATATACCTGCAGATGGCTGCGGCAAAGGAGTGGGGCGCCAACGAGTGGTCCCGGCTGGACGCGCAGACCATCGGCCGGGCGCACCCGGACAGCATGGCGGCGATGCTGGGCAAGTCCGAGATCACCTGCCATTTCAGCACCACCCCCTTCCAGGAGCGGGAGTTGGCGACGCCCGGCGTACGGGAGGTGTTGAACAGCTACGACGTGCAGGGCGTCCAGACCAGCACGCCCAACACCATCTATGCCAGCAGCAGCTTCCGCGCCGGCAATCCCCTGGCCTGGCGAGCAACGCTGGCGGCGTTTCAGGAGGCGACGGACTGGATCAATGCCAACCCGGCCGATGCCGCCCAGCTTTATCTGACCAACAGCGGCGATAAGGACACGCCGGCCAATGTCCAGGCCGCAATGGGGGCGCCGGGCAACCGCTTCACCCTGCAGCCAAGCGGCGTGGTGCGCTTGGCGAACTTCATGGCGGACACCGGCGTGCTCAAGCGCCGTCCGGAGAAGCTGGGGGACCTGTTCTTTCAGGAGGCCGTAGAACGTGGCGGCAGCTAGTGTCCTGAAGCAAAGCTTCGCTGCACTGCCGGGCGGCCTTGGTTTGCGCGGTTCGGATGCAGAAGCGTTCGACGCTGGCGAGGATTTTGAAGGCTGACTTGGTCCAGCGGAACGGCTTGGATGCGGCGTTGTGCTGCTCGATGAACCGGGCTGAACCACCTACGCCAAAGCCCGTTCCACTGCCTGCGCCAAGTCGTCAATCCGGTAGGGCTTCCGCAGCAGCGGCAATCCCAGCGGCACCGACGCCGCACCGCCGCCGGTGTAGCCCGTCGTCAGCAGCACCGGCAGGCCGGGCCGGCGCCGCGCCACCTCGCGCGCCAGGGCCAGGCCGTCCATGCCGCCGGGCATCAGCACATCGGTGAACAGCAAGTCCACGGTGCGGCCATCCGCCAGCGCACCCAGGGCGGCGCCGGCGGTCGTCACCCGCGTCGGCGCATGGCCCAACTGCGCCAGCATGTCCACCACCAGCGCCGCCACGTCGTCGTCGTCCTCGCACACCAGCACCGCCGCGTGGCGCATGGACAAGCTGCCAGGAGCCGACGCTTCCACGACCTTCTCCGGCGCGGCCCGGCGCGACACCGGCAGCAGGAGGGACACCGTCGTCCCCTGACCCGGCGCGCTCCGCAACCGCACCCCGCCGCCGCTCTGCCGGGCAAAGCCATAGACCTGCGCCAACCCCAGCCCGGTACCCTGGCCGACGCCCTTGGTGGTGAAGAACGGCTCGAATACCCGCGCCTGGGTTTCCTCGTTCATGCCTATACCGGTATCGCCCAACGACAGCCGGACGAAGGCGCCATCCAGCCCGTCCGCGTCGGTGACGGCATAACACCGCACTGCCTCCGCCGAAACGGTCAGCGTGCCGCCGTTCGGCATGGCGTCACGGGCGTTCACCGCAAGGTTCAGCAGCGCCAACTCCAGCTCCGCCGGGTCGGCATCCACGGCGGGGAGGTCCGGCGGCAGGCGCAGCTCCGTCCGGATGTCGCCCCGCAGCGCCTGACGCAGCAGCGCCCCGGCGCCGTCCCGCATCCAGGTTTCCAACTCGATCCGCTCCGGACGCAGCGACTGCCGGCGGGCGACGGTCAGCAGGCGCTTGGTCAACTCGCCGCCGCGCTGCGCCGCCCGGCGCACATTGTCGGCAAGCTGCGCGCGGCGCCCAGGGTCGGCGATGCGCTCCATCAGGGTAAGGCCGCTCAGCACCACCTGCAGCAGGTTGTTGAAGTCGTGCGCGACGCCGCCGGTCAGTTGACCCACTGCCTCCAGCTTCTGCGCCTGGCGCAGCCGGGCTTCCAGCAGGTTGCGCTCCGTCACGTCACGCGCCGCGGCCAGGACGCGCGTGACGTGACCCTCCGCGTCGCGAAGCGGGGTCAGCATCGTCTCGAACGTCGCGGAAGGCGACAGGAACGGCAGCGGACCGGAAAAGCCGTGTCCCGTGCCCTCCTCCACGCAATGGCGCAGGTGCGCCTGCAGGTCGGCGGCGCCGGCCGGGTCCATGACCGCCTCCAACCGCTGCCCGGCGGCCTCATCGGATGCCAGGCCGGCGCTACGCGCGGCAGACGGATTAAGGCCCTCGAAGGCAAATCTCCCCTCAGGCCCAGCAGCGACGATGAACAGCGGCTCCGGAAAGCCTTCGAAGATGGCGCGGGACCGCGCCTCGCTTTCGGTGAGCGCCGCCGTCCGCTCTCGTACCCGGTCCTCAAGCCCCGCAGCCAGGTCGCGCACCGCCAATTGCCGCCCCCGTGCCCGGAGGGCGGATCACGCGGCGCTGACCAGGCTTTCGGCGTTCAACGGCCGTTCCAGCAGCACCGGGTTGCCGAGGCCGTCAAGGACTGCCGTGCCGGCGGCCTTCCTGATGCCGGGCTGCTTGGTCGCCAGCACCAGGAAAGCCAGGTCGGACCATGGGGGCTGGGCCGCCACGGCGTCCAGCAGCGCCGGCAGGTCAGGGCCAGCCAGCGACTCCTCGGTCACTACGACGCAACTACACCCTGGCAGGGCGCGCACGATGGCCGCCAGATCGGTGCATACCTCGGCGGTAATGCCGGTGGCGCGCAACAGCCGCTCAATCACCGTGGCGTCCCGGCCGCGAGGCGCCAGCACAAGGACCGGCTGCATGGCCTAAGACTTGCTGTCGGGGCCAGTCGTTTGCAGCAGGCCCGCTGCCTCGTGCGTCCAGGCCGGCGTACCGCTGAGCACATTACGGAAGCCTTGCAGCGGCTTCCCGACTTGCACACCGGAGCGGTCAAACCAGAACTCGCGTATGGTGCGCTCGTGTGCTGCGGTCCGGGTCTTCACGACCGAGATTGCCTTCCGGACTTCGCCATCCCCCTCGAAGTAGCGGAGCAGGACAACAGCATCGGCGAGGTAGCTGAGATCCAGGTCGGTGCGCGTTTCCCCGATCAGGCCATGCTGGCCCAGCACCATCAAGGTGATGACGCCGCGCTGGTTCAGGTAGCTCAGCAGCTCGTGCATCTGCAGGAGTAGATGGCGCTCGCCGGGCATGGACTGCAGGTAGGCGTTCAGGCTGTCTATGACGACGACACTCACCCCGCGATCCACGGCGGCACGGATCAGGCCGGCGAACTCGCCCGGCGACAACTCCGCAGGGTCCACCTGCCGGATCGTAAGGCTGCCGTCCTCGATGTAGGACGACAGCTCCATGCCCAGGTTCGCGGTGCGGGTGAGCAGCGTGCGAATCCCCTCGTCGAACAAGAAGTAGGCGGCGCGTTCGCCCCGTTCCAGGGCGGCCAGGACGCCACGGATCGCTGTCGTGGTCTTGCCGGCGCTGGAGGGGCCGAGCAGCAGCGTGTTGGTGCCGGGCACCAGGCCGCCGCCCAGCAGCGCGTCCAGGCCCGGGCTCCCGGTGCTGGCTGGAGCAGCGCTGAATTCGCTGTGGTGTTCGCTCGCGATCAGGCGGGGGAAGACGTCCAGCCCACCGGCATCCAGCCGGAAGTCGTGGTAGCCGCCGCGGAAACGGCTGCCACGCAGCTTCACGACACGTAACCGCCGCCGCACCGCGCCATATTCCGATGCCACCTGCTCCAGCGTGACCACGCCATGGGCGATGCTGTGCAGTTGCAGGTCGGCCTCGGTGCTAGTACGGTCATCCAGCAGCACGACGGTGCAGCCGCGCTGGGTGAAGAACTGCTTCAGTGCCAGGACCTGGCGGCGGTAGCGTAAGGGGCTTTGTGCCAGCAGCCGCATCTCGCTCAGGCTATCGAACACGACGCGGGCGGGCCGCAGCTCGTCCACCCGGGCCATCACTCCCCGGGTCGTCTCGCCCAGCTCCAGCTCGGAGGGGTGCAGGACCGTCTGCTCCTGGTCGGGATCGAGCCCGGCCTCGCTGATCAACTCGAAGATTTCGATCCCGTGCAGGTCCCAGCCGTGGCTGGCGGCGACCGCGCGCAGCTCCTGCTCGGATTCTGAAAGGGTTATGTAAAGCACGGTTTCACCGGCATCGCGGCCAGCCATCAGAAACTGCAGCGATAGGGTCGTCTTGCCGGTGCCGGGCGTTCCCTCGACCAGGTAAACGCGGCCCGGCTCCAAGCCGCCGGCGACGATATTGTCCAGCCCGGACACCCCGGTCGAGATGCGGTCTGGCGCAGTTTGGACTTCTGAAGAGATCACGGTGCGCTGCATCCCTGATGCTGCCAGCTTGGCCATCAAGCTGACGTAGCCGTAGTAGCCGGCCGCAGTTCCATGAACGTTCCTGCGTGCGGATGCAAGACTTGCGACGCTCCAAAGTTAGCAGCCACACAAATGTCCTGCGCAGCCCTATAAGCGGTCAGCAACCACCGCTGGGAGCGACGGGCTTCTACCGGCGCAGAGACTGGCGGGGAGCTGCGCCGCTGCGCCACTGGCGATACTTGAACGCGGCATAGGCAACCCCGCCCGCAACCACCATCACCGGAAGCAGCATGGACATGATCCAGAGCGCCAGGGCCGCAACTGCCGCGGTGCCGGCCAGGACTGCGACCACCACCGCACCGATCAGCAGCTTGAACGAGGCGGGAACCCGGCCAGCGGTGCCGGAGCCAAGCCGTTGCCGCACTGGCTCGCGGAAACGCCCATCAGGCGTCATGTCAATTACGGGCGGCATACGAGGGTCCAGCGGGTTCATGCGAGTGAGGTGGCCCGCAGGCTATTCTGCTTCAAGGGCGCCCCTTCACGGCCAGGCGGTGCCGATCGCGGCGGGGCCGGCGCCCATGTCGAGCGTCACCCCAGGCCACAGCTTGGCGCCGTCCCAGCGGAACACCTGGATGCCGCGCTCGACCATGTTCTGCACCAGCACCGTCCGGCTGTCCCGGCTGAAGGCGATCCCCTGGGACCAGCGTCCGATGGGCGCCTCTGCCACCATGCGCAGCCGGCGGTCTGCCAACTCGTAGATCGAAAGCCGCCCACGCTCCCCCAGGAAGGGATCACCCGCCGGCTTCGTCGTGCCCTCCTGCGTGGCAACGGCGAGGAAGCGGCCATCCGGCGCCCAGCGCAGGCCCTCCGGCGAGCGTCCGACCGTTTGGGTGTGGATGGTGCGGAAGGGCCGGGCGGACAGGTCTATCAGGCTGACGGTGTCGGCATCACCGTCGCCGCGGCCCATGTTGCTGACCGCGGCGAGCGTACCGTCCGGCGATGTGTCAATCGTGTAGGGCGCTATTCCCGTCGTGATCGGCCTTGGGTCCGCCGTCACGTCGCGTCCATCTATGTTCAGCACCATCACCTGGTTGTCGCCGTAGCGCGTCACCAGCGCGGACTTGCCGTCGCCACTGAAGGCGATGCCGCTCGGCAAGGACCCGGCGCCTACCTGGACCGTGCCGGCCGGGGTCAAGCGCCGGTCGGTGATGGTGAACACCGATACGGTGCCGGCGAAGCGGTTGGCCACAAGCGCCAGGGTGCCATCCGGCGAGATCCGCACGCCGCCTGCCCCGGCGCCGGCCCGCAGGTGCTGCACGGCCATCGGCGGCTTGGCTGTCAGGTCCACCACCGTCAGCCGGTTGTCCCCGCTGATGCCCGCCGCCCCTGCTGGGTCGGCGCGGGTGGCCGCAGTGACGATGGCGAAGGTTTCGTCCTTGCTGACGGCCACGGCGGTCGGCGGGCCAACGACGCTGCCGGGCACCTCGATGGTGTCCGTGACCTTGGGCGGTGATTGCAGAAGGTCTATGACGGACAGGGTGTCCACCGAAGCCTCGGGCGGGGCGACCTGGGCGCCGTTGACGAGCACGGTGTGGGCGTCGTTGGACGACAGGGCGATGTCCGCCTGGGCTGGGGCGCACAGCGCCGTCACCAGGATCACCGCCGCCAAGGGCCAGGCCCGCATCGCCGTCTCCACCATCTCGGGTTGCAGTGCCGGACGTTACGCCGCGTTGCGGCGGTTCACCAGGCCCTCGACGTGGTCTGCAATGGCCAGCGAGGCGGTCAGGCCGGGACTTTCGATGCCGAACAGGTGGACCAGGCCGCCGACCCCGTGCTGCGCCGGGCCGGATACCACGAAGTCGGCGGCGGGCTCGCCGGGTCCGCTGATCTTGGGCCGGATGCCGGCGTAGCCCGGTTGCAGCGCCCCGTCCGGCAGCGCCGGCCAGTAGCGGCGTATGGCGGCGTAGAAGCCGTCGGCGCGGCTGATATCCACGTCATACTCCTCCCGGTCTACCCACTGCACATCGGGGCCGAACCGGGCCTGGCCGCCGAGGTCCAGCGTCAGGTGGACGCCCAGCCCGGCGGCCTCCGGCACCGGGTAGATCAGGCGATGGAACGGGGCGCGGCCTTGCAGCGAGTAGTAGCTGCCCTTGCACAGGTGGGCTTGGGGGATGGTTTCGGGCGGGACGCCGCCGATTTGCCGGGCAACGTCCGGGGCGTGCAGGCCGACGGCGTTGACCAGGACCTCGCAGCCTAGCTCCATCGGCTCGTCGCCGCCGATCTGCAGGACGAAGGTGCCGCCGGGCTGGACGGCGCCGGACAGGACGGGGGCGTGGGTGGCGACGGAGCCGCCGGCGTGCTCCAGGTCGCCCTGGTAGGCGAGCATCAGGGCGTGGCTGTCCACGATGCCGGTGCTCGGCGACAGCAGGGCGGCGGCGGCGTGAAGGGCGGGTTCCAGGCGGCGGGCATCCTGTTCGGACAGGTGCTCCAGGTCGTCCACGCCGTTGATGGCGGCCTTCTTGCGGATGCCGTCCAGCACCGGGACTTCCGCCGGATCGGCGGCGACGATCAGCTTGCCCAGCCGGCTGTGCGGGATGCCGCGCTCGGCGCAGTAGGCATAGAGCATGTGCTTGCCCTGGACGCAGAACCGCGCCTTGAGGCTGCCGGCGGGGTAGTAGATGCCGGCGTGGACGACCTCCGAGTTGCGGGAGGATGTGCCGGTGCCGATGCCGTTGGCGGACTCTAGGACGAGGACTTCGCGGCCGGATTGGGCGAGGGCGCGGGCGGCGGCTAGGCCGACGACGCCGGCACCGATGACGACGCATTCGATGTGGTCCATGGATGGCGGCCTCCTTGCCGGGTCATCCAGCATTGTGGGGGCTGGGCGTCAACTGACGAGGGGCCGTGGCGCTTGAGAGCCGATCCAGGGCCGCATGGCCGGCGCGGCTTCAATCCTGCCGACGCAGCACGATCCAGGTCGTCATGTCCCAGGCGTTCCTGATCCCGGCGAGCAACAGCAGGCAGACGCCAAACGCTAGGAGCGCACAGGCCGCTTCGGTTTCAATCACGAGCGCCGCGCCCGCGGTTGCCAAAAGCAAATACGCGACGGCCGGGACAAGGGTGTACCAGACCCGATCCTCGAGATCTATGGACGCCGCGATGCCGCCCTGGATCATCTGGCGCCACACCCTCCACGAATAAGCGGCGCCGAGCAGCCCGATGCTCACGAGGAGGGTTACGGGCACGCCCCGGCTGGATACAGGGAGGACGCCGATCAAGCTTGATGCCAGGACGACGCTGAACGCGACCACGGTGGGCGAAAGGAAGGTGCGCAGCCCAACCTGCCGTTCACGGGTGAATACGCCGGTTCCGACCGAGGCAGCGACGAACATGAGGCCGATCAGCGTCGCCGAGGCGGCTCCGATGAGCATGTAGAAGTCGTGCCAGGGTCCAAATATGTATTGGGGCACTTGCATACCTGCGGCCGGTTGGGGGGAAGGCGGCATTGACGTGGGGCGCGGTCGCAGTCCCACGGGCGGCAAGCGGACCCAGCCTGGAGCCGGCGCGCTGCCGTCCGCTTGGGCCTTGATTGACGCAACCTGGTCTTCGGCGCCAGCCAGCAACGACATCCAGCTACCGCACCACCGGCTCCCCCCGGTCATCGTCCTCGCGGTCGCTGCTCACCCCCACCGTCCGGATCAGTGCCGGGTGCATCACCCAGGCCGACAGCCGCTCCGCCCGCGGCATCCCGTGCCGCAGGCGGTCCAGCTCGGCTCGGGCATAGGCATGGTGCGGCAGGACGGCGATGGCCTCCGGCGTCATACCATAGGCCAGCATCCGCCAATCGGTGTTGCCGGTGAAGCCGTCCTGGCCGACCCAGTCCAGCAGCTTCGCCGCCCCCGCAGCGCTGATGATGTAGCCATCGCCACCGGGCGCGTTGTCCTCCGGCGGGAAGGTCAGCATCGCTTCGGCTAGCGGGCGGACGCTGGGTGCGTCCACCCCGGCGGGGTCAATGCGCGGCTCCAGACGGTCATTGACGAAGCACAGATCATAGCCAGGCGGCAGCACCAGCGGCCCCACGGTGCGCGGCAGGTCCAGCAGCGGGATCACGTCGTCCTCGATTACCAACAGATGCGGCAGCCCCTGCGTGCGCGCCCAATCCCATGCCGCGGCGTGGCTGAGGAAGCAGCCCAGCGTGCCGCGCCCGCCCTCGTCACCAGGCTGTGACAGCAGCCGGGACACGGCGGCGGCGGGCAAGCGGCTGCCCTCCACGGCGGGAATACGATGGACGCCGGGGAACAGGCGCCCGATCCACTCCCGCCGCTCGCCGTTGCGGTCCAGGTTGATGACGGCCACCGCGAGCAGCTCGCCGTCGTCGGGGCGGGCGGCCACCGTGCGGACGATGCGCTGATGCAGGGCGGCGGCGTCCCGCTTGGCAGCGTATTCGGGGTGCGCCGGGTGAAGGCGGTGCGCCTCGGCGAAGGCGGCTTCGGCGGTGGGCCAGTCACGGCGCTGCCGGGCCACGTCGCCCAGCAGGGCGTGCAGGGCGGGGTTGCCCGGCATCGCGTGCAGCATCCGCCGGGCGCGGGCGTCCAGCGCGTCCAGGTCGTCCAGGTGGTAGGCATACAGCGCGGTGTAGTGCGCCAGCCACTCCGCATTCGGCAGCGAGCGCGCGGCCCGGCGGAAGGCGGGATCGGAATCGGGGTAGTGCAGCGCGGCCTTCATGCTTTGGCGGAGCTGCAGGCCGAGCCGCCAATCGTCCGGCAATCGCGCCAGGGCCGCGCGCCAGGCGGCCATAGAGTCGGCGTGGCGGCCGGCGGCGCGGGCAGCCAGGGCGGCTTGAACGGGATCAGGCATAGCAGCAGGCTTGGCATGGAAAGGCCAGGACCGGAAGACACATGGCCAGAACAGGGACGGGTGGTCGCCGCGCCCTGTTGTGCCCGCAAAACACGGATTTAAAAATCAGCGGCGGCGCTCAATTAGAATAGATTGACGCCCTGAACGGCCCAGCGTAGTTCTTCAAAAAAGCGGCATGAATTTAACTGTGTTAAGGTTAGAAAACAAATGAATACAAATCTTGGTATTGCATCCGGCATTCTCGCTGCGACCAGCACAGATAATTGGTATAGCGTCAAGGTGAACTCACCCCAAACCCTGAACCTCGACCTTCAAGCCACGTTCGGCTCCCCTTCCATCATTCTCGTGGACTCGTCCGGCACGCGGGTCGCGTCAAGCAACGCCGCATCCCGGGGCAGCGACGGCTGGATCAACGCCACCCTTGCAGCCGGCACCTATTACGTTGACGTCAACAGCGGCAGCGATGCCGGCTACACCCTGACCGCGTCAACAGGACGGCCCACCACGGGGGCCGCGGGCGTGGACACGGCCGGGCAGACGCTGGCGGCGGCGCGTGCGCTCGGCGTCCTCAGCGCAACAGCCCCGGTGTCCATCGCCGAAGCCATCGGCGGCAACGATCCCTTCGATTTCTATTCATTCAACGTTTCTTCCGCAACCCAAGTCCAAGCCACCTTGTCCGGCTTGTCGGACAATGCGGCGTTCTATTTGCTGAACGCCAAAGGCGAAACAATCGCGCAAGGCACGGGCACAGCAGCATCCAACGTCACGCTGAACCAGGCGCTTGCGCCGCTGGCGGCAGGCACCTATTACCTGGAGGTTGCGGACGCGAACACTTCCACCCCAACCGGGTATGCGCTCGACATTTCCGCCACGCCCGTTTTCACAGTGGCTGGAACGACGCCGTCCAGCGCCTTTTCCTTCGGCGCGCTGGGCGCAGCGCCCGCGCAGCACGCGGACCGGCTGACCCCGCTGGCCGAGGCCGGGTATTACAGCTTCTCGGTGGGCGCCCCGTCCAATGTCAACCTGACCTTGTCGGGCTTGACGGACAACGCCACGCTGTATGTGCGGGATGCGTCCGGCGCGGTGATCACTTCCGCATCCGGCGGCTACGGGAACGGCACGGTCAACCTGAACGCCAACTTCGCGCCCTTGGCGTCCGGCAACTACTTCGTTTCGGTAGAGGGCGCGAACGCCAACACGGCCACGTCCTACACCCTCAGCGCCACCTCCACGACTATTTCAACCGGCGGCGGCGCCACCGTCAGCGCAGCCACAAATCTCGGCATCGTGCCCGCCGGCGGCACGACGATCTCGGATTTTGTTGGGAGCGTCAATCCAGTGAACGTTTACTCGTTCACCCTGGCCAGTGCCGCGACCCTGACCTACAACATCTCGACGTACAACAAGGACGTTGTGACCGGGCCGGTCAATGTCCAAATCTACGACGCAAATCAGAACCAAGTCCTGCTTCCGCAAGGCAACGCAACGGCCGGCCAACCCACCTCAGGGGACGGCTTCGACAACATCTGGGGGACCCCCAGGGCTGTTCAACGCTTCCGAATGACAGTGAGTGAGAGCAGGTTTTTGATGCCTGCGAGACCGGCGCGGTAGCGGTCCTGGCTGAGCGTGTCGGTCTGGTTGGCCTTGAGGATGTTGAAGG
>JAABUQ010009159.1_pt1 | contig 13516 bp, 7 predicted proteins | sample 5560001 | NCBI WGS metagenome assembly JAABUQ01 (sample SAMN10711888, study PRJNA513371) | rock metagenome | isolation source: Antarctica rocks | place: Antarctica: Victoria Land, Finger Mt nord | collected 2015-12-18
CTTGTACTCGGTTCGGGGAATGCTTCCGGGGGGCAGAACAGTGACCTCCGCGCGCACCTGCAACTGTGCGCGAATCGCCTCTCCAATCCCTCGCGCAACCGCCATGTATCGTTCTGCGGCGAGGTCAGCCCTGGCCTCAACGTCCATCGGAATCGCGGTGTTGAAACGGACCTGGTCTTGCGCGTCCTTCCAGATCCGTAGGTTCGGCTCGACCGCTTCTCTGAAAGAGGACATCACGACATCCCTGATAGCCGTCGGGAATACGTTCATACCCTTGTAAATGAGCATGTCGTCAGTCCGGCCGAAGCAGCGGACCTTGGGCGAGGTCCGACCGCATGGACACGACGTGCCAGTCACCAGCAAGTGATCAAAGGAGCGGAATCTTAGAAGCGGCGTCGCCTCGCGACCCAGCGTCGTGTATACGGCCTCGCCCGTGGCGCCCTCCTGCCAGGGGACAGATTCCAACGTGACCGAATTGATGAGCTCCACCAGGACGTGAGCTTGAGCATTGAAGTGCATGCCGGACGCATCGTCGCACTCTGACCACATCGAGGACAGCACGTCACCCAGGCCCATCGTCTCGCGGACGTGGTGGGTGCGCCAACCCTTGACGATTCGGTCCCGGATCTCTGGCTGGCCCAGGCCCGATTCGCCTCCGCCCAACACTTTGCGCACGCCAAGCTCAGACGCGGCGCACCCGGCGAGTCGCCAACAGTTGTCAGTAAGGTAGAGAGCGAAGGAGGTCGTTGACAGGATCGCGGTCGCCTGGACGGCACGGATGGAGGCCAACATACGCTCGGGCGGAAGTCCGCCCACCCAGGCGAGGGCTGCGCCGATTCTGCGAAACCCGTCCGCATATGACAGGCCGCCAGCAACCATTGGCAGGGAGACCAAATGCGCGACGACGTCATCCGGCCGGATGCCGGCGGTGAAGAAGGTGTTCGCGACCCCGTCCACCCAGGTTTCGAGGTCGGCCCGAGTCAGCCCGAAGTAGACGGGGCGGCCTGTCGTGCCGGACGAGGAGACGAACTGCACGATCCTCTGCAGGTCGACCGCCTGCTGGAGCCCGAGCGGCTGGCCGGGCGCCTGGTTCTCCTGCCCGAGCCGGAGCTCGTCCTTGGTCGTGAGGGGTAGGGCATTCAGCTGTCCTGCTGAAATGGGACCGTCGACTGGCGACAGCCCGGCAAGCTTCGACCGGTACAGCGCACTGCGAGCGGGGAGGTCTCTAATCAGCTCAGCTGCGCAGGCCAGTTGGTGGGAGAGGACTTGCTCCCAGGGTCGTGTCTCTAGCTCCGGATTCCAGTAGGACCTTTCGCTCCCCACACGAGCGACGCTAGCATCGGAAGTCGGCCTTGCCCATGTCTCCAGGTGCCGTGCCGGACCCAGTCGGCTCGGCAAGGAACTACAAGGGGCGCAGCGTGGTCCGCAGGTCCAGCAGGTGAAGCGCGAGCTGGAGGTCGAGGCGATCTTGAGCCGACGAAAGGTGGATGCTCAGCAGCTCCTCCATTCGAGCCGCCCGATAGCGGGCGGTATTGAAGTGCAGGCCGAGACGGCGCGACGCCTTCTTGACGCTGAAGTTCGATGCCACCAAGGCCCTGGCGAACCCGGTCCAATCGGACTTGTGCTCCCTATCGTAATCGAGCAGCGGCCCGATCCTTTCGTGTACGAACCTCTCGACGTCGCTTGAGTCGGCTGGGTGGGCCAACAGACCGAGAAGGCCGAGCTGTTCCAAGAACACGACCCTGCGGTCGTGGTCGACAAGACGGCGGGCTGCGATCACCGTGGACGCTTCCCCGAACGACTGTCGAAGGTCGACCCCACGATCCACTGGACGACCGACGCCCACGAACGGCGCGATGAAGCCTGGCAGTTTAGCCTGGGCCACGAGGTCGGACAGAATCCGATCGAGTCGCCTGGCATCAATATCCACGGCAGCGCTGTCGACCACGGGGAGGATGAGTGCTAGGCCGCCCCGCTCGGCCACGGCCACAGCGCCGGGCCACCCGCGTGGAAGAAGGGACCGCAGCACACGATAGATCCGGTCGATCGGTTCGCGCGAGCCGGCGGGCTGGGTCGCCGAAGGGGTTGAACGGTCTACCACCAGACGAGCGCCCCGCAGCCGCGAAGCGTCGACTTCGAGCCGTCTCAGCAAGTTGGAGGCATCTTGGGCGTCGTCAGTCAGAAGGAGGTGCTCCATCGCGTCGGACTGGAGGCGGCGCTCCACCTCATAGACCTCGGCCTCCTTCAGCAACTCGACCGCGAACACCAGCGCAGCCTGCTGCAGGGTTCGACGGGTCAGATCGTCCAGGCGGTCGGCAGACCCCCATGCTCCAACACCGCCTAGGAGCCGGGGTCCGATCAGGATTGGAACCACCAATAGCTCGCCAACCGGCAGCGACACCAGGATGGGTTCGAGGTCCGTGTGGCGTCCCCGGCTGTGGCCGTCGAGGACGTTTTGCATTTCATCCAAGACCAGGCGTTCGGCCGCGGGGACCTTCGACGATGCGCCGAACACAATCCTCCCCGAACCGTCCGCGACTGCGATAGGCAGGTCGATCAGCTCGGCTAATCGATCGGCAAGGTCTCGCACATCTCGTCCGGTCAGCACCATGTTGGTCAGCGAGTTGTGGATGTTGATGATCCGCTCCAGCTGTATCTCGTGGCTCCGCAGCTCGCGCATCATCGCGGCCGACTGGATGATCACGGCCAGCTGCGGAGCGAGGAGCAGGGCCAGCTCAACGTCCTCTGGCAGGAAATCGCCGCTCCGCTTGTTGATGGCGTGGAACACGCCCATCGAACGGCCCTCGATCTGAAGCGGCACCGACAGGATGCGCGTCGCGTTGTATAGGTCGACGAATCGGCGGAGTACGCGCGGGTCGTTACGGGCGTCGTTGGTGAAGTACGGTTGACCGCTGACGAAGACAGTGACGGCGTTGCCTCCCCCAGACAGCGGGACGCGGTAGGCCTTGATCAGCTCGTCGCTGTCCATCCCGAATGCCGGCCGCTGCAGAACGAGCTCTCCACGGTCATCGTCGTAGAGCATGAAGCCGCCAGACTCAGCGTCGAGGATCCGCCCCACCTTCGCGATCACCTCGGCCAGAACCTGCCCGTAGTCGTGACCCGACACGATGGTCCGGCCAATCTCTGCGATCGCCGCCACCTGCCGTTCCGGGAGAGTCGTTCCGAATCTGGCCCAGCCAGGATACGGCGTCAGAGCAGATCCCGGAGCCATCCCACATCAGTGTAGACGGGCCCGCTCGGCACGGGATGACAACCAGGGTCCAGCCCATCCGGCATCAGAAGCCCTGGCCTTGCGCCGCGACGACTGCTACTGTGCCTGGGGGTGGACGGTAGCCAAGGAGAAAAGGAGAAAGGACGTGGGTTACACGGTGGACGTCGACATCGGCGGCACTCTGACTGACGGCCTGTTCAGCGATGGGCAGAAGGCCGAGATCGTCAAGGTCGACACTACGCCGCACGACTTCACCGTCTGTTTCTTCGACTGCCTGAACGAGGGGGCGCGTCGCTCCGGATTCGCTGAGCTGGCCAGCTTCCTCGAGGAGGTCGACGTTATGCGTTGGTCGAGCACCATCGCCACCAATGTCATGGCGGAGCGCAAGGGACCCAAAGTCGGGCTCCTCGTGAGCGGAACGGCGCCGGAGCATTTGTACGGACCGGAGCCGAGCGCCGCCGTCGGCTTCCTCATCTCACCTCAGCACCTCGCTGCGGTGCGGACGCCGGTGGATCGGAGCGAGGTGCTCGCGGCCACCCGCCAGCTCCTCGAGCGAGGCGTGCGCCGGATCTGCGTCAGCTTCGCTGGTGCTGACCAGGACCCGCGTGAGGAGCGCCTGGCTAGAGCGTGGATCGAGGAACAGTATTCCGACCACTACCTGGGCTCGGTCCCGGTGCTGCTCGGCAGTGACATGTTGCGGCACCCCGACAACCAGACGAGGACCCACCTGGCGCTCATCAACGCCTACGTCCACCCCTCGCTCGCGACGACGCTGTTCAAGGCTGAGGACGAGGTGCTAAGCCTTCGATATCGCCACCCCCTTTACGTCGGTCACGTGAACGGCGGGGTCGCCAGGGTGTCGAAGACCAAGGCCGTGGACACCGCCGAGTCTGGACCGGTGTTCGGCCTACGGGCGAGCGCGCACTTCGCCCGCGCGTATGGATTCGATCGCGTGCTGTCGCTGGACGTCGGCGGCACGACGTCCAAGATCGGGCTGATACAGGATGGCGAGCCTGCCGTCGCGCGGACCGGCGAGCTGTTCGGCATTGGACTCCAGATACCGTGGACGGTGCTGCACTCACTCTCGATTGGCGGGGGCAGCGTGGCCGGGGTCGACGATGGAGCGCTCACGCTCGGGCCGGAGAGCATGGCGGCCTACCCCGGACCAGCCTGCTACGGTCTGGGCTCCGACCGGGCGACCCTCACCGACGCTTTGCTCGTGGCCGGGATGTTGAATCCCGACCGTTTTCTCGGCGGCCGGCGTCGCCTCGACGCCGATCGAGGAGCGGCGGCGATCGATGCCGACGTGGCCCGTCCGAGAGGGGTTCAGGTTCCTGACGCCGCGGTGGCCGTAATCGAGGCCGCAATGACGCGCATCTCGGATGTGTCTCGCTCGGCGCTCGATCGCCCGGCGGGATCGACAGTGCTCTTCGCCTTCGGGGGCAACGGCGCCAATCTCGCCGCCCTGACGGCTGACCGTCTCGGCTGCGAGAGGGCGGTCGTATTCCGCCTGGGCCCTGTCTTCAGTGCCTTCGGTTCATCGATATCCATGGTCAGCCATGTGGACGAGACGTGGCCAAGGTGCACGCTTGGAGATCGGATTGCGTTGGACCGCCTAGAAGGGATGCTGGAAGAGACCCGCCAGCGAGTGCTGCGCGACGTGGCCGGGGAGGGATTCGACCCCGGCCGTGCCGATGTCCGGACGGAGGTCGTAGTTCGCCAGGAGGACGCTGAGCGCCGGCTCTCGTTCGACGGCGAGGTAGATGGGATGCGCGCGGCCATGAACCGCATGGCTACTGAAGCCGGACCTGACGCGGTGCTGGAGCGCGCTTCAGTGATCGCGATCTGTCCCGTACAGGTCTACGCGCCGCCCGAGCTCCCGCTCCGCCCGCACACGCCGGATCCGGTCGGGCGGCGGATGCTGGCGGTTGCGGGCGGTCCGAAGGAGGCGGCGATCTACGATTGGGACGCGCTCCAGGCTGGCGCCCATATCCAGGGCCCGGCCGTACTCGAGGCATCGGCCAATACCTGTACGGTGCCGGTCGGGTGGGGGCTCGAGGTCGACAGATTCGGGAACGGACTGCTGGCTAGGAGGGAGGGCTGAACGATGGAGCGCATCCGCATCACGGAGTACCTCGACCTCGACCTCGACGATGAGATATGGCGCTGTCACAACTGTGATCACCGCCTCGGATCTGCCGAGGCCAACTACAAGGAGAGCTGTCTCGTTCATGCCCGCGATCCGCGCGAGATCCACCCGCCTCTGATCGAGGGTGAGTTCACGTTCGCACCCGACCCCAACTGGGTCCGCATCGTCGAGTTCTACTGCGCCGGCTGCGGCACGCAAGTTGAGACGGAGTATCTGCCACCGGGTCATCCAATCACCCACGACATCCAGCTCGATGTCGGCAGCCTCCGACGGCGCCTTGAGTCCGGGGAGCTGGTCGTGAGAGAGGGCCGACTGGCCGCCGGAGGGAATGAGTGATGGCGGTCTCCGAGGTCCGCAATAGCATCGACCTAGATGTGGGCGGCACGTTCACCGACCTGGTGATGGTATACGAAGGCCGCCCTGTCATGCTCAAGGTCCCGACCACCGCCTACGACCTCTCGGTGTGCTTCATGCAGGCGGTCGACGAGGCCGCTCAGACAGTCGGCCTCCAGCGCGACGAGCTGCTGCCGCGTATCGAACTCATCCGCTATTCGACCACGGTTGCCATGAACCGGCTGATCGAGCGCAAGGGGCCGCGCGTCGGCTTGATCACAACGGAGGGCCACGAGGACGTCCTCCTCATCGGACGTGGTGCGCAATGGATCGATGGCACCCGGCTCGCCGAGCGCCGCGCCCTCCCGCTGCAGCAGAAGCCCGAGCCGCTGATCCATCGCCAGATGGTGGTCGGTGTCCGCGAGCGGATCGACGCCCGCGGTCACGTGATTAGGCCACTGGACGAAGACGACGTCCGGCGCAAGGTGCGCACGCTCATGGACAGGGGCGCACGGGCTCTTGTGGTCTCGCTGTTGTGGTCCTTCGCCAATCCCGCACACGAGCTGCGGGTCAAGGAGATCATCCGCGAGGAGTACCGCGAGTATCACATCGGCTACGTGCCCGTGATAATGTCGCATGCCGTCGCCAGCCGCCTCGGCGAGTACGAGCGCACGAACACGAGCGTCCTGGATGCCTACCTCCAGCGATCGATGCAGATCGAGCTCTCATCCATGTGGGACAGGCTCTACGAGGGCGGCTACACCGGTCCGTTCGTCATGGTCCATAACAGCGGTGGCTGCGCCGACGTCTTTCGTACCACCGCCAGCCGCACGTACAACGGCGGCCCGGTGGCCGGGCTCGTCGGCGCCCATCGCATTGCCGCCAGCCTCGGCTTCAAGAACGTGGTCACCTCCGACGTCGGTGGGACCAGCTTCGACATCGGGCTGGTAGTGCAGAGTGACGTGCGCAACTACGAGTTCAACCCTGTTATCGATCGCTGGATGGTCGCCATGACGATGCTGCAATCACTCTCGATCGGCGCCGGCGGGGGATCGATCGCGTGGATCAACCGCGACCTCGGCAACCGCCTCGAGGTTGGTCCACAGAGTGCCGGCTCCTATCCGGGCCCCGCCTGCTACGGGCAGGGCGGCGCCGAGCCGACGGTCACCGACGTTGACGTGATGCTCGGCTACCTGAACCCCGACTACTATTTCGGCGGCCGGATGCGGCTCGACAGAGGGCTGGCTGAGCGGGCGCTTGAGCGCCGGATCGCCCGTCCCCTCGGGATCTCCGTTATCGACGCCGCCGTCCTGGTGCGAAGGATCGTGGACGAGAAGATGGCCTCCGCGATCCGCAAGGAGGTGGTGCTGAGGGGCTACCGGCCGGAGGAGTTCGTCCTGTTCGCCTTCGGGGGCGGCGGGCCCACGCATGCCGCGGGTTACGCGGACGAGATCCCCACCACAGTGGTATTCCCGTACTCAGCAGTCTTCTGCGCGTTCGGCTCCTCGATCATGGACGTGATGCACGTCTACGAGCGGTCCCGGCGCATGATCCTGATCGAGCCGATTACCGGCAAGGCGACAAGCGACTACGAGCCGTTCAACGCCACCGTCCGAGAGCTGCTGGAGCAGGCCAAGCGCGAGATGGCGGCCGAGGGCCTCCCCGTCGAGCAGGCGCGCTTCGAGCTGGAGCTGGACATGCTCTACGGCGGACTAATCCATTCGAAGCGCACGGCCACCCCGGGGCTGGCGATCGAGAGCGAGGCAGATGTGTGGCAGTTCTATCGCCAGTTCGAGCAGGAATTCAGCGAGGCGTTCAGCCCACACGTGGTCAACCTGCCCGGTGGCGTCTACATCGACACGTTCGTCCTGAAGGCGTCGGTTCCCGGCCAGGCCTTCACGATTCCATTGCTCGAGCGGACGTCAGATACCGCCGAGCGGGCTCGAAAAGGGTCGCGGGCGGCCTATTGGCCGAGCCTTGGCGCGCACGCCGACACCCCCGTCTACGATCACACCCTGCTCATGTCCGGGCACTCTATTGACGGGCCGGCGCTGATCGAGTCCGAGTTCACCACCGTGGTGGTTCCCCCTGGTCGCTGCTACCGGCTGGACGAGCACGGCCTGGGCATCCTGCAGGCCACTGATGCAAGGAGGACGATCGATGCCGATTCCGACGCCGGAAGAGAAGCTCGCTTGGATCAAGCTGGAGCCGCCCAGCCAGCCTGAGCTCGACGCGGTCCAGGCGCTGCGTCCTGGCGACTATGAGGTGGGCTTCCAGCGCACCAACGACATCGTCGACGAGGCGCTCGAGGTCTTCCAGCGGTCCTGCCGTAGCAGCATGGGAATTGCCGGAGACGTGATGGTGGCCCTCTTCACCGCAGACGGCGACCTTGTCAACGCGGCCGCTGGCACCTACCTGCACGCGATCATCCAGCCGATCATCGTCAAGTTCATCCGCAAGCATTACGCGCGCAACCCGGGCATCGCCGAGGGTGACATCTGGTGCGCCAACGACGCCCTCTACGGAGGGATCCACAACCCGGACGTGGTGTGCCTGGTGCCCATCTTCCACGAGGGCATGTTGATCGCATGGGCCGGAGCCGCCAACCACACGACCGAGACCGGGGCCATCGAGCCCGGCGGCATGCCGGTATCGGCGAGCTCCCGCTTCGAGGAAGGCCTCAACCTCCCGCCGGTCAAGATCGGCCAGGGCGGCGAGATCCGGGAGGATTGGCTGGAGGTGTTCGGCGCCTACGGGATCCGGGCGCCGCAGATGGTGGTCACAGACCTGAAGGCGAGAGCGACGGCTGCAGACCGCGTCCGCACGAGGATCGTTGAGCTTGCGGACAAAGAGGGTCGGGACTGGGTCGTCGGGTTGATGCGCAAGATGATGCTCGTGGCGGAGGAGGGCGCGCGCCGACGCATCGCCTCCTGGCCTGACGGCAAGTTCCGCTGCGTTACCTTCTCGGACGCGCTCGGCACCCAGCAGGGGCTGGTTCGAAGCGCCTACCTGACGCTCGAGAAGACCGGAGACCGGCTGCTATTCGACTTCACCGGCACGTCGCCCGAGAACACCTCCTCCTACCACGCCCACGTGCAATCGACGGTTGGCCACGTCGCCAACTACGTCTACTCCAACGTCTTCTACGACCTCCCCATCTCGAGCGCGACTTTCGCACCGATGGATTTCAAGATTCCCCGAGGCACCGTCCTCAACCCGGACGACCGTGCCGCCACCAGCAACGCGGTGATGGTCTGTACCGGCGTTATGTCGGCCACGCCGAACGTCTTCGCCAAGCTCATGTTCTCGAGTCAGGAAGACTGGCGGCGCGTGGTCGCGTCGGCCTCGAACGCCGGCAACGCCATGGTCATCGCGGGCCTGTCGCAGTGGGGCCTGCCGTTCGCGGACATGATCGCATACTCGATCAACACCGAGGGCCAGGGCGGCCGGCCGACGATGAATGGCATGGATTCATTCGGCTTTCCCTGGTGCCCGTTCGGCCGAGCTCCCGACGTCGAGTTGATGGAGAACGAGTTCCCTATCCTGATCCCGATCAGCCAGCATTGGCCCGATTCGTGCGGCCATGGCAAGCACCGCGGTGGGGTCGGAACGGTGCAGGTATGGGTCGCCCACCAGGCCCCGATGGTCTTCTTCATGGCCATCGCCGACAATTCCAAGATTCAGACCCCTCAGCCGCTCTTCGGCGGCTATGCGCCGTGCACGGTCCCCGGTTTGTCTGTGCGCAGTGCTGACTTCGTTCGCCGCCTGCCAGAGACGGGCGTGGGGATGGACTTTCGGACCTTGGTCGATCAGGCCAATGTGCCGGGGCAATGGGTGAACGAGTTCAATGGTCGGGTGGTGCGTCCGTACGGCGAGGGCGATGTGATTACCTTCGGCTTCTCGGCGGGTGGCGCCGGATACGGTGACCCTTTGGAAGCGGACCCGGAGGCCGTGACGGAGGATATCAGGCAGGGCAAGGTCTCGGCGGAGACCGCGGCGCGAGTTTACCGAGTTGCGTATGACACAGAGCGGCAGCTACCGCTGCTGGAGGAGACGGAGCGACTGCGGCAGCAGGAACGCCGGAGCCGGCTCAGCCGCGGCCGTCCGTACGCCGAGTTCGCCGCGGAGTGGGCCGGTCTCAAACCCTCTGACGAGATCCTCGTCAACTACGGCAGCTGGCCCGAGGCGAAGGCGCTCCAGCCGGTCATCCGGATGTGACGGGCTGAGCGCCACCGCCCGACAGCTGCTAGCTCTGGCACTCGCGGGAAGGCCCGGAGTGCGTCCGTTGCTGGCTCCCCGGGCCTCTGCCATCGCGGGTGAACTCGAGGGTCTGACACCGTTGGAGGTCCTGACCAACCCAACCAAGCTCGCCAAGCTCCTCGGCGAGCTGGTCCGCGGCGCAGCGCTGGATGTGGCCTGGGTCGAGTCGGGCTCGCGGCTCGCACACGAGGTGGCCGGGTGCGAGCTCGACTGGTCGGCGTTTCCCCCTGTAGTAAGACCACGACTGCGATCTTCCGGCGTCATGCCAAGCCTCGCGGTTGGTAGGCCCGCTGCGGTCCTCGAGGTGGCACGGAGGCTAAGGGCGACGCTAGGTGAGGCGGCTCTCGTCGGGATCGTGGTGCCCGGCCCGTCCGAGCTTGCATCGGAATGCGTCGGTCTGGATCCGGAGGATGCCGCCGAGATACTGCTCGTGGTGGTTCGGGCCTTCTGCGAGGCAGGCACGGAGGTCGTGATGCTGACCCAGGGTGTTGTGGCCCCGGAAGTTCCCGACTACACCGAACTCATGCGGCCGCTTGTGTCGACGGTGCGGTTCTTCAGAGCGCTCCCGCTGGTCTCGGGGCCCTCAGGAGAAGCCGATTGGTGCGAGCTCGCGAACGCGCTCGGCGCCATCCCATGCGTGCTGCCCGGCGCGGTCTGGTCCGCCACAGGCAACTCTGAGCTCCATGCGCTCGCATTGCCGGTGCCGATTCCAGCGCACATCGCCTCCAAGAACTCTTGTGTTCTGGTGACGACTGAGGTCGAACTCACGGGAATTCAGCCTGTGTCGGTGGTCGGCGAGCTGCAACGGGCGATCCGGCGGCAAGCCAGTCCCCCACCATGAAATCGACGCGGATTGCGTCCTGAGACTGCTGTAAACGGTTGCCATTCCAGGCAGTCGAGAGCATGACGAACGGGCGGTCGGTCGTCGCTACTTCACCACCGACTCCATAAACAAGCTCTTCCAACCCAGTAAACGAGGAAGTGGTGCAGGCGCTGCTCGAGCTTAAGTCCGCTTAACCTAATGCTGGAACCGCACGACCAGATTTTGCACCAGCTCTCGCGACACGACCCGGGCAGCAAGGACGGACCTTCCTCGATACCGCGGACGTGTACGGGACGGTCACAACGAGGTGCTGGTGGGCCGGGCGATCCACGACCGGCGCGAGCAGGTGCAGCTCGCCACGAAGTTGGGCATCGACCGGACGGGTGGTGGCAACCAGCGGGTCCTGCGCGGCGAGCGTGGCTACCGTCAAACGCGCCTGCGAGTCGTCGTTGCTGCGCCTCGGGGCGGATACGATCGACCTCTACTACCTGCACCGTCCGCCGCAGACCGCCGAGATCGAGGAGACAGTCGAAGCCATGGCCGAGCTGGTCGCGGAGGGCAAGGTGCGCCACCTGGGGCTGAGCGACGTTAACGAGGACCTGCTCCGCAGAGCGCACCATGTGCATCCGATCAGCGCGGTCCAGAGCGAGTACTCCGTGTGGACGCGCGACCCCGAGTCGCTGGCGCCGGTGATGGCGGAGCTGGGCGGTCGGTCTGGTGCCTCTTTCGCCGCTCGGGCGCGGCTTCCTGACCGGCACTGTAGATCGCTCGTCCCTGGACGCAAAGGACTTCCGCGCAACAACCCGCGCTTCTCGGGCGACGCCGGGCAGGCCAACGAGGCCATCGCCGGCACGGTGCGGCGGGTCGCCATCAGGCTCGGCGTGGCACCCGCGCAGGTGGCCCTGGCCTGGGCGAGCGCACAGAGCTCACGATTAGGGATCCCGGTCGTCCCCATCCCCGGAACCAAGAGGGTCCGCTGGCTGGAACAGAACGTGGGCGCGCTGGACCTCGTCCTTGATGCTGAAGCACTGGCCGAGCTCGAACCGCTTGGCGATCAAGTCGTCGGCGCTCGCTACTGACAGTCAGGAACACGACCCAACACCGGATCGTCCCCATGCCTTCCTCGGATAGTGCAACGGGAGCTGCTCGAGAAGGTCAAGACGGATTTGGTTCATTCACGGCATAGGTGAGCGGCAACGCTTCATCATGCGATCGGCTCTTGCCAGCACGTCGTCGGTTGCGTCACCAAACGGCACGGTCGCCTACACTGGGATCGCCCGATGGTGATGCATGCAGCAGCCCAAGCGCATGCCGCCCGTAGTATCCGCCGAATCTCAGACTGCGACTTGGCACCGAGCGCGGTGATAAAATGGCAATACCTCGGCCGAAGCGCGCCGCGTTGGGGCCTCCCGGACGCCGAGGCTTCGAGCCACAGTGATCGCGAGTGATAGAGGAGAACTGATGTCTCCCTCAGACAATACGACCCTCAGCACCCACTCGCGGATCCGCGCGGCGACCGACGTCGGCGGCACCTTCACCGATCTGGTCTACTTCATTACCGATCCGGCCACCGGCGTTCAAGAAATCGTCACCGCGAAGTCCGACACCACCCCCCCGGACTATGAACGGGGCGTGATGAATGTGATCGAGAAGAGCGGCGTATCGCTCACTGAAATTGCTTTCATGGCGCACGGTACGACCGTTGTCATCAATGCGATCACCGAGCGTAAGGGCGTCCGCACGGGATTGATCACGACCGAGGGCTTTCGTGACTCACTGGAGATCGCACGCGGCAACCGGCCCGACTTCTTCAACCTCCACTACGAGAAGCCGTCGCCGTTCGTCGCCCGACAGCTCCGACGCGAAGTGCGCGGCCGGCTCGCGCAGGATGGACAAGAGCGCTGGCCACTCGACTTGAGCGGCCTGCCCGGAATCGTGGACGACTTTCGGGCGGGAGGGGTCGAGGCGGTGGCCATCTGCCTGCTCCACTCGTATTCGAACCCGGTTCATGAACAGCAGGTGCTAGAGTGGCTGCGGGAGCTCTGGCCGGAGGCGTCGGTCGTAGCGTCTCACCAGATCACTCGCGAGTGGCGTGAATACGAACGCACCAGCACCGCGGTCCTCTCTGCATATGTGCAGCCGGTCGCGGAGCGGTATCTGAGCCGGCTTGCAGCTGAAGTTCGTGACGCGAGCTTTGTTGGGCAACTCTACATAATGCAGTCAAACTGCGGTGTCGACTCCGTGGAAAAGACAAAGGAGATCCCGATCACAATGGTGGAGTCGGGCCCGGCTAGTGGCGTTTGGGGGGCCGCGGAGCTGGGTCGCTTGATCGGGGAGCGAAATATCCTCGCGCTTGACATTGGCGGCACGACAGCCAAGTGCTCGCTCATCGAGGACGGTAAGGTTAAAATCGTTTCTGACTACTGGATCGAGCGTAGTCGCCGGTCTGCGGGGTATCCGATTCTGGTTCCCATTGTCGACCTCGTCGAGATTGGCAATGGGGGCGGAAGTGTCGCCTGGGTCGACGACTTCGGCAAACTCCATGTCGGGCCTCAGTCTGCCGGTGCAATTCCGGTCCAGCAGCGTATGGACGAGGGGGAACCGAGCCGACGACGACCGACGCGAATCTCGCCCTCGGCCGCATCAACCGCGACTATTTCTGCGGCGGTGAGATCGACGCCGACATGGAAGGGGTCGAGAAGGCACTCGCCGGGATCGC
>JAABUQ010009160.1_pt1 | contig 13516 bp, 12 predicted proteins | sample 5560001 | NCBI WGS metagenome assembly JAABUQ01 (sample SAMN10711888, study PRJNA513371) | rock metagenome | isolation source: Antarctica rocks | place: Antarctica: Victoria Land, Finger Mt nord | collected 2015-12-18
GGCGATGACGGCGGCTGGGTCGATGAGACCAGCCCGACCGACCCCAGGACCGAGTCGGGCCGGGCCTGCCTCGAAGGTGAAGGCTTGGTTCGCGACTGGGAGGCGAACGGGCCGGGCCGCGCCACGATCCTCCGCTTCTCGGGCCTCTACGGCCCCGGCCGAGTCATGAGGCGGGATTCGCTGCTCCGGGGCGAGCCGGTCGTCGGCGACCCCGAGAAGTTCCTCAACCTGATCCACATCGACGACGCCGCCTCGGCCTCGGTTGCGGCCCTCGACGCGGCCGGCACGGGGGCCCTGTACCTCATCAGCGACGACCGGCCGTCACCGCGGCGGGAGTTCTATGCTCGGGTCGCCGAAGCTCTGGGGGCACCGCCGCCTCGTTTCCGCCCGCCGGCCCCGGGGTCGCCGGAGTCGAGCCGCGAGGGGTCGAACAAGCGGGTGTCGAACCGTCGGATGCACGCCGACCTGGGCGTCGCCCTCCGCTACCCCGACATCGAGGCCGGGGTCCCGGCCGCCTTGCTCGGGGATGCGTCCGGGGTGGGGTCGTGAGCGTGGGGGCTCGCGTCGGCCTTTTGGGCGTCGGCCCGATTGTTGCGGGATCATCCGGCCAAAGATCGGGCGGCGAGATTTCCGGCCCGGTGATCCAGATATCTCGGAGATCGACAATGACGACGTCCAAGCGTGCGTTCGAGCGTGCCATGCGGCTGGCGGTGGTCTCGGGCCTGAAGGCGACCTACGCCGTGGCGCTGGTGCAGGCGGCCCACAACCGGCCGAACCGGAAGGAATGGGCCCTGGCCGCGATCGGCGAGGCGGTCGTCGACAAGCTCCCCTTCTCCCCGAGCCGGGCCAACCTGCTCTTGATGGTCCCCCGGGCCGCCGCCGGGGCCTACGTCGCCAAGGAAGTGATGGACAAGGAAGGCGTCGAGGACCAGTGGGCCGCCCCGATGGGCGCCGTGGTGGCCGCCGGGGTCGCGGTCTTGGCCCCCCGGATCCGAGGGCTCCTGGGCCTTCTCGTCCCGGGTGTCCTGCTCGGCCTGGCCGAAGATTACCTGGCCTTGAAGGTCGGCGGCGAGGCGGTGGGGATGTCGATGCAGGACATCCAGCACCTCGGCCAGGAGTCGTTCCAGCAGGTCCAGGGGTACGTCGAGTCGTTGGGCTCCGAAGCCTCCCACGGGGCCAAGAAGCCTCAGTCGGTGGGCGCCGGCTCGATGTAACAGCCGAGCGGGCCCTTGGAGATGCTCATCCGAGGGTCCGGCCCGTAGGCCAGGACCTGCTCCCGCTTCAGCTCGGCCAGCTCCTTGTGCGTCGTCAGGACGATCGCCCGCCCGGTGTTGTGGATCCGCCAGGTGAGCGTCTCGGCGACCGTCAGGGAGTGGCCGAAGAGCTTGGTCAGCAGCTCGATCACGTATTCGAAGGTGTGTTCCTCGTCGTTGAGGACGATGACGTTGTAGGGTGGCTGTCGGCGGGTCTTCGTCGAGGCGTCGGCCTTCCCCTTGGGCGTGGTGGAGGTCCGGACGATCGGCTCGGCGACGGCGACATCTCCCTCTTCGGCTTCGCTCATGGGCGGCTCCCTTCCATTCCGCGAGGGCGAGGTTGGACCGTCGGCCCGGACTTCGATTATGATAACGACCCGATGATCGACAAGGTAGGTGCTTTCGAGCGAGGCGAACGACCGAGCATGGCCGAGATGACCCCAGGGACCGCCCTCCGAAACCTCACCCAGGCCCAGGCCGGGCTCAAGAAGGTCCGCCAGCTCCTCCGCCTGGCCCGCGAGTCCGGCTCCGACGTCGACCCGGCCCGGATCCTCAAGGTCGGCTGGGAAGGGCTGGCCAAGGCCCACCGGATGATCGCCGAGATCCCCGTCGAGGCCGCCTCCGAACCCGTCATGACCAAGCAGCTCGCCGTCCAGCGCTACGCCACGGCCCTCCTCGTCCGGCTCCGCCGCCTCGCCCGCGACGAGTCGGCCGGGCCCGATGACGATGACGACCCCGACGACGAAAATTGACCTGGGCCTAACATCCATCCCCATCCTCTTCAAGCATCCATCACCGTGATCCGCGAGCCACCGATGCCCCGCCCCGAGCCGGACCGGCCCAACCCGGCCCTCGACGAGATCCCCGACCGGACGCTCGACGCCCCCGGCTTCCTCCCGACCGTCGCGGTCCGCTCCGCCGGCCACCACCCGTTCGTCTATCGGAAGATGATCATCGGCCCCGTGGGCCCGGTCCGCCCCCGCGACGGCGACATCGTCCGCGTGGTCGACCGCGACGGCCTGCCGATCGGCTTCGGGCTCTGGAACGCCCGGTCGCAGATCAACCTCCGGATCCTCTCTCAAGGGGTCGAGGTCCCCGGCCCCGCGTTCTGGGAAGGTCGGCTCGACCGCGCGATCGCCCTCCGCCGCGACCTCCTCAAGCTCGACGACGTGACCAATGCTTACCGGGTCATCCACGCCGAAGGCGACGGCCTCTCCGGCCTGATCCTCGACCGCTTCGACGACGTCCTTTCCGCCGAAATCTTCAGCCTGGGGATGTACCAGCGGATCGGCCCGATCCTGGCCAAGGCGGCCGAACGCCTGGGCACCAAGCATTTCCGGGTCCACGTCGACGAGCGGATCGCCCTGGCCGAAGACTTCCCCGGCCGACCCGTCGTCACCCCCAAGCTCCCCCCCCGGGTCACGATCGCCGAGAACGGCGTCCGCTTCCGGGTCCAGTTCGCCGGCGGCCACAAGACCGGCTTCTTCTGCGACCAGCGCGACAACCGCCTGGCCCTGACCCGGTTCACCCCGGGCCGGACCGTCCTCGACGCCTGCTGCTACACCGGCGGCTTCGGGATCCACGCCCTGACCAAAGGCCAGGCCCGCGAGGTGACGTGCATCGACCTGGATGAAAAGGCCGTCGCCCTCGCCCGCGACAACGCCAACGCCAACCAAGTCCGGCCGACGTTCGTCCACGCCGACGCCTTCGGCTACATGAGGCAGATGGCGGCCAACGGCCGGACCTTCGGCGTGGTCGTCCTGGATCCGCCCAAGCTGATCCCCGGCCGGCTCGACATCTCGGCCGGCAAGCGGAAATACTTCGACCTCAACGTCCTGGCCCTCAACTGCGTCGAGCCGGGCGGCGTCCTGCTCACCTGCTCCTGCTCCGGGCTCTTGGCCGCCGAGGAGTTCCTGATCCTCCTCCGGGCCGCCGCGCGGAAGGCGGGCCGATCGGTCCAGGTCCTGGCCGTGACGGGGGCTTCGCCCGACCACCCGGTCGGCCTCGAAGCCCTCGAAGGGTCCTATCTCAAGGCCGTCTGGCTCCGCGTCGGCGACCGAGTGGCGGTCTCCTCGGTCGCCGACGACGAGGGCCTCGATGACGACCTGGGCGACTCGGAGGCCGGGGCCGAGGAGTGACCGCCCTTCCGGCCTCGGTCCCCGCGAGGCCCCGCTTCAAGCCGAGGGGGCGACCGGGTAGGATGTCCCGGCGCGGGCGAGGTCGCCGGGCACCGTCGGGGTCGAGGGGACAGGTCGTGCCGAGCTTGACCGTCGAGAACTACATCAAGGCGATCTTCCTCATCGCCAGCCGGCGCGACCAGGCCGAGGCCGTGGCGACCGGCGAGCTCGCCTCGGCGCTCAACGTCTCGCCCGGCACCGTCACCGGGATGCTCAAGACGCTGTCCGAGGCCGACCTGGCGACCTACACCCCCTACGAAGGGGCCCGGCTGACCCCGTCGGGCCGCGGCCTGGCCCTGAAAGTCCTCCGGCGCCACCGGCTCCTCGAACTCTTCCTGGCCCGGACCCTCCGGATGACCTGGGACGAGGTCCACGAGGAGGCCGAGCACATGGAGCACGCCGCCTCCGAGCGCCTGATCGACCGGATCGACGATTACCTCGGCCTGCCCGCCGTCGACCCCCACGGCGACCCGATCCCCCGGGCCGACGGCTCGCTCGTCGAGCTGATCGCCGTCCCGCTGGCCGAGATCGGCCAGGGGCGGCGGTTCCGCGTCGTCCGGGTCGTCGACCAGGACCCGGCGTTCCTCCGCTACCTGACCGAATGCGGGCTCGAACTCGGCGCCGAGGGGGATATCCTCGCGAATCGCCCCGAGGCCGGGATGGTCGCCTTCCGCCTCGCCGACCGGCAGGCCGCGCTTGGCCTGGGGGCGGCGGCCCAGATCCTGGTGGTCGGCGTCGAAGGCTGAGGCCCGTCGATCCGAACGACCGACGGCCCCAGAACAACCGGGAGAATCGCTCCAGTCCGGCCGATCGCTTCGCCGATACTGATCCGGTCAGGCCCGCTCGGATGGAGGCGTCCGAGGTCGGGGTAGGCCCGGATCACGATCGGGATCGGCCGCCGGGCCGCTTCCCGAGCCCAAGGAGATGCGAAACATGGCCAAGCGTCGAGAGTTCGTCCCCGCCGCGCCACTCTGCTCGGCGCTCGAAAAGCGGATCGCCCCGGCCAACGTCTTCGGGCTCGGGAGCTGGTGGGACAAGACGGTCGATAGCACGGGCCTCCGCCATCATCACAACACCTCCAACACCGACATCGTCGCCCAGACCTGGAAAAACAGCAAAGCCCTGGGGGCCGCGCACCATCCGGCCTTCCAGGGAACCCACGCGCCGGCGCACCACTCCGGCATCACGTTCAAATAACTTGTAGCGACGCGGCGAACCCTGCTTCACGACCGGAAGGTGGGGTCGGCCGGCTCGCCGGGCTCGCGGTCGAGCCGGAAGGGGTGGAGATCGACCCTAGGGCGTCGGCCCAGGGCGAGGTCGGCGATGACCTCGGCCGTCGCCGGGGCGAGCTGGAGCCCGGCCCGCTTGTGGCCGGCCGCGACGATCAGGTTGGCGAAGGCCGGGGCGAAGCCGAGGTAGGGCTTGGAGTCGACGGAGCCCGGCCGGAGCCCGGCCCAGGTCCGCTCGACCTCGGCCGCGCGGAGGCTCGGGCAGATCCGATAGGCCACCTCGCGGAGGTCGGCGAACGCCTCGGGAGTGGTCCTGGCGTCGAAGCCGGCGTCCTCCTCCGTGGCGCCGATGAGGATCCGGTGGTCGTCGCGCGGGACGAGGTAATTCCGGCCGTGCTCGATGATCCGCCGGATCATCGGCCGGCCCGGGTTGAGCATCACGATCTGCCCCTTGAGCGGAGGGGTGGCGATCGGGACGTTCAAAGCCCCGAGCAGGCCGGCCGTCCATGCGCCCGCGGCGACGATCAAGGTCCCGCAAGGGATCGGCCCGGCCTCGGTCCTGACCGCGACGACTCGGCCCCCTCGCGCCTCGAACCCGAGCACCGCCGAATCCGGCCGGAGGTCGACGCCTCGCCGCCCGAGCGAGGCGGCCAAAGCCTTGAGGTGGCGGGGGTTGCGGATCTGGGCGCGGTCGGGCAGGAAATACGCCAGGCGAAGTTCGGGCGACAGCGCGGGCTCGACCCGGCCGAAGTCGCCCGGGGCCAACCGCTCGTAGACGATCCGCTCGGCCCGCCAGCGGCCGGCCGAGGTGAGCAGCTCGGCCTCCTCCGCCGGGGTCAGGGCCACGTCGACCCCGCCGGTCCGCCGGAAGCCGTTGTCGATCCCGGTCTCATCGAGCAGGGCGGCCGACCACTCGGGGTAGAGCATCGCGCTCCACGACCGCAGCTCCACCGTGGGGTTGGTCTTGAGCCGCTCCGTGTGGGGCGGGATCATCCCCGCGCCCGCCCAGGACGCCGCCCGGCCCAGTCCACCTCGATCGAGGACCGTCGCCAGGACTCCTTCGCGCGCCAGGACATAGGCGATCGAGAGCCCGATCACGCCCCCGCCGACGATCACGACCTCGTTCGGCTTCATCGCGACGGGCGCCACCGGGCCTCGGCGATCCGGTAGATCGAGCGATCCTCGCTCGCGAGGATCAGGTCGGTCCCGTCCCAGCAGATCGCCTCGACATCCTTCGCGTCGAACCGGACGGTCGCGGCCAGCTTCCAGGCCGCGTCCCCCTCGCGCTCGTAGACCCGGGCCGCCGCATCGGTCACCACGGCCAGCCGCCGCCCGTCGGGCGACAGCCCGGCGCCGGTGGCCGGCTCGACGCATCCGGCCAAGGTCCCGACCAGCTCCGGCAACGCGGGGCGGAGCAGGGGGCTCGGCCGGTCGAGGGCGAGGCGGTAAACCTCGGCGGCTTGGCCGTCGAGCCGCTTGGTGATCAAGGTCGCCCGGCCGGCGTCGATGAACAAGCCCTCGGCGTCGAACCGCTTGGGCTCGTCGAACCGATAGTGGAGGGCGAGGCCCACCTGGAGCGGGCCGTCGGCCGGCTTCGAGGGGTCGGGCTCGTCGACCCGGTAGATCGCCCGGAGGGGCAGGCGGGCGCGATTGTTGCCGATGTCGCCGAGGTAGAGGTGGCCCGCGTCGTCGATCGCGATGTCCTCCCAGTCGACGTTGGGCGCGGCCACGGGATAGGAGCGGATCAAGCCGCCGTCGCGCTTGACTGCGAACAAGGTCGCCGGGTTGCCCGAATCGTTGTGGACCCAGAACGTCCCGGGGAACCGGCGGCTCTGGACGATCCCCGACGCCTCGACGATCTCCGGCGCCTCCAGGCGGCCGACCCGCTCCAGGGGCGCATTGTCGCCGACCGCGAGGAGGGCGATGGCGAGCCCGATTCCCAGACGCATGGACGCCCCCATTCTCGACCGGACCGGAGGTACCGAACCCTTATGGTAACAGCGGGCCCTCGGCCGGACCAAGGCCCGACGCCGGGCTCGGCTTGCGGGCCGGGCCCGCGATGGGGAAGATGGCGTTCCAAGCAACCGTCGTTCCCTCGACAGTCTCGGGCGAGGCCCCCCGATGGAAACCCCGCTCGTCCGTCCCGGAGTGGTCCTCGAAGGGCCCAAGCTGCCCCGGGTCGTCGCCTTCTTCCGCAACTCGGCGATGGGCAATGGCGCGATCCAGCTCTTGACGGCGATGGGCGTGCCCGACGATCGCCTGGGCGTCACCCCGCCCGAAGGGATCGCCGGGGAGCAGGGGATGATCCTCTCGATCGCCTGCCCGGAAGACCTCCGCGCCCGGGTCGAGGCGGCCTGCCGATCGTATGGCGCCGAGGTCCACCGCCAGTCGCCCTGACCCGTCGGCCCGCCGAGGCAAGGAGCCACCCCGATGCGACGGATGCACCGATGGATCGTGGCGGCGCTGGCGATGATCGGGTCGGCCTCGACGACCCGGGGCGGCGAGGTTCCGGCCTTCGCCCGCTCGGGCCCGGAGGTTCGATCCGGCCCGGCCCTCTTCGCGTTCAACGGCAGGGACCTCGCCGGGTTCTATCGGTTCACCCGGTTCCACAAGCTCGAGGACCCGGCCGCCGTGTTCACCGTCGCCGACGGGATGATCCGGATCTCGGGGGCCGAGCCGGGGTCGTTGACGACCGTCCGCGAGTTCTCGGATTACCACTTGATCGTCGAATGGCGGTGGGGCCGGGAGACGTATCCGCCCAGGCGGTGGCGGGCGAGGAACTCGGGCGTCCTGGTGCATTGCGTCGGCCAGGACGGCGACGGCCTGGGGGCCTGGATGGAGTCGATCGAGTGCCAGATCCTCGAAGGGGGGACGGGCGACCTGATCCTGGTGCCGGGCCAGGATCGATCGAAGGGGCCGAGCTTCGCCAGCGAGGTCCGCTCAGGGCCGGACGGCCAGCCCTATTATGAGAAGGGGGGCCAGGCCGTGCTCAGGCGCGGAGGCCGGCTCAACTGGTGGGGGCGAGACCCCGACTGGTCCGACGTCCTCTGGTTCCGAGGGCGGCGCGATGTCGACGCCCCGGTCGGGGATTGGAACCGGACCGAGGTCGTCTGCGACGGCGACCGCGTGTCGTATCGTCTCAACGGCGTGCTCGTCAACGCGGCCACGGGGTCGAGCCTCAAGGCGGGCAAGATCCTGCTCCAGTCGGAAGGGGCGGAGATCTTCTTCCGCAAGTTCGAGGTCCACCCCTTGATCCGTTGAGCGCGGGCGGCTCGCAAATGGCGAGCGACCGCCGTAAGATGAAGATGGGTGAGGATAGGCATCCTCGGGGGTCCTCGACGCATGATTCGCCCGCTCGGGATTCGGCCCTGGCTCTCGATCCTCGGAATCGCGGCGCTGGCGATCGGGCCGGGCCGGTCGGCCCCCGCGCAGGCCGACCCGGTGATCGGCCGGGCCGTCCAGTTCCTCAAAGGGGCGTCAGGCGGCAACACCGGCGAGGTCGCCCTGGGCGCCCTGGCGCTGGTCAAGGCGGACGTGCCGGCGACCGATCCGGCGCTGGTCCGGGCGCTCAACCTCATCGCCGGGCGGTTCTCGACCCCGAGCTACCAGCCCCAAGGGGGGAGCGGGGTCGAGGTCTACGAGGCGGGGGTGACGATCCTCCTGCTGGCCAACCTCGACGCCGCGTCGCACCGGGCCGAGATCGACTCGATCGCCCGATGGCTGGTCTCGAAGCAGAACGCCAACGGGTCGTGGGATTATCAGGGCCGGACCTCGGGCGACAGCTCGATCTCGCAATACGCGGTCCTCGGGCTCTGGGAGGCGGAGAACGCGGGCGTGCCGGTCGCGGCCTCGGTCTGGGATCGGGCGGCGAGCTTCTACATCGGCAGCCAGCGGGCCGGCGGGGGCTGGACGTACCACCCGGGCGAGTCGGGCGAGGACACGATGTCGATGACCGCCGCCGGGGTCGGCAGCCTCCTGATCTGCTCTCGGCAGCTCCAGCCGTACCGGCAGGCCCAGCGGATCGCCAACCCGCTGCTCATCCCCCTCGTCTCCGACGCCGAGCGAGCCCGCTACGCGGTCCAGGTCCCCCAGGCGAAGATCGACCAGGCGGTCCGGGGCGGCCTGGGCTGGCTATCGACCAACTTCACGACCGGGTCGCCCCAGGTGATCGGCCACTCGCCGTTTTACGCCCTCTACGGGATCGAGCGGATCGGGGCCCTGGCCGGCCTGACCAGCCTGGGCCGGGTCAACTGGTTCGCCGAGGGGCGCCGGTTCATCGAGTCGAAGCAGGATGCCAGCGGCGGCCTCAACGCGGACTTCGGGGCGGTACCCAACACCGCCTGGGCCGTGCTGTTCCTGTCCAAGTCGACCGAGAAGACGATCCGCAAGATCCAGATCCGCCGCCTCGGCGCCGGGACCTTGGTGGGCGGCCGGGGGTTGCCCAGCGACCTCAGCCAGATCTCGGTGGCCGGCGGCCACGTCGTGTCCCGGCCGATGGATGGCGCGATCGAGGGGATGCTCGCGGTCCTGGAAGACCCCCGGGTCGACGACGCCTCGTCCGCCTTCTCCGGCCTGATCGCCCGCTACCAGGCCGAAGGGCCCCGGGGGCTCCGCCCCTGGTCCGACCGGTTCCGCCACCTCCTGACCGACCCCGACCAGGGGGTCCGCAAGGTCGCCGCCTGGGCCCTGGCCCGGACCGGCGACCTGGCGATGGCCCTCCCTTTGATCGAGGCCCTGGCCGACCCCGACGACGGCGTGATGGCCGAGGCCGGCGCCGGGCTCCAGCTCCTCGCCCGCAAGATCGACGGGTTCGGTCCCCCCCGGGGCGCGACCCCCGCCCAGAAGGCCGAGGCCGCGACCCGATGGCGGGCCTGGTACGACACCGTCCGGCCGATCGCCTCGGGCCCCGAGGCCGAGGTCGACGCCTCGAAGGCGCCCGGCCTTTCGCCCGTGAGGGCCCCATGACCGTCGCCGCCGGCCCCGCGCCGGGGACCGTCTCGGGGCCGATCGAGGCCCGGATCTACGGCGAGTCGGCCTATGATCGCGTCACCTCGATGCTCTTCGCGATCGTGATGGGGGCCTTGATCGTCTTCGGCTGGTTGTCGGTGATCGCCGCCACGACCTCGGCCTACCAGTCGAGGACGACCCAGCCGGTCCGGGTGGTCGAGGTCAGCGGGGGCGGGGGCGGGTCGGAAGATGGTAAAGTCGGCGGCGTCGAGGCGGTCGACGTCCCCGGCGGCGAGGCCGCCGAGATGGCCTCCAACAACGACGAGCCGGCGCCCGACTTCGAGGAGCCTTCGGTCGAGGCCCGGCCCGCCGCCATGCTCGACACCGTGGCCGACTCGGCCGAGAGCCTCGCCGAAGTCGACGTCTCGACCGTCACGCCCAACGGCTCGCGGGTCGCCTCGGGCAAGAAGCGGTCCAAGATCGGCACCGGAGGCGCCGGCTTCGGCTCGGGGCCGGGCGACGGCGGGGTCCGCCGCGAGGACCGCTGGAGCATCCTCTACAAGACCGGCCAGACCGCCGACGAATACGCCCGCCAGCTCGACGCCTTCGGGGTCGAGATGGCGATCCCCGCGGGCAACCAGCTCGTCTACGTCGCCAACTTCTCCAAGGCGGTGCCCGACAAGCGGACCGGCTCGCCGGCCTCGGACAAGCGGCTCTACTTCGTCTGGCAGGGCAAGGTCCGCAAGGAGGCCGACATCGCCCTGCTGGCGAAGGCGGGGCTCGACGTCGGCGACAAGGTGATCTTCCAGTTCTACCCGGCGAAGACCGAGTCGGACCTCGAACAGCTCGAGGTCCGCTACCGGAGGCGCCAGCCGGCCGAGATCCGCAGCACCCGGTTCGGCGTGGTCCCGGCCGGCAACTCGTATGCGTTCGAGGTCCTCGCGCAAGAACCGCTCCGCTAGCCGATCGACCGCCGAGGAGCCTCCGCACCGATGGCCACGCTGGAAATCCACGACGGTCGAGGCCCGGTCCGGCGGGTCCGGATCACCCGCGAGGCCCCGGCGATGTTCGGGTCCGACCCGATGTGCGATGTCCAGATCGAAGGGTCCGGCGTGCAGCCGTTCCACGGCCGGATCCGCTGGAAGTCGCGCCGGTTCAAGGTCGACGCCTCGCCCGAGGTCGCCTCCATCGAGGTCAACGGCCAGCAGGTCAAGTCCAAGAGCCTCTACCAGGGGGACGAGATCCGGGTCGGCTCCTGCCGGATCTTCCTGATGACCACCGAGGACGGGCCCGACCACGGCGATCGGACCGTGATCCAGGAGCCCCCCTCGATCCAGCTCGTCCCGCCCGACCCCCCTCGGACCACCCGCCCCGGCGCCGACTTCGCCCGGATGGAGATGGCCCCCCCCTCGCTGGAAGGGGCCGTCGTGCCCGGCCCGGCCCGGCCCGCCAAGCCCCTGCCGAGGATCAAGCACGGCCGGTCCGCCCGCCCCTCGGGCGAGGATGACCCGCTCCTGGCCTCGTTGGCCCGATACGGCGACCGCTCGGCCGAGTTCCCCGCCCATCCCGGCCAGGAGTCCGCGCCCGCCTCGTTCGTCGAGCGGATCCGGGCCGTGAAGGGGGCGAGCTACCGGGCCCCCGGCGACGAGCGGATCTTCACCTCGCCGATGGTGATCGGCCTGCTCGCCACCTTCCTGGTCCTGGTCTTCTTCAGCGCGATCCTCTGGAACACGATCGCGCGGGCCAACGCGAGGCGGCAGTACGCCCTGGCGGTCGAGGCCCTGGAGGGGGGCGACTTCCCCGTCGCGATGGCCGGGTTCGAGCAATTCCTCGCCGGCAACCCCAAGGACGACCGGTCGAACAAGGCCCGGGTCTACCTGGCCCTGGCCCGGGTCCGCCAACACACCGGGACCGTCGGCACCTCCTGGGGGAACGCGCTGAAGGAGGAACGGGCGATGGTCCAGGACGTCGGCGGCCTGCCGGAGTACCGCGACTCGGCGCTGGAACTGGCCGAGGACGTGCTCAAGACCGCCGAAGGGCTGGCCGACCGGGCCCGAGAGCTGACCGAGGCGAAGTTCTTGACCGAGGCGGATTCGGCCGTCGCGCTGCACAAGCGGGTCGCGGGCCCGGCCTCGACCTCGCTCCTGGACCGGTCCAAGGTGGCCGAGAAGCTCGCCAGGGCCCGCGACGCGATCGAGAAGGCGCGCGACCTAGCCGGGTCGCTCGCCGCGATGGACGCGGCGATCGAGGCCGAGCGGCCCGCCGAGGCGTATTCGGCCCGCTCCGGCCTGATCCGGCGCCACCCCGACTTCATCGCCCGCAAGGAGGTCGTCGCCCGCCTGGTCCTGGCCAACGACCTGATCCGCAAGGCGGTCGTCTTCGACGCCTCGGGCCGGCCCGGCGAAGCTGAGCCGAGGGGCGAGCCCCTGGGGCCGCCCACGTCCCTCGTCTTTCGGCTCGACCCGGGCAAAGGGCCCGCCCCGGGACCGCCCGGCCCGGTGGCCTTCGCCCAGGCCGACGGGATGATCCACGGCCTCGACGTCGCCACCGGCGCCCCGAGGTGGCAGGTGGTCGTCGGCCCCTCGACGCCGTTCCCCCCCTTGGCGATCCCGGGCGATCCCCCGGCGGTCCTGGCGTTCGACTCCCGGTCCGACGAGCTGGTCCGCCTCGACGGCCGGACCGGCGCCCTCCGCTGGCGTCAAGGCCTCGGCGGGCCGGTCCTGGCCCCGCCGCTGCTCCTGGGCAACCTGGTGCTCCAGCCCACCCCCGACGGCCGCCTGCTCCAGATCGACCTGGCCTCGGGCGACCTCCAAGGGACGCTGACCCTGGGCCGTCGCCTGGCCACGACCCCGGTGGCCGACGACTCGGCCCAGCATCTCTACCTGCTCGGCGACGAGGACGTCCTCTTCGTCCTCACGCCCGACCCGCTCGGCTGCGTCGCCGTCGAGTACACCGGCCACGAGTCGGGCACGATCCCTTGCCCGCCGGCCCGGGTCGGCCGGTTCCTGGTCCTGGCCGAGAACCGGACGATCGACGAAGGCCGCTGGCGGGTCTTCACCCTCGAAGAGAACGGGACCCGGCTCAAGCCCGTCCAGGAGGTCCTCATCGGCGGCTGGACCCGGGCGACCCCGTCGGCCTCGGGCCAGGTGATCTGGTCGGCGAGCGACCGGGGCGAGCTGCTCGCCTTCGAGATCGGCGACTACGAGGCCAAGCCGCCCCTCACCCGGATCTACCGAGAGGCCCCCACCGCCGAGGTCGAGGGGCCCGCCTTCCCCCGGGCCCGGACCGAGCGCGACTTCTGGATCGCCTCGGCGCGATCGGCCCGGTACGAGCTCGATCGCGAGCGGGGCAAGCTCGTGCCGGCCTGGACCTTGGGCGAAGCCGGCCCGGCCCTGGCGCCGCTCCAGGTGTTCGATCGCCTGGCGGTCCTGACCCAGCAGAACCCCGGGGTGCCCGGCCAGGCCCTCTGGGGGGTCGACCCGGCCTCGGGGGCGGTCCGCTGGAAGACCGTCGTCGGAGCCCTCTGGCCGGTCGCCCTGGCGGGCTCGACCACGAGCGACGCCCTGACCACGCTGGCGGCCGACGGCCAAGGGTTCACCTTGCCCCTGGCCTCGCTCCGCGCCGGAGGCTTCGTCGAGCAGCCGTTGCCGAAGCCCGCCGCGTTCCGGCTCCCGGCCGGGACTTCGGGGCACCTGGAGATCGACGGGCTGACGATCGTCGTCCCCGGCCCGGGCGCGGCCCAAATCCTGGTCCGGCGAGGCTCGGCCGAGTTCCGCCCGGTCGAGCTCCCCGCGCCCCTCGCGGCCCCGCTGGTCCGGCTCGGCAAGGACCTGCTCGTCCCCGGCGCCGACGGCCGCCTGTACCTGATCGCCCCGAGCACCGGGGCATCGGTCGCCGAGCCGTTGATCCC
>JAABUQ010009161.1_pt1 | contig 13516 bp, 12 predicted proteins | sample 5560001 | NCBI WGS metagenome assembly JAABUQ01 (sample SAMN10711888, study PRJNA513371) | rock metagenome | isolation source: Antarctica rocks | place: Antarctica: Victoria Land, Finger Mt nord | collected 2015-12-18
GTGCCACATCATCAGTCAGCCGTCGCCGCTTCCATGCTGGAGCTCAAGCGAGGAATGCATGGAGCACTCATAGCTCTCGCCCGCAGCATCATCGCGGATCAGAACCGCGAGATTGCCGAGATGAAGGCCTGGCGCAAAGCCTGGTACGGCAACGCGGGGATGAGCGGGATGGGATCGTAGGAGCAGCGCCATCGCACCGCAAGTACAGGACTGGATCAGCATCTTTCTCGGCATCCTGGTGGAGGCAACGCCGTTCCTGCTGCTCGGCATCGTTGTCTCGTCGATTGTTCACGTGTTCGTGAGCGAGGACCGTTTACTTCGTCTGGTGCCGAAGAACCCAATACTGTCGCTCGTGCCGGCGCTCTTCCTCGGCATGTTGATGCCGGTGTGTGAGTGCGGGAACGTGGCCGTTGCTCGGCGCTTCCTGGCAAAAGGCGTTCCCATCTCCACCTGTATTGCCTTTCTCCTCGCGGCCCCGATTCTTAACCCGGTCGCCATCTTTGCCACGGCAACGGCCTTCCGCTTCCGCCCGGAAATGGTCTGGCTACGCGGTGGCCTGGCTTTTGTCATCGCCGCCTCGGTGGGCCTGTTGGTTGGCCATCTGGGTCGCGGCGAAGAACTTCTCGCTGGCGGGCTAGCGAAGCGTCGGGGACATGAGCATCCCCCGCCAGACGGGCACATACACCAGCATGGGCATGACCACTCGCACCAGCATGGCCACGGCGGCGTACTGGCGAAGGTTGGCGAGGTCTTCAGTCAGGTCGCCGGTGAATTTACGGGGATGATGCAGGTCTTGCTGATCGGCGCCGCCGTTGCCGCGGCGACGCAGGTGTTGGTGCCGCGGGCGGCGTTTACGAACCTGGGCACCGGCATCGTGCTCGCCGTGGTGGCGATGATGAGTCTTGCCTTTGTGCTCTCAATCTGCTCGACGGTGGACGCCTTCTTCGCGCTCTCCTACTCCAGCATTTTCCCGACGCCGGCCCTGCTGGCGTTTCTGGTATTTGGTCCGATGCTCGGCATGAAGACCACCGGTCTGATGCTGACCGCCTTTCGACCACGTATCGTGCTGGCCATTGGAGCGCTGACAGCGGAGCTCGTCATGCTCGCTGCCCTGCTGCTGAACCTGAAAGGAGCCTTTCTATGACCGTTCGAATCGAGCGATTGAACGCCGTTACCCGAACAAAAATCCGCATCGAGGTCGCTCGCTATGTCCTTCCGGCCATCGTGGCCGGCTATGGCATGTTCATCCTGTCCCTGGCGGTCCGCCATGCACTGACGTTGTATATCAACCCGGCATATGTATGGCCGACGACAGCGGCTGGTGTGTTGCTGCTGATCACCGCCGGAGTAAAAGTGTTCCACCGATCCGACGCGAGCAGTTGCGGAACCGATAGCTGCTGCAGCGCTGATTCGTGTGGCTGCGGAGAGCCTTCTCCGCGTCTCTGGCCGTACCTCTTTCTCTGCGTCCCCTTGCTGCTCGCTGCCCTCTTCCCGCCCCGGTCATTACAAGCATTTTCCGCCAACCAGCGAGGCCTGCAGATTGCCGGAGTCTCGACCATCCAGGGTGGAAATACCGTCCACCGCGTGAGCCTGTCCATCGATACTCGATCCTTTAGTCTGCAGGATTGGGTGGGAGCGCTGTCCTCTGACCCCAATCCAACGGACTTCATGGGTAAACCAATCGTCCTCAAGGGTATGGTGCTGCATAGTGCCGCGAGCGTTCCCCCCGGGTTCATCATGGTGCTGCGCTATCAGATAACGTGCTGTATCGCCGACGCTCGACCCGAGGGGCTGTTGGTTCGAGACACCTCCCACGGAAGACTGCAAGATAATCAATGGGTCAAAATAACCGGGGCAATGGGAAAGACCAGTTACCAGGGACAGCAGGTGGCTGTTATCGAGCCCAAGCTGATCGTCCAGACCAAGGCTGGGAACCCCTACATGAATTAGTCGCAAGGTCGCGGTGTAGATATATCCTATGCACACTTGCATGGCGAAGGAATGACGAGGAACACGAGACCGACTCGAACCGAAGCACGGCGCAAAGGTACTCGGCTCAAGTATTGTGTTGGGGTTGCCGCCGTGGCAGCGCTCGGGGGCTTTGCCGGGCTAGCGGCGGCAAGCACCCAGCAGACGCAGCGTCGTGTTCCAACGCCCGCCGAGCAGGTCAGCCGCCTCGAGAACCACCTGGGCTATCCGTTCTTTTCACCCTCACAGGTGACTCCACCGTCCATCGCCTCTGGTCCACCACAGGTTACATCTGGCGGTTCGTGAGTACCGTAGCGTTCCGCTTCCGTGCGATGAACACCGATATTGTGCTGCTTGCGCCGCGAGCAGGCCACGACATTGACCGTGCCGGCGCACTTGTGCGCGAGATCTTTTCAGAAGTTGAGCAGTGTTTGTCCCGGTTCCTCCCGAACTCCGAGTTATCAGCGCTCAATCGATCGGGGGCGAGCCGTTTCAGGCGTCGTCCCTACTCTTCGAGGCCGTATCGCTCGCCATCATCGCAGCGCAGGACACCAATGGCGTCTTTGATCCGACCGTGCTTACCGCCCTGGAGCAGGCTGGATATGACCGTTCCTTCGAACAGATGGGCCAGGCCGGCAGGCCAACCCATCTTCAACCCACACGGACACTCCGACCCGACTACCGGGCCGTTCTCTGCGATCCCGGGACGCACACGATCCGCCTAACGGGCGGCCAGCGCATTGATCTGGGCGGCATCGGAAAGGGATTGGCCGTCGATCGAGCCCTCGCTGCCACAACCTTCCTGCCGGACCGCTGTATTGCCGCCGGTGGAGACATAGCGGTACGGGGTAACGCAGAGCCGGATGGTGGGTGGACCGTGGCGTTAGAGGATTCCGGCAATGAGACAGGCCGTTCAATTCGGGTACGAGATGCAGCGGTGGCAACCAGTACCGCGCTGAAGCGTCGCTGGCTGGTTGCTGGCCGGGAGCAGCATCACCTGATCGATACCGGCACCGGTCGACCCGCATCAACCTCCGTACGCTCCGTCACCGTCATCGCCGAATCGTGCGTGCAAGCGGACGTGGCCGCAAAGACCGCCCTGCTATTGGGGGACACGGGGATGGCGTTCCTCGAACGGCACGGCATGCATGGGTTTAGCGTGCATCGGGACGGCAGCACTGCTTCCACCAGCCAGTGGCCCGGGTAGGAACGGATTGTGAACTCGGCGTTAGGCCTGGTCGCTCCTCAATCCGTCACGCTCTACTGGTACGTGGTCCGTGGTTCCGGGTTCGTTGTCTATCTCTTGCTAACAGCGGGGGTTGTCGCCGGGCTCTTGCTCTCCGTGCGTTGGCGCTCCGATCGGTGGCCGCGCCTGCTCACCGAGGACCTGCACCAATTCCTGCAACTCCTCGCTCTGGTCTTTCTGGCGATTCACGTCGTCAGCACGCTGCTCGATACTTTTGTCCGGTTCGAGTGGTATCAACTCCTCATCCCCTTCGTCGGACCGTATCGCACGACGTGGCTCGGCCTCGGTATCATCGCGATGTACTTCACTATCGCGCTCGCGCTCTCGATCTACGTGCGGCGCCATATCGGCTATCGTGTGTGGCGCAGGTTCCACTACACAGGGTTTGGCGCCTGGCTATTCGCGCTGGTCCATTCGCTGGCGACGGGCACCGATACGCGGACCGTCTGGGCGCTCGCAGTGTACGGGATAGGCGTGGTCGCGGTAGTCAGTCTGCTGGCAGTGCGCTTTGCTGGTGTACCACTGCGGCGGGGGCAACCTTCACGACGCCGAGCCGGTGTGCTAACAGTCCTCTGTCTCACGGTACTCCTCGGTGTCGCCCTCACAGCCGCCGGACCGCTGCAGCATGGGTGGGCGGCGCGAGCGGGGTTGGTTCCGCCAACAAGCACTGTGGTCAGCACATCGATTGCGCCATTTCGGGACACGGTAAGCGGCCTCGCACGGCCATACAGGGTGTATTCTCTCGACCCTGGTTACCAAATACTCACCCTTGATATGACGGGAGATGGCCCATACCCGGTCACCATGGTGTACCGACTGCTGGTGCGAACGACGAGAGTTGGAATTCGCTTCGTTCGCGGTCTCTTCTCGATGAGTCCCCGTTCCGTGGCGTGGAGTTGCTCGGGCATCGTGGCATTCCAGCCTCCCGATCGCCTCACGAGTTCCTGTCGCCCTTCGATGACCACCACGTTGCGTGTCGTTACCGCGGTGCGCCTTGATCTCATGGGCCGAGCATCAGGTACCATTGCCGTCTTCCCCGTGGCGAGCGAGCGCCGTCGGCCGTCGCCCCAGAGCCGCTCTTCGATCCCGAGATGACCTACATGCCCGTTCGTGCGACGACAGCGATTCAGGCAGGCGCATCTGAAAGAACCCTACCGGTCTACCGACCATGCGGATCTGCTCTACGATGGGTGCAGCCCGCCACGATGATATTTCGTAACCGGAGTGGGTGATGAAAAAAGCAGGCACGACATTATTCTGGGTCGTAACTGGACTGGCCTTGGGGTTTGGAGTCGTCGGAATCCTCAGCGTAGGGTTACCATTCCTTCTGGCTGGTATCGGCCTGGCGGTGTTCGGCGTACGTCGGTGGGGGTGGCGGGACAGCTGGATCGTGCTCGTGACGCTGGGCGTTGTTGATGCATTGATCGTGATGCATACGATCTCGTCTGGTGGTCCTCCGTGTCCACGTTCCGGTGCTGGATCTGGGCCGATAACATGTGCAAATACGCCCTCAACGTACGCCCAGGCGGTAATAGTGTTCTGGTGTATCGCATTGTTTGGAGCATGTTTGCCCGTCCTGCGAAGAGCGGCGGCATATGCGTGGCTTCGTCTTGGATCCCGTGCCTGAACCGCAACAAGCCTTTCTGAAGGAATCAGGCCCCACACGCTCTGTGCAGTTACCGTGTGTCCGGGCATATCAAGGTGGTACCATGAGGCCACTTAGGACGGCAGATTGAGGTGGCTTTGGAGAAAATCGGCGTGCGCGAGCTGAAGGACCATGCCAGCGAGATCATGCGCCGAGTGCGCGACCACCACAACATGTATGAGATGACGTACTGCGGGCGCGCGATTGCACGTCTGGTACCGATTACTGAGCCGGGCACGGGTCAGAGTCCAGACTCCTTTTGGACGGAGTTGGATCGAATCGCGGCCGAGATCGGGAAACGGTGGCCAGAGGGAGTCACAGCCGGCGAGGCAGTGGCCGAACAGCGGCGGGAACTATGAGCGAAGTAACCCTTTCACAGGTTGAAATCGATGAGACGGCCACATCCGGCCTTGAACCCGCTGACAGCGGCACGACTCGACGAATTGTGCCGGGGGCCGAGTGGGAAACCCTGTATGCGCAGCTTCGATGCGCCCTGCCCGAGTCCTTTGATGGGGAGGGGCAGCCGCTCAACCTGGTGGAGGGCGAGTGGTCCCAGCCTGGCGACCGCAAGCTCTTCTCCTCTCCCTGCGATGGGACGTCGCTCTGCAGCTATCCCATGCTCGATCACGACGCCGCCCGCCGGGCAGTTCAATTCGCCGCGCGCGAACATGCCGCGTGGGAAAAGACCGACCTGGACGAGCGCCGAGCACGTGTCACCAACTGCGTCGCCCAGCTCAAAGTACACCGTGAACTCCTGGCATATCTGCTGGTCTGGGAGATCGGTAAACCGTACGCTCAGTCGCTGGTCAGCGTGGACCGCTGTATTTCCGGGGTCGAGTGGTATGTCGAGCAGATCGAAGGCATGATGACCGGGCGCCGGCCGCTGGGCCTCATCTCCAACATCGCCTCGTGGAACTATCCGCTTTCCGTCTTGATGCATGCGGTGCTGATTCAGGTACTGGCCGGGAATGCCGTTATCGCCAAAACGCCCACCGATGGTGGGTTGTGTACGCTCACCCTCGCCTTCGGCCTTGCCCGTCGCTGCGGCCTGCCCGTGTCGTTGCTGAGTGGCTCGGGCAGCGTGCTCAGTGAGGCACTGGTCCGAGACGCGCAGGTCTCCTGCCTGGCCTTTGTTGGTGGCCGGTCGAGTGGTCGCGATATCGCCGCCGGCCTGGTCGATCAAGAGGGGCGGTACATGATGGAGATGGAGGGCGTCAACGCATACGGCATCTGGGAGTTCTCTGATTGGGACGAGCTGGCCAAACAGACCAAGAAGGGGTTTGAGTACGGCAAACAACGCTGCACCGCATATACCCGCTTCGTGGTGCAGCGCCGGCTGTTCCCGCGTTTCCTGGCAACCTATCTCCCGGTCCTCAACTCAATTCAATTTGGCCACCCACTTCTGACCGCCGACGGCCAGGAGCAGCCGCCGGCGCTGGCCTTCGGTCCCTTGATCAATTCGAGATCGGCGGACGACGTGCGCGGCCTGTACGAGGAAGCGCTCAATCAGGGCGCGATCAGCATCTATGAGGGCGAATACGACGAGTCCCTGTTCTTTCCCGGCCAGGACCGATCGGCCTATGTTGCGCCCGCCGCTCTCCTCAACGTGCCACGCAACTGCGCCCTGTACCACCGGGAGCCGTTCGGTCCGCTGGACTCGATTGTGGTGGTCGACAGGATCGAAGAGTTGATTAGCGAGATGAACGTGTCCAACGGCAGTTTGGTGGCCTCCATTGGCTGCGACGATCCGGAGGTTGCGCAGCGGATCGCCGGAGAGTTGCGTAGCTTTAAGGTGGGCATCAATCGGGTGCGCTCCCGGGGCGACCGCGAGGAGCCGTTTGGCGGCATCGGCGAGTCCTGGAAAGGCTGTTTCGTCGGCGGCGAGTACGTGGTACGGGCTGTCACGCAGGGAGAGCCGAACGAGCAGCTATACGGGAACTTCCCGGAATACACGCTCGTTCCGGAGAAGCGGTAAGGGCTCAGGCGCGACCAGAGACCAATGTAGGGCGATGGGGAATACTGCGCTTGCATCCCCGCCAGTCGCTCAATCGGCGTCACGGCATCGATCGCAACCCGCTGGAGCAGCATCTGCCGGGCTAGCGTCCAGCGATTGAGCTGTCGCTGGGAGACAGGGATTCCATCAGGATCGGGCATCGGTCATGGTACCACGCGAAGCGGACCGCAGGTCCCTGTATCAGCTATGCAGCGCATCCCGCCACCCCTGGGCTGATTGTTCGGTGATGCGCGTGAAGGAGTAGCACTGGTCTATCCGAGCAACGCCGCTGGTTTTATGGATCATGTAGGTGTGACTGGAGAGCAGGACGCGCATGCCTGATCCTGAGGTGAGGTCGAGCTGGTGCGTTCTTAGAGTACCCTAAGCTGAACCAGCGCGCTGCCTATGACCAGATGACAGGGAAATCACGACGCCGTCAACCACTGCCCTCCGTATTCTGTATATCGCGACCGCCTACGAACCTGCCTGGCGATGGGGTGGGCCGCCCCGCAGTGCTTCGGCCCTCTGTCGAGCTCTGGTCGAGGCCGGGGTAGGTGTGTCGGTCTATACCACGGACTACGATGGGGCACATCGGTTGGATGTCTCGCCAGGCTATCATGTCGATCTTGGCGGTGTGAATGTCACCTACTTCCACACTCACGGTGGACCGCGCATCGCCTGGGCGCACGGTTTGGAGCGAATGCTGCTGGCACATGCGCGTCGTTTCGACGTGGTGCACATTGACTCGTTCTGGCAATATCCGGGAATCGCCGGGGCCTCCGCGGCCCGACTCCGTGGCGTACCCTATGTCGTCACGCCTCGTGGCAGCCTGATTGCCGGCGCCCTCCAGACGGGAAGCCCAGTTAAGCGGATGCATGTACGCACACTGGGAAGGATGATGGTGCGCGGCGCCGCGACTCTTCATCTGACCACGGAGCTGGAACGCGTCGAGTCGGCGGCGTCCTCGCAGGGCACCCGAACCTTCGTGGCGCCGAACCCGGTATCGCTCGATGATCTCGTGCCCGACGAGTCCCGTCAGGATAGCCGGCGCCGGCTCGGCATCGCGGACGATGCGATGGTGCTGATGTACTCGGGACGACTCCACGCTCGGAAGGCGCTACCAGTGCTGCTGCGGGCGATGGCTCGTGCTCGGCATGAGGCGCCACAGCTGCAGCTGATCCTGGCCGGTGGAGACGATGGTGAGGGAGCGAGATTGATCGCACTGATCAAAGATTTACAGATCGAGCGGGCGGTACACCTGCTGGGACATCTTACGCGCACCCAACTGGCCGACGCGCTGCAGGCCTCGGACGCGATTGTATTGATGCCCTACGCCGGTGAGAACTTTGGAAACGCCTGCGTGGAAGGGATGGGTATGGGCTTGCCGGCAATTCTCTCCACCAATGTGGGGATCTGCCGCGAGGCCGAGCAGGATGGAGCGGCGCTGGTGGTCCCAGTGGTGGAGGAGGCGATTGCAGATGCCATATGCCGGTTAGCGACCGATCCGGCTCTCCGCCACCGCATGGCGGAGGCCGCTGCCATTTCCGTCCCTGTCCGCTACGCGCCGGCCGCGGTCGCCCAGGCCATGATCGGCTTGTATCGAGACATCGCTCGATGAAAGGACGGACCGTCATGGTGTGGAACCGGCCGGCTTCCGGCGCCGAGCGCCGCGATGGGAGCGCAAGGGGTCTGATTCGAGGGGGGTGTTGTCCAGGTCACATCACGGTGGGCAACTCGCCTGAGCACCACGCCGCATGACTCGAGTGTTGCTGGTCGGTGAAATCATGCGCAACAACGTGGGCTGGAGCTTTGCCACGCTGTTGCCGGCCATGGGCCATCAGGTCGTGGTGGTCAATGACCGCAACTTTTTCGTCTGCGACACCCTGACGCTGCCCACCCGGGTGCTGGCTCGCGTCAGTACGCCGCTGCAGACCCTGCGGTACGCGGCTGCGCTCCGGCGCGTGGCCCGCCGGACCCAGCCGGATCTGGTGCTGGTTCTCAAGGGATCCCGTCTCAGGCGTTCCATGCTGGAAGCAATCCGCTGCTCGACCGGCGCGCCGATCATCAATTACACGCTCGACGATTATTTCCCGCTCAATTCCAGGGCAATACCCGAGTCCATGCGCGAGTGTATCCCCGCGTATGACCTGATCGCGACCAGCAAGGGCTACAACGTCCCCGAATTGCTGGCAGCGGGAGCACGCCGCGCTCTCTACGTCCGCTCGGCCTATGACCCGCGGGCGCATCATCCGGTCCAGCCAACCGCCCTCGATCGGCAGCGCTTTGGCGCCGACGTGCTCTTTGTCGGCACCTACGAGCGAGACCGCGCTGCCATGCTGGAGACGCTGGCCGGACAGGTCGATGCCCGCATCGCCGTCTATGGGAACGGCTGGCAAGCGATTCCTCCCTCGTCGCCGCTCTATCCTTTCGTCCAACGGCGCCCGCTCTATGGCCCGAATAAACTGCTGGCCTTCGCGAGCTGCACCATTGCCCTCTGCTTTTTGCGCAAAGCCAACCGTGATACCTACACCGATCGCAGCTTTGAGATCCCGGCCACGGGAGCCTTCATGCTGGCCGAGCGCAGCAGCGAACACACGCTGCTCTTTGAGGAGGGTGAGGAGATTGCCTGCTTCGGGAGCGCCGATGAGCTGGTCCAGAAGGTCCGGTACTATCTGGCTCACGACCACGAACGAGCGCGCATCGCTGCCGCGGGCCACCGCCGTCTGCTGACCGGACACCACACGTACCAGGACCGCCTCCGTGAGATCCTCGCCGCGGCGCGTTCATTGTGCTAGCCGGCCGCTGCTCGCCAATCTTATGTCGCCGCAGGCCCGTCAAACGCGCCGGAGAAAAAGTCCGCGAGACGACGGTACAACACTCGTTGGTTCGCGGGGCGACCGATGCCGTGACCCTCATCCTCGAACATGAGGAGCTCGTACCGCACGCCGGCGGCGTCTAACGCCTCCTGCACGGCCCGCACATTCTCGGGGCTGACATTGGGATCACGTCGTCCCTGGACGATGAGAAGCTCGCCCTGGATCTGGTGCACGAAGTGAATTGGCGAGCGTTCGCGGTAGCGCTCCGGCGCTTGTTCCGGCGATCCTCCCATCATCTCCTCGCTATAGCGGCGGAGATCCGGGCGCGTGGTCTCATAATCCACCACTAGATCCGTCATGCCGCAAATCGGTGCGCTAGCCGCCAGGATCGAGGAGGGCCAGCGGGTGATGGCACACCAGGCGGAGTATCCGCCGTAGGAGGTGCCGGTGATGCCGATCTTGCCCGACTGGGCGATGCCGGCGGCAAGCAGGGCCTCAATCCCGGTGCGGATATCGTCCTGCTCGTGCCCTCCCCAGCCGTCCTCTTTGATGGCTTCCTGGAAGTCGAGACCGAAGCCGGTACTGCCGCGATAGTTGGGCGACAGCACGTGAAACCCCTCCGCGACGAAGAACTGAATTTGAGGCATGAAGCTGTCTTCGCTGTGGGCGGTAGGACCGCCGTGTATCTGCAGAATCGTTCCCCGTGATGCGCCTCCCGGCAGATTTGCGGCACGATAGAGCCACCCCTGAATCTCCAGACCGTCCACGGAGCGCCACCGGAAGTCCTCCGCCGGGATCAGTTCTCGCGGACGCACCGCGGTGTGCTCCCAGAGGTGGGTGAGCCCAGTGTCCAGCTTCACGTCGTTCTCGGACGGCCGAAACCGGATCAGGTCGGACGGTTGGGTGGCTCGGTAGTACCGCCCGAGCCACTCCCCGTTCGACAGCGGGCGCAGCGGGATCAGGTTGCCGGGAACGTCGGGGAGAGCGGTTTCGTCCGTGGAGTCGATGTCGAGCAGCGAGGCACGAACGCGTGATCCCTTGCTCTCGATCACCGCCGCGGCCGGCGGCTCGATACCTTGGGGCACGAAAGCTGACTCGATGTTGCGCATCGGATCATCCAGCAGCCAGCGAGTTTCCCCGGTGTCCAGATCCCATACCCCGAGACGCCGGTAGCTGTCCGCCTCGGTGAGAAACAGCACCCGGTGACTGTCCGGAAACCAGGAGGCCGAGGTCTTGGCCGCGGGGCCAAAATCCAGAATCTCACGGTCGTTCTGGCCGTCTACGTCGACTAGCCACACCTGGTTGCCCGCGGGATCGAGGTCTTGCCGTTCGTAGAGAACATGCGTGCCGTCCAGGTTTAACTGGGGCTCACACTGTGCCGCCCTCTCCGGTCGGGCCAGTGGGCGTCGTTCGCTCGTGTGCAGATCGTGTCGATACACCCAGGTAGCTTCAATCTCCTTGCCGGCTGCCACATCAAAGTTCATCGCATAGATGAGCCAGCGACCATTGGGATGTACCTGTCCCCCACGCAGAAAGTACGGTGGGGAGGGCTCAGTCAACGGCTCCAGCTCCCCCGGCCGCTCCAGGGCAATGCGAAAGAGTTGCACACGTTCGTCTCCCTGGTGATCCTGACCAATCAGGACCGCACTGCTGTCCGGCGTCCAGGATAGGAGGAAGGCGTTTTCGTCGGTGTCGGTCAAGCGCACCGGAGCAATGGAGCCGTCAGTCCTTGCCGCATACACGTCGGCCGTGGAGCCGACGCCGAACCATGACCAAGCCACCCATGCCCCGTCCGGCGAGACTGATACTGGTCCGAGCCGGGGCAAAGAGAGCAGAGCGTCGAGGTGCTGATCGGATTCCATATCGCTCCTTGGTAGTCGACGCTACCTTTCGACGACGACCTGCCGGCCATCAGTCAGTAGCACGTGAAGACTGTATGGTGCTCGTTCGCGCCAGTGCGCCGCATATCGATAGGTCTTGCCGGCGTGCACGGCCACCGGCCAGCGGTTCAGACGGTGGGAGCCGGCGTACAGGTCGAACCCGGCGATTCCGCGCGGCGCCCCCAGCCGCCAGGTAAACGTCACCGTGGCCCGATGAGTGGAGACGGCGAAGTGCGAGACGCGAGCGATCGTTGGATTGCTCGCGGCGCCGAAGCGGACCACGGTGGAGGTGGTACCCTTGCCGGTTACATCCTTGTTCCAGGTAAGGAGCGGAAGGTCATGCGGACTCATGGTCGCGGTAATGAAGTCTCCCGAGAAGCGGCTGTTGCCCATACAACCAGCTGCGAAGCAGATGGGACCCTGATGCACGCCAGGATCGACCGTGGTGACGGTCCAGGTTGGGGTGGCGGTGGTGGCATTAAAGGTCTCCGCGTAGACCGTGGACCAGGTGCTGTTCGTGAGTGCGTTCGGATCGCCGTTGTCGGCCGTGTAGTAGTAGAGCACGCCGACGTGCCCGGCGGAACCGGCCGCGACGGCCGTGAAGGTGGCGGTGCCGGTCAAGGTTTGGGGGATAGGCGGAAGCTGGGTCCAGTGCTGCCCCTCGTCGGGGCTGTATGCCGTTACCACCTCGCGGCCACCGTGCGGATTTGCCTTTTCCGAGGCAAGCCAGACGTTGCCCGCCTGATCCATCGCGTCGCTGGGTAGCGAATTTGGCAGGGGCAGGGGTGACGAGCGTTCGGTCTGGGTGACGGTGGCGCCGCTCGGGTCCCATACGTACAGGCTGTCCAGATTCGTGTTGCCGTCGTTGAGCGACTGGAGCACGAGGGAACTCCCTGGCTTTTCAACTAGCGGCCCGGTCTGGGGCTGCAGGACGTTGCTGGTAAATTGTGTCGGCACAAACGTCGTCCCGCGGTCCTGGCTGACCAGAAACGCGGTTTCGTACAGGCCTTCATTGGTGGTCTCATATGCTGACGTGGTGGAAGGGGCCAGTACCCACATGCGATCGGTTCCACCAGGCACCACCGCCGGGTTGCAGGCGAAGGTGTTCCCCTGGTCGTCGCTGGTACAGACCGCCGTGTTGCCGGCATATGGATAGTCGTCGGTGAAATAGAGACGTCCGCCGGGATCGACGGAGATCGAGCTATCGCTGGCTAGGTTAACCGTGGAAACGTAGGGACCGGGCAGTTGAGTCCAACTGGCCCCATGGTCTGTGGAGCGGTAAATGTACTGCAAGGCGCTGATATAGAGTGTGCCGTCCGGCGCGGCTTTCACGATGGGTTCATTCCCTTTGGCGCCAACCGTTACCGCGCTGATGGCGCCGCTTGACGATGGCGAGGCGCCGGAAACTGTGGGCACGGCGGTGGCGCTGATCAGAAGAGCGGTGATGGCCGCGAGGTAGCCAAACCGGTAACATGACATGGGACACTCTCCTTCCGTTTGATTCGTCTCTCTTTACCCTACATTCTCATGGCTGCCGGCGACCGGCAATTCGGCGGCTCGAACGCCGATCCCGCTGGTCTTCGCACGACGTCTTTACTGCCTGGACGCCGAGCGCTATTCCTGCCCAGATTCCGCGACCTACCGCTTCTGCCGGTGCAGCGACCGATCGGGAACGCGGATCATGGCCTCCTCATTGAGCTGACCACCCAGGAATTGGTTGAGTTCGAGTGCAACTCGTTCGGTGTCGGCGAGCACCTCATGGTGATCCACGTAGAGGATACTGAAGTTGGGACGGCTCTCGATCCATGCGTCAAACTGGTGCAGTTGCCGTCGGTAGATATCGACCAATTGCGCCTCGTCCACGGCACTGGCGCCTTTACCGTTCCGTTGCAGCATGGTTTCCTGCGAGGCGACGACTTCTTCCAGTTTCCGCCGGGTAAAGACCACCTGGTAGGCGTACCCCGCGGG
>JAABUQ010009162.1_pt1 | contig 13514 bp, 12 predicted proteins | sample 5560001 | NCBI WGS metagenome assembly JAABUQ01 (sample SAMN10711888, study PRJNA513371) | rock metagenome | isolation source: Antarctica rocks | place: Antarctica: Victoria Land, Finger Mt nord | collected 2015-12-18
GGTGCGCCAGGTCATGGAGGGCCACCTGCGCGGCATCGTGGGCCAGCTGACCGTGGAGCAACTGGTCAAGGACCCCGAGCTGGTCTCGGCGCGCATGCGCGAGACGGTCGCGGCCGACCTGGATAAGCTGGGCCTGGAAGTGGTCAGCTTCACGCTCAAGGATGTCACCGACAGCTCCGGATACATCCAGAACATGAGCCGCCCGGAGGTCGCGCGCAACAAGCAGATGGCGGAGATCGCCGAGGCCGAGGCCGCGCGCAACGTGGCCATGCGCCAGTCGGAGACGCAGCGCGAGTCGGCGCAGGCTCTGGCTCGGGCCGACCAGGACCGCGTGTTGGCGCAGACCATCTCACGTGCGGCGCAGGCCGAGGCCCAGCGCGACCTAGAGGTCAAGGAGGCGGAGTATCAGGGCGTCATCGCCGCGCAGAAGGCCCAGGCCGACCGCGCCTACGACATCCAGTCCAGTATCACGCAGCAGCGGCAGGTCGAGGAGCAGACCAAGGTCCAGCTGATCCAGAAGCAACAAGAGGTCAAGGTACAGCAGGCCGAGGCCGAGCGGCGCGGGGCCGAACTGGTCGCCACGGTGCAACGCCAGGCCGAGGCCGAACGTGAGCGTATCCGCATCCTGGCCGAGGCGGAGCAGCGTCGGGCTATGATCGAGGCCGAGGGCCGCGCCAACGCCATGCGCACACAACTGGAGACCGAGGCCGAAGGGCGCGCCAAGGCCGTGCGCCTGCAGGCCGAGGCCGATGGCGCGGCCACCATCGTGCGCGGCCAGGCCGAGGCCGAGGCGCTCAAGCTCAGAGGGCTGGCCGAGGCCGAGGCGCTGCAAGCCAGAGGTATGGCCGAGGCCGAGGCGATCAAAGCCAGGGGCCTGGCCGAAGCCGAAGCGCGGCTGCGCGCCGTCGAGGCCCTCAACTCGCAGAACCAGGCGGCCATCGTGGATACGGCCCTCACGGTGCTGCCCCAGGTGGCCAGGAGTCTGTTCGAGGCCTACGGCCGCATCGGCAACGTCACCTATGTCGGTTCGGGCAACGGCGAAGGCGTTACCTCGCGCGTCACCCAGGAGGTGGCGGGGATGGTCCCGCTGCTGGGAGCAGTGTTCGAGTCGACCACCGGGATGAAGCTGCGCGACCTGCTCACCAAGGGCGACGGGGCCAACCAAGATCAGAACCGGGACCGGAACGGGGACGGGAGCCAGACGCGCGGGCAGGACAGGGAGACGACGACGGCGACGCCATCCGGTGTTGAGACGCCGGCCAGAATCGTCGACGTCGCTCCCATGGTTCCGGTGGTTCCAGTGACACCGCGCCCGGATACGGCGGTCACTATCGTCCCGGCCAGCGTGGTTGACGGCAAGGGCGCCGGAACGCGTGAGCGCCACGCCGTCGGGGCGACAGCGTCTGGTTCTACGGGGTCCGGCTCGGACAAAACAGACACGAGCGCGGCGTCGCAGAACGGGACGACATCTTACTGATGGCGATGCGAGGGCGCGGCCGGGCCGTTCGGACAAACCGACGGCCCGGCCGCGCCATTGCTGCCGTGTGGCGACAAGAGGACTGAGTGTGAGGTCCACGTGTGTCCCTTTAGAGCCTGTCTGCAATCGCTGTTTTGGCCCCGTGAGCCGGGCAAACAGGGTGGGGCATCACCGTTCAGCTAGCTCCCGAATCACATAACGCGCCAATTGAGAGGCTTCCAGCGCACTTTTTGTCGATTGCAGACAGGCTCTTAGCGTCTTAACAAAGGCCTCGTCACACCTTCCCGTTGGCGTGTTGCTCCCGCCCTCGCTGTAGTGCCGCGCATCGTGGGACGAGTGCTACAGAGATGTTACTCGCTCGTGCTAGCGCGGGCGAAAGGTGGCTAGCATTGCCAGGAATGTTGGCCGCAACGTCCGGGCGTCTGTGCTACTCGCAGGCGTGATCAGGCCGATGATCCATCCTACTCCTCTGCGTTGGAAAACATAGGTAAGCGTCCCATCGAGCAAACAACCGCTTGCCCCAGTGCTTCCGGGCTTGGATTCACCGCAAATAGCGATGACGGGGACGGATCGGCCAGCGACTATGACCGTGCCGAGCGACTTGAATGGTTGGGAGGTTTGGCGCATGATGTAGCGGCCAAAGCTCTGTTGGTCGACCACACTTGTGGGCGGAGAGAAGCGCACGATCGTCACGTTGTCGGCGAAACCATCGGTCCTGATCGGGCGAACGAACGCCTCGTCGGGCGGATTGGATGCCGCGTCGGATTGCACGGTCCACCCATGTGGGTAGGAGATGCTATAGGGAAGCGCCCGACTGATGTAGGGAACGAGCCCCGACCCGCCTCCTGACATGGCGACCAAGACGCCCATGAGCAGGCCGCCAAGTTTTAATCCGATGTGAGCCATGCGTATGCCCTCCTTCTCGCCGCTCTGCACGGCGTTGTACGCGATCAATATACGGCAGAGCTGGCCATCATGTCGGGCGCAGCCTGTAGTACGACCATTCCGACGCCAAGGACCGCCGTACTCATGATAGGCCAGGATTATGGACGTGTCCGTCCCCCATTCGGGCTGCTCGTCACCGGTCGAAGGGAAGATCGTCGAGGAAGTTCTGCTGTTCCGTGGTTGGACATGGACAGACCTGACGAAGGCTGGTAGCATAGCCGTATGAGTCTGATCAGTACGGATGTCCTGGAGCCGGCGCGGCCGCTGTCCATTCTGGCGGTGAGCGGGCCCAACCTCAACCTGTTGGGCCGGCGAGAGCCCGCGATCTACGGGACGCTGACGCTGGACGAGATCCACGCGCGCCTGCAACGGCGGGCGGCGGAGTTGGGGTGCGCCGTGATTCCGTTTCAGTCCAACCACGAGGGCGCGCTGATCGACGTGTTGCAGGCCCACATCGATATAGCCGCCGGGGCCATCCTCAATCCCGGCGGCTACACGCACACCAGCGTCGCCCTGTACGATACCGTGCGCGGCCTGCCGTTCCCCGTCATCGAGGTCCACCTTTCCAACATCCACGCGCGCGAGGAGTTCCGACACCGCTCGCTGATCGCCCCCGCCGCCTACGGGCAGATCGCTGGCCTCGGCTGGTACGGCTACCTCGCCGCGCTGGAGACCCTGGTCCGCCTCGCCAGGGAGCAGCCGCAACTGTAGAAAACCGCACGAGCGAGTTTCATCGTGGCCTCCCGAGGGGTGTCCCAAGATTGCGATGGTAGGCGCCGCCCGACCTTGAAAGGTCATGGCAGGGACGGACCTTAAAAGGTCAGCGTGCGAATCTTATGCACGCCAGGTTCACACCGCGTGATGGGTCGGGGAGACCCTTCAGGGTCCGTGCCTTCCATGACCATTTATGGTCAGGCTTGAAAGGTCATGGTAGGGACGGACCTTAAAAGGTCAACGTCGGAGCCCTGCGCACGCTAGGTTCGCGTGGGTGACGAACCAGGGAGACCCTTCAGGGTCCGTGCCCTGCCATGACCATTTATGGTCAGGCTTCGCTCACCATTGTGGGCTACACCCGCAGGGGCGGGTGAGGGTAGGCCCTACACCTTGAGTGCGCTATACTCAAGGTAGGGAGAATGACCCCTGGGAACGCACCGGCGGAGCCGCCGTGCGCTGATGATATCCCCTCCGGTCGTAGACCATGACCTGCACAACCTGTCACTCTGTTAACCCAAGCGGCGCGTCGCGCTGCTATCGTTGCAATAGCCCGCTCCCAGTCGCGGCACAGATTGCCGCCCGTGGCTGGTACGGCGGCGATCCCGACCCATGGACTGGCCCCAGCCGCGCCAACGAGACTCATTATGCCGGTCATGCCGACCCCGTCGGGTCAGGCGCGGCAGCGGAGCAGCGGGCGCGACACGACGACGCGCCTCGCACGCCCGACCTGATCTATCACCCCGATGGCACGATCGCCCTGGGCACGGGGCCGCGCCTTTCAGGCCAACCGGATGGCCGACGTGGGCGCCGCGCCAACGTGATGCGCGCGCTAGGTCCACTGGCGCCGCTGGCCGCGCTGTTGGCCAAGCTCAAGTTTGTGCTGGCCGCGCTATTCAAGTTCAAGCTTGCCCTGACCGCCGTGACGATGCTGGTCAGCATCGTCACCTACGCCTGGGCCTTGAACCTGGGTCTGGCGGCGGCGGTTGGCTTCGTCGTGCTGCTCTTTATCCACGAGATGGGACACTGGATCGTGATGCGCCTCAAGGGAGTCCCGGCCAGCGCGCCCATCTTTATCCCCTTCCTCGGCGCCGTCATCAGTATGCGCAGCATGCCGCGCTCGGTGCGCGACGAGGCGGAGATTGGCATCGCCGGCCCGATCGCCGGGACGGCGGGAGCGCTGGCCTGTCTCGGCCTCGGACGGGTCTACGGCGGTGACCTATGGCCCTGGCTGGGCGTGATAGGCCTGTTTCTCAATCTGTTCAACCTGCTGCCGGTCTCGCCGTTGGATGGCGGGCGCGTTGCAGCCGCCATTTCGCGGTGGCTGTGGCCGGTTGGTCTGGTCGGGTTGTTGGCCTTGTTCTTCCTGACTCGGAACCCGTTCCTGCTGCTGGTCGCGGTGATCGGCGGGGCCGAGACGGTGGCTCGCTTCCGTGGGCGGCATGCGCCGACCGCGCACCCCGGCTACTACGACATCAGTAAGGCCGAGCGCCTCGCGATCACCGTGCTGTACTTCGGCCTGATTGCCCTGATCGGGGTGCTCATGCTGACCAGCCCACTCCTGCAAGTGAGTGGCTAGTGACGAGTGGCTAGTGATTAGTGGCTAGTGACGAGTGAGGTGGGAACGGAGTGGCTAGTGGTCAGTGGCGGCGCAAGCGTCTACCAACGCCCCCCTCCTATCTCACTCGTCACTAACCACTAGCCACTAATCACTCGTCACTCGCCTTCGTCCAGCCCTCGTCGTCCTGGCGCCGCTCGTCGCCGCTGCGCCGCTCGGCGGCCAGCTGCCGTTCGCGCTCGAGCTCGGCGCGGCGTTGCAGTCCCGTGCGCTCGTCTTCCTGCGGCGCCTCGGGGATGGCCTCCAGTGAGGAGAAGTCCGGGCAATGCACGGCCTTGATCGAGTACAACGTGGTCAGGTAGCCGGCGTTGCATAGGAAAGGTCCCTGGCCGGGGACGGCATTACTGCAATCGCCGCAGCAGGCCATGTTGTCCAGCGCGAGGTCCGTCGTGCGCAGGCCGACGACCCCGAACAGTCCAAGGCTGTTGGTGACCATGCCGTCGCCGATCGATGTCACGCCGATCGCTGAATCAAGATCGGACGATGTCGATTGATCCATAGAGGTAGGTCTCCTTCCGCGGCGCTATGAGGGCCGCGGGCTTGTCGGCCATTGGATAACAGGCGCCGGCCGATAGCTGTCCTGCTAGTATAGCGCAACGGATCACGCCAGCATGGTCTGCAAGGTTTGGGCGACGGTAGCCGTGTCGAGCGGTTGGGAGGTTGGGGCGTCGACCCAGGTGTAGGGGGGCGCGGCGCTTCCAGCGCCCACGCGTTGCAATGCCCACTGCGCGGCCGTTCCATTGGGACCTTGAACCGTGCAGCGGGCCTGGCCGGAGACAAACTCGTGGGCGCGATCCGCGCCCTCGGGCAGATCGGTGATGGCCTCGACGTTCAGCGTTATCGTGCGGCCTCCCCGGCTCACCGTCATGCTGTGCCCGTTGCGCATGACTTGCGCCTGGCCGCTGCTTGCCCCTGCTATCGCGGTTCCTGGCATCCCCATGGCATCGCCCGTCATGGCCCCATTGACCAGCGCATAGAGAACATCGACCTGTTCGTCGACCAAGCCGCGGGCCTCGGCCATATATTCTTCGTGTGCCGCCGTCGCATCGACTCTCTCATTGTCACTCATGCTCATCCCTCCTCGGCATGTCGTGGCGTGCTGTCCGCGCCGTACAGGTCGGCGCTCTAGCACGCGTGTAGGCTGTCCCACTCACTCTGTCTGCAGCAAGCGTACCATACGAGGAGGCAGTAGGCAGTGATGACTGGACACGCCCCACAATGACGAGGCAGGGCACCGTTGGCCTGACCTTGAAAGGCCATGGCAGGGACGGACCTTAAAAGGTCGGCACGGGAGCCTTGTTCGCGCTGGACCCACGCCGGGTGACGAGCCAGTATAGACCCTTCAGGGTCCGGACCCTGCCATGACCATTTACGGTCAGGTGGGCCTCATAATCGCGGGATGCGCTCACGATGTCCGCGTCTATCTGCTCAGAACGTGCGAGGAGAACAAAAGGCAGGGCCAGTTGGTGCTAGTAACACCAACTGGCCCTGCCTTGCCGTGGGGGTGAGATACGAGAAACTCTCCCTCGCGAAAAGGATATTACGCGAAGAAGGGCGTGACCGCCTTGACGACCTCCGACATGGGCTTGCCCGTGTCGAAGGCGCCCTTGGTGAAGTCGGCCGCGTTGTACAGCGACGCCCAGCAGGCGGCGTGACGCGCTTCCACCGTGACGATCGAGGCCGCCGTCAGCAGGATGGCGGAGGTCTTGATATGGGGAGCGGCGCCCAGGTAGGCGTTGACGCCCAGATTCTCGACCGTGATGCCGAACGGGAAGCTGATCTTGGGGAACTTGTACATCTTCGCGGAGACCGGCTTGCCGCCGAGCTGCGAGATGGTGGCCGTCAGGGCGTCCACGTGCGCCTTCTCATGGCCGGCGATGATGCTGACGTAGCGCAACGCCTGCAGGGTCGGGGCGTCGGCGGGCTGCACGTTGGCGTAGAAGGTGGCCTCGATGTGCTCGAGGGTCAGGGCATAGTTGAGGATGTCGATGTCGCTCATGGGCACGCCCAGGTGGTTGTGGCCCGAGCGCAGCCCCAGGCTGGCGGCGTCGACGTGATTGGCCCCGAGGATGCCGGCGCCAACGCCCGCCGCCGCGACGCCCGCGCCGACGGCCAGGGTCTTGCGCAGGAAGTCCCCGCGGCCCGTGCTCTGGTCGAACGCCCCGATGATAACTTCGCGTACTTCTTCCTCGGACTCGTAGAATGTGGTCATGGCTATGAATACTCCCTCTTACCTGCTCGCCTACTTGTGTCGATGCGACGCGCCCATCTCCCTGCCGGCCGGCCAGGGCAGACCTTGCGCGCCTCTCCAATCGCCCGCCGTGCGCCACGTGGCATGTGACGCCCCGCCGGTGCGCGTCACCGGAGTCATCAGTAATACGCAGCGGCGCCGCTGCTAGATCACTGCAAAGTGATAACTCCGGCAACACGATCTCGAACCTATGATACAAAAAACGGAGTCACCGCGGTGACGACCGTCTTCATGGGCAAGCCCGTGTCGAACGCCCCGAGCGTGAAGTCGGGCTGGTCGTTGAGCGAGGCCCAGGCGGCGGCGTGGCGCGCTTCCACCGTGACGATCGAGGCTGCGGCGAGCAACAGGCTGGCCGTCTGGATCATGGGAGCAGCGCCGAGATAGGCGTGGACGCCCAGGTTCTCCACGGCGATCACGAACGGGAAGCTGAACTTGGGGAACTTATACGTCTTTGCCGTCACCGGCGTCCCGCCGAGCTGACCGATGACCGTCGTCAACGTCTGCACGTGCGCCCTCTCGTGCCGGGCGACGATGTGCGCGTACGAGAGCGCCTGCAACGTGGGGGCGGCGTTATAGGTCACGCCAGAGTAGAAAGCCGCCTCGATGTGCTCGAGGGTCAGGGCGTAGTTGAGGATGTCGATGTCGCTCTTGGGCACGCCCAGATGGTTGCGGCCCGAGCGCAGCCCCAGGCTCGCGGCGTCAGCGTGAGCGCCGGACAGCAGGTTCGCGCCCAGACCAACGGCCGCGATACCCGCGCCGGCGCCCAGGATCGCCCGCAGGACATCGCCGCGGCCGGTCGTCTCGTCGAACGTGTCGATGATTGCTTCGCGTACTTCTTCCTCTGACTCGTAGATCGTGTCCATCGGTCTGTACTCCTCCTCTGGCGCCCAACAAAAACTAACACGCGGATGATCGAAGACGCCGTGCTCCCCGTCGTACATGATCGAGGCGGCCACGTGGCAACAGGTTACGACCCTAGTACGTCGCACGATAGCTGTTGGATCACTTGGATCACTTGGATCACTTGCACCTAAACACCCTCTATTCCCAGCGGAACGTGCGCGCCGCTACCCCAAGGGTCAGCGCCGCCCAGACCGCCAGCACGACGAGGTCCGAGCCGGGGAAGGCCGCGCCGCCAGTCAGCGCTGCGCGTAGTGCACCGGTCAGCGCCGCCGCCGGGAGCACGCGCGCCAGGTCTTGCAGGATGGCCGGCAGGTGGTCGAGCGGGAGCACTGCCCCGCTGAGCAGCAAAAAGAGCAGGTAGAGGCCGTTGGCGCCGGCCAGCGTCGTCTCGGCGCGCAAGGCGCCGGCCATGGCCAGTCCCAGGCCGGCGAACGCCGCCGTGCCCAGTAGCAGGGCCAGTAGCGTCGTCCCGACGCTGCCATCGGGACGCCAACCATAGATCAGGGCGGCGATGGCGCACAGCAGCGCCACCTGCGCCGCCTCCAGCGCCACGACCGACAGCGCCTTGGCCGCGATGAGGCCGCCGCGCGGCAGCGGAGAGGCGCCCAGGCGCTTCAAGACACCGTAGTACCGCTCGTAGGCGGTGGCGATGCCCAGGCTAACCATGCCGGTGGCGATAACAGCGAGGCACAGCATCCCCGGCAGCAGGAAGTCGACGGGACGCGTCCCGGTGGGAACGACGCCGAGCGAGGCGAAGAAGACCAGCAGCAGCACGGGGACAATCACCGTGATCAGCAGGTTCTCGCCGCGGCGCAGCACCAGCAGCAACTCGGCGCGGGTCTGCGCCCATACTGCCAGCAGTAACGGGCTGCCCTCCCCGGCCCGTCCAGGCGCGGTCTTGTCTTGACGAACGGCCGCTGAATCACTGCTCATGTATGTATCCTTCGTGTTGACTTAAATGAGGCCGAGTGCCTGGCCTGCGACTGCGGTCGCATGGCAAACCACGGGCCGACTGCGGTCGGTTGAGTCGGGCTCCCAATACTGCCCACTGCCCACTGCCCACTGCCCACTGCCCACTGCCCACTGCCCACTGCCCACTGCCCACTGCCCACTGCCCACTGCCTACTCGTCCCTCGGCCCGGTCAAACGCAAGAAGGCTTCCTCCAGTGAGCCGTGGCCGACGCGCAGCTCGCTGAGGGTGATGTCCCCGTCGCGCAGCCAGGCCGTCAGCGCGGCCACGACCACGGGCGCGTCGTCCGTTTCGACGGTGTACACGCCTGGCGCGGTCTCGCGGGCGGAGCGGGCGCCGGGTAGATGGGCCATGGCCCCCGTGTCCAGGCTGGGCGGAGCGACGAGGCGCACCCCGCCGGTGGTCTCGCCGCGCATCAGCGCGCGTGGCGTGTCCAGGGCCGCCAGGCCGCCGTGGTCGATAATACCCACACGGTCGGCCAGCCGTTCGGCCTCGTCCATGGCGTGCGTGGTCAAGATCACCGTCGTCCCGCCCTCGCGCAGCCCACGCACTATCTCCCACGTGGTCAGGCGCGCCTGCGGGTCCATGCCCGTGGTCGGCTCGTCGAGGAAGACCAGGGCGGGGCGGCCGACGAGGGCCACGGCCAGAGCCAGGCGACGCTTCTGGCCGCCCGAGAGGCGGCGGCAGCGCGTGCGGGCGGCGTCACGGAGCCCGACGCGGTCGAGCAGCGCCTCGGGGTCCTCGGGGCGCCGGAAGAAGCCCGCGTAGAGGCGCAGCGCCTCGCGCGCGGTGAGGCCGGGGTGGAGCCCGTCCTGCTGGAGCATCACGCCGACGCGCGCCTTGAGCAGGCGCGCGTCGCGCCGCGGGTCCAGCCCCAGCACGCGCACGGTCCCGGCGTCGGGCGTGCGGTAGCCCTCCAGGATCTCCAGCGTGGTCGTCTTGCCGGCGCCGTTCGGACCCAGCAGCGCAAACACCTCGCCGGCCCGCACGCTCAGGCTCAGCCCATCGACCGCGCGCGTGGACCCATACGACTTGACCAGCCCGTCCACCACGATCGCGTCATCCCTTGCCCCCTGCCCCTGGTCTTGCCCCGGCTCTCGGACGGCCAGCCCCGTGGCCGTGCCGCCGCTTTCGCCTTTGCCTGTTTCGATCTCGTGCATGTCGTGTTCCTACAACCCTCCTCCCCAGTGTATGCCGCGCGCGTCAATCAGGCGACAACACTTTAGAGCCACGTCATGGTCGAGAAGTGAGTAAGGGCATACTGATTATGCATTTGCAGTGTCCACGAATGATATGGCCGTGCCAGTCAGACGACGTAGCCGCGCATGACCAGTACGTCCTTCAGGCGCTCCTCAAAGCGACGAAATGCTGGCAGCCGTCGCAGTTCAGTCATAGGTGTCTGTTCTACGACGCTCGTTTGATGCAGTGCCGGTTTGATTTCCCTCCGCTTTCGCTGTGTCTTCGCAAGCAACTGGTAGACGCTTTCTTCGTAGAGGCGTTTCGCATCGGTACGATGTATGGATTCGGGATCGGCTGGAAAGGACAACTCGCGCACGTGTTGCGATTGACCAAGCGCGGCAGCGAAAGCGTCCGTGGAGGCAAGTAGCCACGCCTCGATACATTGGATCGGGACGGCCCAGATCAGTAGCGGCGAACTGAGTCCACGCGCGGCAACAGCGCGCTCCGCCGGCACAATCTTTCTCGTCCGTACCTGTTGCTCATCGCGCGAGTCGGCGTCGACATGTGCGACGACGAGATCGTAGGAGAGCTGCGCCTGCTCGACAACCCTGACCACTGCATCGGCAAAAGGCAGACGCGTGTCCCAGTGTTGCCGCGCGATCGCGAGGTCGAACGGTTCAACGGGCGTTAACTGACCGATAATCTTCTCGATGAGGATCGGAACGATCCTGCTGTCCGTCGGTCCCTCCCCGCAGAACGCGATCCTCAACTCTTTGGTCAAGGAACTCCGCCGAGAGCCCCATTCGTCCATAGCTCACCCAGGTCGCGCTCTTCAAGTAATTGGTGGATGCGCGCGCGAGTTGGCTTGTCTGTTTGCCGGTCAAATAGCGGCTGAGAGGGGGGGACGACCGGGCGATAGCGTGTTTGCCGCCTGGGAGTAGCGCCATTGCCGCCAAAACGCGTTTGCTCCTCCACCAGTATGAGATCCTCTGGCGCCAGGGCATCCACGAGGTAGGGCGAGTGCGTATTGATCAACACCTGGCGTAGCGGATCGGATGAGTCGGCATCGCCTGCATCTGGATTAGTCGACATCTCTTTAAGGAGCTCAATCACGGTGTCAAGGCGGCGCGGATGGACGCCGTTCTCCGGTTCCTCCAACATCATCGTATTGGCCTGTTGCGGATCATACTGCAGAGTTAATAAGGCAAGAAGCCGCAATGTGCCGTCGGACAGGACGCGGGACGAAAAGCGACGTCCGTCTGTCATCGTGAGTTCCACGACATAGCGATGTAGTTCTTCTAGGTACCGCACCCCAATGCTACGCGCTCCAGGGACGACCTGGCGAATCCAGTTCGACATTTGCAGCCTGACTGCGTCGTCAGCCTGAATAATGCGGTTGAGCGTGGCTGCAAGGTAGCGCCCGTTGCTCTCCATACGGTCCGGTCCGTCAGCGGCGTTGGGTTCACGCATTGCCGCGGGGTCGAGATGGATAAAACGCCAACTCTGTAGTTCATTGCGCACCGCGCAGACATGCGGAAACTCTTTGGCGTCCCGAATGACGTAGAGCACGGACTGGCGCGTCCCCCGCCGCATCATGCGCGGTCGCCCCCGAGATTCCGCTCCATCCTTGTAGACGGTCACTGAGTCTGAATCGTTGATCGAAATGTAATCGGCGACACGGTGAGCGAAGCGTAGGTGCGCTTTGCGGAAAGCAGGGCTGGACCGCCATGGCAGCTTGTCTTTGCTTTGCTTAAGAAGCAACTGCTCGCCCGCGATCTGTACCCTATTACCGCTATCGCTCTCGTCCCTCTCGATCTCGATCTCATAGCGCAGCCATGTACGCTTAAGTGTGACATCCCCCTCAAATTCGTCGGTAAACGTGCCGTTTAACAGCAACTCCAGGGCGATGCGCATGGTCTTCGCATACGAGCCATCAGGTAGCTGCGTGAAAATCTCGAACGGATCGCCGCGTATGGACTGTAAGATGTCCGGCAAATCGTGGTCCGGTAGCATGGAGAGCAATCGCAACGCATCGAACAGGTTGCTCTTGCCCGCGTTGTTGGGGCCGGCAAAGGCCTGGAAAGGACGCAACGGCAAGACAACATTCTGGAGGTTCTTAAACCCATCGCACTCGAATTGAACAATCATCGCGCTGCATCCCCCTGTAGCATCATCATAACCGACACGCGCGGCAGGGTATGCCAGGAAAGTAGGCGTTCGGAGTGGTGGAGTGAACAGGCATGTCTACCAGTCGCGGTCGGCGGCGAGGAGGACGATGTCGGGGTCGTCGGGCGAGAAGCGGTCCGGGGTGACGGGTCGGTCGACGGGGATGCCGGCGCCTTCGACGCAGCGGCCCTGCCGATCGTAGGTCAGGGCCGTGCTGACGCCAAGCATCATCTCGGGCAGCAGGCGCACGGCGCGGGGACGGCCGCTGCCGCCGCCGCTGGGCTCGCCGACAATCCCGACGTGCGGTAGTCCCTGCAGGCCGAGCAGGGCGTCTTCACTGGCGGAGTAGGTCAGCGGGTCGGTCAGGAAGCGGACGGCCCCGTGCCAGCGGCGGTGCGCGGGCGCCGGCTCACCCACGATGGGCGCGGGCGCGGCAAGTCCGCCCGTCCCATCGGAGAAGCGCACGCTGCCGAGCGTGGCCCGCCGACGCAGGAAGCGGTCGCGGAAGGACAGCGCGAGGGTCGCGTTGCCGCCCACGTTGCCGCGCAGGTCGGCGATGAGGCGATCCGAGCCCGCAAGCTCGTCGAAGGCCGCGTCGATCGCGGCGTCCGCGCCCAAATCGGCGCGCCAGGCTTCGATGCGTAGGTAGCCGCTGCCCGACGACAGGCGACGCCAGTCGACGAGAGGATAGGCCGGCGCGAGTGTCGGGGCGTCGGTCCAGGGGCGCATCTGTCCGTTTGGCGCCCGCGCCATGAACTCTCGCGCCACACCGACGGGGCCGGAGAGGAGCCGGTAGCCCGCCAGGAGCGGGCGCATGTGGGCGGGCGCGGCCGTGCGCGCCCACCAACCGGCGGCATCGACGCCGATCAGCGCGTCGCCGGGCCGTACGCCGGCGTCCCAGGCGGCGGTTCCTGGCGGCACGCGCGTCATCGTCGCGGTTCCACGCGCGCCGTCGACCCACACGTGATAGGGCAACGGGACCGGCGCCGGGTGCGCCCGTACCCAGGTGTGGGCGTCGTGCAGCTCGGCCAGCCACTGTTGCATGGCGGCGAGGGGATCGGCGGCGGCGCGGACCCGGTCGGCGTGGCGCGCGCATATGGCGTCCCAATCGAGGCGTCGCAGGCCGAAAGATGGATAGGTGTAGCCCACCTCGGTTACGGTGCGCGGGATCGCCTCCCCGAGGGTCTCGCAGTCGGAGGCCGCCACCGTCTCCGCGCCGCTCATGCGCAGCGTGCGCAGCAGGTTGAACGTTTCCCGGATGCCGTCGAGGTCGGGCGCGTCGGCGACGAGCACC
>JAABUQ010009163.1_pt1 | contig 13514 bp, 10 predicted proteins | sample 5560001 | NCBI WGS metagenome assembly JAABUQ01 (sample SAMN10711888, study PRJNA513371) | rock metagenome | isolation source: Antarctica rocks | place: Antarctica: Victoria Land, Finger Mt nord | collected 2015-12-18
AAATATTCGCCGAAGTGATTGGCGATCCAGACCTTCGGATAGTTGCCGAAGGCCGGATGGGCAGGCAGTTGCAAGGGAGCGCCGAACAGACCGCGATTGTTGTTGACCGACGCGAGCGCGACCCACACGACCAGGAAGACGGCAAATGCGCACCATCCACCGACGATCACATAGGCGGCAGGTCCTTTCCAGGACGCGGGCATGAATGGGGTTCGGCGCGCCATTTCAAAATTCCACGCGTTCACGGCGTAATGCAACGCTCAAGATCAACACCGCCACGACCGTAAACATGAACATGGCGACGCCGATGGTCGCCGCATAGCCGAGTTGATAGACCGGCTGACGTTGACCGAAGCCCATGATGAACAAGTAAATCGCCGGCGTATAGAGACTTTGGTCGATGTTCGGGCCGCCGAATGCATAAGGGAATTCCATCATCCGGGTGGCCTCAATGACCCAGAGGACCAGGGTGATCACGATGACGTCCCAGATCATCGGCAACGTGATCAGCCGGAAAATCTGGCGGTTGGAGGCGCCTTCGAGCCGCGCCGCGTCGAACATTTCGGTGGGAATCTTGTCGGCTCCCGACAGGATAAGGACCGTGAAGAACCCGGCAAAGATCCAGATCACGCCGACAAGCATCGCCCAGAAGACGCTTTCCGGCGCCGTGAAGGCGACCGTCGCCAGTTGATTGAGGCCGACGAGCTTGAGCAGACTGCTCAGCAACCCGTATTTCGGCATGAACACGAACGACCAGAAGGTCGACAGACCGACCACTGAAATAATGTTGGGCATGAACATCAGGGCGCGAAACAGCTTCTTGCCCCAGATCCCGGAGTTGATCAGCATCGTGAACAGGAATGCGCAGCCAAACACCGCAGCGCCACCAATGAACAGGATCATCAGCATATGCGTGACGGCGAGCCAGAACACGCTGTCGCTCAGCAGCGAGGTGTAGTTCGCAACCCCGATCCACTTTACATGATCTTTGAAACCGGAGGTCTGGAAAAAGCTGAGATATAACGCCTCTATGGCCGGAACGACCAGGAAGCCGATGTAGAACACCAGTGCGGGCGCCAAGAACACAACGATCATCCGCCGGCGCATCAGTTCACCTCCTCACAGAGTCAGCAATGGACTGACGTGCCTGCAAGAGCAGTATCGGATCAGATGAAATGGCTTGTGCGATTCCATCTGATCCGATACTGCTCGCGATTCCAAGCTGAAGCGAATTCGCCGGAGGCGAAAGCGCTCTAGAGAACCCGGGGCATGGGGCGATGCCGTGGCGGCGCCGCCCGTCCGCAAGAAAGCGATCCCGACGCCTCACTTGTTCTGCCAATAGGTCTGTGTTTCCGCCATCATGCGCTTAACGAAGTCTTCCGGGCTGATCTGGCCGAGGAACATGTTGTCGTGCACGGGCCCGAGTACCCGCGTGTAGAAATCGGCATAGTTGATGCCCACCCCGCCGTAGACGTTGAGAAGCGAGGTCGCGTTGGACGCCGCCGTATAGGCGTCGGTCAAAACCGCCGGCCAGGCGATGCCCTTGCGGGTCACGCCCACGCCACCCTCTTTCACGAGCACTTTCTGGGCCTCGTCGCTCACGACATATTTGAGGAACGCGATCGCGTCGTCAGGATGCGGCGCATTCTTGAGGACCATCATCGACAGCAAGGCGACCTGCAGATCGGTGCTTTTCCCCTTGCCGCCCTCGACCTCAGGAAAATTGAAGGCGCCCCAATGAAAGTCGTCGCCGGTGGTCGAACTCAGCTCGGTGGGGAGCCAGGAGCCGTTCAGGTCGGCCATGGAATCGCCGAGTGCCAGCGTCTGCTGGCCGGCCGGCATCTGGAACCCGCGCGCTTCGCTCGCAAAGCAACCTTCATCCCACAGGGCCAGCTCCTTCTTTGCCGCATTCGTCACGGCCGGATCGGACCAACTCTCCCCAGTCTTGTCCTCGACAGCCTTCACGACGGCGCCCGGACCCTTTTCGCGCTCGAGCAGATACGAGAAGTACAGAAGCGCGTAACCCATGTCGGTGCCTTCAACCACGAAGGCGTGTTTCCCCGTCTTCTTCACGGCGGCACAAAGTTTGATCAGATCGGACCAGGTCTTGGGCGGTTCGGCCTTTGCTTGCTCCATCAGGTCTTTATTGTACCAGAAATTCATGGTGTTGTAGATGTAGGGAAGCTGGTAGTGCTTGCCGCCTTCCGAATAGATGTCGTAAGCGCCGGGGAGCAGCGTGTCCTTCAACCCCGCGCCGAGGGCGTCATCGAGTTGATAAGCCTGGCCCTGCTTCTGAAACCCTCCCGCCAGTTGATCCCCATCCTGATCCATAAAATCCACGGCTGTGCCGGCCTGCAGGGCGCCGCGGAGCTTGGTCTGGTTCTGCCGGCCGTTCCAGGTGACCTTGAAGGTCGTTTCCGGATGCGCTTTCGTATAGGCGGCCATGATGGTTCGCAGGGCCTGGGCCTGGGGCTCGGGCTCGTTCCACATCGACCAGAAGGTCAGTTCCGACGCGAATGCCGTGACCGGGGCGGCAACGAGACCTGACGCAACAGCGATAACTGAAAAGATATGACGCGACGCGGACGACATCATCGTATGCTCCGTGGCTTTCGCGATCGCGCCCTTGGCCCAGACTGAATGGCCTGCGCAACCGGTTGGACACGAGCAACGTAACTTTTTTTTGTAGGATCACAACAGAAACTTCGGGGTGGGCGTTTGGGGGGTGGGCGTTTGGTTCGTGCAACTGTAGAGCTCGCTTGCGCGAGCTTCGTCGCGTCGCCGAAGCACAGGTCGGGCCCCGGCCTGTGCTCTCTGTGGTGAAAGACGCTAACGCAAGCAGCGGGCCCGAGGAGTCGTGTCTGCGCGCGACGCGCGGCAGGCACTGAGACCCCAAGATATCGCCCGTCCTGGCCCGCCGATTGTTGCATTCCTACAAAACTGCGCTACACATACGATCGAGTGTGTACAAGCTTTGCGGTCGCCGGAAGCAGGTTGGAACGGTCGTCGGCTGATTTCGATCGAATATTCATGCGGGAACGTATTTGCTCAGCCCATCTCATGCGCGTGGCCGAGATCAGAAGCCTTTCGGCCTTGGCAGACCAGCTGGAGCCGTGTCGTGGCAAGTCTTGAATTGCTGGATGTCTGCAAATCCTACGGCTCCGTGGACGTCATCCGCGGCGTGAACCTTGAGATCGAGGAAGGGGAGTTCGTCGTCCTGGTCGGGCCGTCCGGCTGCGGCAAGTCCACCTTGTTGCGGTGTATCGCGGGTTTGGAGACCACGACGTCGGGCCGAATGCTGCAGGACGGGGCAGATATCACCAAGGCAAACCCCGTTGAACGCGGCGTCGCCATGGTGTTTCAATCCTACGCCCTGTACCCGCACATGACCGTCGCCGAGAACATCGGGTTCGGTTTGAAAATTGCAGGTGAGAAGAAGTCCGCAATCCAGGCGCGCGTGATCGAAATCGCCAAGCTCCTGAAGCTCGAAGGACTTCTGTCCCGCAAACCCAAAGCTTTGTCGGGCGGCCAGCGGCAGAGGGTGGCGATCGGGCGGGCGCTGGCGCGCAAGCCGAAAATCTTCCTGTTCGACGAGCCCTTGTCGAATCTCGATGCCTCGCTACGCGCCGAGATGCGTGTCGAACTAGCCAAACTGCACAGCCGCCTCGGCAACACCATGATCTACGTGACCCACGATCAGGTGGAGGGCATGACGCTCGCCGATCGGATCCTCATCATGAATGCTGGCGTGGTCGAGCAGTACGGTGCACCCCTGGATCTGTTCAATCGCCCGAGAAATAAATTCGTGGCCGCCTTCCTCGGCCAACCCCCGATCAATTTCGTCCGCGTGTCCGAAGCGCGGCGCGAGGGCTCCCGTCTGCTTGCGACCTTGCCGGGAGGAGAGCAGCTTGCCATTGCCGTCGATCCAGATGGTACCGGGCCAGTGTCGGGCGTGGAGATTGGCATCCGCCCGGAGGATGTTTCGATTGCCGGGCCGGGGGAAGGGGTGGCATTGACGCTCGATGTCATCGAGCATCTTGGCAACGAGACCATCCTCTACGGCCACTTGGCCGACGGTCAGGCCATGACGGCCCGGCTGGCCGGCCAGGCCAAGTTCAAGCCGGGTGAAGACCTACGGCTTCGCATGTCGGCCGATCGTGCGATCGCGTTCGACCGGAACGGCGACAATCTCGACGGCAGGTCCGCGTGACCACCGTCGATCCTGCAAGCCCAATCTTTCGCGCGTTGATCGACGCCACGGCATTGCGCCCGGTGCGACGATGAATGCCGTCAATCACTTGCCGTCACGAGGCTCGCTGATCGAGCGGGTCGTCGGTGATCAGCCGATGTTGAGCAGGGCGTTCGGCTGCGTTGCCGACGTCCTGATCGAGGCTCCGGCCGAGTTCATGATCCGGTCGATCCAGGAAATCGCGGCCGCCGCCGGGGTGAGCGAACCCTCGGTGGTCCGGTTCTGCCGTCACTACGGATTCGACGGTGTCCCCGAATTTCGTATCGCGCTCGCAATGTCCTTGGCGGCCAACAACGCATCGGCCGGTCGGAGCTTCCTCGAGCCGAATGTCGCGGACAAGGCTTTCGTCAACCGGGACATGAAATTCGCCGTGGCACAAGCCGCCGTCCGGCTCATCGAGGGTGACACGACGCTCATCCTGGATTCCGGCTCGACCATCCAGCTGTTTGCCCAGCAATTGCGGACCGCGGCCGGGCGCACGATCCTCACGACCGGACTCGGCATCGTTGAGGCGCTGTGGGGCTGCAAGCAGCACACCATCATCATGCCCGGGGGCACGTTGCGCTTCGAAGCTCGGGCCTTCACCGGCCGAATGGTCGAGCGGTCGATCGAGAACATGCGCTTCGACACCGTCTATTTCGGTGCCGACAGTGTCGACCCGCAGCAAGGGCTGAGCACGTTCAACGAGGACGAAGCGCATCAGAATGCCGCGATGACGGAGATCAGCCAGCGCGTGGTCGTCCTCGTCGACTCGACCAAGTTCAAGGCGCCCAGCCTGCACCGATTTTGCCGGATCGAGACGATCGACACCATCGTAACCGACCATAGGGTTCCGGACGAGATCGTCGACAGTCTGACGAGCCGTGGCGTGACCGTGATGATCGCCGATCCGGCCACGGGAGACGCTTCGCAATGAAGGAGTCGAAGCTCATGGCAGCCGATGCCCTTGCGCGCTGGGCGACCTATCGGGAGACCATGTCCCAGCCTGCGGTCTGGCGTTCCTGGGCAGAGCCGCTCTCGGCCCTTGCCGAGATGGTCTCGACCTGGCTGCGCACACGGGACCACCGGGAGGTCTGGTTATGTGGCGCCGGAACATCCGCCTTCATCGGCGACACGCTCTCCGCCTATCTCGACAGTCAATTTGGCTCGCGGGCCATGTACCGTTCGATCCCGACGACGGACCTCGTGAGTTGCCCAAGGAACTTTCTGCGCCAAAACGGAAAACTCCTGGTGGTATCCTTCGGCCGCAGCGGCGACAGTCCCGAGACGACGGGCACATTGGATCTTCTCGACACCCATATGCCTTGGGCGGACCGGCTGCATTTCACCTGCAACCCGCACGGGGCACTGGCGACGCGGCGACCGCCGGGCCCCGGTGAGCAGCGGGTGATCGTGCTACCGCCGGAAACCAACGACAGCGGATTTGCCATGACGTCGAGCTATAGCACGATGGTGCTGAGCGCTCTGGCGTGCCTCGACGAAATCCCGCCCTTGCCCCCCGAGGTGGCGCTCAGTCGCCTCGCCGATGCGGCGGAGGATGTGCTCGGGGCCTCGGTTCGCCTCGTCCTCGACGACCCGCAGCCGCCCTCCCGCGCGGTGTTCCTGGGCTGCGGCGTGCTCACCGGCTCGGCCCGCGAGAGCGCCCTCAAGGTGCTGGAATTGACCGCGGGGCAAGTGCCGACGGCTTGGGATTCGACACTTGGGTTTCGCCACGGCCCCAAGGCTGTGGTCGATGGTGAGACGCGCGTGCACGTGCTGGTTTCGAGTGATCCGCATACGCGCAAATACGATCTCGATGCAGCCGACGAGATCCGGCGCCAATTCGGAACGCGAGCCCTGATCACCTTCGGATCCGACAAGGGCAAGGTCGATCTGCACATCCCGCTGATCGGGAACGACGCGTGGACCAGTGTGCTCTTCGTCCTGGCCGCGCAGATCCATGCCATCGGCTGGTCGGATACTTTGGGTGTGAACGTCGACAATCCTTTCGGCGCGGGCACTCTGACCCGAGTTGTCGCGGGAGTGACTCTTTATCCGCTTGATGTGGTGACGTAATGATGTTGGCCGGCATCGATCTTGGTGGGACAAAGATCGAAGCTTGCCTGTTCGATGCCAATCTTGTCCGGCTGACGTCTCGACGAACCTCTACGCCAAGGCATTCTTATACGGAGCTCCTCGACGCTTTGGTGGATCAGTATGAATGGTTGCGCCGAGAAGCGGGCGAAGCCGACCTGTCGCTCGGCATCGGTCTCCCGGGATTGATCGAGCCGTCGACTGGCCTGTCCTTGACGTCGAACCTCCCAGCCATGCGGAAGCCCTTGCGCGCGGACCTCTCGCGCCGACTAGGCTTTGTGGTTCCGGTCAAGAACGACTGCAAATGCTTTGCCCTGTCGGAGGCCAATGGGGGCGCCGGTCACGGCTATGACACCGTGTTCGGCCTCATCTTGGGGACCGGCTGCGGCGGCGGCGTGTGCTATCGGGGACGGCTCGTGGAAGGCAGCAGTGGCCTGCCTGGCGAGGTCGGCCATACCGGCGTTCCGCTGAGCGCCGTGCCCGAGATCGTGTTGCCGTTGCTGCGTTGCAATTGCGGGCGCACCGGCTGCTTCGAAACCTTGATCTCGGGGCCAGGCCTGACGGCGCTGGCGCGCACCCTTAAGGGGGTCGAGCTGCAGCCTGAACAGATCGTTCAAGGCGCGCTTGCCGGAGACGCCGATCTCGAGCAGATCCTAAGCATCTGGTCGGATCTTGTTTGCGAACTCTTGCGCACCATCCAGAGCACAGTCGATCCGGACTGCGTCGTGCTTGGCGGTGGTCTGTCCCGCATCGACGGAATAGCGGCCCGGTTGACCGACCGACTTCCGGCCCATGCGATCAGCGGTGCCCGAATTCCGGTCATTGTCGTGGCCAAGTTCGGCGATAGCAGTGGGGTTCGCGGCGCCGCAATGCTGGCGGCCTCGCAGCCAGGAGGAACGCCATGAGCGGGCAGGCGCGGCTGGTGTCCCGCTCGACCGAGACGACGGAGTAAATGGTCAGACCAGAGAGGTCGAAAATTATGGGGAACGCTCAGAAAACCTCGCCCAAGGGCTACATCCTCACGCCGTCCGGCTGGGTTCAGGGCCAGATCGTCTCAGAAGAGGGTCGCATCGTCCGGATCGAAGGCGATCCGGTACGACTGGCCGACCATCCAGACGTGCCGTACATCATCCCGGGCTTCGTCGATCTTCACGTGCATGGCGGCGGGGGGGTCGACTACTCCGGCGGCGAACACGCCATCCGGCAGTTCATCCGCTTCCATGCCCGGAGCGGGACCGTCGCCCTGGCGCCCACGACCTCGACCGCTCCCGTCGAAGCCATCGACTTCGCCCTCGGCGAGATCGAGAAAGTCCGCAAATCGCCGGAGGGCGACGAACCGGTCGTGCTGGGCGCTCATCTCGAAGGGCCGTTCATCAGCCCTGGCAAGCTTGGTGCACAGCGGAACCTCACGCTAGAGGGTGACGTGAACCTCGCCCTGCGATGGGCCGACATGTGTCGCCTCGTCGTGGCCACCGTCGCACCCGAGATCCCGGGCGGCGCCGCGGTGATCGAGGCCTTGGCGGGCCGGGGCTGCCGCGTGCAGGTTGGCCATAGCCTTGCCACCGCCGATGAAACGGCCGTTGGCTTTGCGCGCGGCCTGTCGGGGTTCACGCATCTGTTCAACGGCATGTCGGGCCTGGATCATCGCAAGCCCGGTGTCGCCGCCTATGCGCTGGCGCACGGTCGCTATGCCGAATTGATCTGCGACCTCAATCACGTGCATGCCGCACTCATCCTGGCCGCCTATCGGGCGATCCCGCGGCTCTATGCGATCACCGACGCCACCAAGGCGGCCGGCTGTCCCGACGGCGAATACGAGAGCGGTGGCGATCACACCGTGATCAAGACCGGCACGGTCATCATGCTGGCCGACGGCTCGTCCCTGGCGGGGAGTGCGATCACAATGCTCGACGCCTTTCGCAACCTTGTATCTCTCGGGCTTTCGGTCGCTGAAGCCTCGGAGCTGTGCTCAACCCGCCAAGCCGAGTATCTCGGTCTCAGCCATCTTGGGCGCCTCGTGCCCGGCAGCCTCGCGAGCTTTGTGGTTCTCGACGGCGAACTCGGCTTGCGGTCGACCTGGATGCGGGGCCAACCCTTGCAAATAACCTGAACCCTGAGTTACTGGAATCTTGTGTCGGCGGGTCGGCCGGTGGCAAGCATCCAGCGCAGCCTCGTTCGCCCACGATCGGTTGTTGATCAATGCGGGTCGACAGAGGCTTGGCGGCTGCTCTATCACGGTAACCGGATCAGGGCACGCCGATAGCGTCGGCGGTCGCGGACTACAGGCCAGCCGCGGTCGCTCCACGCCATTGTTCCATGGCAGCTGCCCGGAACGGCTTCAGGGTTTTGCGTGAGATGAGATGGCGCTCGACGTTGAAGGTGTTGCGGACGGCGGCATGGGCAGACAAGAAGCGCTGCGCCGATCCGGGCGACTTGAACCGCTGCATCTTGCGTTCACGCCGCCGAGTCGGCTGATGCGAGTTCTCGGCCAGATTGTTCCGACGCTGGCCTTGTTCGTGCCGTGCCGAAAGCCCAAGCTTCCGGATGGCAGCACCGTAGGATCGGCATTGTCACGTTGACGGTTTTTACTTGTCAAAAGTGCCCGAGGGTGTTCGGTTCAGGCGAGCGAATCCAACGTGTTAGCGCTCTGGCCAGGTAGCCAAAATGGCCCCATAAACGCCTATACTGGCTTAACGTGACAATGCCCTTGGCCGGCCTCAAGCTTGGCGGAGACCACGTCCATCCGGCTCACCTTGTCGCGATCGGGCTTGACCGCGATCAGACCGGCGACGTTGTAGCGCAACTCCTGAACCAGCGACGTGCCCGAACTCGCGTCCTCGACCAGAACGCGATGTGCCTTCCATCGCGCGGAAAGTTCCATCACCCTGGACTTGAGCGTGGGATAGTCGACGCTGTTTCGCCAAAGATCGGCGAGGTACCACGACCGGTCGCGGGTCAGGATCCAGGTCGTGCAGACCAAGTCTGTTTCACAAACGGACTGGACAGTCGAGATGCCGGACGTGTTAAGTTTGTGGGATGCGGTCGCCCTCAAGACATGCATCGGTCTCTGACAGGAAGCTTCCGCGCTCAGCCCAACGCAGGAGCCGCATGGATGCGCAGAAGGGTGCTGCGGCCAGTGCCCGTGTGAACGCGGATGAACCCTTGCAGGGCGCGATCAAGGTCGGGGTCGCCGGTATCGACAAACAGGCCGCCGGGGAGCGTTGCGACCTTCGCGGCACCGGCAACCACGAGAATTCGGTCCGTTCCAACCCCGCGAAGCACGGTGCTGCTGATCGGTTGGTTGCCGCGGCCGAACAGGCAGCCCTGGCCGCCGAGGAGCCCGACGACGATCTGGCCCGGCCGGCCGTCCAGCGCCGCGAGGAGATGTCGTTCGCCGCAATCGGCGGCGAGAAGGCTCCCGCGATGCATGAGATCGACGCCGAGCAGGGTTTTGGGCAGGCCGCAGGCGTCCATGAACAGGCGCATTGTCCGGCCCGGGCCGACGATGATCACACGCTCCGGGTCGAGCGTGCCCGCGAGTTCGCGACAAAGCGCTTGGACCTGCCGGTCATCATCGTCAGGCACGCTGGCCTTGGCGCGCTGGACGGCCGGTGAGGCAGGCACTGCCGCCACGCCATGCAATCGGAGCGAAGGCTCTCCTCGGCCGACCGCAACCTCGTCGATGTCGAGGACGTCGGCATCCGTGGTGCGCCGCAAGGCGGGCGGAAGCGCGAGGTGGCGCACCGCCAGTCGCCCGGCCAGTGCGGCGGAGGTGGCGAACACCCCCGAGTACATCTTGACGCCGCCCGGTATGCCGAGCACCGGCGTGCGCCCCGCCCCCATCATAATGTCGCGGGCCGTGCCGTCGCCCCCCGAGAACAGGATCAGCTCCGCGCCGGCCGCGACCAGCTTGGCGGCGGCCGCGGCCGTGTCGCTTCCCTGCGTTTCTGGACCGAACCGGGCCATGACACGATGGGCGAGCCCGGCCGCACGGCACAGATGCTCCCCCATCGCACCGCCGATGGTCAGGATGTCCACGTCCTCCCCTGCGAGAGCCGCCAGGGCGAGGGATGCCCGGGCCGACGAGATCGCAGCGCCGCCCAGGCCACGGGCCTGGGCCTGAAGCTCAAGGCCATCGGAACCCTTCAGCCCGACCGGGCCGCCGAGGCCCGCCACGGGATTGACGATGAACCCGAGCCGTCCCGGCATGCCTCCCTCCCGGTTTGTTCGCACAGTAAACGGATGTTCGTCTGTCGTACAATCCTTGACAGTGTTCGCGTGGTGGAAGCAGATTGCTCGCGCACGTCCAGCGGCGAGGCCCCCATGACCTTCATGCACCCCTATATGGCCAACGCGGTGCCGGCGCTCAAACAGGCCATGCTCGACGCCATCGGGGCATCCTCGATCGCGGCCCTGTTCGAGCAGATCCCCGCCGAACATCGGCTGTCGCGCCCCCTGTCGTTGCCGCCGGCCTTGCGCTCGGAAGCCGCCCTGCACCAGCACATGACCGGGCTACTGCGCCAGAGCCGCAACTGCGAGACTGCCCTGAGCTTCCTGGGCGGCGGGTGCTGGCACCACTACGTGCCTGCTATCTGCGACGAGATCGTCGGGCGCAGCGAGTTCCTGACGTCCGTCTGGGGGACGCCGTCCTCGGACCATGGCCGCAACCAGGCCTGGTTCGAGTTCACGAGCCAGCTTGGCGAACTGGTCGACATGGAGCTGGTGGGTCTGCCGGTCTACAGCTGGGGCTGTGCCGTCGGCCACGCCATCCGGATGGCAACCCGCCTAACCGGACGGCGCGAGGTCGTCGTGCCGCGCATCATCGATCCTGATCGCCTGTCGGTGATCCGCAACTACTGCGAGCCGGCCGACATGGCGAGCCACATCGCTGTCGTGAGCGCCGGCTACGACGCTGCAACGGGCTTGCTCGATCTCCAGGCCTTGCGCCAGGCGGTCTCGGCGCGGACCGCGGCCGTCTACATCGAGAACCCCACATTCCTCGGTACGATCGAGACGCAAGGCCACGCAATTGCGCAGATCGCGCACGAGGCCGGGGCCGAGTTCATCGTGGGCGTCGACCCGATCTCGCTCGGCGTTCTAGTGCCACCCGCGGCCTACGGTGCCGACATTGTGGTCGGCACCACGCAGCCGCTCGGGGTTCCCATGAGCTGCGGCGGCGGCGCCGGCGGCTTTATCGCCTCGCGCGACGAGGAGCGCTATGCGCGCGAGTACCCGACCCTGCTGGTCAGCATCACGGGCACCACCGAACCGGGCGAGGTTGGCTTCGGGCTCAGCCTCGTCCACCAGAGTTCCTATGGCTCGCGCGAGGACGGCAACGACTGGACCGGCAACTCGGTCTATCTCCACGCGGTCGCCAACGCGGTCTACATGGCGCTGCTCGGCCCGCAGGGCTTCGTCGACCTTGGATCCACGATCGTGCAGCGCGCGCATTACGCTGCGGGCCGGCTCGCAGCCATACCGGGCGTGTCGATCGGCTTCCCGACGGGCTTCTTCAAGGAAATTGTGGTCCGCTACCCCGGTGGCCGCAGCGTGACCGAGATCAACGCGGTGCTGCGTCAGCACGACATCTTCGGGGGCCACGACCTTTCGCCGGACTTTCCCGAACTCGGCCAGAGCGCGCTGTTCTGCGTGACCGAACTTCATACCCAGGCCGACCTCGATCGGCTCGCTGCCGTCCTGACAGAGGTACTGGCCCGATGAGCACGCCTACCAAGCCCCGCCGCTACCGATCCGCCGTCTGGGACGAGCCGGTGGTCATGACCATGGGGATACCAGGCCGTCGCGGTTTCGTGGCGCCCGATTTCGAGCCGGCCGCCGCCGGCGCGGTGCCACCAGCCGAGATGCTGCTCCCGAGCGCCATGCGGCGGCGCTCCGCGCCGGCGCTGCCCGAGATGTCCGAGCCCGACGTGCTGCGGCATTTCCTGCATCTCTCGCAGGAAACGCTCGGCATGATGGGCATCAGCCTCTTCGGCACCTGCACGATGAAGTACAACCCGCGCGTCAACGAGCGGTTGGCGGCTCAGCCCGACCTTGCGGCGCTGCATCCCCGCCAGGACGACTGCACGCTGCAGGGCGTGCTGGCCATCCTCCACGGCTTCGACCTCATCCTGCGCGAGCTTTCCGGCATGGACCAGTTCGCGTTCCAGGCGGCGGGGGGAGCGGCGGCGGCCTACACGCACGCTTGCATCACCCGCGCCTATTACGCGGCGCGTAGTGAACTCGCCCAGCGCGACGAGATCATCACCTCCATCCAGGCCCACCCTTGCAATCCGGCGACCGCTGCGGCGGCCGGTTTCAAGGTGATCACCCTGCAGCTGGAGGAGAACGGCTATCCCTCGGTCGAGGCCCTGAAGGCGGCCGTCTCCGAGCGGACCGCAGCCCTCATGATCAACAACCCGGACGACATGGGCGTCTATAATCCGGACATGAAGGAGTGGATCCGCATCGTGCACGAAGCGGGCGGGCTCTGCTTCTACGATCATGCCAACTTCAACGGCGTGATGAGCAAGATCCGGGCGCGCGAACTCGGCTTCGACGCTTGCATGTTCATGCTGCACAAGACCTTCGGGGTCGCCAAGGGCGGCGGCGGGCCGGCGGTCGGCGCCTATGGCTGCACGGCCGCCCTCGCGCCCTTCCTGCCCAAGCCGCTCGTCGTGAAGGAAGGGGACAGTTTCCGGCTCGACATTGACCGGCCGAACAGCATCGGCAAGGTGCGCGAGTTCCTCGGCAACGTCCAGCAGGTGGTCAAGGCTTACGCGTGGACACGGTCCATGGGCGCGGACGGCCTCGCCGAGGCCTCCGATCTTTCGGTGCTGGCCAATAACTACATGGAAAGAGCGCTGCTCGCGATTCCGGGCGTGACGCGGTCCCATCCGACCCAGACGGGTCACCGAATGGAGATGACCCGCTACAGCCTCGGCACCCTCTTCGAGGAAACCGGCATAACGTCGGTCGACGTGCAGAACCGCATGGTCGACTACGGCATCGACGCGTTCTGGCTGTCGCACGAACCCTGGATCGTGCCGCAGCCCTTCACGCCCGAGGCCGGCGAGATGTGGTCCAAGGAGGACCTCGATACCTGGATCGCCGTGCTGGCGCGCGTGTGCGAGGAAGCCCGCACCGATCCGGGGCTCGTGCGTAGTGCGCCCCACCACCAAGCGATCCATCAGAT
>JAABUQ010009165.1_pt1 | contig 13514 bp, 12 predicted proteins | sample 5560001 | NCBI WGS metagenome assembly JAABUQ01 (sample SAMN10711888, study PRJNA513371) | rock metagenome | isolation source: Antarctica rocks | place: Antarctica: Victoria Land, Finger Mt nord | collected 2015-12-18
CGTGCACGAGCGCCGTCAAACCGCCCGCGACATGCGCGAGCACGAGATCCGGCGATGTTCCAAACGTCGGCGGCAACTCGGCCGCATCGAGCGTTGCAAGCCGGCCGCTCGTGCCCGCCCCGACATAATGCAGGCGGTTACCGCCCTGCAGCGACGCAGCGATCGCGTCGACGGCGCGCGTGATCGCGGGTGCGGCAGCGCGCACCGCATCGAGGGCGCGGGCGTTCGCTTCGATCAGCCGGACCACTAAATCCGGCGTTGAACACAAATCGAGATCACGCTCGTGCGGATCGCGTTCTTCCGTCGATGGCAACGATTCATCGTCGGTCATACGGCTTGCGCGAGCCGCAGCGCACCGAGCGACGGATCTCCGGCATCGCGAACGATCATCGCGCCCGGGAGATCACCCGCTATTCGCGTTTCGAGCAGAAACGTCAGCAGGCTGTTTTCACGCAAAAGTCCGCCCGCGAGCGCGACCGGCGGAGCGTCCAAGCTCACGGCGCGCGCGGCAGCCCGCGCGAGATCGGCGAGTTCTTGTGCCGCCGCTTGCACGATCTTCGTCGATGCGCGGTTGCCCTTACCCGCGAAGGCGACAATCACGGGCGCGAGCGATGCGACACGCGCCGGATCGAGCCGCGCGTCGTACACGCGCGCGATCAAATCATCGCGCGAGGTGATCGCGAACGTTCGCTCGACAAGCGCTGTCGTTTCGTCGCGCGGCGACCGTCCGTCGATCGCGCGGCTCAACAGCCGCATCGCCGCAAAGCCGATCGCAAACGCGGAGCCTTCGTCACCCAACTGCGAACCCCAACCGCCGAGCCGCGCCCGGCGATCGCCCTTTTCCGCGTACGCGATCGAACCGGTCCCCGCAACCAAGACGATTCCCGGACCGCGATCGATCGCGCTTCGCAACGCGATCGCCGCATCATCGCCGACGCGCACGTCCGCATGCGGATACCCGCTTGCAACGAGTGATCGCAACTCCTCGGCGACGTGCGCGCGCCCGGCTCCCGCCGCGCCGACGTAAATCGTATCAGGGCGTTCGCCGGCGAGGACCTCCCGGATCGTTCGCAAGATGATGTCGGCAGCATCGGCGATACCGATCGTCGTGGGGTTCGCGGGGCCGCCGCGCGCCGTTCGCACCGGCTCGTCTCCGCGTCCACGCGCAGCGACCGTTGCACTCCCGCCGGCGTCGACGCCGACGGCGATTCGTCCGTTCATTCGGCGCTCTTCACGCTCGAGCGTCCTTCTTCTTCGATGCGAAGCATCAGTTCGCGCAAACCGTGCGGCGCGAGCGCACCGAGTACGGCGGAGCGACGTGCGCCGGTCACGCTCGGCAAACCGGCCGCGCGCCCGCGCAACGTTTCATAACCGAGCACCGCGAACGCGATCGCCTCTTTCGCATCGACCGGTAGCCCGAACCGGTCGCTCGTCTCGACCCGCTCTCCGAGCGCATCCTTGAGCATCGCCATGATCGCCGAATTGTGCGAACCGCCGCCCGACACGATCGCGCGCGCCTCGCGCGCATGCTCGCGGATCGCGTCGGCGATCGTGGTCGCCGTGAGCGCGGCGAGCGTCGCGCACCCGTCGTCGATCGAGCGCGTTTCGAGCCGGCTTGCGAACCGCGCGAGAAACGCCGCTCCGAATACTTCCCGTCCGGTCGACTTCGGCGCAGGCTGCGCAAAATATCGATCGTCGCGCATCGCGCGCAGGCATGCGCGATCGATCGTACCGCGTCGCGCGTGCCCACCGTCGCGGTCGAACCGTTCGCGACCGCCGGTTCGTTCGAACACGAACGCGTCGAGCAGCATGTTGCCCGGACCGGTATCGAAAGCCACGATCGCTTCGGCACGGTGAGCGCGCGGCAAGATCGTGACGTTCGCGATGCCGCCGATGTTGAGTGCGACGCGATCTTCGTCCGGCGAGCCGAGCAGCAACGCATCGACGTAGGGTACGAGCGGCGCGCCTTCCCCGCCGGCGGCGGTATCGCCGGAACGAAAATCGTATGCGACGGTCACGCCGCAACGCTCGCGAATGCGAAAGGGATCGCCGAGCTGCAACGTAAAGCGCCGCGCCGGATCGTGCCAAATGGTCACCCCGTGCGATGCGACGACGTCGATCGGTTGCCCGACGGTGACGCGCGCGACGGCGTCACCGAACGCTTCGCCGACCGCCGCGTGCAAGGCGGCCACCGCTTCGGTGGAGCCGCGTCGCGGCGGCAGTACATCGACGATCGCCTCGCGCAGTGCCTCGCCGAATGCAACGGTTTCGAAGCGCAACAGCTCGGTCGCATATGTTTGGCCGCGCGGAACGATTCGCACGATACCGACATCGATGCCGTCGAGCGATGTTCCGCAGAGCACCCCCGCGACGATCATGCGTTTTGATCGCGATCGAGCGCGTCGATCGCCGCGTCCGCGATCGCCATGCGAATTGTTTGCGACCGGAGAAGCGCAGACGCGCGGCCATGCAACGGTCCGAGATACGCCTCGCACAACGCGGCGACGTCGCGCGCCGTCCCGAAAAGCCCCGCATGTGCCGAGACCCCGCCCATCAACGACGCCTTCTCATCGTGCACGCGTCCTTGCACCATCCCCCGCCATGCATCGACCTCGGTCGCGGGGATCGCAGCACCCCTCCGTGCGTGGGGACGGTAGCCGAGATCCTCGCGCGGGAGGCCGTCGAGCAGCGCATCGATCGCCGTTCCGAGCGGCAAGCCGGTAACCCGCGTCATCACGACGCCGAGCGCAATGAACCCGAGGTCGCTGTAGATCACGGTTGCACCGGGCATCGCCACGAGCGGACGTCGCAGTAACTCGGCCTCGACGTCGAGCGCGAAGAGTCCACGGTAATCCGCGCCGGACGCGAGGCCGCTCGTGTGCGCGAGCAACATCCGCAAACTGATCATCCGCCGCTCGTCCGAATTCCATTCGCCGACGATCGCAGCGAGCGGATCATCGAGCGCGATGAGCCCGCGGTCGACGGCTCGAAGCGCGGCGGTTGCCGCAAAGAGTTTGGTTAACGATGCGAGATCGAACGCGGTGTCGACGTCGATCGCACGCGCGCCGGAGAACCGGTGCGTGACGCCCCACGCCGCCTCGAACATGCACCGGCCGTGCTGCTCGATGCGTACCACCGCCGCCGTATACCGTTCACCGAGCGGAGCGGTCGCGATCCGAGCCAGGTCGCGAACCGGTCATTGCGCGTGAGCCGTCGCTCCATCGATCGCGGACGGCACACGCACCGGTACGGTTCCGCGCGCCGGCGCACGTCCTGAGAGCACGTCCGCTAACCCTTCGAAGCTGATCGCTTCGTCGCCATAGATCGCGATGACGGTGCGTGCATCGAAGAGGCCGACGTCGAACGGCTCGCGGGCAGAAACGACGATCGCGTCCGGGACCCGCTCGACGATCGAACCGATCGCGCGTAGCTGAGCGGGATAACGGTGTGCGCGACGAGCCACGATCACGACGTTCCGGTTCGGTTGCGATGCGAGCAGCGCGAGCAAAAGCGACATCTCATCGCCATCAGGCTCCAGCGACACACGCAGATGTTCGCTTTTCCAGCGCCGCATGCGCAGCGCGAACGAAAGCGACGGCGACGCCGCTTCGTTCGCGATTCCATCGCCGAGCGGCCCTTCGAACGAGACGACCGTCACCGGCCGGTCGTCGCGCAAACGCGGCTCACCGCGTACCGCCGTCACCGCATCCCGGGCGGTCGCGCGACCCACGTCGGCGTCGTCCGTCGATGGGCTTACGACCGGCAAGAGCGACCGGCGCACCGCCTCGATCCGTCCCGCCGCTTCCGTGAGCCGCGCCTCCGGCAACGCCCCCGTTCGGACGGCTTGCACCACCGCGTCGCGCGCTTCGAATGCCTCGTCGAGCCGGCTCACGATCAGCCAGTCGATGCCGGCCGCTAACGCGGCGACCGCGGCGGCGCCGATTCCGCGCTGCGCAACGGCAGCCATCGTGAGGCAATCACTGACGATCGCACCATCGTAGGCGAGTCGTTCACGCACGTAAGCGATGACGGCCGGCGAGAGGGTCGCGGGACGATCCGGATCGATCGCCGCAGCCACGATGTGGCCGATCATCACCAGCCGTGCGCCGGCGTCGATCCCGGCCGCGAAAGGGACCAGTTCGCGCGCTTCCAGCCGCGCACGATCGGCGCGAAGCAGCGGCAGTTCCACGTGCGAGTCGCCGGTCGTTGCGCCGTGTCCCGGTGCGTGCTTTACGCACGCGAGCACGCCGCCGGAATGCAATCCGCGCACGAACGCAGCGACATGCTCGCCCGCTCGCGTCGCGTCATCACCGTACGCGCGGGCACCGATCACGGTGTTCGCCGGTTCGATCGCGAGATCGGCGCACGGCGCGAAATCGACGTTGATCCCGGCGCTGCGCAACGCCACGGCCATCCCGCGCACCGCACGTTCGGTCGCACCGGGGTCACCGGCCGCGGCGAACGCCATGGCCGAGGGCAGTTCGGGGACGCCGTCCCGTAACCGGGCAACCCGTCCGCCTTCTTGATCGACGGCGACGAGCAGCGGCGACCGAACGCGCGCAACAATTGCCTCGACGAGTGTCGCCACCTCGGCGGCGCGGCCGGCGTTGCGCCCGAAAAGAACGATCCCGCCCGGCGCGAGCGCGGCTAAGCGGTCGAGCAGAACGTCGTCCGCGCGTGCGCCTTCAAACCCGGCACAGAGCACCGCGCCCGCGAGTCGCTCGATCGCGCTCACGCTAACCGCCAACTACAGGATCTGGATGATCTGCGCGGTGTAGTGGTTGCCGCTTTGGCTGGTGAACACATGGACGTGGTCGCCGCGGTTCAAGTCGCTGATCCCGTGATAACTGTTGCCACGACCTTGAATGTTCGTCGAGGGTAGGACTTGCACGTCGATCTTTCCGCGCGCCGGCGATTGGACCGTAATGAAGCCGCGCTGATAGTCGACGCTTGCGATCTGCCCATCGATCATGCCGCCGTCTCGTGCACCGCCGCCGGAGGCGCTTGCCGCGGGCGCGGGCGACCCGGCAGCCTTGTCGGCACGAGCAACGGCCCCACCCACCATGGACCAGAGACCGAGAGCGATAACCGCGATCGCGATCCTCGTGCGAATACTCATTCCATTCCTTTTAACGCGCGTGGCAACGGACGACGTTCCCTTTTACGGCGACGACCTGGGCTCGAACACATCGCCCGGCGTAGCAAGCATGGCCTCATAGCGTTCGCGGACGGCGCGGGCGAGCTTACCCAGATCGTCCGCCGGCTGAGCATCGGCGGCGACTTCCGGGTCTTTGACGATGGCCGCATGAACCGCTGCCGAATTCTTTGCGACCGCCGCCCGAGAGATCGCCGCGAGCCCGCGCAACCGGCGAACCGAGTGATCGTCCGGCGTGGAACCGGCGAGAACGAGGCGGAGCGCGACGAGCGACTCGTCCGCTGCGGCCGCTCCGACCGCTTCGAGCGCGCGGTAAAAAGCGGCCGCGCGCGGGTCGGCCACCCGCTCGCGCAACAGCGCCGCGATGACTTCACCTTTCGACGGCCGTCCCTCTAAGAGGTAGGTGTCGATCGGATGCGTCGCCATGCAGCCACAATTGCCGTTGCAGTCCTCCTCATCCCTCTGCTCGTGCACCCGGCTGCGACAGCGGGAGCGGCGCTCGATCCGGCGCGGGCACTCGGGTATCCGGCGAACGTCCACATCGTGAGCTTTCGATCGGCCACGATCGAGGGGCGCAGGCGAAGCTTGCGCGACGACACGTCGGGCGTCGCAACGATCGAACAAAGCTGCGAGGACCGCGTCTGCCAAGGCCGCTATTTTGACGGTTCGCGGCTCTACACGGTCGACTACAACGACGTGCCGTTTCCGCTCGACAGCGTCGCGCCGGTCGAACGCTCGGTCGCCGCCGTCGTCGGCTTCGCCTACACCTCGGCGCAGTTCACCTTGCACGGCGGTACCATCGAACGCGCGGGAGCGGCCGAACTGCGCGTCGCGGCTCGTGGTGCTCCGCCGGTCGCCGTCGCTCTCGATCCGACGACCGGACTGCCGCACACGATCGCGTACGATGGGCATACGCTCGTGACGTTCGGCGACTACCGCCGCGTCGGCGCGCTGACACTTCCGTTTCTGATCCGGCGGGTGATCGCACGGTCCGTTACGATGAGCGGCGGGTCGATTCGGTACCGCTGGCGCTACCGCACGCGCTTCGGCCGCTTTTCGGCCCGCCGGCGGTCGAGCGGTTCCCGGAACGACGGCCGATCGTGCCGTGCAGGCTCGGCGGCGTGGCACTGCGGTGTCTGTTGGATTCCGGAAGTGGCGGCCTCGGGGTCGGGTTGAAAACCGCCGAACGGCTCCGTCTCGAACCGTTCGGCGAGTTCAATCTCGCCGGCATCGGCGCGTACGCGACGGCACTGGTCGAGGCCGGACCGCTCATGATCGGGGGCGCGACGTTTGGAAACGCGCGTTTTGCGGTCGTCACCGACCTGCCGCCCGGCGCGGATCTCGTTCTCGGCTCGGACTTCTTTGCATCATGCCGCGTGCGAATCGACTATCCGCGCCACGAGGTGAGCATTTCCACCGATGCCGGTAGCGCGTCGGAGGCAGAGGAACTCCCCGTAACCTATGCGGCACAACGTCCGCAGGTGGCGCTACGGCTGGGCGCGCTCGCGACCGAACTCGTTATCGATACCGGAGACGATGCGGCGATCAACCTGAGCTACGGCTATTACCGGAAGCATTCGGAGCTCTTCGCCACCGAGGGACGAGCCGAGGCCCGCGGGATCGGGGGCGCGAGCGACGTTCTCACGGGCACGATCTCGAGTGTCGAACTCGGCTCAATCCGCCTCGCTCGCGTACCGGTCGTGGTGACGCGCCGATCGCTCGAACCGCAGGGACGCATCGGCGGCGCGCTGCTGCAGACGCTGGTCGTAACGTTCGACCTCGCGCACGACCGCGTCGGATTTCATTCCGCGCAGAGATGAGCGCTCCGCGGCGGTTTCGCCGATAAACGTAAGATCGGGCGATCCATGTCGCGCGAGCCTTCGCGTCTTGTAGGAGGGAAGTCGATCGTAGAGCACGTCTCCCTCTCGACCGGGAGCTCCGAGACGCCGGCGATCGTTCGCGATCGGCTCGACGCTCGTTTCGCGCGCGCGTTGGCGTACCCGATCGCGATTGTCGTGGGCCCGATCGGCAGCGGGAAAACCGTCGCGACATCGAGCTTTTTGGAACGTTCGGACCGGCCGTACGTGCGTTACGCTTCCTACGCGCCCGTCGTCACGCCGATCGATTTCGTTCGCGGCCTCGCAAGCGCCCTCGTACCGCTCGCGCCCGGCGCGTACCTCTCGTCATCAATCGCGTGCGAGCTTGCGATGAAGAGCTCGACGCCGGCACTCGACCTCGCCGGATGGCTACGCGAGCATACGCGTGGGATGGAGCCGACGATTTTCATCGACGACCTCGGTGATGTCGAACGCACGCGGCCGATCGCGCAATTGTTGACCACGATCATCGAAGAGACAATTCCAGAGATCCGGTGGGTGATCGCCAGCCGCGACGTGAGCCTCTTCCCCGTTGCCTCCTGGCTCGCGCACCGCTTGACGGATATCCCGGTCGACGCGCCGGACCTTTGCTTCACGCTCGACGACGCGCTGTCGCTTCGATTATTGCGTCAGAGCGCGCTCACCGAGCCGCAGACGGCGGCCCTCGTCGAGCAGGTTCGCGGATGGCCGCTCGGCATGAGTTTCGGCCTAGACACCCTCGATGACGACGCAGCGATGGCGACGATCCCCGCCGAACGGAAAGCCGCGATCCGTCATTTCGCCGCTCGTGCGCTCGCGTCGCTCGACCGCGCCGACATCGACCTGCTCCTGCGTGTATCGCTCCTCCCCGATCTCGATCCACTCCTTGTCGACGCGCTCGACGTCGCCGATGCGGGCGCAACGCTTGACCGCCTGCGCTCGGTGCTTCCGACCATCTTCGCGGAACCGCGTCGGCTGCGTCGGGCGGTTCTCAAAGAACTCGCTGCAATGCGGAAACGCTCGGGCTCGGAATTAAACGAAGGGACCGCCGAGCAAGCGGCGCGTGCCCTCGAACGCGCCGGGCGATTCGCGGAAGCGCTCACGCTCTATACCGACTTCGAAGACCAAGCCTCGATCGCACGCGTCCTCGACGCGTTCGGTCTGCCGCTCGTTGACTTCGGCCGCTTCGAGATCGTCGAAGCGGCACTCGACCAGCTGGAGGGCACGCCGTTCGCCGATCGTCCGGTGCCGCTCGCGATCCGCGCCCTGACGCAGTCGAACCTCGGACACTACGATACCGCCGAAGCCTGGTTCCGCCTCGCGATTGCGGCGGCCGCCGAACCCGGAGTGCGCACGGAGATCGCGTACCGTTTCGCGCTCGATGCGATGCGGCGTAACCGCCCGGACAGCGTCGAGTCACTGGTCCCGGCGCTTGCGCTCGACGATATCGGTGAGAGCCCGACGGAACTCGGCATGCGCGCGACGCTCGCGACCGCGTACGCTGCAACGGGGAAGCGCAGTCTGGCCGCGGATTCGATCGAGAGCGTGCTCGCAGCGATCGATGCGACGGTACCCGCGAACATCGTCGCGCGCATTTACCATCAAGCGGCATTCGTCGCGCTGCGCGCGGATCAATTCGATCGCGCTCGCGCGTACGCCCTGCGCGCAATCGACGAAGCCCATCGCTCCGGTTCATTCGACGTCGTCGCTCGAGCACAGACGGTGCTCGTGCGCATCGCGGTCGACGTCGAAGACGATCCGATTGCCGCGCTTGCGCATCTCGAAGAGTTTGCCCGCTACGGTGCGATGTCGGGTAATCCGCAGATGCGGATCTTCGCGCTCTGTGCAACGTTCGACATCGAAGTCGAACGGGGTAATCTCGATGCAATCGAGCGACTGGAGCGAACGCTTCAAGGCCGCGAGCTGGTTCAGCACGCGAACGCGATCAACGAATCGCTGCTGCCCAATGAAGCGATGCGTGCGGCGTGGCTTGGCGATTTCGACCGCGCGTACCGTCTGATCGCGAAGACCGCGCAAACCGAAGCGGCCGCGAACGAACGTGCGTTGCGATATGCGGAGACCGCGCTTTTCGCCGCGCTCAGTGGCCGTAATGACGAAGCGCGTTCCGCATTCATGAGCTCGCAAGCGGAAGCACTCGACGTGCTCGCCGAAGCGCGCGGCGGCCGGGCACCCACGTTGTTGGCGCTTGCGGCGCTGATCCTCAACGAGCCGGGAAAGGCCGAATCGCTGCTCGGAGCAGCGCGAGCGTGCGGCTCCGACCAGAACGTGCGTACCGCCGTTTTACTACAAGCGGTTGAAACGCTTATCGCCTACGCGTCGAAGGATGCCGGGACGAACGACGTGACGGAGATGCTCGAAGCGCTGACCGCGCACGAGCTCGGCGGCTACCGGTTGCTCATGGAAGCGATCCCGGCCGAACGGTTCGCGCGCGTATGACCAACGCACGTGTTGCCGGCGCGGCAGTCAAGGAGACCACGTGGAACTAGCGGTTCTCGACCGCCGCGCGATCAAAGACCGGGTTAGCGCGCGATTGCGCGCCGACAAGCTTCCGCTCGGGGACGTGTTAACGCTCGACGCACTTGTCGACCCGTGTTTGCGGCTGATGGGAGGCGCATCGATCGAGCGCCTCAGCAATCGTGATCTCGTTCTCCGTTCCTCCGACGCGGTGACGACGTTTTTTCAGGCATTCAACGAAGCCGTTCGTCTTTCGACCGGTGACGCGTTCGACGAAGAATTAGCAGCGGTCGAACAACGGCTTGACTGCGAGCGGGTCACAAGCCCCCTCTTGCGGGGCGCGACGCTCGATCCGGTCGATGAAGTCGATGTCGTCATTGAAAGCTGGTTGCAACGCATCGCCGGCAACGACGTCGCGACCACGGCTCACTCTCGTGCCGTCGGCGCTTGGTCGAGCCGCGTCGCCCAGCGCATGGGGTTTAGCCCGGAACTCGTCACGTATATCGCGCGATGCGGAACGATTCATGACGTAGGAAAACTCAAAACGCCGCATGACATCCTTGTTGCGGCCCGCCGGCTTCACGACGACGAATGGGCCGTGATGAAGCAACACGTGATCGACGGGTGGAAGATCGCAGTCGAGGTCCCGGAGCTTCGCTCATTTGCGGATGCGATTCGTGGTCATCACGAGCGGTTCGACGGTAGCGGGTATCCGGATGGTTTGATACACGACCAGATTTCGATTTCAACGCGGATCGTTTCCGTTGCCGATTCGTTCAACGCCATGATCGCCGATCGCCCGTACCGTCCGCCGATGTCTCCGATGAAAGCGATCGAAGAATTGATCCGTCATCGCGGAACGCAATTCGACCCGGATTCGGTCGATGCGATGATCGATGTCGTGCTCGGACGCATGTAGTCGATCGTTGTCGACAACCGTTACACCGTTTTAACGTTTTGCAAGTCTGTGGAATGTCACGACGGATCGGTAATTCGTCGATGGTACCACGCAGGATTACGCGACCTTTACCGTTTCCAAAATAAAACGTAAAGACAAGAATGGCGGCTTTGTGCTACCTTTGTGACGGCCGTCATCTGGCCGTTGCACAGACAACATGGATCCGGTTCATGCAACGGCGCGCGTTAACTCAGAAATTACGTTTGTGGTGCAATCGCGAAGCGATCAATTGCATCGCACGATCGCGAAGCACCGTGGCGTCCGTGCACATTTTTTTCCAAGGAAGGTAGTTATGGTTAGAAAGGCATTTAAAGCATTCGTGCTCGCCGCGTGCGCCGCGTTTGCCGGTTGCAACAGCGGCGCGGCCGGTACCGGCGCCCCGGTTCCAGCGGTCGTAGCGGCGAACGGCGCGATATCGCAACCGACGTCGTCCACCCGAGTGATTCAAGACTTCGCCGTGATGGTGCCGGGCGCGGCGACGACCTGCCCGTCCGGGATGTTACCGCTCTCGGCGTCTCGTGTGCCGGCCGGAAATACCCGCTCGACCGCCGGCGTTGCCGCTCTGCCGGGTGGGATCGCCGCTCTTCCCGGCGGCATCGCCGCTCTGCCCGGAGGGATCGGCGCACTTCCCGGTCTCGCGAGCGTCTGCAGCGGAAAGACCAAAAAAGGCGCGCACGTCACCGCCTTGCTCGGCGGCAAACATGCCGGCAATCAAGTCTGTCCCGGCGGCGGCCCGGGTGCGTTGAACTGCGGCGCGCTAAAGCGCTCGGATATCGCGCCCTTGCCGGTCGTGTTCCCGGATGAGGGAGCGATCCCGGGTATCCATCCTGACGATCTCATCGAAGCGTACAATCTTCCCGAGACCGGCGGCAGCGGCCAAACGGTCGGCATCATCGATGCGTACGACAACCCCAACGCGGAGACGGATCTCGCGGTGTACCGGCAAGAATTCGGACTGCCGCCGTGCACGACCGCGAACGGCTGCTTCCGCGAAGTCGCCGGTCAAAACGGCAAAATCCCGGTGGCGAACGCGTCGTGGGCGATGGAGATTTCGCTCGATCTCGACATGGTCTCCGCCGTGTGCCCGAATTGCAAGATCGTCTTGGTCGAGGCGAAGAGCGATCAAATGCAAGACCTCAGCAGCGCCGTCGACGCCGCCGTTGCGGCCGGCGCGACGGTCATCAGCAATAGCTACTACGCTGCGGAGTCATCGCTCAAAGGCGACGACATGAAACAGGCGGCGCCGCACTACAGCAAAGCCGGCGTCCCGATGACCGTCAGCTCGGGCGACGACGGTTATGGCGCGACCTTCCCTGCCTCGCTCCCCAACGTCATCGCGGTGGGTGGAACGACCCTGAACCGCACGGCAGCGGATCGCGGCTGGTACGAAACGGCCTGGAAAGGCAGCGGCGCGGGCTGCAGCGCTTCCTCGACAAAACCGTCGTGGCAGCACGATGGCGGTTGCGCGAACCGAACGGTCTCCGACGTCGCAGTCGTCGGCGATCCGGACACGGGCGCCGCGGTGTACAACACCTACGGCGGGGGCGGATGGTCGGTTGTCGGCGGAACGAGCATGGGAGCGCCGATTGTCGCTTCGATGATCGCGCTGGCCGGCGACGCGTCGACCTTCTCCGGCTTGAAACTCTACGCCAACGCGGCGCACATGTTCCCAATTAGCGAAGGTTCGGACGGCCTCTGCAATGGGAGCTACCTCTGCCAGGCGATCGGCGGCTACAGCGGCCCGACCGGCCTCGGCACTCCGAACGGAATCGGCGCTTTCTAGCACCGGGTGCTTGTCGGAGCGGCACCGCGACGATGCGCGCGGTGCCGATGAACGAGACCCGCCCCGGCCCATGCGCCGGCGGCGGGTCTCCTATTTTGAACGTATCTGACGCGACCACGACACGATTGGGTCGCCGGGCGCGTTACAGAAGCGACCACGACCGGAACGGATACTCGGCGGGGAGGTTTCAAGGTGACGAACCGTCTCGCCGAAGCGTCTGTAGTACGGTAGGACTCGTACCCGCCCGCGCGGAGCGAGCGCTACTGCGAAGCCGTTCCGGGATACCCGGCGGCCGGTGTGGGCCACCAGGGGAAGCGATGCCAGTAGGGAAACGAGCACCAACTCCGGTCGTAACCCAAACGACCATTTTTTGCGTTCGTCCGGCGAGTAACAACGTGCAACAAACAACAACCGACGCCCGGCGCTACCTGCGCGGGACCGCGCTCGTCACCGGAATCGGCCTTTCGGTCGTTCATCTCGGAGCGCTCGCAGCGTTCGTCCCACAGTTCTTCTCGTGGAAAGCGCTCGGCGTCGCCGTTCTCCTTTATTATGTGACCGGCGGGATCGGGATCAGCCTCGGGTACCACCGGCTTCTCACCCACCGAAGCATGCGCTTTCCGCGCTTGCTCGAGTACGCGGTTACGTTTTGTGGCGCACTTGCGTTGCAGGGCGGCCCCATCGAGTGGGTGGCCACGCATCGCAAGCACCACGCGCACACGGACCGCGCCGGCGACCCCCACGACACGCACCGCGGCCTTCGCTGGTGCCATATGGAGTGGCTCTACCGGTACAACGAAAGCCGCCTGACGCCCGAGGAGCAGCGGCGCCTCGCGCCGGACCTCGTCACCGACCGCTTCTACGTTTTCCTCGAAAAGACGTACGTGTTCTGGCAGTTCGCCCTCGGGCTCGTGCTCTTCGCGGTCGGCGGCTGGTCGTGGCTGGTCTGGGGTATCTTCGTTCGCCTCGTCCTCACGCTGCACGTCACGTGGCTCGTCAACAGTGCTGCCCACACGGTCGGCTACCGCACGTACCGAACCGGCGATAAATCCACGAACAACTGGTGGGTCGCGATCCTTGCCTGGGGTGAAGGCTGGCACAACAACCACCACGCGTTTCCGTTTTCCGCGCGGCACGGGCTGCGATGGTTCGAGTTCGATGCCACCTGGCTCACGATCCGGCTCTTGCAGATCACGAAGATCGCTCGCGATGTTCGTCTGCCCACGCCGTCGATGATCGCCCGTCTCACGCTACCACCGAAAACCATTCACGAGTAACGGGATCGCGATC
>JAABUQ010009166.1_pt1 | contig 13512 bp, 13 predicted proteins | sample 5560001 | NCBI WGS metagenome assembly JAABUQ01 (sample SAMN10711888, study PRJNA513371) | rock metagenome | isolation source: Antarctica rocks | place: Antarctica: Victoria Land, Finger Mt nord | collected 2015-12-18
CGAGCAGGCTTGCGGCATCGGTCGCGTCGTCCGGCATCAGGGCCGCTCCGAGCGAGCAACGTAAGCCGCGGTCCCGTAGCGCCGAGGAGAGACGTTCGACAAGGGTTTGCGCGAGTTGACGATCGACGCTCGTCAGCAGGACGACGAACTCGTCGCCGGCGTAACGCCCGATGACGTCCTCCCCGCGCGAACTCGCGAGCAGCGTTTCACCGAGGCGTCGGAGCACGGCGTCGCCATGCGCGTGCCCACGGGTATCGTTGATCGTTTTAAAGTCATCGACGTCGATCGTGACGTACGTCAGCGCGCGGCCATAGCGTTTCGCACTATCGATCTCCGCGAGCAACCGTTCGCCGAAGGCGCGCCTATTATAGAGTCCGGTCAGCGGATCGCGCGTCGCGAGCTCCTGCGTCTTTGCGAATAAGAGGCTGTTGTCCATCGACACGCCGGCGATCGTGCCGAGCGCCCGAACGAGTTCGGTTTCCCACTCGCGTGGGACGTCGCTGCGGTGCCCATCGACGTATAGGATACCGTTCGTTCCGTCGGCGCGAGCGAGCGCCGTGAGGATGTACCAGCCGCGGACGTCGACGAGCGGCGCCGAAAGTTCTCCCGCACGGCCGCTGCCTTCGGCGGAGGGATCGCGCAGGATGCGCAAGAGCGAGCTGCCGGGCCGCAGATCGGGAAGCTCATTGCTCGGCTCCACGACGTCGCTGCCGTCGATCGCGAACCGTGCCTCGATGCCGTGTTCACGATCGACGCTGAAATAGATCGCGCGTGAAAAGCCCAGCGGTTCGTACGCGGCCCGCAGCATTTGCGCGATGACTTCGTCCGGCGTTCGCGTGACCGCGATCTTCGTGAATGCGGATTGCAGGGAAACTAGAAGTCGAACTTGGTCGCGCGCATCGGAGCGTTCGTGTTCGAGTTGGATCAAGCGCGCGGTCAGCGCCTGGATTTCGGCCGGGTCGGTTCCCGCCCGCATCATCGGCGCCGCAATCCCCCGACGGGCAGTTCGCGAACTTCGTCTGGATATTGCGACGCGGCGCGAGCGACGACGAGATCGACGTCACCCGCGGAAACGAGTTCGGAGAGATGCGTCTCGAGCGTCTGCATGCCCTCGCGGCGCGAGCTCGCGATCGTCGAGCGTAATTGATGTGTTGCTCCGTCACGTACCAGCCGGCGGACGGCCTCGTTCGCAACGGCGATCTCAACCGCAGCACGCAAGCCGCTGCCATCACGCAGCGGAAGGAGCCGCAAGCCTACGAGCGCTCGCAGCGAGTCGGCCAGACGCACGCGCGCACTCTCCTGTTCGCCCGAGGGAAAGAGCCCGATGATCCGGTTGACCGCTTGCGACGATTCCGACGGCGTGTGCAGCGCCGCGAAGACGACATGACCCGTCTCCGCGGCTTGCAAGCACGCGGTTACGGTTTCAAGACCGCGCAGCTCCCCAATGAAAAGGACGTCGGGGTCCGCTCGCAGTGCGCCCCGGATACCCTCTGCGAAACTTGCGACATCGCGGCCGACTTCGTATTGCGTCACGACGGAACGCAGCCACCGGTGCTGATATTCCACTGGATCTTCGAATGTTACGATATGCTTCGCTGCCGTAGCATTTATGCGATCGAGGATCGAGGCGATCGTGGTTGACTTACCGGAGCCAGTCGGTCCCGCAACGAGTACGAGACCGGATCGAAGCTCAGCAAAGCTCGAAACGATCTCCGGCAACCGCAAGGTGTCGAGTTCGGGGATCGAACGCGCCAGCAGCCGGATGGCCAGGCGCGGTCCATACTTTCCACGAGACGCGTGGATGCGGATCGCACCGACGCGCTCGTCGGCATACACGGCGTCGGCGATCCCGATCTTGTCCAAACGCGCGCGCGAGAGTTTGTCGACCGTTTCATCTAAGAACGCGCCTACGGCAGAGCCGCTCGGCGGCGCACCCGCGATGCGTTCGACTTGCGTGTAGATGCGGTAAGCGGCACCTTGGTCCGGTTCGACGTGCAGGTCGGAGGCGCGCCGTTCGCGACCGCGTTCCAGAAGTTCGAAGATGCGTTCGGCTTCCACCACGCTGACGTGGCCGGGCGTCATTCCACGAAGCCGGCCAAGAGTGCGAGGATCGCGTCGAGGCGAGCCGCATCGACGTAGGGTTCGAGCGCTGCAACGTAGTCGGCGCGAACGTTCGTGCCTACGAAAGCAAGTGCGGCGCGCGCCGCGATCGCGTCGACGCGGTCACGGAATGCCGCGGGCAGTGCATCGCAGGCATCCGATGCGGCAAGAGCGTCGATCGCGACGACGCGTTCGTCGTCCGTGCCGGAATGCAGCGCGTCCACGAAGGTGCCGCGCGCGTCGCGCGTGTGATGCACCGCGAGCGCGCGCAGCGCGAGCACACGACCCTGGGCATCCTCTTCGTGGTACGCCTGCGTTAGGAGCGCGATGTCCGCCCGTTCGCGGTCCTCGGCAAGCTCCTCGAGCAGGACGCGGCGTTCGCGCACGGACTGCGGGAACGACGCTGGTCCTAGCGACGAGAACCAGGTAACTTCGCCCGATTGCGGGCGAAGCGGCAGACGCGTGATCGGCACGACCCGGTCGACAGGCGCCCGCACCGGCGGTACGATCATCGCTGGAGCGGCCGATGCACGCTCGTGCGAGGCCTCGGTCGTGCTGTCGGCGGACGCTGCAGTTGGTGGTTCTTCGGGGCGTCGATCTGGTCCGGGCTGTGGCATCACGGTGAGCGCTTGCGATGTGCCGAGCAGTGAGGCCAGTTCGCCCGCAAACGAGCGCTCGACAACGACGTCATCGGCCGGGATGGCAGTCGCAACGTTCGCAGTTGGCGGCCGCAGCGAGCGCGAGAGCCATTGCCATGCTGACGTGAGCGAGGCAAACGGCCGTACGTGCAGTGCTCCGGAGCTGCCGGAAGGTCGCTGCGCGAGATTCTGCTCGGTCGCGAGCGCGTGTAGTGGCGAATCCTCGGGATCCGGAGCGCCGACCCTACTGTCTTCTGATGCGGCCGCTGAATCTGAAGACGATGCGGCTCCTGCGCGCCTCGATTCTTCCGACTCGCCTTGCAGTGACGGCGAGAGGGCATCGAGCGGCGTACCCAGGACCGCGCGCGACGCCGGCGCCGAGCCGGTTGCTTCTGCCGTGGGCCAAATCAAATCAGGCGAGGCCGTTTCAACCGCCGGCGCACTTGCCGATTCCGCGCGGCCGGCTTCGCTTACGATAGGTTCGAGAGCGCCGAAGTCGGGCCGCAGCGGAACACTGCCGCTGCCCAGCGTTGCGCGGCGGCCGCGCCGGTCGTCACGGAGCGGCACGAAGAGCGCCACGCCGAGGGCGGTCGTTGCGAGGGCCGGTAGGACGAATTGTGCAGCTTCCAGCGGACACGTGTCTCCTATGCGACGGCGAGGCCGTCAAAGGCTTCTCCGACCGCGCCGACGAGCTGCCAGAGCCTGTCGTCGAGTGCGTGGTTCGGTTGAGCCATTTGGTTCACGCGTACGGTCTCCGCCGAGCGCGCCGTTTGTCCGAACACGTCGATGAGCATACGGCGGTAATCGGCCAGCCGTTCGGAAAGGCGGCCATTCGTCGATGCGGTCGGAATGAGCACCGGCAAGAGCGCTTCGACACTCGCTGCCGACGCGCCCAGCAGGTCGCGGCGTTCGACCACGCCGACGGTCCAAGCGGGGTCGACTGCGTTCGTCGCGACGTCATCTTCCACGTATGGCGTGAGGGCGTCGCGCAGGCCGGCGAGCGCCCGCGCAGCGGCGGGACTGTCGATCGTCGCGAGCCATTCCGTCGAAACCACGAAGTTCGGCATGAAAGCCGCCAGCAACGGCCGTCCGAGCGTCTCGACGGCTGCCGCGCGCAGCGCGTGCAAGTGTCGCATCGCTTCGATATCGCCCAGTGCATCACCGCAACTTACGTCGTCGGGAATGAGCAGCCGCATCGCAAGCGCATGACGGTACCAGCCAAGGCGGCCAACGGTGAAGAGTTTGTCGACGACCGCAATGAAACGCCGCACGCGGTCGCCGCTCCACTCGAGCCGTACGTGCACGCCCGCGGGCGATCCCGTGCCCTCCAACCACTCCGGCTCCGCGCGCGCGGGCGGTTCTGCATCGGTGTCCTCTTGAGGTACGAGCGGCGCGTCGTCCGCTGCCCTTTCGGTCGTCGAGGCCCACGAGCGGACGATGAGCGGCCGGCTCTCGAAGAGCGACGCGGAAACGTGCTCCGGCGACTCTTCAGCGTCGACGCCGCTGTCCGACACGTCGTACGCCGGCTCATCGAGCTCCGTCGCCGCAATTGCAGAAGTTGCGGGTGTCGAAGCGAGCGAATAAACGGCGCCTGGGCGTTCCTGCACCGGCTCACCGCCGCGTTCACGGCTGGAATGAATGCGGGCGACGCACGGATCGATGAACGACAGCGTCAGCACGTCGTCGATTTTGTACGGGCCGGCGGGATACGTTACGAGCGCCCAGATCGTCTCCGGTACGATCGGGCCTTCGATCGCGGCGCGCTCGGTAGCCGGCAGTGCGTCGTGCGCGACGAGACGGCCGACGGTCGGGTTCGCAAACGCAATCGAAATCGTCTCGCCCACGCGAAAGGGGCCGCCGGCGGAGAGGACGCGGACGATGGCGAGTTCGGGAAGGGTGTCGGGAATGCGCATGGTCGTCCTTACAGCGAATGGGTACCCGAGGGCGGCTGCGCCTTGTTCGGATCGTCATCGGCAACGAGGTGGGGCGTGATGAGGAAGACCACTTCGTCTTTGTTATGCGACTTCACGCGATTGCGAAAAACCTCGCCGATAAACGGAATGTCGCCGAGAAAGGGCACCTTCGTGAGCGTTTCGTTATCGACGTCGTTGAAGAGGCCGGCGATCACGATCGTCTCGCCGTCGCGCACTCGCAGGGTCGACTGAGCCTTACGCGTCGTAATGACGGGGTAGTTGTTACTGAAAGCGGTCACGGCGCTGTAGTCGGTCTCGAGGTCGGTCGTAATCGCGCCATCGGTGCCGATCGTCGGCGTCACGTTCAAGTTCACGCCGACGTTGACGAACTGCACTTGTTGCGTTCCAGTACGCGCATCGAAGTAGACGATCGGGTACTGTTGCCCGACGAGCAGCGACGCTGCAACGTTGTTGAGCGACGAGAGTGTCGGACGAGCCAGGATCTTGGCCTGCCCCTGCGTCACGAGCGCGTTGATCTGCGCGTTGATGGCGAGCGAGTTGCGCATGAACGTGGTGACGGTCGAGCCGGGCGATTGTGTGCCGTCGAAGTTCGTGCCGCCAAAGAGGAAGCCGATGTTGCTCGAAACGGTTGGCGTAATATCGGTGACGCGTACTTCGTAACGCACTTGCTGACCCGGCCGGTCGACGCGCGCGATCAACGAGTTCGCGAGCGTGATGAAGTCGTTGGAGCCCGTCAGGACGATCGCGTTTTGTTGATCGCTCGCGTACGCGCTCGCCGGCGGCGCAATCTGCAGCGTCGCTTGAATCGCTTTGAGCGCGTCGCTGGCTTTGACGAAGCGCATGGGCACGACCGTATTGCCGACGCCGGTCGAGTCCAGTGCGGCGATCAGCCCGCGCGCGCGGGCGACCGCGATCGGGGAGCCGGTAACGACCACGCTCGACGTGCGCTTGTCGGGCGTGACGATGGTTCCCTTGGGCAGTGCGTCGGTGACGTTCTTGGCCACGTCGACCGCGTCGCCGTTGTGCACGGCGAAGAACCGCGTCCGCGTGCCGGAGTTGCCGGAGGGATAGCGGCGATTCATCGCGTCGCCCTCTCCGAGGTAGATCACGTTGCCGACGCGCACCGTTTGCAAGTCATTGGACTGTGCCAGCGTTTGCAGCGCCTCCTCGAAGCTCACGTTTTGTAAGCGCAAGGTCACGGGATGGTGCGGCACGGAGCTGTCGACCACGACGTTGATCGCCGCCTGTGTCGAGAGCAGGCGCACGGCATCATAGATGTCGAGATCGCGGACGTCGAGCGAGATCGGCGCGCTCGCGCGCAGGGGCGCCGCGCACGTGCAAGCGATGGCTAAGGCGCAGAGCGCGGTTCCGAGCATACGTTTCATCACTGATCGATCTTTCATCATCGCATTGCTAGCGCGGCGGCGCGTAGGGGTAAGGATACGGATATGGCGTTGGATTGTACGGGTTGGGCGTCGGGTTGACGCCGACCGGGAGACCCTGCGTGTTCACGGTCGGCAGCGGACCCGGTGTCGGATAGCTGGTCGTTGACGCGGGCTGCGGCGTAGATGCACCGGCACTTTGCGCGGCACTGGCTTGCGGCGGCGGAAGCAGCAGGCGCCGTAAGTCGTTGATCGTCAACGGGCGCGCCGCGGCTGCGGCCGAGCGAACCGGTTCCGACGTCGCGAGATAGGTCCCCGGCAGGTCGAGCCGCGAGCCGTCCGTGAACGTGATGCCGCGTAAGTCGATCCGGGCGACGCGGCGGTCGCCGAGCATATCGCCGACGCGCACGATATCCATCGCCGTCCCGTTCTCGACGTACGCGACGGGACTGGGACCGACGATCGTCGCGCGCAGCGCGAGCGTGAGCGTACTCTGGCTGGCGTCGGCCGCAACGTGCGGGTCGGCGCCGATGTTCGGAACGGTGCCGCTGCCACCGCTGCTGCTCGCGCCGGAGGATGCCGGGCCCGAGGCCGTAGCGGCCCGGCCCGTCTCGCTGCGAACAGGACTGCTTGCAGCGTTCGATGCGGCGACGGGTTTGCCCGAGAACGGATCGCGCACGATGACGTTTGCAACGTGCGGCGGCAGGTGCCGCTGCGCAATCGTCATTCCGGCCGGCGACTGCGTCGCGAAATCTTGCGCTTCGCCACGTTCGCCAACGCCCGAGAACCACGCCGTGTAGCCGGCGGCGGAGAGGAATAGCAGCATCGCGCGCTGCGGGCGTGTCAGCGATAATTTCAACGGACGCCTCCCTCCAGCGCCGGCGCGGAGTCGCGCAGCGCGGGTTCGAAGATCGTCACTGGGGCGGTCGCCGCAACCTCATCACCGTCCCGCCGCATCGTCGGCGCATCGACGCGAACGATTTCGGAACCGACCGAGAGATCGCCGATCGCCGCGAGCAGGTGCGCGTATGAACCGCGCATCTCGACGTCGACGTGGGCCTGCGCGAAGAGCGATGAACGCGGCGTCGTATCGGAGGTTTCGACGTGTGAAACGGAGGTCGACACGAGCGTCACGCCATGCCGCTGCGTCGCGGCGCTGAGATCGCGCAGAAAGACCGCTTCGGGATTTTGCGCGAAGAGCGTCGCGTACTGGTGCCCGAGTTCCGCGCGGTCGACGCGAAGTTGCGGCATGGTGTGAAAGACCGTCTCGTCTGAGCGCAAAGTCGACGTATCGTCTTCGAGCCGCTGCTGCAGCGCGTCGACCTGCGGTTGGTAGGTCAGAAAAACGAGGGCTCCCGCGAAGACGGCAAAGAGCAAGGTCGCGATGCGGATCAGCCGCGGGATGTTGACGTCGTTACCTCTCATCGTGAGGCTCCCGATGCGCTTGCGGAAGCGGTCGGCGAGGGTCCCGGGCTCGAACTCGGAGCGCCGACGCGCGCGCTGAAGGCGATACCGTCGTCGGGCTTGTTCTGGACGTTGACCAGCGAGGCATCGCTACCGGGCAACGCGTTCCCGAGCGCCAGGATCGCGCCGCTTACCGCATCGATCGAACGCGCACCGCCGGTGAGATCGTAGCCGGTCCCAGTATGCGCGATGCCGTCGAGCCAGACGTTGCCCGGCACGCGATTGCCGATCTCTGCGACGGCGACGGCGGCATCGGCGCCGCTGCGGTGGAAAAACTGCGCTTGGCGCGCGAATTCTCGGTAACGTGCGACATCGTTGGCGAGCGCTTTCGCCTGCGAGCGGCGTGGCGCGTCGGCGGCGATTGCCGTCTCTTGATCGAGCGCCTGCGCCGCGAGATGCCGGATATGCAGCTGCTCGATCGCGATGCCGATCAGCGCGACGCCGATGACGATCGCCAGACCGACCAATGCTTGTCGCAGGTATTCCCGATCGAGCTCGAGCCCGAAGAGCGAAAGCGTCTCTTTGGGACGCGGGAGAAGATTGGCGCGGATCATCGTGCCTCGAGACCGCGCGGTGCGATCGACCACGATGCGAGACCATACGCAAACGTCCACGGCGGCGATTCGAGCTCGCCGAGCGACACCGGCGCGATCGCGTAGCCGTCGTCACGCAAGAGTTCTTCGATTGACTCGTAGCGGAAGCGCGAGCCCAAAATCGCGAGGCGCTGAACGTCGGCGACACCCTCGCGCCGTGCATCGACGAACGCGCTGCGGACACTCGAGGCGAGCCGGTCGTCGATGAGACGCGGCGGAAAATTGTGCATGATGCCCACCGGCTGCCCGAAGATGACGAGCGCCGCGCGATCGCTCGTGCAGTCCAGGACCGCGTCGGCGTCCGGCACGGCGCGCCGCCACGCGCACGCCGGCACGTCGACCGCCACGGCCCGCAAACCCGCTGCGCGCGCGATCGCGACGAGGCGCTCGACCGTGCTGTTGCGCGCGATCGACACCAGCATCTCATCCGAGTTGCCGGGAATCGGATCGAGCGCGACCAGCCGTTCGCTCGCCGGCCAATCGACGATCGTGTCGGCCTCGAGCGCGGCGGCGCGCTCCGCTTCACTGCGGCGCATACCGGGTGGCAGACGAAACGTTCGGGTAAGGACTTCACCGGCGGGCGCGGCAAGAATGCAGCGGCGCTCGCGCGTCGAGAAGCCTGTCAAGATTTCGCGCAGCGTCTCGGCGATCTTGAGATCGAGCGTCGTCCCGTCGGTGTTCGGAACCTCGAGCGTGCGCGTCTCGCGTACGATGAAGCCGTCGCCCGCTGCGTCGCTGGCGACGATCGATACGAATTCGGCACCGATATCGACGCCGAGCGGAAGCGAGAGCCTCCGTTGCATGACCTTCACGTTTAGAGTCCCATCCAAGTGTGGAGAATCGGATTGCCCGCGACGAGCGCGAACGCCGCTCCGGCCGCAAGGTGCGGACCGAAGTGAAGCTGCGCGCCGCGCCGGAAACGGCCGGCGAGCGCGACCGCAACGATACCGCTGACGCAGGCAGCGAAGATTGCGACCAGCGACTCGAGCGGACCGAACGCGGCGCCGACCGCATAGAGTGCCTTCACGTCTCCGAGTCCCATGAGCCGGCCGCGCGAGACGAGCACGAGCGCTCCGAATCCGCCGACGCAGAGCGCAACGCCCCACGCTGCGCTCGCAGCCCCGCCCGTGGCGATGGCGAGCGCTGCCACGAGCAGCGCCGTCGGCAGCGTGATCGCATCGAAGAGGTAACCGGTGCGGGCGTCCGCTCCGGCTGCGGCGACGAGCGCGATACAGACGACGGCGCATAGCGCTGCGTCGGGAAGCGGCCGCACGATGATCGCGAGCGCCGCGAGCACGACCGCGATTCCGGCCGCGCGCCAAGGCGCGGGCAAGGCAGTCGCACTCGCGCTGCGTTCGGCGCGGCGCACGAGTCCGAAGCCAAGCGCGATCCATGCGAGCAGAGAGAGGCCGACGATGGCGGTCGCATTCGTCACGATAGTGTTAGGATCCGTAGATGCCGGATTGCGGCGAGTAGTGGAGCAGCGTGCATGCCGTGCACGCCTGGCCAGCCGCCGTTGGGATGCTCGTCATCGTTGAGGAGTCGTAAATGCCCGGATCGTCGATCGTGTACGTCTGCGTCGTCGAACCGTTTCCGGCGGTAAGCGTATACTTGTACTGTTCGCGTTGCAGCGCGTTATAGGGTGTCGCGTTCAGATACGGATTACCGCCGACGGTGCCGCCTTTGCCGGCTTTTCCGCCCGTAAAAAGCGCCGGCGTTACCGTGCCGCTAGCCGGATACTGTTGATTGTCGGTGTAGTACAGCTCCAGTGCCGTTGCAATCTGCTTCATGTTCGCTTCACTCTGCGCGACTGCAGCGGAAGCCCGCGAGTGCACGTAATTCGGAATGATGATCGCCGCGAGCAGTGCGATGATCGCGACGACGACCATGAGCTCGACCAAGGTGAAGCCGCGCTCCGAGTCTAGGGTTTGGCATTCCTGGGACATGAGACTCCTCGTTTTCTCGAACGAGATCTAGTGAATCGATGTACTGAGCTGACTGAGCGGAACGTACACGACGTACACGATGACCGCGACGATCGCTCCGAGCCCGAGCGTGACGGCTGTTTGGATGAGCGTCGGTAACGCCGAGAGTAGCGACTCGACGTCTTCTTCGTAATATTCGGAGATCTTGACGAGCATCTGCGGGATGTTGCCGGCCGAACTGCCGACGCGTACGAACCCGAGCAAAAGCGGGGGGAAGACGCCCGTCGCCGATAGCGCCTCCTCGAGCGACGCGGAACGGCCGCCCGCAATCCGTTCGCGCGCGATTTCCACGGCGCGAGCGAAGATCGGGCTCTCGGCGACGGGCACCGCAACTTCGAGTGCGCGAACTTGGTTGACTCCGGATTGCAAGAGCGTTGCTAAGACCCGCGTGAGCCGCGCCAGGATCGTTTTGCGCAGCGCCTCGCCGACGAGCGGAATCCGCAGGCGAAGGCCGTCGAAGGCGAGCGCGCCTTCGGTCGTCGCAAGCGTCCGCATCGCCGAAAGACTGCCGAAGACGACGGCGATTACAACGACGACGTCGAGAAAAGGGTTGAGCAATAGGCTGCTGAGCCCGAGCAACGCCACCATGATGGGTGAGAGCTCGACGCCGAAGCTCGTGAAGAGCTTCGCGAACTGCGGAATCACGAACGTGAAGATGTAGATCGAGATCGCAGCCGCAGCGATGACGACGAGTGCGGGGTAGAACAGCGCCGCTTGCAGCTTCTTGCGCAGCCGCTCGTCGCGCTCGAGAAAGAGCGCGAGGCGGTCGAAGATCTCCTCGCGGTTACCGGCCTCTTCGCCGGCCGCGACCATCGCGACTTCGAGGTCGGTGAACTCGTCGGGCCGGTGCGACATCGCGGCCCACAGCTTCTCACCGCCGCGTTCGACATCGGATTTGATGCTCGAGAGCGCGTCGCGAAAGCGCGGGGTGCGAGCTTGCTCGATCAGCAGCTCGAAGGCCGTCGAGAAGTCGACGCCCGACTGTTCGAGTGCGGCGTACGCACGAAAAAACGTGAGTCGCTCGCTCGGTTTTGCGCGGCGCAGTGCGCGGGCGAATGAGAACGTCGACGTCGCCGATTCTAGACTCGAGGGAATGAGCATCCGCTCGCGCAGCATTGCGAGCGCCGCGCTGCGATCGATCGCCCGCATCGTTCCGGCCACGCGCTCGCCGCTGGGCGTGCGGGCATTGTATGCAAAGGTCATCGACATCAGCGAATGCCCGCCGTGACCCGGATCTGCTCGGGATAGTCGGAGGCGGCGATCGCCGCTTCGTGCGTGATGAGGCGTTCGTTCACCATGCGCGACAGATCCATCTCGAGGGTCTGCATCCCGTCTTTGCGCGAGGTCTCGATCGTGTTACGGATTTGGATTGTCTTCTCGGGCGACATGAGCTGCGAGCGAATCGCGGAGTTGTTGAGCGCGATCTCGCAGGCTGGCCGACGTCCGCGGCCGCTCGCATCGGGAATGAGCCGCATCGAGACGATCGCTTGCAGCGACTGCGCGAGCTGCATGCGCGCCTGCTCTTGCCGGCCGCCGTCGAAGACGCCGACGATGCGCTGCACCGTCTCCGCGGCCTCCGACGTGTGCAGCGTGCTGAACACGAGATGCCCCGTTTCGCTTGCGGCTAGGCAGGCCGACATGACGTCGGGATCCCGTAACTCGCCGATGAGAATCACGTCGGGATCCGCGCGGAGCACGCCGCGCAGCGACTCGCCGTAGGAGCTCACGTCGCGGCCGACTTCACGCTGGCGGATCAGCGATTTTTTGCTCCGATGCCGGTATTCGATCGGATCTTCGACCGTCACGATGTGCCGTTCGTATTTCTTATTGATCTCATTGACTAGGCCCGCGAGTGCGGTCGACTTACCGGAGCCAGTCGGTCCGGTAAATAAGACGAGGCCCGTCGCGAAGTCGGCAAACGACGAGATGATCGCGGGCAGACCGAGTGATTCGAGATCGGGAACGCCGTCGCGCAGCAGCCGCAGCGAGAGCGCGAGACCGTTCTCGCCCCGGAACGCGTGGATGCGGATCGAACCGAAGCTCGGGTGCTGGATCGCGCCGTCGGCTGCGCCATGTGGGCCGCCAAGCCGCTCGTATTCTCTCTTACTGAGGTAGGCTTCGCAAAACGCGCGCACGGATTCGGGCTCCGTGATCGGCAAATCCATACGGTGCATCGCGCCGTCGACACGGTGCCAAGGCGGCTCGTTGCCTTCGATGTGCAAATCGGAGGTGCTTGCGGCGTGGACGCTTTCGCGGCTAACGCGGATCGCTTCTTCGATGTCGGCCAGCATATTGTTTCCCTCGCTACTCCGCGTCGTCGTAGGGCAGATGCCGCAAGATCTCGCCCTCGCTCGTCACGCCCGAGGCGAGGTGACGCAGCGCGTCGACGACCATCGGTTTGTAGCCGACGTTGAAGGCAATCTTGCCGAGCTGCGTCGGCGTGTCGCCGCGCTCGATGGCGGCAGCGAGCTCGGGTTTGATCTCGAGCACTTCGAACGAGCCGACGCGGCCTTGAAAGCCGCTGAAGCTGCACGACTCGCAGCCCTGCGCGTCCCACGCATCGGCGCCCAGCGCGAAGCCGTAGCGCCGCGCGACGGCGAGCGCTTGCGACGACACGGAAGTCTTGATCTTGCAACGCCGGCAGAGCATGCGTACCAAACGCTGCGAGACGGCGAGCGTTAGGGACGACGCGAGGGTGGAACGATTCGCGCCCAGTTCCGCCAGGCGCGCGCTCACGCGTAACGCGTCGCGGGCGTGCAAGGTCGTGACGAGCGAGATGCCCGTGAGGCTCGCTTGCAGCGCGATGCCGACGGTCTCCGTATCGCGCAACTCGCCGATGAAGAGTTGGTGCGGGTTCTGACGCAAGAGCGCGCGTAACGCGATCGGGAACGTGATGCCGGCCTTCTCATTGACGGCGATCTGCGCGATGCCGGGGATTTGGCACTCGATGGGATCTTCGACGCTGCACACGTTGGACTGGTCCAAACTGATGGTTTGCAACGACGCATACGACGTCGTGGACTTACCGGAACCAGTCGGTCCAGCAATCACGCAAAAGGAGCCGGGGCGGCGCAGCCCTTTCTGGTATCGCGCGAGCAGTTCGTTGCCCATGCCCAACTGCTCGAGATCGGGCACGAGATCGAAGCGCTGCAAGAAGCGCAGCACGACTTTTTCGAGACCGCCGACTGGAATCGTAGATGTCCGGACGTCGAAAGACCGGCCGTCGAACGTCACCGTCAAGCGGCCGTCCTGCGGCATGCGCGACTCGCCCGTGTTCATGTTGGAACGAACCTTCACGAGCGAGACGACGCGTTCGAACAAGCCGCCTTCGAGCGAACGCTCGCGTTGCAGCACGCCATCGACGTCGAGGCGGACGCGTCCGGCGCGGGCGTCGGTCGGCTCGATGTGAACGTCCG
>JAABUQ010009168.1_pt1 | contig 13508 bp, 9 predicted proteins | sample 5560001 | NCBI WGS metagenome assembly JAABUQ01 (sample SAMN10711888, study PRJNA513371) | rock metagenome | isolation source: Antarctica rocks | place: Antarctica: Victoria Land, Finger Mt nord | collected 2015-12-18
ACGCGAACTCGTCCTGCACTTCGCGCGTGATTCCGAGATCGGCGTTGACGCGCGTCTGCGCCTGCGCCATCGTCCAGCCCGAGAACGGATCGAGCAGCGCGTCGTAATTCATGAGATCGACGAGCACGCCGTCGCCGAAGCGATAGCCGAAGCGCGCGTTCGGCAACGCATACGGTGCGTTGGACATCGATTCCATGCCACCGCCAACGACGACTTGCTTCGAATCGTCGTTGATGAGCCGCGCGGCTTGCAGAATCGCCACGAGGCCCGACGCGCAAACTTTATTGGTCGTCTCGAAGGTCGTCGTCTTCGCGAGCCCGGCCTTGAACATCGCTTGACGGGCGGGTGCTTGGCCGTTGCCGCCTTGGATGACGTTGCCCATGATCACGTGCTCGATGTCCGAGGGATCGATACCGGCACGCGCGACGGCCGCGCGGATCGCTTCTCCACCAAGCGTCGTCGCCGAAAGCGAAACGAGCGCGCCTCCGAGCTTACCGAACGGCGTGCGGGCGGTGGAAAGAACGACGGTTTTGGAGTTCATGGCGGTTCCTCTTACTGATACATGGGCCCCAATTCTTCACGGCGGCGCGGTGGTTGACCTCGACCGGCACCGTCGCACCGACGCAGGCGCGCGACCAGCGTGCTCGAATTTAATTCCGTCTCAAAGCTCCGGAAGGATACCGGAATGAAGAGACGCACTGCGACGGTTATCGTTGCCGTTATTCTCGCGTTGTTTACCGCTTCGCGGCTTTACGCCGCGCCAAAAGCGCCGGCGCCCGTTGCGAGCCAGGCTCCACTGCGCGAAATCGGTCGCGTACACGCGAAGACGCGTTTCTGCCAGGACGTCACCGATACGGGTGCCGCCGTAACGTCATCGGCCCTGGCGGGCGACGCGGCGCTCGACGACGATTTTCGTTACCTCGGGGTAGTTGATCTCGACAGCACGGTACTCTCGAAGCAGCGCGGACTGATGGAACTCAACGCGCGCTACACGTCGCTCGGGGAACGAGCGCGTGCGGCGATCGAACAAACCAAAACGCTGCGCGCACTGGCCGACTCCGCGCCGACGCCGGAGCAGCAGACGGCGCTGGCGGACTATGCCTATGCCCTCGGTGGTGCGTTGCACCGGCAGATCGTTCTGGCGCAGGCGCTGAGCCGCTTCATGCTCTACGTGCAAACGCACGAGCCTGTGTCGCAGCAAGACCGTGACGTCGCGATGATCGATGCGAGTTGGCGCCCCCTCGCGTTTGGCGAGCATAGTTACGACCCGCGCGACCGCGTGCCGCCCACACTCAGCGAAGTCGCGCATGCCGCGGGCGCGGAACTCGCGGAGCGCCGCACACCCGAATTCGAGGATGAGACGCGCGCGGCGAAGAGCGCCGACGCCGCCTTCATGCCGTGCATCGAAGAGGCGCCGACGCTCAAGTAAACGGGGCGAGTCGCTAGCGCCGCGACTTGAACTGCGGGATAACGCGACGAACGAGCTGCGAGACCGGGACCCGGGTCGTTGTGCCTGCGGCTGCCATTGCCGCCTGCATCTGCCCCGCTTGCGACGATATCGTGATATCCGCCTGGCCGTTTGCGCCGGCTAATGTCGGTGCCGGATTGCCGTTGCTGTTGGGATACGACGCGGCGAAAGCGGGATAGTCGAAGCCGACGAACTGCAACGTGAACTGATCGCCGTCGGTCGTCGTGCCCATGTTGGTTGCCGTATTCTGCGCGCTCGTGCAGATCGAGGGCACCGTCGTACCGGGGGCACCGGGTCCGGACGTCGCGGGAAGCGTGAACGTCCCCGATGCTGTTACGTGAATCGTGTAGTACACGGGCGTCCCGTCGGAGCCGTTGCAACTCTTCTTCGCGGCGCCGGTTGTTGGCGGACCGATGTCTTCGATCTGGATGTAACCTTCCGTAACGCCCGCGGGCAGCGTCACAGCGAAGCTCCCGCCGCCATTTCCATCCAGCGAAGCGACCGTCGGCGGCGTTGCGGCGGGGAGCAATGCGCCCGAATTGAGCCGCGCCGTCGTCGTTACCGTGCCGGCGCCCGGTGAGTTACTCGTCGCGATATTGACCGCAAGCGTGTACGTCCCGAGGGTCGGCGGCACGCCCTCGAAGACATCGAGTCCTTCGGAGAGCCCGAGGATGGTTGGGCTTAGCGCCAAGGTGTCGCGCTCGCCTTTGCCGTCTTTGTTCGGATCGAATGCCGGCGGACCGCCCCAGGGGACGAACGCGTTCGGATCGGGACTGACCGCATCGTACGCCGGCACGGCATACGGAACGAAGGTCGCGGGAACGCCGGCCGCATTGGAAGACGTACCCGTCGTCGTGTAATTGAACGGCTCGAGCCCAAGACCGGTCGCTCCGCCTGCGACACCGAGCGTCGAAGGTGGGATGGAGGGGCCATTCGTGCCTGGATTCTGTTGCGGCGTCGACGTGATCGTCGACTTACCCGCTTCGCCGCTCGACGGCCCGGTCGCAATCGTCGCCCCGAAATCATCCGCCATTCCGACCGCTGTGGGAAGCGTAAAGGGGCCGCTAAGCGTTGGCGTGTCAACCAGGGCGTCGGTGTCGCCCGGAGCTTGCGCACCTTGCGGTTGCCGGAACGTCTCGACGACGTTGAGTCCCGTTTTCGCGACGCTCGGCATGTCTCCGAAAATGTTCGCCGTCCCAACCGCGAGTTGGAGTTTGCCGGTCAGTGGATTTACGGTCGTAACCGATTGCGGTGAATTGCCGTTTCCACTGCAGCTCGCGAGCGCGACCGCGCTTAAGAGTGCGCCCGCCGGCGCGAGAAGTCGTTTGATCATCATGTTTCCCGTTGTGAGTCGCGCGCTTACAGCGCGAGCTGATAGTAGAAGTTGAAGCGCGTGATGTTCGCGGGAGCAACGGCGGGAGAGCTACCCGTGCCTGCGAGCGCGGTGGAGAGCGGAATGAGATACGCGCCGTTCGTGTAGGCAAACGCGTTGTTCGGAACGTTTGCAAAACCGCGATTGAAATAATTTCCGTTCTGGAACGTAGGATTCGCCTGCTTCACCTGGCTCGACTGTGGGCCGGCCACGCCGGTCGCCACGGGCTGGTAATACGGATTCACCAACGGTACGATACCGTAGTATGGATTGCCGAACAGGTTGGTCGCTTGAACGCCGAAGGTGCCCCGTCCGACTTTGTATTCGATAGTGAGGTCCGCCGCAAGTTCGGGGTGGAAGAGGACGCCGCCGGCCGACGGGCTGTCCGGGGTGCCGCGCGTCGCCGCAACGTTCGGCTTTAAAGCGCTGCCAGGGTTGGCGGGATCGACGAAGTTCGTCGCAAGGCCGCCGCCCGTCGCGTTTTCGAAACCCGGTATCTTCGTCGTGCCGGGCCCGACGTTGACCGACGGAATGTTTTGGAATTTACCGAGCACGAATGCGCCCGATGCCGTCGTCGTCCCCACGTTGAACGGATAGCCACGGTCGTATTGCAGCACCGGTGCCACACGCAGCCCAAACTTTGTCTTGTACTCGGCGCCCAGACGCGCCGTGAACGGGGACACGTAACCGGCACGATACACGTTGCCGATTGCTAGCGATCCGGACGAGATGATCGGCAGCGACTCCTCTCCCGAAATGAGCGGTGGCGCGCTCGTGAGAACGTTCTGATACGTGGCGCTCAGGAAGCCATCCAACCCGTAACGGACCTCCGGTGACGTCAACCCGAACTCGACTCCCGTGGTGCGATTGATTCCTTGATTGTTCGCGGTAAAGGTTTGCGACAGGATCGCACCCGTCACCGGATCCGTCGTCTCGCTGATGAGCGCAAACGACGGCAGCCCCGTGCTGAGCTTGTAAAACGGCGTGAGGCGCATGCCGAAGCCGTTCGCGAATTGGTGCTGGTACGTGACGTCGTAGTTGCTCGCAACCTGCGCCGTCGCGCCACCCAGATCGGGCGCGTCGAAGATCTGATCGTAGAGCCAGTAGAGTTGCTCGGCGTAGCTCGAGCACTTGAAGAGAACGGGTGGGCCGCTGGTGCTTCGCGAGTTCTTGTTGCTACCGCAAGCCGGATTTGCGACGCTGTCGAACGCCGGTACCCCGCGCAGCGCTTCGCCGCTGTAGAGGGCGGCCGGCGTTCCTGCAGTCTGCGCGTCGAGGAACGTCGTCGAGCGCCCGTATCCGAAACGGAGCGAGTTGTTGCGGCCCATCTGATACGAAACGGCGGCGCGGGGGTCGATCGTGCGTGGATTGATCGACGCATTGGTGAGCAACGTTGGATTGACGTCTGAGGGGTTGTTCAAATCGAGCGGATTCGAGTTGTACGGATTCGGGCCGAAATGGTAGTACGCGCCATCGTAACGCGCACCCAGATCGAGACGCACGCGGTCGCGAATGCTGATTTGATTGCGAACCGCGAAACCGAAGATCTGGAAGAGCGCAGAATTGTAGTTGATGCCCGATACCGGCAGCTTGGGAACATTTCCGTTCGAAAAATACTTCGAGAGATAACAGCCATTGGCAACGGGGCAAACGCCATTTACCGGTTGGAGAAAATCCGCGAGCGACGGCGCTTGACCGCTGCCCGGGGTGTTCGGGTTCGCGACCAGAGCTGTGCTCGAACCCCCCGTGGTTCCAGGGTTCCCGGTCATCAGCTGCGCTAAATTATAGGGCGCATATTGGTCCCAGATCGGGTGCTGGTTCTCCAAGTTCGTCGCGAACGTGAAGGTGTAATTCGGGGTGAACTGGTGGATGTAGTCAGCGATGAGGCCGTCCCGCCGGCCACCTTGAATCTGGTAGTACGGATTCTGATTGGTCTGGCCGATCAGATTGTTCAAACCGAGCTCGCTGTACGTATTGTAGACCTTGAGGTCGACGTAATTGGTCGAGTTGATCTGATTGTCGTACTCGAACTTGAGGAATTGCGTCTGATTGAACGTATCCTCTTGCTCCGATGGCCGTTGAAAGGCACCGACCTGGCCCGGAAGGGTCGGGAGGATGGACGCGAGATTTGCGATCCCACCGACGGTCGCGTCGAGGCCGATCGGTGCTTCTTGGAACGGATCGATCTGAAAATAGGCCGTCGGATTCAGACCGCCCGGGGCGATGCCGCCGTACGGGCCGAACCCGCGCAGATTGCGATTCTGATAGAGGACCTGGAGCGACTGATTGCTATTTTTGCCGAACTTGAAGACGAAGTTGTTGATGAAATCGGAGTTCACGACGCGTGCGTCGGCGAAATAGTTGCCGTACGGCGCCGCGGGCGTTCCCGGATAGCCATACAACTGGCGCTGATTATCTTGCAGGTACGAGATGTAATCCGAGACGCGGCCATTAGCGCTCGCGACCCCGTACTCGAGCTGGCCCTGATTTGCCGGGCCTGGGAGGCCGACCTCGGCATCGAGAAGGCCCGTTCCCGGATACGTGCCACGTTTGGGAATCAGGTTGACGACGCCGCCGCCGACGTTGTTTTGCGTCGCATCGCCGGCGCCTTCGACGACCTGAACCTGATTGAGGCCGCTAAACTTATTATTACTCGCGCTTGTCGCGAAGAACGGTTCCGTATAGGGAATGCCGTCGAACTGATAGCCGGTTTCGTTGGCAAGACCACCGCGAATCGTGATGTTGCCCTGCGACGTCTGCGTCGCACCGGGCACCGAGAGCAACAGGGCATTCTCGTCGGTGGACGCTGCTTTACCCGTCGATTGCACGATGCGACCCGAATTGACCGTAACCGAATCGACTGTCTGGTTTGGTTGAAACGCCGATGAAACCGAACGCGTCGTGGTCCGGCCGATTGTGCGAAGCTGTCTTGCGACCTTGATCTGCCCAAGCGTCAGGTTTTGATCTCCGATGACCGTTACGCCGGGTTCGGAAATCGGCTCGTAGCCCTGTGCTTGAATTGAAACCGTGTAGGTATCGACGATGGCGCCGAGGATGGAGAAGCGCCCCTGCGCGTCGGTCGTGGCCTGATACTTGCCCGTGGGCGCAACGATGCTCACTCGCGCATTCGCTATCGGCGCGTTGGTCGTGGAGTCGATTACTTGACCGTTGATGTTCCCGTTTTGACCGCCCGCCGCAAAGACCGGCGGCGCAGAAACGGCAAGGAACGCGAGCGCCAGAAGAAGCGCGAGGCCGTTCCGAATTCGAAACGAGCCGGATAGCAAAAGTCGAGAAAGCGTCATCGCCGCCTCTTACATAGCTTAAGTTTCGCCTTCCGCAAACGGCGCGCTGCTTCCGTGAAAGTCCAGTAGCCCAAACGGAGACGAGATGGGCGTTTAGGACTCCCAAGTTTAAATCCTGTTAAGAAAGGGCCGAAAATTCCACAGCTTTCTGTCCAGGAAGTCTTACTGCTCTCGAGCGCTTTGCGTGCACACGACGCGGTCGTCGGCCGCGCACGACTCGCATTCGAACTGCACCGTCACGTGGTGGATCGCGAACTCGTCCCGGGCGCGCGACTCGATCTCGCGGAGTATCGCCGTCGCCTCGCTGATACGCTTGCCTTGGAGTAGGACATGAGCGGAAAGGACGTGTTCGGCGCTCCCGATCGTCCAGACGTGCAGATCGTGCACGTCGACGACGCCGGGTAGCGCGCGCAGCCGCTCGCGGACGATCGGGATGGCGGCGTGTTCGGGTGCGCTTTCGAGCAGGACGTCCGCCGCTTCGCGCACGATGCGCACGACGCCGATGACGATGATCGCGGCAACGAAGAGCGATATCGCGGGGTCGACCCACGACGCACGCGTCGCGAGCACGATGAAGCCGCCGACGGCAACGGCGAAGGCGCCGATCGCATCGCTGCCGACGTGGAAGAGCGCTGCCTTGACGTTGAGGTTTTCCCGTGCGCTGCGCAGCAAGGCCGCCCCGATACCGAGATTGATAACGAGGCCGATGCCCGCAACGGCGGCCATGATATTTCCTTGCGGCACACCCGGCGCACCGAAGCGGCGCACCGCTTCGACGGCGATCAGCGCCGTGATCGCAAGTAACAGCATGCCGTTGACGAGCGCGGCTAGGATTTCGAAGCGCGCGAAGCCATAACTTTGGCGTGCGGTTGCCGGACGCCGGGACTGGACCGCCGCAACGACCGCGATGCCGAGCGCGATCGCGTCCATGAAGACGTGCGCCGCGTCCGAGAGCAAGGCGAGGCTGTGCGCGACGATCCCGCCCGCGACTTCGAGCAGCGCGAGGCCGAGCGTACACGCCAGCGCCGTCCGCAGCGGCGCGCCTTGGGTCGCGTGATCGTGCGCGCCGGCACGGCTCACGATCGCGCGCGCCGCAACGCCTTCACGATCGCAACCACGAACATCGCCCCGAACGTGACGAACGTGCGCGTCTCCGCGCGCGCGATGACGCTCGCGTCATAGACGCCCTGCGGCTCTGCGATGGGCGCCAGCCGCGGCACGATGCGCCGCACGCCTGCAACGTACGCGTCGAAGGACGCACCGAACGTTTCGCGCAGATACGCCTCTTCGAGCGGCACGATCGCCGCGTAGACCGCGAGCATCGTGCCCAGCCCCGTGAGCGCGAGGACCGTGCGCCGCGCCGGCGAGACGCCGCCGACGAAAACGAGCGTGAAGCCGACCGCGGTGATGAAGTTTCCGACGTACAGCGGATTGCGCACGTAGGCGTATGGGCCGGCCGTTACGAGTTGCGGCGCGACGACGCGATTCGAGCGAGTCGTAACGCCCGAATATCCGACCGCCCAGCAGCGCAGCGCCTCGCCGGCGAGCGCAAGCGGCATCCCGAACGCGAACGATGCTGCGGTCGGACGTCCGAAAACGACGAGCCCAATTGCCGGCAGCGCGAGCAAGGTGCCGCGGTTCTTGAAGACGACGTTGCGCCACGAGCGCTCGGTCATATCGTTCGGGCGTACTCCTCGAGGCGCGCGGCGATTTCGGCGAACGGCGCGCCCTGCTCGCGCGCGATACGCGCCACGTCGTCGTATTCGAGCGTGTGACGGTGCGTTCCGTCGATCTGCGCCGTCTTCACGCGCACGCTGCCCAGCGGCGTCTCCACCGTCGCGACGGAACGTTCGAGCGCATAACGCCGTTCGCGGCGGACGCGCACGCCGAGCGTCGTCGTCTCCGCGAGCATCGTTCGCGCGACCGCCGCTTCGCACTGCGGCGGCGCGAGCGCCCCGAAGAGCACCGCCGGGCGCGATTTTTTCATCGTGATCGGTGCGAGCCACACATCGAATGCGCCCGCCGCGAGCGTCCGCTCGAGCGCGAGTTCGAAGCGCTGCGGCGACATGTCGTCGATGTTGGCTTCGAGCACGCAGACCTCGTCATTCGCAGCGCCGGACTCGCCGGCGACCAGCACCCCGATCGAGACGCGCAGGACGTTGGGAATCGCGAAGTCGCTGCGGCCCGCGCCGTAGCCGATGCGCTCGGCGCGCATGGCGGGCCGTTCTGCGGGACAATCGACGAGTGTCGTGAGAATCGCGGCGGCGGTCGTCGTCACCATCTCGCCTTCAATGCCGCCGTCGTACGTCGCCGCGCCGCGCAAGAGTTCCGCCGTCGCGGGCGGCGGATTGGGATAGCGGCCGTGTTCCATCGCAATCGAGCCGCGCCCGATCGGAAATGCCGAGCAGAATAGCCGCTCGACGCCGAGCAGGTCGAGCGCGACGCAGGCGCCCGCGACGTCGAGGATCGCGTCGACCGCGCCGACTTCGTGGAAATTGACGTCGCCGGCGGACTTGCCGTGCACCTTCGCCTCCGCCGCGCCGAGCCGCAGATAGACGTCGCGCGCACGCGCTTTCTGACCCTCCGTCAAGCCGCTCGCAGCGACGACCGCGAGCACGTCGGAGAGATGCCGCCCGTGCGCATGGGCGTGCGCGGCGTGCTCGTAGGCGTGATGGTCTTCGCCCGGAATGACGAAATCGAAATACTCGGCCGCGATACCTTGCTTCGTGACGCGCTGCCGTTCGATCGACCAGCCCTCGACGGGAATCGTACGCAGCGCCGCTTCGATTTGCGCGGGATCCGCACCGGCATCGATCAACGCGCCGAGCAACATGTTGCCGCTCGCGCCGCCGATCATCTCGACGTACGCGACGCTCACGGGCGTGTCGGCGCCCATCACGCCGCGCCGATCGCTTCGCGCGCCGCTTCGTAGGTATCGCGCAGCGAGCGCGCGAGCGGATACGAGGGAGCCCAGCCGGTCGCGCCCTTGAGTTTACTCGCATCGCCATACGCGACCGGCACGTCCGCCGGCCGCATCAGTTTGGGATCCTCACGAATCTCGACGCCGACACGCGCGATCGTGACGAGCGTCCGCAACACGTCGGCGATCTTGGTCGGCGTTCCGCTGCACACGTTGTAGATCTCACCGTCGTCGCCGTGCAGCGCGAGGTCCGCATAGGCGCGCGCGACGTCGCGCACGTCGAGGAAGTCGCGCTGCGTCGTGAGGTTGCCGACGGGAAAGAGCGGATCGCCGCCGGCCGCGATCTCGGCGAGCCGCTTCGCAAAGCCCGCGACGACGAAGCGGTCGCTCTGGCGCGGACCGATGTGGTTGAACGCGCGCGTCACGACCGCATGCACGCCATAGGTGCGAGCGGAGGCCAGCACGATCGCCTCGCCCGCAACCTTGCTTGCGGCGTAGGGCGTTGCGGGCTGTGCCAGCGACGTTTCGCGCAGTGGAAGCGCGTCCGCGGGCTGCGCGCCGTACACTTCGCCGGAGCTCACGAAGACGAGCTTGGGGCGCGAGGCTTGGGGCAGCGAGCGCAATGCATCGACGAGCCGGGCGGTGCCGAGCACGTTCGTATCGTACGTCGGCAGCGGCTGCGCGGTCGCTTCGGGGACGAAGGCCTGCGCCGCGAGATGAAAGACGACGTCCGGCCGCGCCAGTTCCACAACGCCGCGCACGTTCCCGGCATCGGCGAGATCGAGCGGCGCATCGACGTCACGGCCGTCGAGCGTGTGACCCGCGACGAACGTATCGATGCCGCGGTGGCGCAACTCGGCAACGAGATACCCGCCGACGAAACCGTTGCCCCCGGTGACGAGCGCTCGCATCACACCGAGGCGAGCGGCCGCAAACGCTGCACATCGAAGGCGACCATCCGTTCGACGAGCTGCTCAAAGGTGACGTCCGGTTCCCAGTCCAGCAGACGTTTGGCCTTGGATGGATCGCCGATCAGTAAGTCGACTTCGGCGGGCCGCATGAAGCGCGGGTCTTCGACGACGTAGTGTTCGTAATTGAGACCGACCGCCTCGAACGCGAGCCGGCAAAACTCGCGCACGGTATGCGTGCGACCGGTTGCGACGACGTAGTCGTCGGCCACGTCACGCTGCAACATCAGCCACATCGCGCGCACGTAGTCGCCCGCAAAACCCCAGTCGCGCCGCGCATCGAGATTCCCAAGATTCAGCTTCTCTTGCATACCGAGCTTTATGCGCGCCGCGCCGTCGGTGATCTTCCGAGTAACGAACTCCTTGCCGCGGCGCGGGGATTCATGATTGAAAAGTATGCCGCTCACGGCAAATAAATTGTACGACTCGCGGTAATTCACGGTGATCCAATGGCCGTATACCTTTGCGACGCCGTAGGGACTGCGCGGGTAGAACGACGTCGTTTCCGATTGCGGCGTCTCCTGAACCTTGCCGAACATCTCGGAGCTCGAGGCTTGATAGAAGCGAATGTGCGGATTGGTGCCGCGGATTGCTTCGAGCACGCGCGTGACGCCGAGCGCGGTGAACTCACCGGTGAGGACGGGCTGGGTCCAGGACGTCGGCACGAACGACTGCGCCGCCAAATTGTAGACTTCGTCGGGTTTGACGCTCGCGATGAGATGCGTCATCGAGCTCTGGTCGAGCAGGTCGCCCGAAACGATCTCGATCCGGTCGACGAGGTGCTCGATGCGTTCGTGCACCTCGGTGCTCGTGCGCCGCGTCATGCCGACGACGCGATACCCCTCTTCGAGCAACAGTTCCGCGAGATACGAGCCATCTTGGCCCGTGATGCCGGTAATGAGAGCGGTCTTCTCCAACGCACGTCCTTCACGATTAGGGGATACGGCTTCTTTGCCGCGCGAGCCAGTACGCGCCTTCACTCCAGTCTCCGCGCCGACACGTTCGCTGCGCGACCAATGGCGCCCGAAACGAACGTCGTTACCGGTTCCAGTCCGCCCGCGCGAGTGCGTCCCACTGCGCATCGCTCGTGCCGGTCCAGTCGAAGAACGAGATGCCGAGCGCGCCCTGCGTATGCGCGGCCCGGGTAGCGGCGGCGATCTCTTCCGGCGTCGAGGCGCCGCGCGTTCCCACGGCCGACGTCTGGCCGCCGAGGATGAGGGGCACCGAACGGCGCCCGAGTTCGCGCGTTCGGGCGTACGAGCGCGCGACGGTCGAACGCACACCGCTCGGCGTCGTCTCACCGCGCCCGAGCATCCGCCAATACGTCATCGGTTGCACAGCATCGGCGTTCGCGGCAATCTCGGCGTACGGGTAATCGCGCTCCGTGAGCTGTTCGAGCACAGGATCTTCGACCGTCGCGATCAGCGGATACCGCGGGCCGAGCGCCTGGCGCAAGCGATGCACGTCATCGACGATCGCGGCGCGGCCCGCGCTGCCGTCACCGAGGTATCCGTCGCCGCGTTCGAGATCGACGGCGAGCGCCGCGAAGCCATTCCCATTGTGCGTGCGGTAGGCCGTCGTCGCGACACCGAGCGCGAGATCGTCGAAGGCCGCGGACCTCGGAACGGTCCAGCCGACGACGGCGATATGCCGTGCCGCCGCAGCGTCGATGAGGGCGTCGACCACCGGGCGAACCGCGGGTGTTATTTCCCAGTACGGTCCGTACGCCGTGCGCAGCTCGATGGCTTGGATACCGGCCTGCGCGGCGCGCGCGACCATCGACTCCGGATCGAGGCGCTGGGCGGCGTCGGGGTCGTTCTCGTCGGGCGAGAACGAAAGCCACATGCCCTTGCCCGCGAGCGCGGCGACGGTTCCGTGTGCCGGCTCGACGGGGACGTTGACCCGCGGCAACGATCGCACGGCCGCGCCAGGAAGCGCGATTGTGTACCTATACGACACGCCGGGCTGCACGGTGACGTCGCGGTACGTTGCGGCCGGCGGCGCGACGAGCGCGAGCCCACGGGATCCGTCCGAACCGCGCCGTGCGATGCGCACCGTCCCTGCCGCGACGCGCGGGAACCACCCGATCTGCACGAGATGCGGTCCGAGCGCGCGCGCCACGATCGGCATTTGCGCGGCATCATGCGGCTTCGTCGCGATGCGCACTTCCGCTAAGCCCGGGGGATCGACGAGGCGCGCAGCGATCGCGATCGGTCCATCTTCCGTCGTCGCGACGATCGCGGCGGCCGCACCGAAACGAAGTCGCGTCTGCCACTGGACGCTTCCGCGCGAACTGCGGAATTCGACGTCTCCGCCATGCAAAAGCAGCGTCGGCGCACCGCCTGCATCGCGAAACGAGGCGCGCACGAGCCAGCGATATTCGCCGTCGGGCGTCACGTCGAACGGCTCGACGGCAAGCGGCATCGCCGCCGGTGGCGCGGGCGCGAAGACGGCCGCACTCGGCCACACGCGTGGCGTGGCGCGCGCCTGCGCTGAAGGACCGGCTGATTCGCCGCCGCGCAAACATCCGATTAACGCGGTTAGCGCGCAGAGCAGCACGACGCACACGACGCCGGAGCGGCGCCGGCTGCTTACGTGACGAACTTGCGGAGCCCGCGCGGCTCGTCGCCGTCGATGCCGCGCGTGCGCCCGATGTAGAGCGCGAGCAACTGGCCCGTCACGAGCCAGCCGAGCGTGTTGAACGGCTCGTCGAGGATCGGTCCGAGCCGCGTGATGCCCGCGACGTCGGCCCCGACGACGTAGCGCAGCGTCTCCGATCGTTCCGCTTCATCGAGCGGCCGTTCGACGACCGTTCGCGACGCTTCGTCGACGACGCCGACGAGCGCCGTCGCCGCATCGAGGATCGCCGCGCTGCCGTGCCGGAACTCGCCCGCCGCGAAACCCTCCGCGTGCAGATAGGTCGACTCTTTGAGCTTGAGCGCGAGTTCGAGTGCGACCGGAACCCCATAACCTGCGCCCACGACCGCGACGCTGTGACGCCGCGCGATCCGCTGCGCGGCTTGCGCGACGAGCTGCGTCGCCGCCGCATCCTCGAGCCACGCGCCCAGTTCGTCCGCTGCGCGCGCGAGGGTCGCCGCGTTGCGGTCGCTCGTCGCTGCGACGAGGGCGGCACCCCACAGCACGACCGCGACCATCGTCGTGACGCTCTTGGTTGCCGGAACCGCCTGCTCCCGGCCAGCTTCGATATCGATCACGACGTCGGCGCGCGCCGCGAGCGGCGAATCGGCACTGTTGGTGAGCGCGACGAGGCGCGTCGGTGCGAGCAGTTCGACGGCCCGCAGCACGTCGGTGGACCGGCCACTTTGCGAAAGCGCGACGACCGTGCGCCCGCGGCAGGCACCGCGTTCGAAGGCCGCTTCGGTTGCCGCGAGCGCGGCCGCGCGGGCGCCACGGCGGCGCAGCGCGAGCGCGCCGAGCATCGCGACGTGGAGCGAACTGCCGCTGCCCACGAGCACGA
>JAABUQ010009169.1_pt1 | contig 13508 bp, 18 predicted proteins | sample 5560001 | NCBI WGS metagenome assembly JAABUQ01 (sample SAMN10711888, study PRJNA513371) | rock metagenome | isolation source: Antarctica rocks | place: Antarctica: Victoria Land, Finger Mt nord | collected 2015-12-18
GGAGCTGCTGCGCGCCAGCTTCCGGCAGTTCCAGGCGGCGCGCGCGCTGCCGGCGCTGCGCGCGCGCGCCGCCGGCCTGGAGGCGCGGCCCGGGGCGCATCTGTAGGGTGTTTAGGTTAGGGTTTACAGCGTTGACCGTGGGACTGGAAGACGTGCCGCGAGGCATGGCGGACGCGGGACGCGAAGCTTGGCACTTTGGCTTCTCTGCTGCTTGCATGCTTAGATTGCGTGGTTCTTTATCACCCACGCGGTGCACACTGCAACAAACATGTCTGTGCATACGCTGTTCCTGCCGTGCTTGATCGTTGCCTGCGTGCGAGCCGCTGCTGGCATCAGTGCATCGGGCCGCATGATTCCACCTCGCCACCCTAGCTCGGGCAAGCGCCGACCCCCACTAGGAGGCCACTGCTGCCAGGGCTGCGCGCCGTGCCTTCCGCGAGCAGGGTACGCAGAACGACCAGCTCCGAGCCTGGCGGCGCAGGCCGAGCGCGACGCGGTGGCAGTCGAGGACGAGGCGGCCGTGGCCGAGTACGCGGCGCTCGCGGCCGCGCGCGCGGAGGCCGCAGCGGCCGCGCGCGCGGCGCTCACGCAGCCGGCGCACGTGCTGCCCTTCCTGCAGCCCGGCCGCCTGGTGCGCGTGCTCGCGCCGGCCGGCGCGGACGCGCCGGGCGGCGCTGCGGCGGGCGCGCCCGAGGCTGGGCCGCCGGCCGACGCCGCTGCCGCGCGCCTGGCCAGCAACGGCGAGGCCGGCACCAGCGGAGGAACCCTGCCCGGGCTCGAGGACGAGGGCGCCTGGGCGGCGGTGGTCAACTTTGAGCGCGTGGGCAGCGCCAAGGCGGCGCCCGGCGGCGGCGGCGGCGGCGCCGCCGACGGCGGCGGCGGCGGCGGCGGCGCCGACGGCGGCGGCGGCGAGGCCGGGCAGTACATCGTGGACGTGCTGGTCAACTGCGCGCCGGACTTGGTGCCGGGCCGGGGGCCGCGCAGGCGCGCGCGACGAGGAGACGGCACTCTGCATGCGGAGCCATGCTGTCAGTGCGTCAGGCATGCATGCCATGACAGAGTCTTGCCGCAGGTGTCCAAACCGCGACGCGGTCGCGGCACTCGGCAGTCGGCTCTGTACACCTACGCTCTCCTTCCCCGGAATGCAGGACAGAATACAAAAGCATTGGTTTCGCGTCGTTTCCTTGCACCACTAAGGCGCGCCACGCTCGCGCGCAGGCGGCCGCGGCCGGTCGCGCCGGGCGCGCCGGGCGTGCCGCTGGTGGCGCCCGCGCCGCTGGGCGAGCTGGCCGCGCTGAGCGCACTGCGCATCCACCTGCCCCAGGACCTGCGCGCGCCCGACGCGCGCGCGCTCGCCGTCAAGGCGCGCGCGCCCGCGCGCCCTGACCGCGCCGCGCTCCGCTGGCGCCGGGGCGGACGCGGGGAGGAGGGCTACTTGCAGCTCGTGGTTGTCGGTGCACAATGTTACCAGAAGGGGCATGCGCGGCCTGCTGCGGAGGATTGGTGGCTAAAGGTGAAGAGGGCGAAAGGAAGAAGGATGTGGGTGCTCGCCATCATGCCCATGCACACTTTCACTGGCCCCGACGCGTGTGAGCCGCGCATGGCTGGCCCGGTGGAAAAGCCGTCTGCTGAGGGCGGCAGCAGCTGTGCATGGCCCGGCCGCGGCGCGTCAGGCAGGTGGGGCGCGCGCGCGCCCAGGCGCTCGCCCAGGTGCAGAAGCGGCACCCGCGCGGCCTGCCGCTGCTGGACCCCGAGGAGGACCTGCGCATCGACGACCCCGCCTTTCGCAAGGCGCAGCGGTGCGCCGCGGCCCGCGCCCGCCCGCAGCGCCCCCCGCGCGGCGCCGCCACCCAGGCACTGACTCCCAGGGCTGCGCGGCGCGCGGCGCGCCGGCGGCGCGCCTGATCAGGGCAGGGCGCGCCTGATCAGGATAGCGCGCCTGATCAGGGCAGGGCGCGGCTGATCAAGATAGAGCGCGCCTGATCTGGATACCCTATCCTAACCCTATCCGAGCCTGCCAGCCGCCGCGCACGCGCCGCGCGCCAGGAAGCTGGAGACGCTGGAGGGCCGCCTGGAGCGCCACGCGCTGGCGGCCGCGCCGGACCTGGGCCCGCGCCTGGCCGCGCACGCGCGCAAGCAGGCGCTGGGCGCCGCCGCGGCGGCCGCGCGGCGCGAGGCCAAGCGCGCGCAGGGCCTCATCCTGGCCGACGAGCTTAAGGCGCGGCGGCGCGTGCTGCGCCGCCTGGGGTGCGCCCCTTGTCCGCACGGTTGGGCCGGACCTGGCGTCAACACCCTGACCCTGTCCCTGCTGGAGCAGGTTCAGGGTGTCTGAACCCCCGCGCGTCTGGCCGCGGCGCTGGCTCAGCTGCAGCGCTGCGCTGTATGTCGCGCATGCTCGCCGGACGTGTAGCAATCCTTGAGCCACCTGTTCGTCCCTGTGCGGTTGCGGCCCTGCGTGCTGCGCCCCAGCGCGCCTCCCCTGCCTCCTCCCTGCGTGTCAGTGCAGTTGTGGCGAGCGTCAGAAGCCGCTCAAGCACACTGCATGTCTATTCGCATGCGTGCCTTTCCGTGCCTCGTATCGATCGCCGGCAAGCCGGCACGCCGGCAAGAAAAGTGCTGATGCGCGGGAGCGGGGGCGGCGCAGGTATGTGGACGCAGAGGGCCTGGTGACGCTCAAGGGCCGCGTGGCGGCGGAGGTGCAGAGCGCGGACGAGCTGCTGCTGACCGAGCTGCTGTTCACCGGCGTGTTCCAGGCGCGTGCCTCGTGCCCTGCCGCGGGCGCCCACCCTAAGCCTAATCATAGCCTGACCGGCGCGCTCCAGGCGCGCCGCCTGGCGCCGGGCGGTGAGCAGGCTGCCTTGCTGCAGGGCCGCCGCACCGCGCCAGAGCCGGGGCGCTCGGCGTGAGAGGGCGGCTCGGGTTCCTGGCGTGCGGCCCGCCGCGCGCGCGTCATGCCAGGGCGGGGGGATGCGGCGCCGCGCAGGAGCTGAGCATGGAGGCTGCCGTGGCGCTGGTGTCGTGCCTGGTCTGGCGCGAGCGCGGCGATGGCGGCGCCGCTGTACGTCCTGAGCTGCAGGGCCCGCTGACCGCGCTGCGCGCGGCCGCGCGGCGCGTGGGCAAGGTGCGCGCGCAGAGCGATTCTTGAGACAGGCCCATGAAGCGCACCTGAAAGTAGGAAAATCTACTTTGCTTTGAATGTGGGGTCGGGCCCTCATCTCTGGCGGGGCGCGTGGGCGTGAGAGATCGCCGCAACTGCATGCAAGTCGCCAGGCGCCGCCCACAGTCTGCCAGAGGGATGCATCAATATCGATCTCGGCTGGGCGGGTGGGACCCTGCCGCTCTGCGGCAGCCCCGCAAGCAGGCCTTCCGGCGCAAGTCACGCGCGCCGCGGCGGCTCCCCCCGGCCCCATGGAGAGCGGCGCTCGGCCCGCGTGGGCGAGCGTTGGGTACGGGTAGTGTACCCTACCCTACCAAAGGGCACCCTACCCCACCGCCTGCGTGCGCGCCCAGGTGGCGGCGGAGGCGCGCATGGGCCTGGACGTGGAGGAGTACGTGGCGTCGTTCCGGCCGGACCTGGCCGACGCGCTGTTCCAGTGGGCGCGCGGCGCCAGCTTCGCCGAGGTCGCCAAGCTGTCGCACGTGTTCGAGGCGCGCGCGCGCCTGCAGCGCCGACAGGGCTGGCACGCGTCCGGCCGCGCTGCTGCCGGAACACGCGCCGACTCGCCCAACTGGAGTCGCCTGCGTCGGCGCTGCTCCCTCCGATGACCCCTGTCTTAGAAGCTGCTGCCAGCGACCAGCCTGCGCGTGCTGTGCGCGGCAGCCAGAGGCAGGCACAGCACCAAGCCGTCGGCGCCTTTGGCTGCTCGAGTAGCAGCGCGCTGACAGCAGCGCGCGCGGCGCTGCCGCAGGGCTCGCTGGTGCGCGCGGTGCGGCGCGTGGAGGAGGTGCTGCGGCAGGCCGCGGCGGGCGCCGGCATCATGGGTGAGGCCGCCCTGGTCGCGCTGTTCCAGCAGGGCAGCGCGGCGATCAAGCGCGACGTGGTGTTTGCCGCCTCGCTGTACCTGTAGACGGGCCGGGCTGCATGGGGTCGGACCTATGGGGCACCGTGTTGGCAGTCCACGGTGAGCAGCAGCGATTATGCTGCTCCATAGTTCACACTGGTTGAGGTGCGAAGGCAGGTATTTAGGCGCGTGGCACACGCTGCTGCTCGCTATGACAGAGGTCCGGGGCAGTGGGTGAGCGGCATGTGTCTGAATGCAGGCACAATGTGTCCAACTCTCAAACATTCTTAAACATTCAGGACTAACTCGCATCCTGAAACAGCCTCATGGTGGGCTCATAGACCTGTGAGCTAATCATGTGCACATGCGACCTGCCGCGCTTCTGGAATTTGATCACGTGCACGCCCGCCTGCCGCGGCGGCGCCCATGCCGCTCAGGGCCGCGCGGCCCGCGCTGCGTACAATGACTTGTGGCCTGCAGAACGGTGTCACCTGGCCTTGCCCAGATAGTGCCTATCGACCAGGTCCTTCACCACCTCCGTGAGCTTCACCTGGAACACGCGCGCCACCAGGTGCGGGCGGTTGCCGGCGGTCTGCCCGGGCATCAGCTCCGCCCCGGGCAACAGAGCATGCAGGCCGAGCTGCTGCACGGGCAGACCGCCAATGACCGCCCGGACCAGCTGGCGCGTGGTCAAACCAAGCTCACGGAGGTGTGGAAGGACCTGACCGACAGGCTCACCTGTGACCAAGTCCAGGCGCCCCCTTTCTGTAGGCCACAAGCCACCCATGCAAGCGCGAGCCGCGCGGCCCTGATTATCATGGGCGTCGCAGAGGCAGGCCGATGTCTATGTGATCGAGTTCCAGAAGTGCGGCCCGCCGCACGCGCACATAATGAGCTCACAGGTTGTCTCGATTGTCTGGGCGTTCGCTGCAGCGCACGACCAAGCTATCATAGCGAATACAAAAATCATATGTTGAATTTGTATTCGATATGAATGCATGCCTGCGGAGCAGCCTACTTTGGCTGTTGACATATTGATAGGCGAATCCAAACTAGGTAATCCAACCGTCCGTATGGCCCTGATTCCCACACGATGTTGTGCTGCTGCACATCGCTTGCGAGCAGCAATGGTAAGCGCTGTATGATAGTCGCCCGCATACCTGCGAATTCCTGGATTTCAAGCTTTTGCAGGTATCTGCAGTGGCTTGCCTAGCCTGAGCACGTTCCTGACAACGCACTACCGCTTGCGCTGGGTGGACGCTCATAACTTACACACCTGCGTCAGTCCCAGGCGCAAGTTCAAGTAGATGCGTTGTACGTATCGTGCCAGGCAATGTAAACCACCGCAAGTACTTTTCAAGGCTGGCCTGCTTTGAAGCGCAGGTACACGGGCAGACCTTAGACAGCGCCCAGCAGTGCTGTTTACGAGCAATGTGGAGCCGGAGAACACTGTCACTTCAAGCAAAGGCAGGAAGTGACGATCCACACGCACTGGGTGCCTGAGGTCTGACAGGCAACGGTGGATAGACCACGCCCAGCTGTTGACGTTCAAGCAACTGGCATTGCCCCAGTCGGACAGTGCAACCGCCCGCCACAGAGAGTCCACCGGGACCTGCGCCAGCGCGTCCCAGAACCGGCATGCACTGCGCAGCCAACTGCCCGCCGGCAGATTTGAGCCAAAATATGCTTCATGTGGACCCGGGCCACTGGGCTGAGCGCAAGTCTGCATGTGCACTGCATGCGCATCGAAAATAAATTAATTGTGCGCCACTTGATAATTCGCCCGAGTCTCAAGACTCAGCTTGGCTCAACAACACCCAAGCTTGGCTCAACGACAGCCCCCTCCTGCAAGCAGACCCACCGAGCGACAGGGCGCCAGATGGGCTGCACCCGCAAGCCGCGGCCGCCTTGATGCATGCCGGCATCGCCCCCGGCACCCCCCTGGCACCGAGCCCGCCCGCGCTGCAGAGCAGGCTGGTGCAGCGCCCCGCGCAGCCGGCGCGCGCCTGGATGGCCACAGAGTTGACAGCGAAGACCGCGCTCGGCGCGCCGGTGCGCGTGACCTTCTCGCGCGACGACATCCGCATCCAGGGGCCCAACGTGGACCTGCAGGCCACCCCGCAGTACCTGCAGAAGGACTGCCTGCTGTTCCACTACCCGGAGACGGAGGCGCTGGCGCGGAAGGTCTGCGAGGCCAGCCGCTGCAAGGTGGAGCTGGGCGAGATCAAGTGGGCGTGCGCGCCCGCCCACCCCACCCCACCCCCCCCTGCTGCGTTGCGCGGGGCTGAGAGAATCAGCCGGTGCGGAAGCTAGTGATTCGCCGCACCGAGACGCCAGCCGCCGCCGGCCGTGTATCGCACCCGCGCACCTGCGCACCTGCGCACGCACTGCGCCCCACGCGCGCGCAGGAAGTTCGCGGACGGCTTCCCCAATGTGTTTGTCAAGGACGCGACGCGCATCCGCAACCGGCACGTCGCGTTCCTGGCGTCCTTCCAGGACGCGGGCTCCATCTTCGAGCAGCTGTCGGTCATCTACCAGCTGCCGCGCATGTTCGTCGGCTCCTTCACGCTCGTGCTGCCGTACTTCCCCACCGGCACCGCCGAGCGGGCGCGCGCGCGGCCCGGGCCTCTGGGGTGGCAGCCCTGAGGTTGCCCCGCTGCCGCCGCTTGTGGTCGCCGCACGGGAGCCGCTGCGACGCTGCGCGCAGCCTGCGCAGCTTGGCTGCGACTAGCTGACGCCAGCGGCTGCGTGAGTGACGCTCCTGAGGGCGCAGCGGGCGGCTCAGAAACCCGGCTGCGCATCGGCGCTTTGCGCTTCGGCCAGAATATGTGACGGGGGCTTGAGCGTGCCGCACGTGCGCTGCGGCCGAGGCGCCGCGCCGCGGCGCAGGTGGAGGCGGAGGGCGACGTCGCGACGGCGGTTACGCTGGCGCGCATCCTGTCCAGCATCCCGCTCTCGCGCGGCGGGCCTACCAGCGTCGTCATCTTTGACATCCACGCGCTGCAGGCGCGCGGCGCCCCAGACCCGACGCGCGCGCTGGCGCGCGCGCGGGGCGGCCCGTTGCAGGCGTGCAGACCAACGACTGTGCGCTCACACATGGCGCTCATACTAACAGAGCATTGGCTCCTGGCAGGCCGGATCGGCGCGGAGCATGAGCGTGTTGCAGACATGCAGGCCGCGCTCAGACCGGCTGCGTGAGCATGCGGCTGCTGCGGAGCGCTGCCGCCGGCGCGGCCGCAAGGCGGGCACCCACGCGGGCGCCTCACGTGCGGCGCGGCGCGCAGGAGCGCTTCTACTTTGGCGACACGGTGCTGCCGCTGTTCGAGAGCGGCATCCCGCTCGTGCGCGAGCGGCTGCAGCGGCTGCCGGACGCCGGCAACGTCACCATCGCATACCCCGACGAGGGCGCCTGGAAGCGCTTCCACTACCAGTTCGGCGACTACCCGGAGGCGCGTCCCGGCTGCGAGCGCTGCGGAGCGGCGCGGACGCAGGCAGCCGCCTGTGGTCCTGCATGGCATGCCTGGCGCCCTGGGCGCGCCGCTCCGCTGTCGAGCCTGGGCGGTGCCGGCGGGCTCTGCTGCCCTCCGGGCCGATAGATGCTCAGCCCTGCCCTGGAATTTAGGGGTCATGTGCCTTTGGTCCCAGCTCGGTAACAGCCAACCACAATCATCCTGCAGCTTGCAGCGCCTCCGCCGCTCCCGGCACTGCGAGTCACACCGGCGGCGCCGCCGGCGGCGCGCCGGGTCGTCGGGCGAGACAAAATGCGCCCCCAGGCCACCGTGCCGGGCCCTCGGGCAGCGCGGTGCGCCTGCCCGAGGCCGCATGTAGGGCAGGACAGCGGTAGGGTATGCGAAGGGCGCGCGCGCGCAGGTGATCTGCACCAAGGTGCGCGACGGCGACAAGCGCATCGTGCGCCTGAAGGAGGGCGTGGCCAAGGGCCGGCACGTCGTCATCGTGGATGACCTGGTCCAGTCCGGCGGCACGCTCATCGAGTGCCAGCGCCTGCTCACCACGCAGGTGCCGCGCTCGCGCCCGCGCGGCCGGGGTGAAGTCATGCATGGTGGGCGCATGCACTGCCAGCCGATGCGAAAAACACAGGAGACCATGACAGCGACTGCCCAGCAGCTGGCAGGGCCCGCTCCTCATGCGGACGCGGTTGTGATCCTGGGTGCATGGACGGCCCTCTGATCGCAACAGAGTCGTTCGTGTGATCTAGGAGTTGTGTGTGACGTGTCAATGAGCGTGGGGCTGTGCAAGGGTCAGCGGGTTGACCGGTGCGTGCCCTCTGCACGCACTTGCAGCGGAACCATGCATCGCCTGTTGGCCGCACCCGGCCTGACATCGCACACGCGGCCGCCCGCCGGCAGGGCGCAGTGGCGGTGAGCGCGTATGTGACGCACGGCGTGTTCCCGCGCGCGTCCTACACGCGCTTCATCCAGGCCAACGGCACGCCGGGCGCTTTCACGCACTTCTGGATCACCGACTCGTGCCCGCGCACGGTGGCCGCCGTGGGCGGCCAGGCGCCGTTTCAGATCATCAGCCTCGCGGCGCCGATCGCGGCCGCGCTGCAGATCTGACGGCCGCGGCGCGCGCGCGCTGCTCGAGCGCTGTGCGTGCGTTCCGGCGGGCGTGCTGCAGACGGGCGCTGGCGCCCGTGTGACCGCTGGGCTCATGCACGTCGGCCTGGCCCGGATGGATGTTGGGAGGTATCCTCCTCACCCTGCCAGCTATGCGTCTTGCATGCATGTGGACATGCGCCGCGCCATGTCAGTGCTGGTGCACGTGCGCATGCGCGGGCTGCGGCATGTCGGAGCTGCTGCATGGATTTCGCTTGGAACTTGCTTTGCAAGCGGGTGTTTGCCCGCGGTGCTGTTGCCCATGCTAGAAACCACAGCGACAGCACCTGTCGGAACAGCTTGCCTAACGAACACTGCGCCATGCCATGCAGCAAGGCTGAGTGCGATGCAAAGATTATGCGAGCTAGCATCATGATGCATGGACGCATGTGCGCCATATGCCTAGCACTGCCTTGAGATTGCACTTTGTTCACACTGTAAAGGGTCACTTCATGCACAAGGCAGGCACCAGTACTCTCACCAGGTTGTTCGTGATCCATATTGACAGCATGCACTGTGCTGAGTCTGGGCAGTGGGCGTGGGTCGTGCGGTGGCCCTGAATGCACAGGTGGGCGGTGGCTTGTGCGCGCTGGGCTGGCTATCTGGGCATGGGGACAAACTCGCAGCAGCCTACCCCAGCTTGCGATGGTGCCAGCAGCTGCTCATACGCGGCGCAGATAGGAGCGCTCAGTGTCGCCGCTGCGTATTACCTACTCCAGCATGACAAGCCCGAAACAGGCTGTGCTTATGCAGCGGACGCGGCGCCTCGCTGAACCGGGGCGCGCCCTGTCAGCGCGAGCAGCACGCCGGCGTGCGTCCCGCGTCGCGGTCACTTGGCGCCCGCCACGACCCAGAGCCGGCCGACGCCCCTGCAGGCCGCGCAGCGCGCCGCCGGGCTGCGGCGCGCAGGCTCACGCGGCGCCAAGCACCTTGCTGAACAGGGGCGCGCCCTGCAGCGCGAGCAGCACGTCGGCGGGCGCGGCGCGCAGCGTGACGCGGCGCAGGCGCTCCTCGCGCCCGGGGCCCAGGCCCAGCAGCCCGTGGTCGGCCAGCGTGGAGCAGGCCGCGCAAAAGTCGGTGCCGCCCAGCGGCCCAAAGCCCACCTGCGGGCCCAGGCGCGCGCGGGTCGCGAACGGGCAGGGGCCGCCGCCCGAGCGGCCCAGCAGCCCAGAGCCAGCACGCACGTGCAGTCGGGCGCGGCGCTTTGATATAGAGCAGCATGGCCAGCTAGGACGCTTTGAGATCTGCGCTGCCGGGAGTCTTGCTTATGGTTTATGACATGTTTATAAAGCTTTTCGCCTGGTCCCATTGAGAGTGGGCCACAGCGATGCACGGGCAGCGTATGCATGCATGCAAGCCCAAAAGCTCCCCTTGTGCGCAGCCGCGGACTGCTGGCACAGCCTGCGCAAGGTGCATGGGGTGTGAGCAAGGGAGTTGCGGAGCCGCGGCCGCCACCTGCTGGCACAGCGCGCGGTAGGCGTCGCCCAGGTCGGCCAGCAGGCAGTCGCGAGCGCGTGCGGCCGAGCCCGGCCGCGGCGTGCGGCACGCGCCGGCGGCGGACAGGCGCCGCCCGGGCCCGCCCGCCGACAGGCGCCGCGCGGACGCGGGCGCGGGCGAGCTGCCCAGCGACAGCCTCCGGCCCTGCCGGTGCGGTAACGCTGCGCTAAGCGCCGGAGCGAATGGGCCCGGCGCGTCTGGTGCGTTGAGCCCCGGGCATGTCCCTCTGAAGTGCAGCACACTGATGGCGAGGGCTAGACATGCAGCATGAGAGAAAAGCAAGCTTTTCGAGCCCTAGCTAGGCGCAGCCAAGGGTAGCAGGGCGTGCACACGCTCGGCGCTTGGCAGCACCTGGGCAGGGCAGGGCGAGGCACAGGGCGTGCAGGCGGCCGGCGTGTCGCAGCCGGCCGGCGCGCCCAGCGCGCGCATGGCCGCGCACAGCAGCAGCTGCTGCTGCTGGGGCAGCCCGCGGATGGCGAGCACCGCCGCCGCGCTCTCGCCCGCGCCTGCGCACGGATTCCGCCCGCCGCTCGGCGTGCGAGCGCGCCCCTCTGACTGTCCCTTGCAGGCTAGAACGATGAGCCAGCCCAAGCCGACCCTATTACTTTTTTATGCAGTATGTAGTGACTTGACGTCCGGATACAGGCCTGATTGAAGAGCTGCATGCCCCGATGTCATCGTGCATCCACTCCAGGGAGCACCCAGCCACATGACAGAAGTGTTGCACAATGGCGCGTCGCGACTCTCTGCACTCACGCAAGACAGGCGCGGCGCCACTGAGTGCGGCGGAGGGCACGCGCCGCCCTGGGCGGCGGACAGTGCGGCGGCCATGTCGCCGAGGCTGACCAGCCGGCGCATGGGCGCAACGGCGCCGCCGCCCGGCGCGCTCGATGCGGGCGGCGCCGCAGCCTCGGCCGCCTCCGGCACCGCCGCCAGCGGCGCCGCGTCCGGCCACGCGGCCTCGGGCGGCGCGGCCGCGGCGCGCACCAGCTCCCCGAGCGCGGCGCTGCAGGCCTCCAGTGCGGCGCGCATGTCGCCGCTGCGCGCCGCCACCTGCCCCACGCGGCAGCGGTCAGCGCGCGACGTGCGAACGCCCACGCGTCACTGCAGCCTCCCGCGCCCACGTTTCACAGAGATGCGCCCGGCGCGGGAGCTCGCACGTGACAGCGCTGCAGCTCCTCGTCAGCCCCGCCCCACCTGCTGCCCTTACGTTAGCGCACTGACGACCGACATAGCGGCATCACGTGCATGCCGGTGCGAAACGCAGCAAGTTTGTGCAACCCACGCACGTCCCTGCTGTCAATTCAGGCGACGGGCCGGGCGCGCGCCTTCTTGGCGCACAGGCGCAACGCCTGCGGCGCGAATACGGGCCCGGGCAGGCGGCCGAGCCGCTGCGCCAGCAGCGCCTGCAGCTGCCCGGCGTCGTAGGCCGGGAAGGGCAGCAGCGCCGGGCGCGCGCCCAGGCCGGCCAGCGCCGGCAGCGCGCGCTCGGTCAGGTCCAGCGCGTTGGCCACGCCCGCCAGCACCAGCCGTGCGCCCGGCAGCTGCCGCGTGGCGCGCGCGCGTGCTCAGGGTTTGGGTTAGGGGGCTCTACCCTAGGCCGCCGCCTCTCAGCCGCGTATTGCTCGACAGCCGGGCTGCTGGAGAGAGGACGCGGCCGGCGCGCGCGTGGACAGCGCGCGTCCTGCCACGCGGCTGCTGTGCTGCTTGTGGCGGCGTGAAGGCAGCACACGGGGCACGCGGAGGTGCTCTTTATGGGCGGCACATGGCGCACATGAGGGCGCTCCCATTGAGCACACCTTGAGGGTGCTCTTTGTGCGCAGCACCATAATGCTCCTTGTGGGCAGCATATTGCAACACTTGAGGGCGCTCCTTTTGGTCGGCACATTGGGACACATGGGTGTGCTCCCTGTGGGCGGCACATTGGGACACACGAGGGTGCTCCTTGTGGGCAGCACATGAGGTTCTCTTTCGAGTGCAGCAGCAGTGCGACAGGAAGGGCTCCCTGAGGGCGGCCTTAGGGCCACCTTAGGCAGCAGGAAGAGCTCGGTCAGCACGGCCTGGTCGCCGGCCAGCAGCTGGTCCATCTCGTCCAGCACCACCACCGCCGGGCCCCGCGGCGCTGGCCCCTTGCGCGCGCGCGGCGCGCGGCCGGCGCCCGTGCGCGGCGCCGCCCGGCCCCTGGGCGCCCGGCCCGCGGCCTGCACGGCGTCCTTCAGCGCCGCCAGGGCCACCGCGGCGGCCGCCGCGCCCGCGCCCGCGCCCGACGCGCCTGCAGGGTCCACGGAGGTCAGAAGCAGCGCCCTCTCCCCCGGCCGACAGCGGTGCGTTCGCTGCCTCTCTGCGTGAACGGCACCGCACACTAAAATTGCAATCATGATGATATTAACACCCCCGTAACTCACCCAACCCCTGAGCAGCACAGCCACAGGGAGGTGAGCATCCTCGCGGCCGCGCCTGGATAGGTGATGGGCTCGGCGGCGGTGCCGGGCGGCGCGGCCAGGCCGGCGGCGATGCGCGCGTACACGTCGGCCGGATGCGCGAGCGTCATGCAGTTGATGGACACCAGGCGCGGCGCCGGCCGGCCGGCCGCGCGCTCGGCGCGCGCCGCGCGCCGCAGCGCCTCTTGCACCGTCAGCGACTTGCCTGCCACACGCGCCGCCCCCGTGAGAGCCGCAAGCGCTCCCTGCCGGCCGCGTGCCCGTGCTGATCCGGGGCCGGCCGCACGCCCGCGCTGATCCGGGACAACGACTTCCTGAAGGTGTGCTCCGCCGGTACACAGGAGGCGTGCTCAGTTCCCGACACAGCTATGTCCCTTTCATGCCAGCGCACCTGCCGCAGTGTCCCTTAGACACAATGGTGCGTCAAGGGGGGGAGGCACAGACTGAATGCCCCGACGGCCATCTGGGGAATTGCGTGGATCGACCGCGCGCGTTCCTGCCCGGGGGCGCGCCCGTGCCGGGCAGGCCGCTGAGATAGAGCGCGCCGCCGCGGCCCTCCGCGGCGGCTGCGGTCAGCGCGGCCTCCAGCTCCGCCAGCTGCGCCTCGCGGCACAGCGGCGGCGCGCCGCGCGGCGGGTTGGCCACGTGCAGCGCGGCCTTGGCCGCGCGCACCTGGCGCCGCCCCGGCTGGCGTGAGCCGACGGCGTGGCAAGCAGGCAGGGCGCAGCAGGGTGTCTCGCACGGGCTGGAATATTACAGCAACAAACCGCTCGCCAAGGAGGCACACAAAGGGGGCAATGTTGTGGCTCGCACACGACCAGGCATCAGCGTGGACCATTATCAACGCCTGTACGGGACAGTCCTTCCCCAAAGCCCCTCCCCAAAGGTGTTGGGCGGGGACGGAGCAACACCACCCGTAGCATCACGAGGCATGCGCACAAGACACTGCGCAG
>JAABUQ010009170.1_pt1 | contig 13507 bp, 11 predicted proteins | sample 5560001 | NCBI WGS metagenome assembly JAABUQ01 (sample SAMN10711888, study PRJNA513371) | rock metagenome | isolation source: Antarctica rocks | place: Antarctica: Victoria Land, Finger Mt nord | collected 2015-12-18
CAGGCCGAAGTAGAACTCGCCCATGAACTTCGCGTAGTTCAGCAGGATGCTGAGGCCGTTGGTGGTGATGGTCGCGGCCATGGCGCAGAACACCGCGACGGGCGCCAGCTTCATGACATAGCCCGTCACTTGTAGGATGATGTGAGACAGCGCCTCGACCGCGACCAGCACCGGCTTGGCCCGCGCTGGCATGGAGGCGCAGGCGACGCCGAAGAAGATCGAGAACACGACGATCTGCAGGATTTCGTTGTCCACCATCGGGCGCACCGCCGAGTCCGGGAAGACGTGCTTGATGAAGCCGTCGAGCGTCATGGCGTGGGCGTCGATGCCGGAGGCGACGCCGCTCACGACCTTGTGGACCCCGGCGCCGGGTTCGAACAGGTTGACCAAGATCAGCCCGAGGCTGAGCGAGATCAGCGAGGCGCTGACGAACCACAGCATGGCTTTGCCGCCGACCCGGCCGACCGCGCCGGCGTCCGACATGTGGCCGATGCCGACGACCAGGGTCGAGAACACCAGCGGCGCGATGATCATCTTGATCAGGCGCAGGAAAATGGTGCTGCCAATGGAAACGTAGCCGGCGAACAGCTTTTGGATGGCGGGATCGGCGATCTGCGAGTGGACGAGGCCCCCTGTGGCGATCCCGAGCACCATCGCGATCACGATGTAAGTCGTCATCCGGCTCGACTTCATCCTGCTGTCCCTTTCGTTGCGCCATGAGCCGGCGTGTTGCGTTAGCCTCTTACGGATGCCGAAGGGTTGCAATAAGCTTGCCAGCGCCGTTCGCCGAAGTGACTTTAGCCGCCGGCCCAGATGCTCCACTATCCCAGCGGCATAAGGGGGAGCACGGCACGATGACGGGCGCGATCGCACGGGCGGAGGCGTTCTGCCGCAAATTTGGCCTGGGCCTGCCGGTGCTGCTGGCCCCGATGGCCGGGGCGTGCCCGCCGTCGCTGTCGGTCGCCGTCGCCAATGCCGGCGGGCTCGGCGCATGCGGCGCGCTGCTGCTGCCGCCCGAGGGCATCGCCGCCTGGGCGGCCGAGATGCGGGCCGGCAGCAACGGCGCGTTCCAGATGAACCTGTGGATTCCCGACCCGCCGCCACAGCGCGACCCGGCGCACGAGGGCCGGCTGCGGGCGTTCCTCGCCGGTTGGGGGCCGGAGGTGGCCGCCGGCGCCGCCGACGCTGCGCCGCCGGACTTCGCGGCGCAGTGCGAGGCGCTGCTGGCAGCGGGGCCGCCGGTCGTCTCGTCAATCATGGGCCTGTATCCCGCTGAGTTCGTCGCCCGCATAAAGTCGCACGGCATCGCCTGGTTCGCCACCGTTTCGACCGTCGCCGAGGCCCGCGCAGCCGAGGCGGCGGGCGCGGACGTGGTGGTGGCGCAGGGCATGGAGGCGGGCGGCCACCGCGGCAGCTTCGACGCGGGCCGGGCGGAGGACGGGATGGTCGGCCTGTTCGCGCTGCTGCCGGCGGTCGTCGATGCCGTGCAAGTGCCGGTAGTGGCGACGGGCGGCATCGCCGATGGTCGCGGCATCGCGGCGGCGCTGGCGCTCGGCGCTTCGGCGGTGCAGGTGGGCACCGGCTTCCTGCGCTGCCCCGAGGCCAAGCTCAACCCGGCCTGGGCCGACGCGCTGGGGCGCACGCCGCCGGAGGGAACGCTGCTCACCCGCGCCTTCAGCGGACGCGCCGGGCGCAGCGTCGCGACTGCCTACGCCCGCGCCGCCGCCGAGCCGGAGGCACCGCGGCCCGCGCCCTATCCGGTGCAGCGCGGCCTGACCCAAGCCATGCGGGACGCGGGCAGCAAGGCGATGGACGTGGAGCGCATGCAGGCTTGGGCCGGGCAGTCCGCCGCGCTGGCCCGCGTGGAGCCGGCGGGGCCGTTGACCCAGGCTTTGTGGGACGATGCGAGAGCGTTGCTGGCGGGTTAGCGCCGCCCGAACAGGCGCTCGATCTCGGCGCGGCTGAGCTTCAGGAAGGTGGGGCGGCCGTGGCTGCACGTGGCGGCGCGCGGCGTCGTTTCCATCTGCCGCAGCATTGCGTCCATCTCGGCTTGCAGCAGCCGGCGTCCGGCGCGGATGCTGCCGTGGCAGGCGAGGCGGGCCAGCACGGCGTCGAGCCGGGCCAGCAGGGCAGTGGCCTCGCCGCCCTCCGCCAACTCGTCCGCGAGGTCGCGCAGCAGCGGCGTCGGGTCCGGAGCGCCAAGGGCGGCCGGCAACGCGCGCACCAGCACGGCGCCGGGACCGAACCCCTCGAACTCAAGGCCGATGGACCGCAGCTCGTCGGCGTGGGCCAGCAGCCGCGCGGCATCGGCCGGGGCGAGGTCCACCACGGCGGGCAGCAGCAGCGCCTGCCGTTGCACGCCGCCGGCCTGGTGCTGCGCCCGCAGCGCCTCGTGGGTCAGCCGCTCGTGCGCCGCGTGCTGGTCGACCAGCACGAGGCTGCCGTCGGCGGCGACCGCCAGGATGTAGGTGTCGAGCACCTGCGCCACGGCGGCGCCCAGCGGATAGCCGGCAGCGGCCGGCGCCGCATCCGGCAGGCTGCGGGCAGCCGGGGGCGCGGCGAGGGGCAGTTGCGCCTCGGCGAAGCCGGCGTAGCGCGGCCCTGGGCGGCGTCCCTGCGGCACCAAACGCAGCGGCGGGCGCGTCGAGGCGTCGAGCCGGGGCGCGGCCCCGCCTGCCATTGCCCCGCCGGCCAACGCCCCGCCTGCCAACGCCCGTGTGATGGCGCCGATCACCAGGGAGCGCACGCCGGCAGGGTCCTGGAAGCGCAGCTCGCTTTTGGCAGGGTGGACGTTCACGTCCAGCGCCTCGGCCGGCAGGTCGAGGAACAACGCCGCCACCGGATGCCGCCCGGCGGCGATCACGTCACGATACGCCACCCGCAGCGCGGTTTTCAGCACCGGGTCCGACACCGGGCGGCCGTTCACCACCAGGCTCTGCGCCGCGCCGGTGGCCCGCGAGACGGTGGGCAGGCAGGCGAAGCCGCTGAGCCGCAACTCGCCACGGGCCTCGTCGAACAAGAGCAGCGCCGCTGCCGCCGCGGTGCCGACCATTGGGCCGAGCAGGGCGGCGACACGCGCGGCGCGGTCTTGCGCCGGCAGGTCGAAGGCGACGCGACCCTCGGTCTCGCAGCGAAAGGCGACGTGCGGCGCGGCGAGGGCCAGGCGGCGCGCGGCGTGCTCGGCGTGCTCGGCCTCGGTGCGGGGGTGCTTCAGGAACTTGCGGCGGGCCGGGGTCGCGTAGAACAGGTCGGCGACCACGACGCGGGTGCCGGGCGCTCCCGCCGCCGGCGCCGGGCCGGTGACGACGCCGCCTTCCACCCGGACCGCGTGCGCGTGCGCCGCGCCCGGCGGACGCGAGACGATGTGCAGGCGGCCCGCCGCGCCGATGCTCGGCAGCGCCTCGCCGCGGAAGCCCAGGGTGGTGACGCGCACCAGCGCCTCGGGGCTGTGCGCGTCTGCGGGCAGCTTCGAGGTGCAGTGCCGCTGCACCGCCAGGGCAAGATCCGCGGCGCTCATGCCGCAGCCATCGTCCTGCACCTCGATCCGCTCGGTGCCGCCGCCGGCGAGCGCCACCGCGATCCGGGTCGCGCCGGCGTCCAGCGCGTTCTCGACCAGCTCCTTGACCACGGCGGCCGGGCGCTCGATCACCTCGCCGGCGGCGATGCGGTTGACCATGCCCTCGGACAGCAGCCTGACCCGCGGCGGCTCCGGAGCGTCACGATTCGGGACGGATGGCATGGCGCAGCCTAGCACAGCTGGCCCAGTGCGGCCTACACTCGGCATGCGGCCTACACTCGGCGCCGTCCCCGCAGATGGACCCCTCCATGCCTGACGCTGGCCTGCTCCCCATCGACCCCGGCGCGCAACGCGCGATCCTCGGCGCGGTCAACAGCCTCGCGGACGACGCCACGGCCCTGCTCGCCCAACTGGTGCGGCACCGCAGCCTGCTGGGCGAGGAGGCCGGCTGCCTCGACGCGATGGCGGCGGCCTTCGCGGGCCTGGGCCTCGCGCCGCGCCGCGTGCCGGTCGACGTGGACCGGCTGGCCGGCCTGCCCGGCTTCTCGCCGCCGCTGATGTCGTATGCCGGGCGGGACAACGTCGCGGCGGTGCACCGGCCGCGGGGGCGGCAGGGCCGGAGCCTGATGCTGCAAGGCCATGTCGACGTGGTGCCGGAGGGCGCCGCCGACCTGTGGGCCACGCCGCCGTTCGAGCCGGACGTGCGCGGCGGCCGGCTGTATGGCCGCGGCGCCGGCGACATGAAGGCGGGGCTGGTGTCCATTGTCATGGCCTGCACGGCGCTGCGCCGCGCCGGGCTGCAACCGGCGGCGGAGCTGCAACTGGCGGCGGTGATCGAGGAGGAGTGCACCGGCAACGGCGCGCTCGCGGTCATGCATGCGCTGCCGCGGCCCGACGCCTGCCTGATCCCGGAGCCTGGCCCTGGCTTTCCGGCGCTCTATGTCGCGGAGGTCGGCGTGGTCTGGGCCTCCGTGACGATCACCGGCCGCCCCGCCCACGTGCGCGACATGCAGGCCGGGGTGAACGCCATCGAGGCCGCTTACGTGCTGATGGAGCGGTTCCGCGCCTACGAGGATGCGATGAACCGCGCCGAGCGCCGCCATCCGGCGTTCGCCGGCGACAACCATCCGATCAACGTCAACTTCGGCACGCTCACGGGCGGCGAGTGGAACAGCAGCGTCGCCACCCGCGCCCGGCTCGGCGTGCGGGTCGGCGTGATGCCGGGCCATAGCTGCCACGACGTGCGGGCGGAGATCGAGGGCCTCGTGGCGCAGGCGGCGGACGACCCCCGGCTGCGCGGCGCGCGGCTCGGGGTGGAGTTCAAGGGCTTCATGGCGGACGGCTGCGTGTTCCCTGGGAACCAGCCGATCGCGCAGGCTGTCACGGCGACGCACCGGGCGGTGACTGGCACGGAGCTGCGCCACTACAGCGCCACCGGGCTGACCGACGCGCGGTTCTACACGCTATACGGCGGCACGCAGGCGACCTGCTACGGCCCGGACGCCGAGAACATCCACGGCATCGACGAGAGCGTGGGCCTCGACGCCATGCATGACGTGACCCGCGTGCTGGCGCTGACCATCGCCGGGTGGTGCGGGCTGGAAGCAGCCTAGCCCACCTGCACGTCGCCCACTCGGGCGGAGGCGACGCGCATTTCGTCCCATTCGACCGTGCTGTCCGGCAGCGCTATCCCATGCGCCCGGAGCGCCGGCGTCAGCAGTGCGGCGGGCGCGGCCGACGCCATCGCGACCGCCTCCCGCGGCAATGCGATCCCCCAGGCCACGACGTTGCGCACCGCGGCGTCGAGCGTCAGCGCCGATCCCGCCAGGGTGCGCGTGCCCGGCAGCCGCACGCTGCCGTCCGCCGCGCCCTCGACCGCCATGCCGGCGAACCCGTAGCGGCCCGGCGGCGCCCCGGCGGCCGCCACGGCGTCCGTCACCAGGATCGCCCGGCCCGGCCCCTTGGCGCGGACCATGGCCCGCAACGCCGGCAGCGGCAGGTGGATGCCGTCGGCGATGAAGCTCGCCGCCAGCCGGTCCTCCGCCAACTGCGCCATGAGCGGGTTGTCGAGCTTCGGCAGCAGGTGCGGCAGGCCGTTGCCCAGGTGTGTCGACAGCCGCGCCCCGGCCGCCGCCGCCCGCGCCACCACGCCGGCCCCCGCGTCCGAATGGCCGATTGCCGCGACCGCGCCGCGCGCCGCAAGCCAGCGGATCAGCGCCTCCGCCCCTGGCAGCTCCGCCGCCAGGGTCAGCAGCAGGATGGGACGGCGCAATCCGGCCGCGAGGCGCTCGACCACCGCGGGATCGGGCGCGATCATGGCGGCGGGCGGATGGCACCCGGCAAAGCCCGGCGCCGGGTTGAGGAATGGCCCTTCGAGGTGGTAGCCCGGCACCATCAGCGGCCCCAGCCGGCTGGTTGCCACCGCTTGGTCCAGCGCCGCCAGCCGCGCCGCCATGTCGGCGAGGCCAGCGGTGATGACGGTGGGCAGGCAGGTCGTGACGCCGCCCCGCAGCATCGCATGCAGCGCGTGGTCCAGCGCGTCGGCGGTGAGGGCCGCGTCGTTGAAGTCGACCCCGGCGAAGCCGTTCACCTGCAGGTCGACTAAACCATCGCTGCGCATCGGCTCACCAGGGCAGTTCGGCCCCGCTATAATCGAGAAACGCCGAACCTGGCGTGCCGCGCCGCGCCAGGATCACGTCGACCAGGCCATGCACGCTGGTCTCTACGTCGAGGTCGGCGCCGCTGCCGCCCATGTCGGTGCGCACCCAGCCGGGGTGCAGCGACAGCACCGTGAGCGGCCGTCCCAGTTTCGCCGCCATGCTGCGGGTCAAGGAGTTGAGCGCCGCCTTGCTGGCGCGATACAATTCCATGTCGCCGCGGTCGTTGCCGGCCACGCTGCCCATGGTCGAGGTCATGAAGGCCAGCACGCCGCCGGGCGCGATGCGGTCGAGCAGGATGCGCGCGGCGGCTACCGGGGCGAGGGCGTTGGTCAGGAACAGCGCGCCGACCTCGTCCGCGGTGGCCTGCCCGGCGTCTTGGTGCTTCGGCCCCGACACGCCGGCGTTGATGAACAGCAGGTCGAGCTGTGCCGCCGGAAGCGCCGCTATCGCGCCGGGATCGGTGATGTCGGCGATGGCGGCGCTGGCGCCCGCCGCCTCGACCGCCGCGCGGTCGGCCGCGGACCGGACGGTGCCGGTGACGGCCCAGCCGCGGCCCGCGAGCTCGCGCACCAGGCCGAGGCCGAGGCCGCGGGACGCGCCGATGACGAGTGCTGTTGGCATGGTGGAAGCCTCCCTGAGTTGTGCTGAGCACATAGGGGTTGCAGCGCGGCCTTGCCACGACATCTGCCGAAGACACCGATATGGGACCGGAAACCTTCGGCTGCGGCTGCGTTGGGTCGGGACCTGAACTCATTGCATGGGGACCGTATGTCCGAATCCGCCCTGACGACCCAATCCGTTTCCGCCTCCTCGCCCCGCGTCGTGGTCATTACGGGCGCGTCGTCCGGGATCGGCCGCTGCGCCGCCGCCCTGTTCGGCAAGCACGGCTGGCGCGTGGGCCTGATCGCCCGCAGCGCCGAGAACCTGGATGCGACCCGCAAGGACGTCGTCACCGCCGGGGGCGCCGCTTCGGTCGCCGTCGCCGACGTGGCCGACAGCGCGGCGCTTGAGGCCGCCGCGGCGCATATCGAGGGCGAGCTCGGCCCGATCGACGTTTGGATCAACAACGCCGGCGTCAGCGTCTACGGCAAGTTCATGGATATCGAGGAGGACGAGTTCCGCCGGGTGACAGAGACCAACTATCTCGGCACGGTGAATGGCACGCGGGTGGCGCTGCGCCGCATGCTGCCGCGCAACGCCGGCACGATCGTGCAGATCCTCTCGGCCATCAGCTACCGCGGCGTGCCGCTGCAATCGCCGTACTCCGGCAGCAAGTACGCCCTGCGCGGGTTCACCGAGGCGCTGCGGGCCGACCTCGCCAATGACAACAGCGGCGTCCACCTGACGATGGTCCACCCCCCAGCGGTGAACACGCCGTTCTATAACCACGCGACCTCGCACATGCCGAAGCCGGTGCGCCCGCCGCCGCCGGTCTATCAGCCGGAGATCGTGGCCGATGCCATCTACCTCGCCGCCACCACGCGCCGCCGCGAGGTCAAGGTGACGGGTTCTACCCTGGGTTTCGCCGTGGCGAACAAGGTTGCGCCTGGCTTCTTGGACTACCTGTCCGGCAAGTTCGGCGTGGCGGCGCAGCAGTCGGACAAGGGTGGCGACGTGGAGATCCGCGACCCGAACCTGAACGGCCCCGGCCAGCGCCCGTCCTCGACCCATGGCCCATTCGACAGCGAGAGCCTCAACACCAGCGTGCAGATGTGGGCCAACAAGAACCGCGGCGCCGCGGTCGGCTTGGCGCTCGGAGTGGGGCTGATCGGGCTGGCGATGCTGGGCGGGTCGTCGGTGCGGGCCATGGGCGCGGGGGCGGCAGGCGTCCGGGCCGCGGGTGCGCGCACCCTGGGCGCAGGGGTCCGCTTGGCTGCCAACGAGGCACTGCGGCGCTTGTAGGAAACCGGCATTGTGACGGGCCGCGCCGTCTTGGCGTCTAGCTAGCATGGCTGACACTACTCCGCGCGTGACCGGGCAGCTCGAATCGTCGCTCTATGTCGCCGATCTCGACCGGTCCCGCGATTTCTACCAGCGCGTGTTCGGTTTCGAGACGCTGCTGCAAGAGGAACGCATGGTCGGTCTTGCCGTGCCCGGCGGCAGTGTGTTGCTGCTGTTCCGCAGGGGCGGTTCGGTCGAGCCGAGCCGAATGCCGGGCGGCGTCATCCCGCCGCACGATGGCCGGGGCACGATGCACCTGTGTTTCGCCGTGCCGCTGGCGGAACTCGGCGCGTGGGAACGGCACTTGGCCGCGCTCGGCATCCCCGTCGAAAGCCGGGTGGTCCAGAGTTTCGGCGGCACCAGCCTGTATTTCCGCGATCCCGACGGGCATTCGCTGGAGGTAGCAGGGCCTGGCCTGTGGGCCACCCACTAGGCAGCCTGCGAAATCGGCGGTAGGTCGCCGCCATGGCCTTCCTCCGCACGCTTTGGATCGCGCTGGCCTGTCTTGTCGCGGTTTGCCGGCCCGCCACGGCAGAGAACGCGCTAGATGACCCGGCCGCTGGCCAAAGCTGGGCCGAGGCGCAGAGCGCGCAGTGCGGCGCGGCGCTGCGGGCGGCCGAAAGCCAGCATGGCACCGCGCCGGGCCTGCTGGCCGCAATTGCCAAGGCTGAGAGCGGCCGGCCGGTGCCGCCGCTGCGGGGCCTCCAGCCTTGGCCCTGGGTGGTCAACGCCGATGGGGCCGCGCTGTATTTCGAGAGCAAGCTGGCGGCCGTGACCTGGACCCGCCTGGCGCTGGCCCGCGGAGTGCAGCAGATGGACGTCGGCTGCATGCAGGTGAACCTGCAATCCCATCCGCAGGCGTTCAGCGACCTCGACGACGCTTTTGACCCGGCGACCAACGCCGACTACGCCGCCCGCTTCCTGCGCCGCCTGCGCGACGAAGCCGGGGGGGACTGGATGACCGCCGTCGGCTACTACCACTCGCGGACGCCGGTCCTCGCGGCCGACTACCGGGAGCGGGTGGCGGCGATCGCCGAGGGCCGCGTGCCGGCAGCGAGCCTTGGGGTGCCGCTGTACGTGCGCGCCATCCAGCAGGGCAGCCTGCGCATCTCGCTCGCCGGCGGCGGGGTGCTGCGGATCAACGTGAACCGGCAGCCGTCGCGGCGCGGGCCGCGGCGCATGACCGCGTGCCAGATCGCCGCCGTGCTCGGCCCCTACATGGCTGCGCCGGCCAGGGCGCGGTGCGGCACGGCGCGGGGGTGACGCACGATGGATTGGAACGCGGGGGGAGTGGAGCGCGGGGGAGTGCAACGCGAGCGGAATGGAAGGCACGGAGGAATGATAAGTGATCGCTAGCTATCCCCAACAGAAACCGCTAATGTCATAGACGATTACTTGTTGCGATGGGTTGGCCCGCGCTGTCGGCGTCCCATGTTTTGTTCCGTTCATACCGTTTGAGACCTGATATGCGCACACCTGACCGCCGTTCCTTTGACAGCCCCCGCCGCGGAAGCCGCGGACGCGACCGGAACGATGATTTTCCGCCATCGCGCGGCCGAGACGAACCCTATGTCCCGCGGGACGCCTTCGTTCCCAGGGGCGGCGACCGTGCCCCTCCCGGTTTTGGCGCCCCCCGCGGCGCTGCGCCCACGGGGCCGGAGACCGGCGCCGTCGTGAAGTGGTTCAACGCCGAGAAGGGCTTCGGCTTCGTCGAGCTTGAGGGCGGCGGTGGCGACGCTTTCCTGCACGTCAGCGTGCTGTCCCGCGCCGGTCATACGACCGTGCAGCCAGGCGCTGCGCTTCGCGTGCTGGTTTCGCCGGGCCAGAAGGGTCCGCAGATCGCCGAGGTTTTGCGTGTCGACGAGGGGGCCGCGGTTCCGCAGCAGTCGTCCTATGCCGCCGAACGGCCGCGGCCCGCCCCGCGTGCGCCGGTCGACGCCAGCATGGCGGTCGAACTGCACGGGACGGTGAAGTGGTTCAACGCCGAGAAGGGCTTTGGTTTTGTGATGCCCGATGGCGGGGGCAAAGACGTGTTCGTGCATATTTCCGCGCTGAACCGTGGCGGCCTGAGTGGCCTTGAGCCCAACCAGACTGTGAAAATGCAGGTGGCCGATGGCCGCCGTGGGCCGGAGGCGGTCTCGGTCGAGGCTGCTTGATGGCGTGAGCGCAACGCGGCGCGGCAGGCACCGGTTTCGGATCGCCGCCGCGTCGGGCGTCGTTTTGCTGACCGGGGCTGCTGGCCTTCCAGGGATTGGGCCGCGTGAGGCCCGTACTTCCATTGATGTCGCGGCTATGCCATGGGCGGCAGTGGCACGGGTGCAGATACCTGGCGTATCCCGTTGCACGGGCTTCCTCATCGGGCCGCAGACGGTGGTGACGGCGGCGCACTGCCTATACGGACGCCGGCTCGGCCACTTCGCACCACCCGCGTCCGTACACGTTCTGCTGGGCTACGCCGACGGCGCGTTCACACGGCACGCGGTGTCCATGTCGTATCGCGTCGCAGATGGCTACGATCCGTCCATGCCCAGTGGCCAGGGGGCGGACTTGGCCGTACTCACGCTGGCGACCGCTATCGGCGGACCCGGCGAAACCCTCGCCTTGGCGGAGCAGCCCACAGCCGATGGCACTACGCTGATGCTGGGTGGCTATGGACAGGACCGGGCGGAGCGGATCGCTGCGGACCTGTCCTGCAAGTCGGTGGGCTACGTGGCCGGCGTAGACGGGCGTTTGCTGCTGCGGCATGACTGCGCGGGCACCCGCGGCACCAGCGGCGGCCCAGTGCTGGCGGCGACGCTCGACGGCTGGCGTGTCGCCGGCGTCCAGGTCGCAGGAAATTTGAACGACGCCGGCGGGTTGGCGGTTCCGGCCGCGGCCATCCGTGCGTTGCTGGCGCGGCCGTAGCGGCACCTTGGCTGCATGGACGCCAATATTGGAAAGTTGCGCGACAAGGGCGCATCCTAGATCGCTTGCCCGGCGCACCAGCCGCTCGACCATGCCCACTGGAAATTGTAGCCGCCCAGCCAACCCGTCACGTCCGCGGCCTCGCCGACCACGAACAGGCCCGGCACCGTGGCGGCCTCCATCGTCTTCGACGACAGGGCACGGGTGTCCACGCCGCCCAGCGTGACCTCCGCCTTGGCATACCCCTCCGACCCCGCAGGCGTCAGACGCCAGCCGTTCAGCACGGCCGCGAGCCCGCGCAGCGCCCGGTCGGGCAGGTCCGCCATCGGCACCGCCGGCAGGTAGGCCGCCGCCAAAGCCTGCGCCAAGCGCGCCGGCAGCAGTTCGGCCAGCACGGTGCGGCTCTCCGCCCGCGGCCGGGAGCGCTTGCGGTCGCGCAGGATGGCGTAGGCGTCGACGCCCGGCAGCATGTCCACCTGCACCGCCCCGCCCTCGCGCCAGAGCGACGACGCTTGCAGGATCGCCGGGCCGGAAAGGCCGCGGTGGGTGAACAGCATCGCCTCCTGGAAGGTTTGGCGTCCGGCGGTCGCGGCCACCGGCAGCGCCACGCCGCTCAGGGGCTGCATGAGCCCGAGCTCGCCGCCGCCAAAGGTCAACGGCACCAGGCCGGGGCGGATGTCCGTGAGCGGCAGCCCGAACCGGCGCGCTGCGTCGTAGGCGAAGCCGGTCGCGCCCATCTTCGGAATGGACAGTCCGCCGGTTGCCAGCACCAAGGCGGGCGCGGTGAAGCCGCCCTGGTCCGTCTCGACCCGGAAGCCGCCGGAGTGCGACAGCCCGGTGACGCGGTGGCGCAGCCGCAGGTCCACCCCGGCTGCCGCGCATTCGGCCAGCAGCATGGCAACGACGGCGCGGGCCGAGCCGTCGCAGAACAATTGCCCGAGCGCCTTTTCGTGGAACGGGATGCGGTGCTTGCGCACCAGCGCGATGAAGTCCTGCGCGGTGTAGCGGCTCAGCGCCGAGGTGCAGAAGCGCGGGTTGCCGGACAGGAAGCGGTCGGGCGCCGACTGCTCGTTGGTGAAGTTGCAGCGCCCGCCGCCGCTGATCAGGATCTTGGCGCCGGCCTGGTCCGCGTGGTCGAGCAGCAGCACCCGCCGCCCACGACTGCCCGCGGTGGCCGCGCACATCATCCCGGCTGCTCCTGCTCCCAGGATAATGGCGTCGAAGGCGCACGTAGGGGAGGGGGGCTGCGGCGTCATGGGTGCAGCATCTGGTCGGCCTGCGCCAAGGCGGGAATAGCCGAGCCGGAAAAAGCCCGGATCGGAAGAAGCCCAGATCGGAAAAAGCATCGAACTCCGCCGTCGTGCGTTGCAGCACGACGGGCGTGCAGCCCGGTGAGGACGTTTGACCATGGCCGATGTTGTTCCGAACCCGTCCCGCATGAAAACCCAGGTCCAGCCGCCGGAGCTACCGGGCCTGCAAGCGCTGACGACGCTCGCCGTCGCCGTCGTCGTCATCGCGGCGCTGTACTTCGCCCGCGAGGTGCTGGTGCCGATCACGCTGGCGATCCTCCTGTCGTTCGTGCTGGCGCCGCTGGTTGCGCTGCTGCGCCGGATCGGCCTGCCGCGCGTCCCCGCCGTGGTCGCGGCGGTGGTGTTCGCGCTGGGTGTCCTGCTGCTGCTGGGCGGCGTGATCGGCACGCAGGTGGCGGGCCTGGCCGGCGATGTCCCCCGCTACGCCGCCACGGTCGAGCGCAAAATTGACACCGTGAGCTCCTTCACCATCGGCCGGATCACGACGATGACGGGGAAGCTCGGGCGGCAAATGGACGACGTCCCGCCGCCGGTGCCGAACTCGACGCCCGCCCAGGCCAAGCTGTCCTCGGACTCGCCCAAGCCGGTGCCGGTGGAGGTCCACCAGCCGGATTCGACCCCATGGGAGATCGCGACCCGCGTGCTGTCGCCGATCCTGTCGCCGCTCGCCACCATGGGGATCGTGCTGCTGGTGTCGATCTTCATCTTGATGCAGCGCGAGGACCTGCGGGACCGCATGATCCGGCTGTTCGGGTCCAGCGACCTGCACCGCACCACCGGCGCGATGGACGAGGCGGCGGCCCGGCTGAGCAAGTACTTCCTCACCCAGCTCGCGCTCAATGCGGCGTTCGGCGTGGTGATCGGGCTGGGCCTGCTGATCATCGGCGTGCCGAATCCAGTGCTTTGGGGCATCATCGCGGCGCTGATGCGCTTCGTGCCCTACATCGGCGCATTCGGCTCAGCGGTCCTGCCGATCACGATGGCCGCCGCGGTGGACCCTGGCTGGACCATGGCGCTGTCCACGGTCGCGCTGTTCCTGGTGGTCGAGCTCGTGACCGGGCAGTTCATCGAGCCGCTGGTCTATGGCCACAGCACCGGGCTGTCGCCGGTGTCGGTCGTGGTCGCCGCCATCTTCTGGGCGTGGCTGTGGGGGCCGGTCGGGTTGATCCTCTCCA
>JAABUQ010009171.1_pt1 | contig 13506 bp, 12 predicted proteins | sample 5560001 | NCBI WGS metagenome assembly JAABUQ01 (sample SAMN10711888, study PRJNA513371) | rock metagenome | isolation source: Antarctica rocks | place: Antarctica: Victoria Land, Finger Mt nord | collected 2015-12-18
GTCACGAACCATTGCTGTGGCTCGGTCAGTCGCATCATGCCAGCGAAGAGACGGCACGAAATCTTGCCACGCGCCATTGACACTATTCGTGCAGACTCATGTGACGCAGTCCACACACAGGAAGCGTCCGTGGGCGCGCGTTTGCGCCCGCACTCAAACCTCGTCGCCCTCTATGATAGCGCCGTTGCTCCCGATGGCGCGCGCTACCTGATCCTCGAATTCGTCGGCGGCGGCACACTTGCACGGAGGATCGCGCAGGGGCCGCTCCCGGTACACGAGGCTCTGCGGCTCATCGCCGACGTGGCGCGCGGCCTGAATCAGGTGCATCTGGCGCGTGTCGTTCACCGCGACATCAAGCCGGAGAACATCTTTCTTACGGAAGACGGCACCGCGAAGGTCGGCGATTTCGGGATCGCGCAGATCGAAGGGTATTCCCGCCGCTCGTCCATACAACCCCGCTTCCATCCCGGCACGATCCTCTACATGAGTCCGGAGCAGAGCCAGACCCTCGACTATCTTCGCTCGTCATCGGACCAGTACAGTGTCGGTCTCGTGCTGTTCGAGATGATCACCGGCCTCGCATATAAGCGCCTGAGCCGGAAGGCGACCACGAACCATCTCGCGGCGATGCCGCCGCCGGTCGCCGCACTGATCGAACAGATGCTCGCGGAAGACCCCAACGACCGCTACGAAACGATGGATGCAGTCGCCACCGCGTCGCTCGCCATCGTGACGAGCCTTCCGCCGCCCAGCGCGGGTAACGTGGCCGGGGCTGGTGCAGTCGGTGCGTCGGGCACCACACCCATGCCCTCGCCGCGCTCAGAACCACCGGGCGCACCCACACATCCCGGCGCACAACGCCCCGATACGACCACGCATACTGTGCTCGCGCATGGAGACGCCGCGATCCATGCCGTGGCGTTTTCGTCGGATGGCTCCCTGGTCACGGCGGGTGATGACGCGCACCGCGTCCGGGTATGGCCGGTCGCGGTGAGCAATCTCGCGCGCACACTCAGCGGGCATACCGGCCGCGTCAGCGCAGTCGCGTTTTCCCCCGATGGCGGCATCATCGCCTCTGCCTCGTTCGACACGACCGCGCGGCTCTGGCGTGTGGCGGATGGTACGCCCATAAGTATATTGCGCGGCCATGCGGGGCCGGTACACGCACTCGCCTTCGCGCCCGGTGGGCAACTGCTCGTGACCGTTGCCGAGGACGGCACCGCGCGCGTCTGGGATGCCGCCAGTGGCTACTGCGTGCGTGTCGTCAAGGCGCATCCCGCGCCCGTGTACGCCGTGGCATTCTCGCCCTCCGGGACATTGATAGCCACAGGCGCCGCCGATGCGTGCATCCATCTCTGGCGGGCACAGGACGGCGCACCCGACCGCACGTTTCGCGGCCATACCGGGCCAGTTACCGCGCTCACCTTCCATCCCGGTGGGGAAATGCTTTACTCCGGCTCCGAAGACTTTTCCGTGCGCTACTGGCACATACGCGATGCGCGGGCCACGGCAACACTTACCGCAGTGAATGCAGTCACGTATGGCGTTGCCGCCGCACCGGACGGGTTGTTCATTGCAAGCGCGGATTCCGACACGTCCATTCGTTTGCAGCGGGCGAGTGACGGCACACCGATCCGAGCATTGAAAGGCCATACGGCGGCGGTACGCGCGGTCGCCTTCTCGCCGGACGGACATTCCCTCGCCTCGGTATCCCTCGATGGCACCGTGCGGCTCTGGCCCCTGCCATAATGCCCCACGCCCTTCGCGCATCGGTACAAGGGACACGAACGAACGGCGGCAAGGTCGCTTTCGCCTGCCTGCCAAGAAGGTCAGTCCCCACCCGCGCTCGCGCCAATTACCGTCGGCGCACTGCCACAAAGGTCGAGGCGGTAGCCACGCATGAGGCGGTCATAGATATGGACAAGGCGGTCGGTGATCGCGGGCCAGCCAAATGGCGCGGCGGTTTGCACCGCACCCGCGCCGAGTCGCTCCCGCAGGGCACAGTCAGCCAGCACGCGACCGAGCGCATCGGTGAGCGCGGGCGGATCGTTTGGTGGTACGAGAACGCCGGAGAAATCGTCACTGACGGTGAAGGCGAGGCCACCCGCGCGTGAGGCGACAACGGGGGTGCCCGAGGCCATTGCCTCCACGGCAACGAGGCCGAAGGATTCGTAGAACGAGGGAACTGCCACGACATCGGCGGCGCGGTACCAGGGGAGAAGGTCGGGGTGCGGCACGGAACCAACAAAGGTGATCGCGTCGAGCACACGGAGTGATTGGGCACGCGCGATGAGGGCGGGCATACCGGGGTCGTTCGTCCCGCCCCCGATCACCCAGAGATGGGGCGGTGCGGTCTGCCAGAGCGCGGTGCGAAGCCCCGACAGGGCATCCACAAGCACGTCAATCCCCTTGATCGGGTCAATGCGACCGACGAAAAGGATGTTCGACGCATCCGACGGCATCCCGACTTCCTGCCGCGCCGCCTCCCGATTACCGGGAGTGAACAGCGTCGTATCAATGCCGGCAGGCACGATGCACACTTTGCCCGGTTCCGCGCCATAGAACCACGTCAGGTCTGCCTTTTCCTGCGGATTGAACGCGAGGGTGGCATCCACTTGCCGCACCAGCCGCTGCTCGGCGAGCAGGCGGGCGGTGGTTTCACGCTCGGCCTCGGTGCGTGCCGCGCCGTTCTTCGCCTGCGCGGTGGTATGGAAAGTCATCAGGAGGGGGATATCCCAGCGGCATCGCAGCGCCTGCCCGACGATGCCCGAAAGCCAGTAGTGCGCATGAATGAGGTCGTAGACGCGACCATTTTCGCGTGCCCAGGCAGCGACAGCGGTGGCGAACTCCGGTAGGTACGCGGCGAGCGCGTTCTTATCCTGAGCGCCGAAAGGGCCACACGGCAGGGCAATCACGTTCACACCCGGCCCCGCAACGGCAACCCGGTCTTCGTCCGCCACCGTCTGCCGGGTGAAGATATCTACCTGCGCGCCGCGTCGGGCAAGTTCCCGTGCCAGCTCACGAACGTAAACATTCATCCCGCCCGCGCTCGGCCCACCGATTCGTGCCAGCGGGCTTGTATGTACGGAAAGCATCGCCACCCGCCGCACCGTACGCGGGAGATAGGCCAGTGTGCTGGGCGCCGATGCGTCAGGCAGGAGGTGGGGTGCGGTGGACATCCGACCGTCCCGGTCACTGGTTTGTTGCTGCGTCATGTCCTCTCCCACCCTGTATTTCCGCCGGCGCTACCGCGCATCTGGCATTGAGTTCCCGGCGTTGTCATTGCCGTTGTCCTCGTCATGGTCGCGGTCATCGGCGGGAACGGCGAGATGTGCCATCATCGCGGCCCGCGCGCGTTCGAGTAATGCGGCATTGGTGCCCGCGATCACCCGCCAGAGTGGCACATCCGTGGCGCCGAAACGGTACTTGTACGCCTCGTTGCCGCGCATGAAATCACACACGGTCAATCCCGACTCGGCGGCACTCGCAATCATCATGCCGGTAAGCACCATGCCCACGCTCGTCGCGCTCCGGGTGGGGTCGTACCCGGAGTTATAGACGAGCAACCGGCCTGCGGCGGCGAATGCGTACATCATCGCCACCGCCTCGCCCCCCATTTCCAGCACGTAGAGCCGCAAGGTGCCTGCGTCCGCCATCCTCGCCGTGATCGCGCCAAAGAATGTTTCCACCGTTGGCGTCAGAAACCGCTCTTTGTCGGGGGCGGAGAGGCGGTGCAACCGAAAAAAGTCTGGCAGGGCGGCGAGCGCGTCGTCCCGCTCCGTCAGCACCCGCAAGGCCGCATCAGGCGCTTCCCGGAGCAGGTTGCGCTCCTTGCGACGGATTTCGTTGCGGTTCTTTTTGCCGATTTGGGCGAGATACGCCTCGAACCCACCATACAGCGGCGCCGCCGGGCACACTTCTTCCTGCGCCACGAGTACCGCAACGCCCATATCAGCGCGGGCAACCGCTTCTGCAATTAGCGACCGGGAAGGCGACGCATCCGGCAGGCAGTGGAAATCAAGCGCGTCCCAGGTATCGCGGTGTGCGAGCAGCCAGCCAACGACCGCGCCCCACGACCGCTCGGCATCGGCGGGCCGGACAATGAGATCGAGGTAGTCCGTCACGTCCACACCACCGAGAAAGCGCACGGCCCGCCCCAGGTCGTCCGTGTGCTCGATCATCAGCGGCGCCACGGCGATCAGTGCCCCGGTCGCATCCGTGACGGAAAGCAGGAGCAACGATGCGGTATCCGTACCGAAAACCTGCCACCACGGCTCAGCCCACGCAGGCGACACGAAGGGAAACGGCGTGATGCTCTCAGGCACCAGTGCGGCCCATATCTCTGCAATCGTCGCAAAATCTACCGGCGCTACCGTAAGGGCTGCCAGCGAGCGATTGGTATTGTCAGTGGTATCCTTCGCCGTTGTGGTCAATGTGTGGTCCCTCCGCATAGTGAAACACCGGGCGCGTACACGTCATTCCCAGGCGCGGACGGATGCACGGCCTCAATAGTGCGGCGGGAGCGGCGAGAATGGTAGCCCCGGAGGGAGTCGAACCCCCAACGCGCAGCTTAGGACGCTGCCGGTCTATCCTTTGACCTACGGGGCCACGCCACCGACCGGGAGTATACCATAATGACGCGACCCGCTTTCCGGGGAACATAGAGACACGGAGGCGGGGCACATGACGGCACGCAAAGCGGGATACTGGCTGGACGACCACGACGACGACGACGCGCCGGGAGCCGGTGACGCGCTGTGGGAACGGCCCCGACAGGCGGGCGACACGCGGTTCGTGCCCCGGATTGGCATCGGCGGCGCGGTGCGGGATACGACGCTCGCGTTTGTCGCGCACCTCGTGGCGTGGGGTGTCTCCGTCGGGTGTGCGCCACTCGTCATCACCGCCGATACCACGGACAGCGGCGGGTGGGAAAGCGCCACGGCACTGCGTCACATGCTGGTAAGCGTGCTTGATCCCGCGCACATTGTCGGCCTGGTGACGGATAGCACGGATAGCGAGGGGACGCTTGCACTCCTGAATGCGGTTGCCACCGAACTCCTTGCCCGCTATCCCGACGCGCACGCGCTCCTTTTCGTGAGTAGTGGGCCGTTGGCCGCGCTGCCGCTCAACCCCACACTTGCCCACTACACTGTGAGTATTTGTGATGTGAGCTACCAAACAGATACCGCCATCCATCCGCTGATCGTGGCCGCCAATCTCGTCGTGATGCACCTGCCGTCGTCTCATATTGCGGCACGCGGCGAACGGGAACGCGGGGAAATCATGGCGCGAGAGGGAAGCCTGTCTGCCGTGGTCGCGGACTGCACGAGCGGGCAGGGTCTGGACCGCGTGTTCGCGGTCCTATGGGAAGACGTACTGAGCGACTGAGTGGAATGGCTCAAAAGCCGCGCACCTTTTCCGGTGTGATACGGATCACCGCCGAGTACTTTGCGAACATGCTCTCCGGACTCAGACCGATGCCTTTGATGCCTTCCGCGTACTTCGTCACATACGCCGTTTCCTCGTCATGTAGCGGCGCTTCGGTGAGCACCCGCGCCGTTCCCGTAAGGACGACGATGTTGCCGCCGTTGCCATCGCTGTCGAAATGCAGCGCGACATGCGGATTGCGCGCGATATTGCGCACCTTTGGCGTGTTCGGCTCACTGTACATCAGCACGCTCTCGTTACTGTACAAAAACCAGACCGGGCTGGGCTGTGGCGTGCCATCCGCGCTCGTCGTCACGAGCCAGATGATTTGCTCCGACTGCAATCGGCTCTGCACGCGCTTGCCAAAATCGCTCGACAGATCAATGACCATTGTTCCCCTCCCGGATACTTCGTCACGAAACCGTGACCGGCGCTTCTGATGCCCTGCGGCAGCGAAGCATTCGGCCTTTCACTGCTTGTTACTCGCTACCACACTCGTTTATTCCCCGACCGTTGCACGAGCAAAATACAGATTGCGTTCCCTGCAAACGCCGTTGCCGGTCACAACTCCGCCTCCACAATGTCTAACCTATTGAAGCCGCGAGACCACTCGTTGGCATGGCAGGACACCAATGCTTGAGAAAGGAATGAAATGATGACCGTGCCAGAACAAGGAATCAATCGGCGCGATGCACTGCGGGGCGCGATTATGGGAAGCGCGGCGCTTGCCATGGTGGCACTCACGGTGCCCGTACGAGCGCAAACGATGCCCGATACGAGCGCAAATGAAGCGCTCATTCGCCGCCACTACGGTCTGTTTCCCGTTGCGGATCTGATGATGTTCGATACCGTGCTCGCGCCGGACTATGTAGACCATCCCCTCGCTGGCCCTCCGGGATTTGTTGGGTCACAACGCGACGCGTTCAAGGCGTCGGTTCTCGGCTTCCGCGCGGTCTTCGCAGACATTCAATTCACGCTTGACGACGTGATTGCAGCGGGAGATAAGGTAGTAGGCCGCTGGTCATTCGTCGGCACGCATGTCGCCCCTCTCGCCGGGGTGCCACCGACGGGCAAGCAGGTGCAATTTCGCGCCGTAGATATTCACCGGGTCGCCGATGGGATGATCGCCGAATCGTGGCACATCGAAGATTACCTCGGCTTCTTTCTGCAATCTGGCTTCCCGATGCCGACACCGACGACATGAAAGGTTAACCAATGACGGCCGATGAAACGCCCATCGAGGTATGGGTGGAAAGGGCGAAGGGCGGCGATAAAGCCGCCCTAGAAGCCGTGGTGCTCGATATTCAGGACCGCGTCTACAACCTCGCCCTGCGGATGCTGTGGATGCCGGCGGATGCCGAAGACGCCACGCAGGAAATCCTCATCAAAGTAGTCACGCACCTCAGCCAGTTTGCGGGCAGGAGCGCGTTCATGACGTGGGTGTACCGTGTCGCCACCAACCATCTGCTTACGACACGCGCCCGTCATGCCGAACTCGCGATGCGGCAGGAAGACACCACCGCTGACGCCTTTATCCCGGCGTTGCCCGCACCAAATCACGGTGAGTTGCCAGAGCCGCACCTGCTCCTCACCGAGATGCAAAACCACTGCACGCTGGGAATGCTGCTCTGCCTCGACCGTGAACTGCGCGTCGCATTTATTCTTGGCGTCGGTTTCAACGTGAGCGGCGAAGAAGGCGCGGCAATCACAGGCACCACGCCCGCCGCTTTCCGCAAACGGCTCTCACGGGCGCGAGAACGTCTCCGCGCTATTATGGACGGCAAGTGTAATTTTGTGAACCCGGAAGTATCGTGCAGTTGCACGCGGCTCATTGGCTTTGCCGAGCAGGTGACGGAACTGTTCGGAGATGTCCGTACCGTGCCTTTGGATCTGCGCGCACCGCTCGCACCGCACCACGCGGAGATGGTGGAACTGGATCGCATCACAGCCCTGTTCCGCTCTCACCCCACATACGCCGCCCCGGATGCGTTCGTGACGGCAGTACGCGCATTGCTCGCAAGTGATCGGTTCGCCCTGCTCTCGTAGGTATGCGCCATACCACCGTACACTTTCAAAGGTATTACGGTACCGTGAACCACGCGCCCGCGAAGAAGTCCGCGACCACCGCGCGGAACGGGAGCGTGGGTGAGACGAGTTCGCCGTCCGGCGTCGCCCGCGCCGCGTGCAGATACTCCCCGCTCACGCGCTCCGGTTCACTGAGCACGAGTACGTCCCGCTCCGTGGGGCGTACGATCCAATATTCTGGTACGCCCGCGCGTGCGTACGCCGCCCGCTTCGTGCGCAGGTCAAATGCCGCGTTTGACGGCGAGAGAATCTCGACGAGCAGCGCGGGGACACCGTGAAAATGCTCGTCCCGCAATCGTTCCCGGTCTTCCGCACGTACCACGACGAGATCGGGCTGCACGGGGTCTGCGCCGGGCATAAACACCCCCGCCGGAGCGTAGAATACAAACGCGACGTCCGTTTCACCCAACTGCCGCTCAAGCGCTTTGTACACCCTGCTGCTGATCCACTGGTGAAACAGGCTCGGCGACGTGCTCATGTACAGCACCCCATCAATAACTTCGTAGCGGTTGCCATCGTCGGGCAACTGCTCCCACTGTGCCCGCGTCCACGTCGCCTCGGGCGAGCGCAGGAACACGAACGGTGGCGTAATCGTCGCCGTGCCTTCGGGAGTTTCGGTGGTCATGGTGCGCGTGATCGGCATCTGTATTACCCTCGCGCGGCAATCGCGAACGAGTCCGCTGCCGCTGCGATGGTGCGGTCAATCACGTCGTCCGTGTGCGCGGCGCTCATAAAGCCCGTCTCGAACTGCGAGGGCGCGAGGTACACGCCACGGTCGAGCATCGCGTGGAAGAAGCGGCGGTACATCGCCGTGTCACTCGTGCGTGCGGCGGCGTAATCGCGCACCAGCGTCTCGGTGAAAAAGCCGCAAAACATCGTGCCGACGCGGGTGCCGTAGTACGGCACCCCCGCCGCCCTTGCCGCCCCTGCCATCCCGTCTGCGAGGCGGGCAGTCGCGCGGTCGAGTTGTTCCCAGACGCCGGGGCGGTTAAAGGCCGTGAGCGTGGCGATCCCTGCCGCCATCGCCAGCGGGTTGCCGGAGAGTGTACCGGCCTGGTACATCGGGCCAAGCGGCGCGACGAGCGACATCAGTTCACGCCGCCCGCCGTATGCGCCCACGGGCAACCCACCGCCAACGACCTTGCCAAGCGCGATGAGGTCGGGCATCACGTCGTACAACGTTTGCGCGCCACCGGGGTGGCAGCGCCACCCGGACATCACCTCGTCAAAGACCAGCAGCGTACCGGCATCGTGGCAGAGCCGCAGTAGTCCCGCGAGGTAGCCCGGTTCCGGGGGCACGCAGCCCATGTTCCCCGCAACCGGTTCCACGATCACCGCCGCGACCTGCTCCGGGTTTTCCGCCAGCAGTTGCGCCACGGCGGTGAGGTCGTTGTACGGCGCGGTGAGCGTGTCCGCCGCGACTGCCGCCGGTACACCGGGACTGTCCGGCAAGCCGAGCGTGGCGACGCCTGACCCGGCCTTGCTGAGGAGAAAGTCCGCGTGCCCGTGGTAGCCGCCATCGAACTTGATGATCTTTGCGCGGCCCGTGACGGCGCGGGCGAGGCGCAGCACGCTCATCGTCGCCTCCGTACCGGAGTTGACGAAGCGTACCATGTGCAGCGCGGGCATCGCCGCGATCACCAGTTCCGCCAGCCGCGTTTCGAGGGCGGTCGGGGCGCCGTAGCTCGTGCCCCTCGCCGCCTGCGCGGTGATCGCCGCGACGACCTCCGGATGCGCGTGGCCCATCACGAGCGGCCCGTACGACAACACGTAGTCAATCAACTGATTGCCGTCCGCGTCGTACACGTACGGCCCCTCGCCACGCTCGATGAAGCGGGGCGCACCGCCCACGGCCCGGAACGCGCGCACCGGCGAGTTCACACCACCGGGGATCAGTTCCTGCGCCTCCGCGAACAGTTCCTGTGAGCGAGCATCGGTGGCGGCTGATACTGCGGTCATCGGCAATCTCCCCCTTGAACTGGGTGATCAGCTAATCGGTGGTCAGTGCCATGTCCGTCACCGGAACCGGCAGTTCGCGCGTATCGAGTCGTTCGGCATCGGCCATATCGGGCAAACGGGAATCGTCACGGGCTTCCGCCATCGCCAGAGGGTCAGCTATCACTTCAGCGTGGGGATAATTGACCAGGCCGAACAGATCGCGCGCGACCTCAGCGTACCGCACCCCCTCCGGTGCCGTGCTCATCGCTTTGAGGCGGATCGTCGGCTGATGCAGCAGTTTGTTGACGATTGCCCTGGTTAGCGCTTCGATCTGGCGAGCGTCACGCACGGTGAAATCGTGCGTGCGACCCAGGAAGTGACCGAGTTCGGACTGCCGGATACCCTCCGCCACGGCGCGAATCTCGCTGATCGTCGGTGAAACGGCACGGGCATGAAGCCAGTCGTCGAACGCCGCCATCTCCGCCGCGATGATTGCTTCCGCCGCCGGTACTTCCCGCGCCCGCTCGTGCCGCTCCTCGCCGTCGAGTGCGGGCAAATCATCCACCGTGGTGACGCGCACATCAGGCACCTGCGCCACATCGGGTGCGATATCCCGTGGCACGGCGATGTCAATGACGTGCAGGGGGCGTCCCGGTCGGCGTGCCATGATCGCCGTCACGTCACCATATGTGAGGATGGCAGTCGGTGCGGCGGTGGTCGAGATAACTACATCCGCGCAGGTGATCGCATCATGCAACTCTTCCCAGGGTACGGCGATGCCGCCGACGCGCTCCGCGAGCGCGGCGGACTGCGGTAGCCGCCGGTTGGCGATCAGGATATGACGCATCCCGTGCGTGTGCAGGTAGTCCGTCGCCCACTCGCCCATCTTGCCCGCGCCGATCACCAGCGCGCGTCGCCCCGGCCCGCCCAAGTCCGCGCCCGCTGTCTGGAGCGCGAGCGCCGCCGCCGTGGTGCCCACGGAAACGTGGCGGTTCAACAGCGTCTCGGAATGGATGCGCTTGCCCGCCCGCGTGGTGTGTTGAAAAAGCGCGGCGAGCATCGGCCCCGCAGTGTGCGCCGCCCGCGCTGCGTCGTATGCCTCCACCGTTTGCCCAAGAACCTGGCTGTCACCAAGCACGGGCGAATCCAGCCCCGCCGCGAGGTGAAACACATGCGCAATCGCCGCCTCATCATGCCAGCGGCTGAGGTGGGGCGTGAACGCATCGGCAGGCACGTCGCGCACGCTCGCAAGAAAGCGGATCAGCGCGCGTTCGCCCGCCTCAACGTCCCGCACGAGGGCGATCAGTTCGACCCGCTGGCAGGTCGAGATGATCACCGCCTCGCTAATCTCCGCGTCTTCCTGCGCGATCACGGCCCGCAACGCGGCAAGCGCCGGGGCCAGGCTTTCGCCCGTGAAGCTCAACTGCTCCCGCAATTCCAGCGGCGCGTTCCCCACATTCAGGCCGATAGCGACGAAGTGCATGGTGCATTCGCTCCGGTTCTGTATCGTCGCGCGCACCGCGTCATTCGCGCGATACGCGCAGCGCGTTATTGTGCTCCGAGTTCGCGCGTCACCACGGCGGCGAGCGCCCTGATAAAGAGCGGCGAACTATTCAGGCTCTCGATGCGGTGGAACTGGATGCCCTCGCGCTCGGCTTCTTCGCGGGCGCCGTAGTCAATGTCGTAGAGGATTTCCAGGTGGTCGGCGAGAAACTGCACGGGCGACATCAGCACTTCGTGGTGCCCCGCCTGCGCCAGTTCGGGCATGATGTCCTTGAAGTCGGGCTTCAACCACTCGCCCGGCTCGTGCCCCGCGCTCTGGTAGCAGTACATCCACTGCCCCTCCGGTAGCCCGACGCGCGCTGCGATGGCGGACGCCGTATCCATCAGTTGTTGCACGTATTCCGGCTCCTGATCGGTGACGCGCTTCGGCATACTGTGTGCGCTGAACAGCACGGGCACGCGCCCCCGAATCTCTTCGGGAAACTTCGCCAGCCCTTCGCGCACGCGCTCCGCGACCGCCTCGATAAAGAGCGGTTCGTTATACCACGCGCCCGCGACCGTGACCTTTGGCGCACCCGCACCGAGGGTGGCGACCGCCGCATCCACGGCGCGATGGTAGCCACTCATGATGAGCGGCGAATACTGCGGCGACATGATGATCGCCACGATTTCATCCACGCCCGCCTCCGCGAGCGTTTGCATCCCCCGCGCAAGCGACGGCTCCGAAAAGCGCATCCCGATGGCGGTGGTGAAACGCGGGCCATCCGGGTGCTGGCGGCTCAGTTCGGCTTCCAGTGCCGCCGCTTGCTCCCGCGTCTTCTGAATCAGTGGCGAGCCGCCGATCAGGTCGTAGCGGCGCGTGAACTCGGTTTCAAGCTCCTCGCGCTCCTCCTCCGGCATCGGACGGCTACCCCGCACATTCGACAGGTACTGCGGCACGTCGGCCAGGTTTTCCGGGGAACCGTACGTCATCAGCAACACGCCAACCGTGCGGGTTTTCGTGTCATTCGTAGTGGTCGGTGCGGCAATTGTAGTCGTCATTTATGAACGCTCCGTAGTGGTATGAACGAATTGGACGAGACGGGCGAGTTTCGCGGGGTCGGTGTCGGGCATCACGCCGTGGCCGAGATTAAAGATGTGGCCGGGGCGGCCGGCGGCGCGGTCGAGCACGTCCCGCGCCCCCGCCTCGATCACCTCCCACCCGGCGAGCATCTTCGTGCCATCGAGATTGCCCTGAATGCCCCGATCATAGCCGATGCGCCGCCAGGCATCATCGAGGTTGATGCGCCAATCCACGCTCTGGAGGTCGCCGCCCGCGTCGCGCATCTGCTCGATCAGCGCGGCATTGCCCGTGCCAAAGTGAATGGTTGGTGTGCCCGTTTGGGTGATCGCGTCAAAGACTTTCTTTGAGTACCTCTGCACGCTGGCGGCGTAATCGGTCGGCGCGAGCGAGCCGACCCACGAATCGAAGAGCTGCACGATCTGGGCGCCCGCTTCGATCTGCGCCTTGAGGTAGACGATCACGGTGTCCGAGAGCACGTCCATCAGCGCGGCCCACGTCTCCGGCTGATCGAACATCATCGTCTTGGCCCGCTCGAAATTGCGCGAGGGGCCACCCTCGATCAGGTAGCTGGCGAGCGTGAAGGGCGCGCCGGAAAAGCCGATCACCGCCTGCTTTCCCGCAAGCTCCCGCCGCACAATTTTGATCGCGTCGAGCACGGGCTGCACATCGGGCGGCTCGATCACGCGGAGCTTGTCCACGTCGGCGCGCGAGCGGACCGGGTTATGAATCTGCGGGCCACCGGGCAGGATTTCGAGGTCAATGCCCATCCCTTGCAGGGGAATCATGATATCCGCGAACATCACCGCGCCATCCACGCCGAATTGCCGCACCGGCATCAGCGTCACTTCGGCGGACAGTTCGGGCGTTTTGGCGAGCGTGAGAATATCGTACTTCTCGCGCAGCGCGCGGTAGTCCGCGAGACACCGACCCGCCTGCCGCATGAACCACACCGGCGTCGCGTCCGGTTCCTGCCGGTGCGCCGCCGCAAGCATTCGCGCCTCGCCCGTGCCCCGCTTCGCTTCCGACTCCACTACCTGTGCCACGTTACCCTTCGTCTTTCATATGATTTCACGCCTGGGTTACGAGAATCAATCCGCGACAGCAGGTACCGGGCGATAGACCGCGCCGTATTCTTCCGCCAGCCACTGCGCCGCCTCGACCGCCGCGTAGGTGATGATGCTGTCCGCGCCCGCGCGGGCGATGGCGGTCAGGGCTTCGAGCATCGCGCGCCGCTCATCGAGGATACCGGCCTGCGCGCCCATCTTTATCATCGCGTACTCCCCGCTCACCTGGTACGCACACAAGGGCAGATCAAAGGACTGCCGCGCGGCGGCGATGATGTCGAGATACGCTAGCGCGGGCTTGACCATCAGCATGTCCGCCCCTTCGGCAACGTCCGCCGCCATCTCGCGCAGGGCTTCGCGCCCGTTGGCGGGGTCCATCTGGTGGCTGCGCCGGTCGCCGTGTGAGGGCGTGGAGTGGGCCGCCTC